>Ga0307406_10000593_pt1 | contig 20805 bp, 17 predicted proteins | sample 322Cmetagenome_3_FD_203706 | JGI IMG/M metagenome (GOLD analysis project Ga0307406, IMG submission 203706) | Maize rhizosphere microbial communities from greenhouse at UC Davis, California, United States - 322HYB-C-2 | ecosystem: Host-associated > Plants > Roots > Rhizosphere > Soil | place...
CACCGCTCGGCAGCCCGCGTGACTCCCTGGCTGGCCGACCACGTTCTGGACCGCTGCGTCGTACATTGGACGCCGTCTTTGAGTCGACGAACTCCCTCATTCCAGGCACCGCTGGGCATCTGCCATACGCCGAGGCCCATGACCTTTCCGCCAAGCCGGCTTCAGACCCTAGTAGATACTGCGTCGAAGAGAGTAAACCCTTGAAATAAACGGATTCTTCAACAGCGAAAGAACGCCGGCCGCCTCGGTCCCGCGCAGCGAACGGTGAATCATTCAGATGCACCGCATCGAGCTCGCGCACCTCATCGACAGCCTCCTGGAGACGGCAACGACTTAACCGAGCCGCATGGAAAGCTCGACACCGTCGGCGAAGGGAATCGACAGATAAGCGCAGTCCGGCGAGCGCACATGCGCCAGGTAATCCGGACTGTAGTCGGCGCTGTCCGCCACGATCAGCGCACCCGGGCGCAAGCGCGCTTCCACCAGAGCCAGCACTTCGCCATACGGCGCCTTGGCGCCATCGAGCACGAGCAGATCGATCGCATCCGGCAAGTCCGAGCTCAAGGCGGAGACCACACCCGACCGATTCTCGGCCGGTATCGAACGCATTCGGCAGGCATGAACGTGTCGTCGCTATCAGCGCCACAACGCTTGCCTCCATCTGAATACGCCGGGCCGGCCATCTCGCTGCGCGACGCGCCTTTCGAAACTAACGCTTTCTATCCTAGTGGCACAGATTTCGTATCGCGGCGTCGAAGACACCGCGAACGCCGCGTCACAGAAACCGACTGTCACAACTTCGATACTCATAAATCAGACGACGCACTCGGTTTGCATTCGATATTTTTCAAACTATGGCGCCCTGCTTACGACCACGCAGATAAACAGCCGAGGATCGATGCCATGGCCAAGGAAACCGCCGCTCAGTTCGATCAGCTCGGCGCCCTTTACGAGGACATGGCGAACTGGCCGTTCCGTCGACGGATCGAAACGCCGAGCGTGAAGGCCGCGCTCGGCGATCTGCGCTCGCTCGACGCGCTCGACTACGGCTGCGGCAGCGGCTTCTATTCGAGAGTCCTGAAGAACGGCGGCGCGCGACGCGTGGTCGGCTACGATCTGGCGGACGGCATGCTGGCCTACGCCAAACGTCGCGCGCAAGCCGAACGGGTGGACGTCGAATTCACTTCGTCGTTGACGCCGGATCATGCGGAATCCTTCGACCTGGTGCTTTCCGTCTACGTGCTTCCTTATGCGACGACGGCCACCGAGCTCACCCAGATGTGCGCCGAGATGATGCGTCCTCTGCGCCCGGGCGGCCGACTCATCGCCCTGCCCATCCATCCGCGCTTCGAGCCCGTCCCGAGCTACTACGAGGGCTGCGGCTTCCGCCTCACTCCCGACGACGGCGATACGCCTTATCGCGACGGCAGCCGGATCCGGCTCGACCTTTGCTACCAACAGCACGACGCAAGCGTTTATGCCTGGTACTGGTCGGCCGAATCGATCGACGCCGCGCTGCGGGCGGCCGGCGCCGCCACCGTAACCTGGAGCAACCCCGACATCGACAGGCGCGGCGATCCGGCGCAGGTCCCGCCCGAACTGCAGGCCTACGTCGACAAACCGCATGCCGCGGTCATCGAGTGCCGCAAGGAATAAGCCGCAACGAGCCCGGCGATGGCCGAGTGCGACTGGCGCTCGGCGAGGCCGGTCCGCCTCCAGCCCTGGCGCTCGCTGCGTGGGCTGCGCGATGCCAGCGGTCGCGCCCACGCAACGGGCGCGGTGCCGGACCAGCACGCAAGCGGCGAACGACGCACCAGGACCTGCGACGGCGGACCCGATCCGATCACTGGAGAGACTCATGTCCATCACCGTGGAGGTCGCGCGATCGCTCGAGGACATCGATCGCGAAGCCTACCAATCGCTGTACGAAGCGAGCGGCGCATCGTTCTTCTACGATTGGCGCTTCCTCGACGCGGCCGAACGTTCGCCGCTGCTGGAAGTGCTGCAGCCCTACTATCTCGCGCTCAAGGACCGCGGACGCCTGGTGGCGTTCCTGCCGGCGTATCTGCAGCGCGTTTCCGTCGTCGACCCCTTCGGCCTGCTCGCCGCCAGGGCGAATTTGTTGAGCCAGGACGGCCAGCTGGGACTGTTCAGTCACGTCATGCACTGCTTCGACAGCAGCATCGTGTCCACGCTGCCGAGCGGCGAGGTCTTGCCCTTGCTGCTGAATCGACTCGCGGTCCTGGCCAGACAAGCCCAGGCGCGCTACTTCGGCCTGTTGAATGTCGCCGACGGGCCTTTGCTTCGGCACGCGGCGGACCATGGCCTGTCGACCCGGCACGTCGTCGACCGGTATTACCTCGACTTTCGCGAGCATGCCGGCTTCGATGCGCTCGTCGCCGCGCTGCCCACCGACGGGCGCCGCGAAATGACCCGCCAGTTGCGCCGGTTCGCCGAGACCGACGCGAGCGTGACCCTGGTCGAGCCGCCGTTCGACGACCGTCTCGAACAACTGGCGCAGCTGTGCCAGCAAACGACCGCCCGGTACGGCACGCCGCAGTACTTTCCCGCCGAAGTTCTGGCCCAGTTCGTACGCGCCTGCGGCAACCTGGCCCGTCTGTGCCTGGTCGAGCATCGCGGCGTGGTCGCCGGCGGCCTGATCTGTTTCCTGGACAAGCGCTTCCTGTGCATCTGGTCGGCCGGCATGCGCTACGACCGGACCGACTTCAGCCCGTACACGATCAGCTTCGCCCAGGTGTACCGGCACGCCTTCGAACACGGAATCCCGATCGTCGAGGCAGGGCGCCTGAACGAACGCATCAAGGCCCGACTCGGCTTGAAACCGCTGCCGCTGTATGCCGCGACCGGCGAAGTGCGGACGGCAGCGGGTCCAACCCATCCGCACGCTGCGGTCCTCCCGGAGGTAGTCCGACATGGAATCGCTTCAACCTAGGTCGTCGCCCGACGACTACCGCGTATTTTCGCGCAGCCTCGACTGCAAGGTCCGGTCGCGCCACCACGCCGAGTATGCGAGCTGGCACGGCAGCGCCGCCTGGAACGGACGCAGGTTCGAACGCTATCCGGAGTACATCATCCGGGCCGCTTCGGTGTCCGACGTGGTTCATACGGTCTTCTTCGCGCGCTCTCATGGCCTGAGCATCGGCATCAAGGGCACGGGCCATAGCTACGCCGGTTGTTTCCTGCAGCAGGACGGTATCTTGCTCGACCTGTCCCTGCTCAACGAGCTGGAGATCGTGCCGGACCGGAACCTCGCGATCGCAGGCCCCGGCGTCACCAGCGCTCAGTTGACGCACGCGCTTTCGCCCTGGGGCCTGGCGTTTCCGACCGGTCACGGAGGCAGCGTGGGCCTCGGCGGCTTCCTGCTCGGCGGCGGCCTGGGCATCAACTGCGATGCCTGGGGCGGCATGAGCGCATTCAACCTGATCGCGGTCGACATCGTGACCGCCGACGGAGAGATACTGCACGCCGACGAACATCAGAACAGCGAACTGTTGTGGGCCGCCCGGGGCGCGGGGCCTTGTCTGTTCTTCGTGGTGACCAAGTTCTATCTGCGATGCTGGCCGGCACCGGCGGCGATCACGAACTGCACCTACGGCGTCGACGCCGAGCGACTCGCGTCGGCGATGGCGGCCCTGTCGGAGCCGCAGGTCGACTCTAGGCTGCAGACCATGTTCGTGCTCGACCACGCCGATGGCGACGGCGGCGCCGCGCTGCTGAGCGTAACCGCGTTCTGCGACCACGCGGCCGAGGCCGCACGGCTGCAGCGCGAGTTGCGCTTGCGCCTTTCGCCCTGGACGCAGGCGCAGGCGCCGCCCGAACAGGCCATCGATTTCGCCGCGATCTATCGGCAAACCGAGGCGATGATGCATTCCAGGCGCTACCGCGCCGACAACGTGCTGACCGACGGTGCCGCGCAGACGGCACAGATCCTGCTCGAGCACCTGCGACAGCGCCCGTCGCGTTCCACCCGCGCGCTCGTCATTCCCCGCCCGGCCCACGACTATCCCGACGCTGCCTTCTCGGTGTCCGGGCGATTCTTCGTATCGACCTATGCGCAATGGAACGACGAGCGCGACGACGAGAGCAACCGGGTCTGGCTGAAGTCCCTGTACGACGCCCTGGAACCCTGCTCGAACGGCTGCTACATCAACGAGTTCGACCTGGAAGAGCGCAGCGGGGCGATCGCGCGCTGTTATTCGAGCCGGGCTTGGGCGCGATTGCTGTCGCTGCGGGCCCGCTACGACGCCGACGGCGTTTTCCACCACCCCGCGCATACGGGCCGCGCGCGCCGTATCGATTGCTAAGGCATGGCCGGTGCCCGACCGCCGTTGCCGCCTCGCCGAATGCGGCGGTGGCGGCGGTGGCGGCGCGCGCGCAGCGCCGCCGCGCGCGCGAGGTGCCGGCGTCGTTGCTGCAGAAACGCCGGAGGCCGCTGCAGCCCCGCATCGGCGCAGGATCCCGCCGTGGCCCGAAACCGGATGCCGGCCGCGGATCCGCGCATCGGCCTCACAATCCCGATGGATAGGTGTCCGGCGGTTCGTGCCGCCGCCAATGTTCGGTGACCTCGAACGGTTCCACCGCGGTGGTCTCGTCCAGGTGGAACACCGCATCGAACTGGCGCGCCAACGAGGCTTCGAAGTAATGGCTCGCGCGCTCCGATTCCGGCCGATAGACCACGCCGATCGCGCGCTCGAGCAGGGGGGCGGACAACCGCGTGGCGGCGGCGTCGCGCAAGGCGATGAAGAAACGATCCCCCCCGCTGCGATGGAACAGGTGCTCGTAGCTGTCGGCATGGGCCGGGCGCACCCAGCGCCGTTCCGCCGGTGCGTTCCAGTCCCGCGCGGCCGTGACGTGGCCGGTATAGGTCGTGAAGCCGACGAGCAAAGCCTGCGCCTCGCCGGCATGATGCCGGACCAGTTGGCCGACGTTCCACTCCCCGCGCTGCCCCATCTCGGTGGCCCGCGCATCGCCCAGATGCGAATTATGGGCCCAGACGACGATCCGGCCCTTGCCGCCGCCGGCGCGCAGATGCTCGCGCAGCGCGAGCAAGGTATCGACCATGTGCGCGTCGCGCAGATTCCACGTGTTGGCGCGTGCGGCAAACATCTCCCGGTAATAGCGTTCGGCGTTGATCACCACATGCGCGTTGCGCTCGGCGAAGAACTGTTCGTCGCGCGCGCCCCGTCCGGACGCTGAGGTGTACTCGGGCGCATTGCGCACCAGTTCGGCGAGCAAGGCCACGGCCGCGGCGCGGCACGGCGGACGCAATCCGTGGGCGGCTTCGTAAGCATAGTCCTGCGGCTCGCGCACATGATCCAGACAGGCGTACAGGCGGCGCGCCTCGGCCGCCTGGTCGCTGTCGACGCCCTCCAGATACTCGATGACGGCATCGGCCGAGCGATACAGGCTATACAGGTCCAGACCGTAGAAGCCGGCGCGGGCGTCGGCGGACCGCGCGGCGTTATGCGAGCGCAGCCAGCCGACGAACTCGCGCACGTCGGCATTGCGCCACATCCACGCAGGGAAACGGCGGAAGTCGCCGAAAGCCGCGTCGATCGCATCGTCTCCCTGGCCCAGGACGTAGCGATTGAGTCGGTACGCGTCGGGCCAGTCGGCTTCCACCGCGACCGCCTCGAAGCCGTGTTCGGCGATCAACCGGCGGGTGATCTGGGCACGCATCGCATAGAACTCGTGCGTGCCGTGGCTGGCTTCGCCCAGCAGCACGAACGCGCGATCGCCGACCATCCTCAGCAGAGGATCGTAATCGCGATCTCCGGAGCCGAGCAGGGTCGCCTGTTCACGGATTGCACCCGGTAGTGAGTTGCGCACGATCATGCCGGATCTCGATAGCGCGGGCCGCCGCTCGTGACAGCGATGCTGGCGCCGCGGAGCCGGGCGGGGTTTGACCCAGGTCAATACGATCGCGATCGCGGCGCATAGGCTGGCACGATGCAGATGCAGGACGTTCGGAGAGGGCCGATGGCTACGACGCTGCCGTTTCGGAACCGTGAAGACGCCGCGGCGCGCCTGGCGACAGCCCTCGCGCAGTACCGCGGCACGCGCCCCGTGGTGCTGGCGATCCCGCGCGGGGCGGTGCCGATGGGGCGGATCATCGCCGACGCCATCGGCGGCGAGCTCGATGTCGTGCTGGTGCGCAAACTCGGCGCCCCCGACAACCCCGAGTTCGCGATCGGTGCGGTCGACGAACGCGGCCAGGTGGTGCTGGACGAATCGTCGGCCGACTGGTCCGGAGCGAGCCGCAACTATGTCCAGTGGGAGGCCGAGCGCCAGCTGGCGCTGATCCGCGAACGCCGGCAGCGCTATCGCGGCGGCCGTCCCGGCATCGATCTCGGCAAGCGCACCGTGATCGTCGTCGACGACGGACTGGCTACCGGCGCGACCATGATGGCCGCCCTGAACGCAGTGCGCGCGCAGCGGCCGGCACGGCTGGTCTGCGCTGTCCCGGTGGGAGCGCGCGACAGCATCTCGCAAGTCGCCGCCGTGGCCGACGAGGTGGTGTGCCTGGCTACGCCCTCGCCGTTCGGCGCGGTCGGCCTCTACTATCGCCAGTTCGATCAGGTCGACGATCGTGCGGTCGCCGAAGCGCTGAATCCGTCCGGGGCGCAGGCCTCGCCCACGCAGGTATCGGCCACTCCGGCCCGGATTCCGGCAGGCCGGGCGATTCTGGACGGCGAGCTGGCGACGCCGGCGTCGCCGCGGGGCCTGGTGATCTTTGCCCACGGCAGCGGCAGCAGCCGCTTCAGCAGCCGCAATCGCTTCGTCGCCGAGGCGCTCAACCGCGCCGGTTTCGCGACGCTGCTGTTCGACCTGCTTACCTCGCAGGAAGACGCGGACGCCGGCATGCGCTTCGACATTTCCCTTCTCGGCGAACGCCTGCAGGCGGCCTTGGAGTGGGCGCGCGCATCGGCCTGCGCCGGTTTGCCGATCGTCCTGTTCGGCGCCAGCACCGGCGCCGCGGCGGCGCTGAGGGTGGCCGCGGCGCGGCCGCGCGAAGTAGCCGCGGTGATATCGCGCGGCGGCCGCCCCGATCTCGCCGGCAGCGAGACGCTGGCCCGGATAAGCGTGCCGACCCTGCTGATCGTCGGCGCAGAGGATCCGCAGGTGCTACAGCTCAACCGCGCGGCGCAGGCGATCCTGGGCGACCAGGCCGAATTGGCCGTGATCCCGGGGGCCACGCATCTGTTCGAGGAGCCGGGCGCGCTGGAGCAGGTCGCTGGGTTGGCGTCGCATTGGCTGCTCGACACGATGTCCGCCGCGGCGCGGCGGATCGAACGCGCGTGATCCGCTCCGCTCGCCGGGCTGCCCGCGACGAGCGTGGCGCCTGGTCGGGCTGTGCACCCCGGACCGGGGTTGCCCGCCTGCGCCGGATCCGGGCGGCCCCATCGTGGAGATGTAAGGCGTCGCATCTGCCGCCGGGCGACGCATATCGAGGCGGGGTCCAGCTACGGGCCCCGCTTTTGCGCCAGCCGGATGCGAAACCGTGGGCGCCCGGCGTGCGCGGCCGCGGAACCTCCGCCCCGACGGGGCTGCACGACCACGCGCGCCATCCACCTTGACTCGTCGCATCCGGATGCATCTGGACGCCGACAGCGGAACGCATCCGCGTGCCGGCGGCACCACCGATAGGGACGCCGCGCGCCGAGGGCCCGGTTGCACCCGCTCGGTCGCCTCATGATTCAGACCTCGTAGACCCGCGGCGGCAGGGACGCGGCCAGGGGTGGCGCCAAACCGAATGCCGCGTAGACGCGTTCGGCCAGGTCTTGGCGCGGGGTGACCCAACCGCGTCGCCACAGGGCGCGAGCGATCGCGCCAGACAGCACGATCGCCGCGAAACCGGTGGCGAAGCAGATCGCGCAGAGCCACAGCAGATCCCACTGCGGATCCGGCCCCGCGAACACCGTGATCGCCGCGATCAGCAGCGTCGTCGGCAGCGCCAGCGCGACGAGCATCCGCCTCAATTCCCTCAGCCGGCGCGGGGTGAAGACGGTCATTGCGCGGTCTTGGAAACGGATGCGGAAAATTCCGTGCGAAAGATAGAGTCGGCCATCCTCCAGATTGCGCAGCGCATACACCAAGCCTTCATCGCCCGAGGCATCCAGGGGCGCGTCGGCGACGATCTCGACCCGATCGCCGGCGGCCAGGAACGGCGCGACGCGGCGGTTGCCGCGCAGGCAGTAGAACGCCACGCGCCGCTCGCCGAGCGAAAACCGGTACACGTCGAAATGCAGGTGGTTGCCGCTGCTGGCTTCGCGCGTCAGCCGAAGCTCGCGCAGCCGGCCCTCCAGGCGCATCGGCCGATTCGCCTCAACCTGCATGGCGCCGCCTGCGTTTGCGGCCGCGGGCCGGCGGCCGCCGCGGCGGCAGCGGGTCGTAGTCCTTGTGCTCGTCCACGCCCCCATCCGCGTCGATGCGCTCCTCCTTGCCCTGGCATAGAACGGGAGGCTCGCTTGCAACGGCAGGACGTTCGAACGCCTGCGCACGCGCTCGGCGCAAGCCCGCCTCCGAGGCCTCGATCGCCTCGCGATAGCGGTAGTTTTCCAGCAACGTGGCAGCGTGCTCATATAGCATGATGCCCGTGACGAGAGTCGCCAGACTCGAGACGACCAGCGCCAGCAGCACGCCCCACATCAAGAACCCGTCGCCCGCCCCGGAGAACAACCAGAGCATCGATACGACCGCGACGATGCAGGCGAGCAGGAATGCCGGCAGCCAACGCTGGCTTCCGGCCATGGCCTTGTCGATCAAGGTCGCGCGCTGGGGCGGGATCAGGCTCGGCCCGTCGCCGTCGACGACCACCCAGTGAACCCAGTCCTCCTCCTCGCCCGGGGCCGCGATCAAGCCCAGCGTCGCCGGTGCGGCCCGCGCGATCATCCCTCCCAAGGCGGCCAGGCTGCGCGCCGGCTCGGCGGCCGCATCCGCCCCACGCGCCTGCACGCGGCCGTACAACAGACGCGGCGGGGCTTCCGCCGCAGCGGTTTCATCGATCCAGTGCAGGCAGTAACGGCCTTCGTCCTCGGGGACGGCAACGCGTAGCCGGGCGATACGGCCGCGGCAGGTACGGGCAAGAGCGAGTCGAAGCGACAAGAGAAGTCCCATCCATGGCGAGCCGGCAGGATAGCAAGCACGGCCGTCTGCCTTAAACAAAACGGCCATCGGTTTGCACCGCTTGCCGAGGCTGCCCTCGATGATGGTGGCGACGGCGGCTTCGCTGCAGACCCCGAGGCATGGGGCAGCCCCTGGGTCGTTACCTTAAAGACGCACCGCATCCTCGACATTCATCGTTTCAACCGCCATAACGCGGGTAGACCGCGGGAACTGCGATGGGATCGCGCTCTCGGCGCTTTCGTTCCCCGCCTTGCTTCTTGGCCGTCGCCCGGGTGCATTCGCGCGCGGACCGTTCCGTGCCCGGCGCCAGGGCGGCATCGATGCATACCACCTTCCCGGCGGCCATCATCAACGCCTGGCCGCCGCCGTAATCCTTCACGTCATCGTATTTGAACGGCGTTAACTGGCGCCCGTCAGCATCGAGCAAGGCGAACTTCTTCATCCGGGACACCGCGATAAGCCCGTGCAGGTCCCAGGTCGCGCCGATGTCGCTCTGGTCGTACACCAGCTTGCCGTGGGTATCGAACAACTCCAGCCGATACCGTTCTTCATGGGCTTTTCGGTACTGCATCCTCTCGTACTGATTAAGCGCTTCCGGCGATGGATTGAGCAAGGCGCGGTAAGCCACGGTCCGGCCATAGAAGCTGCCGCCGTTGCGCGACATGCGCAAACCGGTGACGAAGTTGACCGCCACGCCTTGGTATTCCTGCTCGAACACCATCGCCCAGCCTTGATCGAGGCCTTGCCGATCGATGCCAGGGGAAATGTCGTAGTACGCGATCGGCAAAACGAGCCGCCCCTGGGCATCGAGCAAACCGTCGCGAATCTTCCTGGGCTCGCCCGGGCCGGCGATATTGCGTCGGACCCGATACCACGACACGGCAGGGTTCGCATCCGTGGCGCTTTCGAAGATGCCGCTGTACTCGAACGGGATCACCGTGTCTCCACGGGCGTCGATGACGCCGTAACGCTCTTCGGCCGAATCGCCCGCTGCCGACTTGACCACGGCCACCGCCCGGCCGTTTTCGAAATGCAGCTCGCGCTCGAACAGCATCGTCGATACCTCGTTGCCTCGCCGGTCGAAACCGCGCAGGCTTTGCAAACCGATGGCCTTGAAGCCCTTGCCGCCGAGATCGGTCAGGTACTGGTAGCCGATCGGAATCACCCCCCGCCCGGAGCGGTCGACCACACCGAACCGCTGCTCGCCGTGTTTACGAATACGCGCAAGATACAAACCGTCGCTCATCGCCGACACCTTCTCGTGCGACGGCGCGCGCTGTCCGCGCTCCACGATCTTCGGCGACTCCGGCTCCGCGACGGATTTTCCGGAGAGCGCCTGATAGTAGCGAACAGGGGCGCAACCCGAGATAGAACACACCAGCGCGATTGCAAGCACCTGCACTACCTTCGACATACGCTCGATCCTTGGGCGCGCAACCGATCACGGAAGGCCGCCATGATTAGCATGAATCTCGACGCCTGCGGAAAGGCAGTCGCAACCGGCGCATCGCCACGCAGGCGGTCAAGGCGTCGGGAAGATCGCTCGAAACGCGCCGACCGGGAGGGTTGCCAGCGACGCCAGAACTGTCGGCAAGGTGCTGGCCCAGGCTAGCGCCCCAGCCAGGCATGAAGAACATCGCCCGGTTGAGCAGCGCGGGTTCTCGACAGAGCGAAGGGCGAGGACGCTGGCCGTCCTCGCCCTTCGATCGGATCAGAGCCACCGGACTATCGCCCTCGATGCCGTCACATCGGCGTTCGGGCGACTTGCGCGGTTCACAGGGGGAACGGCAGCGGATTAGTATGGTGGATGTGAATGTTGACTACGCTGATCCGGCATTGAAGATGCAGGAGCGGGACGACCTCGTTGGCACCGGGATCCGGCCAAACCTGCGACCGATAGATATCGCAGGTGGACTGCGCGAAATTCCCATATCCGCGATAAGCAAAAAGCATCGCGTTATCCCACAGCTGCCGGAAGAACTCGACCGATTCGGGGGATGGGGCGACCTTCGCCGAGGTGGGCGCTGTCGCCATGGGATACGGCGTTGCAGCCGCTGCGTTGTTCGCGCCCAGCAGTGTTGAGATAGCGAGCGCGCCAGCAAAAGCGATCTTCGTGATGTTCATAGTTACGCTCCATGTGATTAAGAACAGCGAGCAATAGACCGCACTGGAGGTGCGACGGCTCCGTTCTTCGTGACGTAGGTCGGACGCCGGAATCCGCGGAACAAGCTTTCGACGACAATTATTATCCGGGCCTGCGAGCGGCCCGGTTCAAGAACTGCACGCGGAGTCGGTGTGGCGCCGGATGTGGAAATCCACATCGCATATACAGACGAACTCGAACTGACGGATCCCCCACCTCCGACGACACGGGCACTCGGTTCTAGGGGCGACGTCACAGTCGATTGCGAGCCCAGCGCACAAGTCGCGACCAGGCGATCGCTGCGGAGTGGCCCTCCACGCAGACGCGGCACTACGCACCCGCCGGAAGGCCCTGCCATCGCCACCACACGAGCGCGGACGCAATCTGAATCCAGCTCACGCGATCACAGAATGAAGATTCGTGAGCAACATTACGGCCGGCCAGTGCTTCCATCCTGCCAGGCAACGATCGCGACGCGACCGGTCGGCACTCGCCGATGCCGTGAGAGAGACCGCACCCTCGCCCCCCCCCGGAAAGAAGGAGACAGCCGCCATGACGGATTTAACCTCCCGAAAGCAGTCCAAGGACGCCGCACGCTCGGTAGTCGTGACCCTGCAGAACGACACGCCCTACGACCTGGAACTCAACAACAATTCGGAGAGCCTGCCGGACGGGAAATGGGACGACTATCCTCCGACGGTCATCAGGTCCGGAGAAAGAGGCGAGTGGAAGTCCGAGTCCGACCGCTTCGGGAGCGGGACGTATGGATCGGTGAGCTACTACATCCTCGACCAGTCGCGGAACTCGGTATCGGTGAGTTGGGACGACCCCTATAACGGCAGAAATTCCGACGGCGGCGGCGTCAGCGATAACAACCGGTACAAACTCGACATGCCGGGCTCGATCGACGGCAATAACGCCGAGATGGATTTCACGCTCCGGTACCTCGGCTAAGACACGCCAGCATCCTGGTCGGTTCGATGCTACCGACGCCCCGGTCCAGCGCCATAGCTGCGCTGGACCGGGGCGGAACGTGAATGCCTGCTGGGGCGCACGGAGAGCCGGACTCCGTTACTCCCGGCTTACGCCCAATCATTCGTTGCAATGGCTCAGCTTCCCAGCACTCTGGGCTGCACCGCGGCCGCAACTAGGGGCTGGCCGCACCAGGGCGAATATACCGCTTGAAGAAGTCGACATAGCCGGCGTATGCCGCTATCGCGTCGGCTTCATAGCGCGTGTCCGCATCGTAGGTGCAATGCGCGCTGCTGCCGAACGCTTTCGCGTACGCACGACACAGCGCCGGCCCGAAATCCGGATAGTGGATCGGATCGCGCTTGCTCATTTCCTCCAGCGACAACAGCCGCCCCACCTCCGGGCTGTCGTAGATCAAGCGGACCGGAGGATCCGCCTTGACGCCTGCGTTGACGCTGCCGATCGCGCTGCCGAACTGGTCGTGCTTCGGGTGTTGCTGATTGAACGCCGCGATGAACTTGGCGCGATCGCCGGCAATTAAGAAGCGATTAGCGAACTCCGCACCGGAATACGTCGTCTGCGCGTTCACCGCGTAGACCGCGTTCACGCGCGTGGATTGGCGCGCGATCGGGTCCGGGCTGTCGGGATCGCGCATGTCGTCCTGCAGCGCCGTCCACACCGCCAAGCTCCCACGCGACTGCCCGACGAAGAACACGTTGCGTTTGTCGATATTCAACGCATCGGCGTTGCCACGAATGAACTGCAGCGCATAGGCAAGGTCGAAATGCGGCACGCGCGGATCGGTATCGCTATTCGGCAGCGCATCGTTGGTCACCGGATGCCGGAACTCGACAGACGCGAACGAGAAGCCTGCCCGCAGCGCCGGGACGACCAGCGCCTGATACATCGGCGAGTCTTCCGCCAACGCCTTGCTCATCCCGTTCGGATGCGCCCAGACGATCAACGGTGTAGGCGCCGTCGATGGCGTGCGGTAGAAGTCGAACTGCTGCTCCAGCGTTCGCCCTCCCAGGGTCGGCTCCAGCCAGACCTCCGCCCCGTAGCAAAGCCCCGGCCCCTTCGCGCCCATGGGCAGTTTCGCCGGTACGCATGCGCCGGCATCGGCGACAAATAGGGCCAACGCCGCGCCGACGCACACCAGCCCCGCCCACAGGCGCGACCTCGTATTACGCCTCGTTGCTTCCTTTTCCAGAATCATCGTTTCGCTCCATGATTGATCGCCGGCGCGCGGGACGCGGCCGACCGCCATCCAACGCACCACCAAGCCAACGGTTGACGAGCCTGTCCGGCAACGCGGAGCCCGACGCTGTGCGGACCGGTTAACGCGCTTCGTCGCCGAACTTCGGGCCGCGGCAGGGACATATCAATGCGCCGTCGTGGCACTGGCCCAGACTCGGCCGCATGCCGCAATGCGGGCAGCGATCCGCCGCAACGACGACGGCGCCGCCTGCGCGGTACAACACCGGCGGCGGTTGCAACAACAACGCGCCGACGGGGTCTTCGCCCGCGTCTTCGCTGCGCGTTACCGGTCACCAGTAAGGCGAGAGCTCAGCGTGCATGAACAGTCGCCCATTCCGTCAGCGCCTTGCGCTCGCTCGGTTGCATCTCCGTGGCATTCCCGGGCGGCATGCGCTCGCTTCCCACCGCTATCGCGATCTGACCGGCGTAGCGAGGCAAGTTGTCGGGAGTAAAGACGATCCCGCGAGGCGGCGAGGCCATCCCCGGAAAACTGGGTTGCGCGGCGTGGCAGGCCGCACAGCGGCGCAGAACGATCTCTTCCGCGCGCAGTGGGCGTCTATCGATTGCGGAACCATGCGCATGGGCCTCGACGCGAACTCGATCGAACCCGTGCCGGGTCGATGCAAGCCAGCCAGCTCCCAAGCCCAGGGTCAGCACCGCACAAGCCGTGATCCAGCGGAATCGCGCGGGCATGACGCCGCCGTTCCTGTGCGTCGCTTCCAGTATCCGCCGCGAGATCACGCTGAGGACGAGGACCGTGGCGATCGTGAGAAATGCGTGGCCATTGGCCCGCACGACGGCTCCCATATGGCTGGACAGCATCAGGAAGACTACCGCCGGCAGGAGGAACGAATGATGGTTACGCCGATCCCAGAGTTGCTTCTTTACCGGATCGGGACGCTCGCCCCTGATCAGGGCGTCCACGGCTTCGCGCGTCGCCGGGTAGAGGTACCACAGAATATTGGTGGTGATGGTCACACCCAACATCGCGCCGACCTGGATCATGGCGCCGTGCTGCGAGAACAAACTCGCATATGCGTAGACCCAGGCCAGGACATGGATCGCGCAGGAAAAATGGTAGGTGCGCCGATAACGAAGCGGAATGCGGTTGACGGCCTCGTTGATCAATGGGGCGCCTAACAACCCCAACAACGAGAAAGCGACTGCCGTTCGCCCCGACATCGAAAGAACACCGGGATCGATCAGATAGGCTTGCGGCTGGCGGTAATAGATGAGGCCGAGCAACACCAGGCCCGTCATGAACAGCCAGCGAATCTGATTGAACGACCAGACCAGGCCTTCGAGCTCCGAAGCCGTCGGCGCGGCCACTTTCGTGGTCCTCCAGAAACCCAGGCTGTGGGTATCCCAAACCTCCAACTCGGCTTGCGGACCGATCAGTGGGCGAGCCCGGAATGCCAAGCGTCTGAGCCACAAGCCGAAACCCATCCATGCGACCGCAGCAAGCACATGCAACCAGCGGGCTATGTCGGCAATGAGATCGAGCAAGGCGTCCACCATCACGAGACCTCCTTCTACCCCGTCTCGATAATCGAGAATCCCATCTCAATAATCGAGCGCTTCCTGGTTCCGGCTCGTACCGCCATAAAACGCTACTTCTGAACAGCGCGGCGTTTCACTCACGGACTCTCACTGCACACAGTCTCGCTGCCCCCTACGAATGGAGTCGTCGCACAGAATCGCTATTCAAAGCATCCGCACAGGCGCCTTGAACTTTGGCCAAGAACCGGTTGCCTGGATTGGGTCGGCCACCTGGCAAGTTGAGACCCCTATGGCCAATGAAATCCGATGCGGTGCGGCGGTGATTGTTCTCAGGCGTTCGCCGGATCGCACCCGCACGCATTTATCGGCGCCTTGTCATTGACCGACCTGGACTGCCGGGTCGGCTCGAACCGCGAACGCAATCACCGGGACGCCCTCGCCGCTCATGTGCAAGCCTTGGCACAGATTGCTTCAAGGCCGCAATCGCAATCGAGAAGACGAGCGTTCGCACGCGAAACATCTCCTTCTGCAAATGTGATTGATCCCGCGTTTATCTGTGATTGTCATCGGTGTCTTGGTCTTCTATTCGCGCCCACCCTCCCGAAGTATGGATTCAGATCGTGCCACCCGATCTTTCCAGCACTGCGCAGCCGGTCCGATCGCTGCGCTACTAACTACATAAAACAAACTCTTGGGGAGTGGATATGAATAGTGAATTCAAACGACACCCGCGCATCCGCGCGCTTTCGGCGGCGGTAGCGCTGTGCGTCTCCGGCATCGCCGGCGCGCAGCTGCCGGAGAACCGGCCGGAAGGAGATCCCAACCGTGTGTGGGTCCGCTTCCAGCCGGGCCAGAAGGCCCAGGTCAAGACGCAGATCCAACAGACCGTGAGCGCGGTGCGCGCCGAGACGGCCAGCATGGCCCGAGCCGCTGGCGCGGCCGCGCCGAGCATTTCTAACGGCAAGACGCATTACGAATTCGACCACCTCAACGCGATGGTGGTGTCGCTGCCCGAGCAGGTGCTGCGCAAGTTGCGCAGCAACCCGAACCTGGTGGTGGAGCGCGACGTGCCGCGATACCCGATGGCGGAGTACCTGCCCTACGGCATTCCGCAAGTGCAGGCGCCCGATACTGTCGCCAGCGGCGCCGATGGCAACGGCGTCAAAGTCTGCGTCATCGACTCCGGCCTGCGCGCCAGCCACGAAGACTTCGCCGGCATTACCGTCAGCGGATATGCCAGCACGGGCCAGACCTGGAACACCGACACCTGCGGCCATGGCACGCATGTGGCCGGCACCATTGCAGCGGTCGGCAACAACGGCAACGGCGTGATCGGCGTCAGCCCGGGCAAAGTCTCCCTGCACATCGTCAAGTACTTCGACGGCCCCAGCTGCGGCTTCAGCTACGCCTCCGACCTGGTCAACGCGGCCAACCGCTGCGCCCAGGCCGGCGCCAAGGTCATCAACATGAGCTTGGGCGGCGGCCTGCCCAGCAGCAACGAGAGCACGGCGTTCACCAATCTGTTCAACCAGGGCATCGTGTCGGTGGCCGCCGCAGGCAACTCCGGCAACACCACCAAGAGCTATCCTGCCTCCTACCCCGATGTGATCTCGGTCGCGGCGATCGACGCCAACAAGGCCAAGGCCTCGTTCTCGCAGTACAACGATGCGGTGGATATCGCCGCGCCGGGCTCCGATATTTCCAGCACCTATCCCAAGATCGGCCAGCCCGTCACCGTCGGCAGCCAAAGCTTCGACAGCCTGCCGATGGTGGGTTCGGCCTCGGCGGCGGCAAGCGGCGGCCTCGCCGATGGCGGCCGTTGCACCGCGGCCGGCGCCTGGAGCGGAAAGATCGTGTTGTGCGAGCGTGGCGACAACACCACGTCCGACAAGGTGAACTTCGTCAAGAGCGGCGGCGGCCGCGGCATCATTCTGTACAACAACGTCTCCGATCCCTTTCCCTACAGCACCGGCCTTCCCGGTGGGGCCACCACCACCCTCAGCGCCGTCGCCGTCAGTCAGGGCAGCGGGCAAGCGCTGCGCGGCTTGGCCGGCCAGACCGCCTCCATCACCCCCAGCTACACCTTCGACGTCAACGCCTATGCCGTGCTGAGCGGCACCTCGATGGCGAGCCCGCACGTCGCAGGCGTTGCTGCGCTGTTGTTCAGCGCCAAGCCCAGCGCGACCGCCACGGAAGTGCGCAATGCACTGACCAGCAGCGCACTCGACCTGGGCACGGCCGGTCGCGACAACGAGTACGGTTTCGGCATGGTGCGCGCGTTCGAAGCGGTGGACGCTTTGATCGGCGGCGGCCCGGGCAACCAGGCGCCGGTGGCGAACTTCAGCTCCGCCATCAACGGCCTGACCGCTACCTTTACCGACAGTTCGACCGACAGCGACGGCAGCATCGCCTCGCGCAGCTGGAACTTCGGCGACGGCACCGCGGCCTCCACCGCCACCAATCCCAGCCACACCTATACCGCGGCCGGCACCTATAACGTCAGCCTGACCGTCACCGACAACGCCGGCGCCACCCACACCAAGACCGCCTCGGTCACGGTGGCGGCCCCGGGCGGCGGCGTGCAGACCTATACCAACGACGCCGACTATGCGATCAGGGACAACACCACGATCGAAAGCCCGATCACGGTGGCCGGACGCACGGGCAACGCCCCCAGCAACGCGCTGGTTACGGTGGCGATCGACCACAGCTTCCGCGGCGACCTGCGTGTCGACCTGGTGGCGCCGGACGGCTCGCTCTACTCCATCAAGGGCTTCAATGCCAACGACAGCGCCGACGACGTTCGCGGCACCAAGACGTTCAGCCTGACCACTGAAGGCTTGAACGGCACCTGGAAGCTGCGCGTACAAGACAACGCGACCAACGACATCGGCACGCTCGAAAGCTGGAGCATCAAGTTCTGATGAAGGCAGCCGACAGGAATCGTAAAACGATTCCGTCACTGCGCTTGCAGATGAGGTAAAGGACCCCGGCTTCGGCCGGGGTTTCTTCTTCTGGAAAGTTCGAAGGTGAAGAAGTAGCTATGCGACGAAACGCCTTAGTCGGTCCGGACAGCCAGAACTGATTCACTGTCATTGTCGTTCCATATGGGCGACGAGTCGTAACTGACGCAGCCCCTGCCCCGCGGCCCAAATCCTTCACTGAAAGGCCAGCGTGAGGACGCGCAATGCATCGCGCGTTCGCCGGTCGCTGAGGTTGCTATAGAGCATCACGTCCTGCGAACGAATCGGCGGCAGCGACAGGAGCCCGCTGACGTCCATCGTCCCCGGCGGCGCCGCGCGCCGCGCGAGCAGGGCCACCGCGAGGCCGGCGACCGCTGCGGCCCCGAGGATCGCGGCCCCCTTGCCTACGAAGACTTCGCGCCATTCGACCCCGGCCCGGTCAAGCGCGCGCACCGCCTCGGAGCGGATGCGGCACGACTCGCCTTGCGTCGCCAGCGGCAATGGCTGGCCGGCGCGCGGCTCCCAGCCAGCTGCCGCGAACCACGAAAAGGATTCTGCGAACACCACCTTGCCGCGCTTGCCGCGATCCTCGGGACGCAGCACCAGCACGGCGTTGAGCTCGCCGCGTTCCTGGCCTTGCATGAGTTCCTTGGTGCCGCCGATGCGCATCTCGACCAGCAGGTTCGGATCGTGGTCGCGTATCCGTCGCAGCAGCAGCGGTAGTTCGCTGCCGACCAATTGCTGGTTGATGCCGATCGCCAACCTGCGCTGCTCGGTCTCGAAAGCAGCGGCCGCGCGGTCGTGGGACGACACCAGTTCGCGCGCCACGCCGAGAAAGGCCAGTCCCTCGACCGACAGGCGAACGTGCCGCGGCGTGCGCTCCAGCAGGCGGCGGCCGAGTTGCGTTTCCAGGCGCTGCAGCTTGAGGCTGACTGCGGACTGGGTGGTGCCCAGCACGTCCGCCGCGCGGGTGAAGCTCTGCAAGTCGGCCGCCAGCAGGAAAGCCCTGACCGCGTCCACATCCATCGCTTTCATGTCGAAAGATTCGATTTTTAAATGCCAGATATCTTTGTAAATGCATTTTTCATATCGATCAAGCGGCTTAGCATGGGCCGATCGACCGCAAGCCATAAGGACTCACCGCGATGAAACCACTGACCGGCGTATTCGTCGCAATGCTGGCGGGACTGGCCGGGCGCGACGCGCCAGTGCCGACGAACGTCTTCCCATTGCAAGGCACCTGGACACTGGTCGCTGCGGACAAGCTCTTGCCGGATGGGAAGACGACGCGGGATTACGGCGAGAACCCCAAGGGCAGGCTCGTCGTCGATACCAAGGGGCGGTATTCGCTGCAGATCTTCAAGTCCGAACGCCTGCATTTCGCCAGCGACAGCAAGGCCGATGGCAGCGTCGACGAATTCGAGTCCGCGGTCATGGGCAGCAGCACCCACTACGGCACGCTGACGATCGACGATCAGGCGGGGTTGCTGGCGTTCTCGATCGAAGGCTCGTCCTTCCCCAACTGGGAAGGCACGACACAGAAGCGCGAGTACAAGTTGCATGGCCCCGAACTGCGCTACAAGGTGCCGCCCCGGGCGGATGGGAGCATCCCGGTGTCGGTGTGGCGCCGGCTTGATTAAGCCCTGTCCCGTTTTCGTTCGGGGCCATTGCGCCCTCGATTAAACCCTCAACCGATGGAACCCTCATGCCGCACTTCGTAGTCGACTGCTCTCAGGGGATACTTCAGATTCACGACGAAGCATCGATCATCGCTCGGCTGCATCGAGTGGCGATCTCCTCGGGCTTGTTCGAGGAATCGGACATCAAGGTCCGCACACGCCCCTTCGGCACCTATTCCGTCGGCGGCAGGCAGGAAGATTTCATCCACGCCTTCGCCTGGATCATGCAGGGACGCACCGTCGAGCAACGCGCTGCCTTGTCGAAGGCGATCGTCAGCGAGCTGGCCGAGATGTTCCCGATGCTTACCCGCATTGCCGCGAACATCGCCGAATTCGAGCAGGGGACCTATTTCAATCGCGCGATGATGTGACTACCCGGCCAGTCATGGCGCTATTCCTCGGCACGGCGATACGCAACATGCTCAAGGGGCAGTAAGAGTCCAGGAACCGGGGGCGCAGACATGCTGCTCGTCCAGTGTCCGGGGCGCAGGAAGGTCGGCAGCAAGCTCGGATGCAGCGCGCGATCAATTCTCTCTTGGGGCCTCTATCGGATCGCCGTCGTACCCGACCCGATTCCAGGTCAGTGCAGACTCACCAAATCAGCCTCGGAGGGGCGGCCCTCGTTGACCCATTCATGGATTCCAACTTGAGCTCATGCTTGGCAGGATGATTCGAGTCCTCAAGGGCAGCGATGTCTTCTTCTGGCCGGCAGCGAACAGTAGCCGTCGGCGGCCGCTTTTGACGAAAAGCGGCCATTTACTCAGTCGTCGCGCCGTCGAACTGCTCTCCGGTCGCTTCGGCCTCGGCCTTGGTGGCGCGAACGGTTCCATCTCGGTGAGCGGGCGGACCATAAACGGTATAGAGCTTGAGTGGCACGGCCCCGATGTTGACGATGTTGTGGCGCGCCCCTGCGGGAACGATGATCGCGTCGTTTTTCCTGACGTTTCGGCTTCGCCCGTCGATCACAACGGTGCCGGCGCCCTCTTCGACTCGGAAGAACTGGTCATGACTGACGTGCACTTCTTCTCCGATCTGTTCTCCAGGCGTCAGCGCCATGAGCACCAATTGGAGGTGCTTGCCTGTATAGAGGACACGGCGAAAGTCCGTGTTCCTCATGGTCATTTTCTCGATATCCTTGACGAAC
>Ga0307406_10000594_pt1 | contig 20799 bp, 18 predicted proteins | sample 322Cmetagenome_3_FD_203706 | JGI IMG/M metagenome (GOLD analysis project Ga0307406, IMG submission 203706) | Maize rhizosphere microbial communities from greenhouse at UC Davis, California, United States - 322HYB-C-2 | ecosystem: Host-associated > Plants > Roots > Rhizosphere > Soil | place...
AGAGCTTCACGTGCATCAGCCCGTACTCGGCCAGCGCGTGCAGCGTGCGCGTGGTGGTCTCGCGCGGCTCCAGCCGCTGCATCGGCTCGGGCACCGGCACCTGGTAGACCAGCACCTGCCCTTCGGCGAGCGCCGCCTCGGGAATGCGGTGGCGCGTCTGGATCAGCGTGGCCTCGGCCGTGCGCGTGGTGGTGTCCACGCCGGTGGTGCGCTCGAAGAAACGGCGGATGTTGACGGCGTTGACGGTGTCGTCGGAACCCTGGTCGATCACCTTCAGCATGTCGCGCGGTCCGATGACCGCGGCGGTCACCTGGATGCCGCCGGTGCCCCAGCCGTAGGGCAGCGGCATCTCGCGCGAGCCGAAGGGCACCTGGTAGCCCGGGATGGCCACGGCCTTGAGGATGGCGCGGCGGATCATGCGCTTGGTGCGCTCGTCGAGGTAGGCGAAGTTGTATTCGGCGGTCGTCATTCGTGGTCTCCCGCGCCGGCAGCGGCGCGCATCTTCCGCACGAGCTCGAGCTCGGACTGGAAGTCGACGTAGTGCGGCAGCTTCAGGTGCTGCACGAAACCCGAGGCTTCGAGGCTGTCGCTGTGCGAGAGCACGAACTCCTGCATCTGCGCGGGCGCCTCCACCGGCTCGCCGAGCTCGTCGGCGCGCAGCGCGCGGTCGACCAGGCTCATCGCCATCGCCTTGCGCTCGCAGTGGCCGAAGGCCAGGCCGTAGCCGCGCGTGAACTGCGGCGGTTCGCTCTTGCTGCCCGCGAACTGGTTGACCATCTCGCATTCGGTGATCTCCAGGTCGCCGATGGAGATGGTGAAGTCGAGCTCCTCGGGCGCGAGCTCCAGCTCCACGCTGCCGAAGCGGATCTCGCCCACGAAGGGGTGGCTGTGCGAGTAGCCGCGCTGCGTGGAATAGGCCATGGCCAGCAGGAAGCCCTCGTCGCCGCGCGCCAGGTTCTGCAGCCGCGTGGCGCGGTCGGCCGGAAAGCGCAGCGGCGCACGCGTGAGGTCCACCGGCGCGGGGTCGCCGGGCGGCACCGGGCGGGTTTCGATCAGCCCTTCCTGGTTCAGCAGATCGACCACGCGCGGCGTGGCTGCGGCAGGCGGCGTGAGCGCATCGGTTGCGGGCGCCTGCGCGGCCTCCTGCCGCCCTTCGGCCAGCAGCGTGAAGTCGAGCAGGCGCTGCGTGTAGTCGTGCGTCGCACCCAGCACCTGGCCGCCGGGCAGGTCCTTGAAGGTGGCGGAGATGCGGCGGTCCAGTGCCATGCGCGCGGTGTCGAGCGCCACGCTGTCGCCGAGGCGCGGCAGCGTCGCACGGTAGGCACGCAGCAGGAAGATGGCCTCCACCATGTCGCCCGAGGCCTGCTTGATCGCGAGCGCAGCCAGTTCGGGGTCGTAGACCGAGCCCTCGGTCATCACGCGGTCGACCGCGAGCTTCAGCTGTTCGCGGATCTGGCGCACCGACAGCTCCGGCGTGCCGGTGTCGCCGCGGCGCTGTTCGGCCAGCAGGCGGTAGCTTGCAAGGATGGCGGCTTCCCCGCCCTTGACGGCAACGTACATCTCAAGCCTCCTGTTCGATGCGGGTGGTGCGCGGCAGCCCCACGATGCAGCGTGGCGCGGCCAGGAACACGTCCACGCCGCGCGGAAACAGCGCGTGGTTCGCGGACCATTGGGCGGCGAAGGCCGGGGCCAGGCCTTCCACCGCGATGGCGTTGCGGTCCTGGATGCCGGGGCCGCGCAGCGTCCAGCGTGGCAGGTTTCCTTCGGCCGGTACGGACACCTCCATCACGTCGATCACGCACGTGGCCGACTGGTCGGGATAGGCGTCGCTGCCCTGCGCGAAGGCATCGAGCGGCGGGCATGCATCGCCTTCGCCGATCCACGCGAACTGCGCCTGCGCGGGCTCCTCGACCAGCACGCAGCCGGTGTGAAAGCGCAGCCATGCGGCCGCGTCGCTGCCGGCGAGCGACGGCGACAGCCAGAGGCGGCAATCCGGGTCGAGCAGCGCCAGCAGCAGCGCGGCCGAGGCGCCGTGCCCCTGCAGCGGCACCTGCGCATCGTGCGACAGCTCGACGATGCGGCCCGGATGCGAGAGCGCCTGCAGCGCCGAGCGGAACACCGCCTGGCTGCCGAGCGCGGCATCGGTGAATCCCGCGCCAAGGGTGGAAAGCATGTTCGCGTTCATTCGGAGTCGTCCTCGTCCATGTCGGCGCCGCCGGCTTCGCGCGCCACCGTGAAGAACTCGACCTTGCTGTCCTGCGCGCGGGCATGGCGCTGCGCGCGCAGCGCCGAGAGATGCGCACGCACCGGCGCCAGCAGCCGGGCATCGAGCGCGGCCTGCTGCGCCGGGTCCTGCAGCAGCGCATCGGCCACGGCCGCGAGCTGCGCATGGCGGTGCGAGCGGCCGAGCACATAGGCCACGCCCACCGCGGCGCCCGGCTGCGGCGCGGTGCCGCCCAGGCGCAGCGCGCAGCGCGTGACCGTCACCTCGCCCAGGTTGAAGCGCTCGCCCGTGCCGCCGGCACGGCCCTGCACCATCACCAGGCCGGTCTCCGGTGCGCGCAGCCACTGCGGCGGGGTCTCGGCGTGCTGCGCGAGCGCCGGCTCGAGCAGCGAGACGGGCGCGCGCGCCAGCATCGCGAGCCACTGCGCGCGGCGCAGCGGGCGGGCAGCGGGTTCTGTGTCAAAGGCATGAAACATGGGAGTGATAGGCTTGAAGTTGTATAGACAAATTCGGCAACTGACGCGAGCTTAGAGAGCGCGCAAGTAGGTTTAATGACAAGCACGACGACGACCCCTGCCTCCGCGCTGGCTCCGCGCCCCGCCACCACCACCACCACCACCGAACGCACCGCACGCGACAGCTTCTGGATCCGCATTGCGGCCGACCTGGCCGAGGCCATTGCGCGCGGCGTGTACTTGCCGGGCCAGCGCCTGCCCTCCGAGCACGCGCTGGCCGAGCAGTTCGGCGTGAACCGCCACACCATCCGGCGTTCGCTCGCCAACCTTTGCAGCCAGGGGCTGCTGCGCGTGACGCAGGGCAGCGGCACCTACGTGGAAGAGTTCGCGGTCGACCTCGCCCTGGTCAAGCGCCCGCGCTTCCAGCGCAGCATGGCGCTGGCAGGTTTGCGCGGCGCGCTGCGCGTGACCGGCGCAAGCACCGTGCGCGCCACCGCGGCGCAGGCGCGCTCGCTCGCGGTGCCGGCGCGCAGCTCGCTGCTCTGCCTGCAGGTGATCGGCGAAGCCGAGGGCCAGCCGCTGCATTGCAGCGAACGCTTCTTTCCCCTGCCGCGCTTCGCGGGACTGGAGGCCGTGGTGCGCGAGACCGGCTCCATCACCGCCGGCTTCGAGGCCCACGGCGTGGCCGACTACACGCGCCATCACAGCCGCATCACGGCGCAGATGCCCGAGGCCGCGATTGCCGCGCAGCTGCACCAGCCGGTCAGCCGGCCGGTGCTGTTCGTGGAGAGCGTGAACGTCGACACCGCAGGCGTGCCGATCGAATACGCGAGGGCCTGGTTCCCGGGCGACCGCACCTCGCTGACGGTGGCGCACGATGACTGAGGCCGTGTCCCGCAGGCGCGGCGCAGCGCATCGCTACGCAGCCTATTTCGCGCCGACCGTCGGTAGCCCATGGTGGGAGGCCGGCAGCCGCTGGCTCGGACGCTGCGCGGCGCGCGGGCAGCCGCTGCCGCAACCGGCCATCGACGGCATGCCGCCCGCCCGGCAGCAGGCACTGACGGCCGCGCCGCGGCGCTATGGCTGGCATGCCACGCTGAAGGCGCCCTTCGCCCTGCCCTCGCACCTGGACGCGGCCTCGCTGCGCACAGGCATCCGCCACATCTGCAAGGCCTGGGAACCCTTCAACATGCCGGCACTGCAGGTGGTGCGGCTCGATGATTTCTTGGCGCTCGTGCCCGTGGCACCCAGCCGCGCACTGAATGCGATGGCCAGCGCCTGCGTGACCGGCCTGCACGCCTTCGCCGCGCCGCTGCCGCCGGCCGAGTTGCAGCGCCGCCGCGCGAGCGGGCTCACGCCCGAGGAAGACGCGCTGCTGCAGCGCTGGGGCTACCCGTTCGTGCTCGATCGCTTCCGCTTTCATTTCTCGCTGACCGGGTCGCTGCGCGAGGCCGACGAAGCCGAGGTGCAGGCGCTGCACACGGCGGCGCAACAGCACTTCGGCGCATGGCCCCTGCAACGCTTCGATGCCATCAGCCTGTTCGCGGAACCCGCACCGGGCGCGGATTTCGTGTGCATCGAACAGATGGCGCTGGGCGCATGAGCCCCCGCCCGGCCGTTCCGAAGAGGGCGCGCACCGCGGTGCGCAGCACGGAGGCTGCCCCATGAGCGCAGCGCCAGGCCATGCACCGGTGAACGCCGCGCAGACCGGCCGCCTGGTCTACGTGGTCGGCCCCTCGGGCGCCGGCAAGGACAGCGTCATCGACTGGCTGCGGCAGCAGCTGCCGCAGGACGCCCGCGTGCACTTCGCGCGACGCACGATCACGCGCGCGGTGCAGCCGGGCGGCGAGCAGCATGACAGCCTCGACACGGCCGCGTTCATGCGCCTGCGCGATGCCGGCGCGTTCGCGATGCACTGGGAAGCCAATGCCCTGCACTACGGCATCGCGCGCGCCGAACTCGCCGCGCGCAGCGATGGCCGGACCGTGATCGTGAACGGCTCGCGCGCCTACTTGCCCGAAGCCGTGCGTCTCTTTCCCGAGCTGGTCGCCGCCCACATCACGGCCGACGCCCAGACGCTGCGCCGCCGCCTGCTGGCGCGCAAGCGCGAGACGCCGCAGATGGTCGACGCGCGCGTGCGGCGGGCGCTCGACTTCCAGCTGCCGCCGGGCATCGCGGCCATCGAGGTCCGCAACGATGCTGCGCTCGCCGACGCGGGCGCTCAACTGCAGCGTGCGTTGCAGGCATGGCGGTGCCTGTGAGCGGCCGAGGCACCGCGCGCAGGCAGTAGTAGTGCGATCGGCGTAGCTTGTGCAGTCGGCGCGTTGTCTTAGAACTTTTCATCTAAGCATCTCGCAAAAGTAGCGAAGGATCCCGCGCTTCGGCAGGGATGTCCCGCATGGAATCGGTCGCCTGCGGCAATCCTTCGAGCGTCTAATGGGCTCTCGATGCAAGGAGTTGCCACATGACGGACACGGACTGCATACGCAAAGCCCACTCCTGCGCGCTGGACCCGCGCAAGGCCGCGCAGGAATTCCATGCCATGGTGGCGCAGCCCGGCATGGCGCTGGTGATCTTCTACTGCTCCAGCGCGTACGACCTCGAAGCCCTTGCCGACGAGATGAAGCGCCTGTTCGGCGACGTGCCGGTCGCGGGCTGCACCACGGCCGGGGAAATCGGCCCCGCCGGATTGCGCGACCACAGCCTTGCGGGTGCGAGCTTTCCGGCCAGCCACTTCAGGGTGGCGGCAGGCCAGGTCGAACAGTTGCAGCAGTTCAAGGTGGAAGCCGGCCATGACTTCGCCCAGGCGCTGCTGCACGAGCTGCTGGCCGCGGGCCCGCCCGGCGACGCGGACCACAGCTTCGCCTTGCTGCTGATCGACGGCCTGTCGCTGCGCGAGGAACCCGTCACGCGCGCCTTCCAGACCGCACTGGGCCGGCTTCCCCTGCTCGGCGGTTCGGCCGGCGACGGCATGAAGTTCGACCGGACCCAGGTCTACTGGGACGGCCGGTTCAGCTCCGACTGCGCGGTGCTGGTGCTGGTGGTGTCGCGCATGCCGTTTCGCATCTTCAAGACGCAGCACATCGTCGCCACCGACGACAGGCTGGTCGTGACCGAAGCGGACGCGGCCTCGCGCACCGTCAAGGAAATCAACGGCCTGCCGGCAAGCCAGGAGTACGCGAGGATGCTCGGCATCGATGCCTCCGACCTGGACCCCACGCGCTTCGCGGCCTGGCCGGTGGTGCTGACGATCGGCGGCACCACCTACGTGCGCTCGATCCAGAAGGCCAATGCGGACGGCAGCCTGACTTTCTTCTGCGCCATCGAGAACGGGCTGGTGCTGCGCGTGGCCAAGGGCGTGGACCTGCTGGACAACCTGCAGCGGGCCTTCGCCGGCATCCGCGCCGAGATCGGGCCGCCGCAGCTGGTGCTGGGCTACGACTGCATCCTGCGCAAGCTGGAGATCGCGCAGAGCAGCGCGAAGGACCGCATCGGCGAACTGCTGCAGCAGAACAACACGGTCGGCTTCCACACCTACGGGGAGCAGTTCCGCGGCGTGCACGTCAACCAGACGCTGGTCGGCATTGCATTCGGCACTAACGGCAGGGAGGCCAGCCATGTCTGAGACTGCAACGCAAGAGCGCCCCGGCGCGCGGGCGCTGTCCCCGACGGACGAGATCACCCGGCTCAACAAGATCGTCCAGGCCCTGATGGACCGGGCCGAACGCAGCGCCAATGCGCAAGGCTCCGACTTCAACCTCTTCCAGACCACCATCATGCTGGAGGAGCAGGTGCTCAGCCGCACGGCGGAACTGGAAGCGGCGCTGCGCGAGAACGAAGAGGTCAACCGCGTGCTGCGCAAGACGCAGGCCGATCTGGTGGCCGCGGCACGATCGGCCGGCATGGCCGAGATCGCCACCAACGTGCTGCACAACGTGGGCAACGTGCTCAACAGCGTCAACGTGTCGGCCGGGCTGATTCTCTCCAGGGTCCGCGCGTCCAAGGTGGAAGGGCTCGCGCGTGCGGTGCAATTGATGGACGCGCATGCGGACGACCTGGGCAACTTCCTCGCGTCCGACGCCAAGGGCAAGATGCTCCCGGGCTACCTGATGCAACTGGCGCCGCTCCTGGTGGCCGAGCAGCGCGCCGTGGTCGACGAACTGGTGACCCTGACCAAGAGCGTCGACCACATCAAGGAGATCATCGCCGCGCAGCAGGCCCATGCCGGCGCCTCCGGCCTGATCGAGGCGATACGGATCCACGAGGTGGTCGAGGATGCATTGCGCATGAACGCGGGTGGCCTGGCGCGCCACCAGGTGGTGATGCAGCACGACCTGTCCCGGATCCCCGAGCTGCCGCTGGACCGGGGCCGCGTGCTGCAGGTGCTGATGAACCTGGTGCGCAATGCCAGGCAGGCGATGGAGGCGACGGCGGACGACAGCGCGAAGCTCCTGCTGGATGCGGAGATCGTGGAGGACGAGACGCTGCGCATCCGCGTGGCGGACACGGGCGTCGGCATCGCCCCGGAAAACCTCACGCGCGTGTTCGTGCACGGGTTCACCACCAAGAAGGACGGCCACGGCTTCGGCCTGCACAGCGCGGCCATCGCGGCGCGCGAGATGGGCGGCACGCTGGCCGTCCACAGCGACGGGCCCGGCACCGGCGCCACCTTCACGCTCGAACTTCCGATCAGAAGGGCGGGAGAAACGCCATGAGCAAAGCGCAGAACCGCCGCATCCTGCTGGCGGACGACACGCCGGCCATCCACGAGGACTTCCGCAAGATCCTTCTCCCCGCGGGCGCGGATGCGAACCTGGACGACCTGGAGTCGGCGCTGTTCGGAACCTCGGCCAGGAAGAGCGAGGAAGATTTCGTGCTGGACAGCGCCTACCAGGGACAGGAGGCGCTTGCGAAGCTGCGCGAGGCATTGGCGGCCGAGGCGCCCTATGCCATGGCGTTCATCGACATGCGCATGCCTCCGGGGTGGGACGGCGTCGAGACCATCGAGCAGCTGTGGCTCGAAGACCCGCGCCTGCAGATCGTGATCTGCACGGCCTATGCGGACCAGTCGTGGGTCGAGGTGTTCGAGCGGCTGGACGCACGCGACCGCCTGCTGGTGCTCAAGAAGCCCTTCGATCCGATCGAGGTGCGCCAGCTGGCCAGCGCGCTCACCATGAAATGGCAGATGACGCAGGACGCCGCCTTCAAGATGAACCAGCTCGAGCAGGCCGTGGAGGAACGCACGCGCGAGCTGTCGGACGCCAACATCATCGTGCAGAACAGCCCGACCATCCTCTACCGCCTGCGCGGCGAGCCGGCGTTCCCGCTGATCTACATCTCGCACAACATCACCAAGTTCGGCCACGAGCCGGCGGCCCTGCTGGCCAACCCGGACTGGGCGGACGTGCTGATCGACCCGGCCGACCGGCCCGGCGTGGCCGCCGCGATGGCGCGCGTGCTCGAGAAGGATGCCGAAGGCGCCTCCATCGAATACCGCCTGTGCACCGGCGACGGCGCGCGCCGCTGGGTCGAGAACCGCTACGTTCCGGTGCGCGACAAGGACGGCCGGCTCATCGAGGTCGAGGGCATCGTCATCGACGTCACCGAGCGCAAGGCGGCGGAGGAGCAACTCGCAAGGCTGGCGCGCACCGACGGGCTCACGGGCCTGGCCAACCGCGCCACCCTCATCGAGCGCCTGCACCAGGCCCATGCGGCGGCACGGCGCGGCTCCGTGCCGTTCGCGCTCCATTGCCTCGACCTGGACCACTTCAAGCCGGTCAACGACATGTTCGGCCATCCGGGCGGCGACCTGCTGCTGCGCGAGGTGGCCCTGCGCCTGAAGAACTGCACCCGCGAGACCGACGTGGTGGCGCGGCTGGGCGGCGACGAGTTCGCCGTGCTGCAAAGCGAGATGGCCGATCCGGCCGCCGCCGGCGCGCTGGCCGCGAAGATCCAGCAGGAGCTCGCGCGCCCCTACATGATCGATGGCAACCAGGTGCATGCCTCGGCCAGCATCGGCATCTGCCCCTACGCATCCAGCAGCGAGAGCCCGGAGGAAATGCTTGCACAGGCCGACCTGGCGCTCTACCGCTCGAAGGAGCAGGGGCGCAACCAGTACCACTTCCACTCCGAGGAACTCGACTTCGAAGTGCGCGACCGCGTGGCGCTCGGCGAGGACCTGAAGCAGGCCATCGAGCGCGAACAGCTGGAGCTTTACTACCAGCCGCAGGTCGAACTGTCCTCCGGGAAGATCGTGGGCGTGGAAGCGCTGCTGCGCTGGAACCATCCCAGGCGCGGCCTGCTCGACGCGGCCGCCTTCGTGCCGATCGCCGAGCGCACCGGCGGCATCGTCGCGCTCGGCCGCTGGGTGCTGGACCAGGCCTGCAGGCAGCTGAGCGTGTGGCGCCAACAGGGCGTGGCACCGCCCGTCGTGGCCATCAACCTGTCGCTCGGGCAGCTCCGGCAAGGCAGCGAACTGATCCGCGACGTGACCGAGAGCCTCTCGAAATGGCAGCTCGATCCCTCCGTGCTGGAATTCGACGTGACGGAGTCGACGCTGGCCCAGATGACCTGGACCCACAACGACGTGCTGCCCAGGCTGCGGGCGCTCGGCGTGCGCATTGCGATCGACGACTTCGGCACCGAATACTCGTCGTTCGAATACCTGCGCACCTACCGCGTCAACCACCTGAAGATCGCGCAGTCGATGCTCAAGCGGGCGGTCGACGATCCGGACAGCGCGGCCACGGTTCGCGCCATCATGAATCTCGCGCGCGAAGCGCGCATCGGCATCATCGTCGAGGGACTGGAGACGCAGACGCAGCTCGCCTTCCTTCAATCGACCGGCGCCCCCACGCTGGCGCAGGGCTACTACTTCAGCGAGGCCGTGATGGCCACCGAGGCCGGCGACTTCCTGCGCTCGGGCACCATGGAGCAGAGCGAGCGCAGCAAGGGCGGGGACCACGGGGCCGCCGCATGAAAAAAGCACTCCTGCTGCTTGCCACGACCTGGGGCCTCGCTGCCCTGGCGCCGGCGGCGCACGCCGATCCCGTGGTGCTGTCGCTGGTGCACGCCGCCACCACCATGCACCCGGCCCACCTGGCGGCGCTCCAGTTCGCCAAGCGGGTCGAGGAGCGCACCCACGGGCAGGTCCGCACCGAGATCTTTCCCGCGTCCCAGCTCGGCAGCGAGAACGAACTGCTGCAGAAAGTCAGGCTGGGCGCGGTCGACATGGACGTGACCTCGATGAACTACCTCATCAAGTACGAGAAGACGTTCTCCGTCGTCGTCATGCCGTATCTCTTCGACAGCTACGCGCATGCCCACCGCGTGCTCGATGGCCCGGCCATGAACTGGCTCGCGCCGCTGGCCGAGAAGCAGGGCTTCGTCATCCTGTCCAACTGGGAATGGGGATTCCGCAACATCACCAACAACAAGCGCCCGATCAACGTGCCCGAGGACGTGAGGGGCCTCAAGGTGCGCGTTCCGCCTGTCGCGGAACTCGAGGCCACGATGGAAGCGCTGGGCGCCCAGGTCAGCAAGGTCGGCTTCAAGGAACTGCCCCAGGCGCTGTCGCAGGGCCTGGTCGACGGCCAGGAGAACCCGCTCAACGTCATCTACTACAACAAGTTGTACGAGGTGCAAAAGCACCTCGCCCTGACCCGCCATGTGTACTACAACACGCTCCACCTCATGAGCACCAGGACCTGGGCGAAGCTCACGCCGGCCGAGCAGGCGATCGTGCGTGAAGAGAGCAAGGCGGCGGGCGACGGCATGCGCAAGAAGATCATTGCCGAAGAGGAGGAGCTGATCGCAAAGATGATTGCCGCCGGCGTGAAGGTCACGCGCCCCGACCCGGCGCCGTTCCGCGCGGCCACGCAGGGCGCCCGGGAGGAGATCAGGCAATTCGCGGGCGACGAGAACGTGCGCACGTTCCTGAAGATGGTCGACGCAGAGCGAAGGCCGTGACGCGTCTTTCCAGCAGCGACTTGGGAGCGAGCCGCAATTGATCAAATTCCCGATCAACTTCTCCTGGGGGAGAAGAATGCGCAGCCTGCGGGTGGAGATCGCACTTGGATTCGGCGTCCTCATTGTGCTGATGCTCGCACTGGGTGCGTCCTTCTATCTGAGCGAACAGCGTTCCGCGGCGGCCATCGACAAGCTGCTCAACAGCGACAACCGGATGGCGGACCTGAGCCTGCGCAGTTCGCTGGCGATGTACAAGGCCCTCGACGCCGAGAACGAACTCCTGCTGTCCGCGGACCGGCTCGGGGTGGCGCAGGCGAGCGCGCGCTCTCTGCCGGCCATGCAGAACCATCTGCTGGACATGCGGGAGTACCTTGCCAGCCTTCGGATCCTCTCGACGGATCCGGAATTCAGGGACCAGGTCGACCGGATCGAGGCCCAGACCCGGCAGTACGAGGACGGATTCCTCGCGTTCATCGCGCGGCATGGCAAGGAGGGCTCGCTGGGCTCGGCCCACGCGTTTCGCCAAGCCTACGTCGACACGGCCGTCGCCATCGAGTCCTCGGTGGAGGCACTGCACACCGCGGCGACCAAGCGCGCGCTCCAGACGCGCAGCGATGTCGAACGCGCCGCCAGGTTGTCGCGCTGGGCCGCCATCGCCATGGTCGTGCTGGCCACCGTTCTGGGCGTGGTGGTCGCGAGCATCGTCTCGCAACGCATCACGGGCTCCATCGCGCAGCTCATCGCCCTTTCCCGGCGTGTGGCCGCGGGAGACCTCGGTGCCAGGGCGCCGCAGGGCCGCGCGGATGAGTTCGGCATCCTCGCGAACGCCATGAACCAGATGGCGGAGTCGATCGAGAATTCCAATGCGCTGCTGGAGAGCAGCGCCGACACCCTGAAGCACCAGGCCACCCACGACGTACTGACGGGTCTTCCGAACCGCGCGCTGCTGGAGGATCGTCTCCGGCAGGCCATCTCGTACGCCGATCGATACGGCCGGCTGATGACGGTGGTGTTCATCAACCTCGACGGCTTCAAGCGGGTCAACGACAGCCTGGGCCGCAAGGCGGGCGACGAATTGCTGAAGGTCATGGCCGGACGCATGACCCAGTGCCTGCGCAGCGTGGACACGGTGGTGCGAACGGGCGGCGACGAGTTCGTGATCGTGCTGTACGACCAGCCCGGCGACGGAACAGAGGTCGCGCCGGCCCTGCAAAGGCTGCTCGAGGCCATTGCACAGCCGGTCGAGATCGACGGCCAGGGCGCCCAGGTCACGGCCAGCCTGGGCGTGGCCACCTATCCCGCGGACGGCGCCGATGCCGACGCCTTGCTCATGAGCGCCGAGGCCGCGATGTCCCGCGCCAAGGCGTCCGGACGCAACAACTTCCAGCTGTATGCGGCCGAGATGAGCGGCATGATGCGCAACGAACTCGCGCTGCGCGACGGGCTGCGCCATGCCATCGCGCGCAGCGAGTTCCACCTGCTGTACCAGCCCCAGGTGGAGATCGGATCGGGCCAGGTGACGGGCGCGGAGGCATTGATCCGCTGGCAGCATTCCGAGCGCGGCCTCGTATCTCCGGTGCAATTCATTCCCCTGGCGGAGGAGACCGGCCTGATCGTTCCCATCGGCGAATGGGTGCTGCGCACCGCCTGCTTCCAGAACAAGGCCTGGCAGGACGCGGGCCTGCCGGCGTTCAGCATTTCGGTCAACGTGTCGGCGCGCCAGTTCCGCGAGCGGACCCTGATCGAGCAGGTCGCGCAGGCGCTCAAGGACAGCGGGCTCGAGGCCCGTTTTCTCGAACTCGAACTGACCGAGAGCATGGTCATGGAAGACCTCGAGAAAGCCCTGCAGTCGATGAGGGCCCTGCAATCGATGGGCGTGCAATTCTCCATCGACGATTTCGGCACCGGCTATTCGAGCCTGAGTGCGCTCAAGCGCTTCCCCATCGCCCGGCTGAAGATCGACCGCGCCTTCGTGCGCGACATTCCCGGCGACGAAGACGACAAGGCCATCGCCAAGGCCATCATTTCGCTGGGGCACGAACTCAATCTCCGGGTCATCGCCGAAGGCGTCGAGACCGAGCAGCAGCTGGACTTCCTGCGCGCCCATGGGTGCGACGAGATGCAGGGCTATCTCTTCAGCCGGCCCGTGCCGCCCGCCGAGCTTGCGGCCCTGGTCAGGTCGCGCTCACGCATGGCGGCAGCAGCCGGCCCGTCCGATGCGCGCCCGAGGCGGATGGCGGCACGCTGAGCCTTCACACGCCGGACTGGCGCGAGGCAGCGGTGTCCCGGGCGAGCGCGATCGCGTCGGCACCCGCCGGATACCGGAGGGTTGCGGCGGGGTCGCCCGCGGCGCGCCATACGGTCTCGGCCACGTCCGGTCCGGTGGTCACTGCGGCCGGATTCCCCAGCGCCGCGAAGATGGACTGCGCGAAGGGGGCATAGGGCTCGGGAATCAGGCCTTGCATGCGCTCTGCCCCATTGGCGGTGAAGCGCGTGCCCGGCCCATAGCCGGGCTCGACGAGCTTCACTCGAACGTCGAACGGGGCGAGCTCGAGCGCCAGCGACTCCGTGAACCCCTCGATCGCGGTCTTGCTCGCGGTGTACGCCGCCACAAGCGGCATCGGTGCGAGCGTGACGGTCGACGTCACGTTGATGACCAGCCCCGACCTGCGGCGCCGGAACTGCGGCAGCACGGCCTGGGTCATCGCCATCGTGCCGAAGGTGTTGGTTTCGAAGATGTCGCGCACGGTGGCCATCGGCGTCGCCTCGAACGCCCCGAAGAGTCCGAGGCCGGCGTTGTTCACGAGGACGTCGATCGGTCCGGCGGCTTCGAGCGCGGCGGCAATGCTTTCGGGCTTCGTCACATCCAGGGGCAGCACGCGCAGGCGCCCCGAAGGGGGAAAGAGCTCGGGGCGCGGCGTCCGCATGGTGGCAATCACCTGCCAGCCGCGGGCCTGGAAGTGGCGCGCGGTTTCCAGGCCGTAGCCGGACGAGCAGCCGGTGATCAGGATGGTCTTCATCGGATTCCTTTGAACTTGGGTGGAGGTGCGTCACGATATCGCCGGGCGGTAGGACTTCCTATAATTCAGGGTCCACACTTTGTTTGCAGGAGTCCTGTCTGGCCGATCCACTCGCACAAGTCGTCCAGCTGCTTCGCCCGCGTGCGGTGTATGCGAAGGTGATCAGCGGCGCCGGTTCGTGGGCCGTACGCTATTCGGCATTCGGTGAGCCCAGTTTCTGCACGATGCTCGAGGGCGCATGCGTTCTTGCGGTGGACGGGCAGCAACCGCTCGCCCTGGCCGCCGGCGACTTCGTGCTCATGCCGGCGACGCCGGGATTCACCATGTCGGGCCTCGAGCCGGCGGTGCCGGTCGCCGTGGACCCCAAGCTGGCACCCGCGCCGACGGACGAGATCCGCCACGGCCGGCGCGAAGGCCCGCCTGACATGCGGATGCTCGGCGGCTACTTCGCCTTCGATTCGCCGGATGCCTCGCTGCTGGCGTCGCTGCTTCCGACGCTGCTGCACGTGCACGACATCGGGCGGCTTTCCGTTCTGGTGCAGCTCGTGAGGGAGGAGTCGCTCGAACAGAAGCCGGGGCGCGATCTCGTGCTCGAACGCCTTGTCGAGTTGCTGCTGATCGAGGCTCTGCGCTCCACGCCCGGCGAAGCTGCGCCGCCGGGGCTGCTTCGCGGCCTGGCCGACCCGCGGCTGTCGATCGCATTGCGGCATCTTCACGGCGACCCCGCGCATCCGTGGACGGTGGCCGACCTCGCAGGCAAGGCCGCACTGTCGCGCTCGGCATTCTTCGAGCGCTTCTCGCGCGCCGTCGGCCTGCCGCCGATGGAGTACCTGCTTGCCTGGCGCATGGCCATCGCGAAGGATCTGCTCGCCCGCGGCGATGCCGGCATCGCGGAAGTTGCCGAACGCGTCGGCTATGGCTGCGCCAGCGCGTTCAGCACGGCGTTCAGGCGCTGCGTGGGCCAACCACCGGGCCGCTACGCGCGGCAGCAGCCGCCCTGACCTGGCGCCTGGACGAAGTCAGCGCAGGATAAAACCGGCCGCGCGCTCGGCCACCATGATCGTCGGCGCATTGGTGTTGCCCGAGACCATCGAGGGAAAGACCGAGGCGTCGGCCACGTAAAGGCCTTCGGCGCCATGCACGCGGCAGGCCGGGTCGACCACCGCCATCGCATGGGTTCCCATGCTGCAGGTGCTGGTCGGGTGATAGAGCGTGGTGGCCTGGGCGCGCACGAACTCGGCCAGCGCCTCGTCCGACCGGGCCGCGGCGCTGCCCTCGAACTCCGCGGCGATCACCTCGCGCAACGGCGACTGCGCTGCGATGCGCCGCTGCAGCCGAATGCCCTCGACCACCAGCCGCAAGTCGGCGCCTTCGGGGTCGCTGAAATAGCGCGGATCGATCGCGGGCTGCTCGAGCGGATCGGCCGAGCGCAGCCGCAGGATGCCGTGGCTCTGCGGCCGCTGCGCCACCGAGAACAGCGTGATGCCGGGCTGCGTCGACTGGTAGCGCGCATGGTCGCGGTGCGAAGTGGCGATGCAGTAGAGCTGCAGGTCGGGGTCCTCGGCCTCCGGCAGGATGTGCGCGAAGCCGCCGCAGGCCGACCCGTTGGAGCTCAGCGGTCCGCTGCGCGTGGCCTCCCATTGCGCCAGGTCGGCGGCGGCCTCCGCGGCGCTCGCCTGCGCGATGCCGAAGCGCCGCGTGGTCGCGAAGCTCACGGGGCAATTGATGTGGTCCTGCAGGTTGCGGCCCACGCCGGGCAGGTCGAGCAGCGCGCGGATGCCGAGCGCCGCGAGCTCGTCGGCGGGGCCGATGCCCGAATGCAGCAGCAGTTGCGGCGAACCGATGGCGCCGGCGCAGAGCACGACCTCGGAAGACGCCTCGGCCGTGTGCGGCGCACCGTTGTCCAGGAACGCCACGCCGGTCGCGCGGGTGCCCCTGAAGCGCACGCGCAGCAGCATCGCACCGGTGCGCACCGTGAGGTTGGGCCGTGCGAGCGCGGGCTGGAGAAAGGCCTTGCCGGTACCCCAGCGCTCGCCATCCTTGATGGTCGCCTGGAACAGGCCGACCCCCTCTTGCGCATCGCCGTTGAAATCTTCATTGGGCCGCAGGCCCGCGGCCTGCGCCGCGTCGAGCCACAGGCGCTCCACGGGATCGATGTGGCCGACGTCCGAGATCACCAGTTCGCCCTCGGTGCCATGCAGCGGCGAGTCGGTCCAGCGCAGGTTGCGCTCGGACTTCCTGAAGGCCGGCAGCACCTCGCGCCAGCCCCATCCGGGACAGCCGGCCGCCTCCCAGCGCGCGTAGTCGGAAGGCACGCCGCGCATGTAGATCATGGCGTTGAGCGCGCCCGAACCGCCGATCATCCGGCCGCGCGGCCAGTACATGCGCCGCATGCGGCAGCCGGCCTGGGGCACGGTGTGGAAACCCCAGTCGACCTCCGTGTCGAGCATCAGCGGCCAGTGGGCGGGGATGTCGGCGTTGCGCGGTGCCGCGCGGCCAGCCTCCAGCAGCAGCACCTTGCGCGCCGGATCGGCCGACAGCCGGTTGGCCAGCACGCACCCCGCGGAACCCGCGCCGACGATGATCGTGTCGTACATCAAGGAAGGGCTACAGCGCCGGATGCCGCTGGTGCCAGTCGGTCGCCTGCTGGAAGGCCCAGCCGGCGCGCACCAGCAGCTCTTCCTCGAAGTGGCGCGCGACGAACTGGAACGCGACCGGCGTGCCCACGTCGGTGAAGCCGCCGGGCAGCGTGATCGTCGGGCTGCCGCTCATGTCCAGCGGACAGGTGTAGCGCAGCATCGCGGACATCAGCTCGGCATCCTCGCCGAAGCTTCGCATGCGCTCGAGCGTGGGCGAGGCAACGCCCTGCGAGGGCATCAGCAGCAGGTCGATGCCCTCGAACATCTCGCGCACCCTGCCGCTGAAGGCATGGCGGTGCAGCACGATCTTCTGGTAGTCGATGCCGCTCTGCGCACGGCCCAGCTCGAGCAGGCCCGACAGCGCCGGCCCGTACATCTGCTTGCGCGCAGGATAGGTCGACTCGTGCACCACGGCCGCCTCGATGCCGCACAGCGGGAACCAGTCGGCAATCACCTGCGCCGGGTCGGGGAACGTCACGTGGCGCACCTCGGCGCCGAGTTCGCGCACGGCCGCGAGCGCGTCTTCCATCACCTTCGCGGTGGCCGCATCGACGCCCTCCCCGTTCCAGCACGCGTCGATCCCAACGCGCAGGCCGCGCAAGCCGCGCTCCATGCCCGCGAGGTAGTTGGGCACGGCCGCGAGGCTCGCGGTCGGGTCCTTCGGATCGGCGCCTGCGATGGCGCCGAGCATCGCACCCGCATCGGCCGCGCTGCGCGTCATCGGGCCGATGTGGTCGAGCGTGGCGGCCAGCTCGAAGGCGCCATGGCGGCTCACGCGGCCCCAGGTCGGCTTCAGGCCGGTGAGGCCGTTGGCGGAGGACGGAAAGCGGATCGAGCCGCCCGTGTCGGTGCCGAGCGAGCCATAGCACAGCCCCGCGGCGGTCGCCACGCCCGAGCCGCTCGACGAGGCGCCTGACCAGTGCGCCGCGTTCCACGGATTGGACGGCGGCGTGACGGTGGGGTGGTGATCGGCATACGCGCTCTCGGTGAGCTGCAGCTTGCCGAGAATCACGGCACCGGCTTCGCGCAGCTTGCGCACGGCCGTGCCGTCCTCGGTGGGCACGAAGTCGCGGTAGAGCGTCATGCCGGCGGCGGTGGCCACGCCCTTTGTCCAGCACAGGTCCTTCACAGCCACCGGCACGCCGTGCAGCGGTCCGCGGAACTCGCCCCGGGCGATCTCGGCCTCGGCGCGGCGCGCATCGGCCAGCGCCTGTTCGGCCATCACGATCACATAGCTCTTGAGCGCGCCGTCGACCTTTTCGATGCGCGCAAGCTGCGCTTGCGTGACCTCGACCGGCGAGAGCTCCTTGCGCTGGATGCGCCGGCCGACGTCGACCAGTTCGAGGTAGTGCAGTTCGTTGCTCATCCGTGGACTCCTGTGTATTGGCTCATGATTTCGAAATCGCCGAGGTGCTCGCGCGGGATCTCGCCGCCGATCTGGCCGCGCTTGATGACCAGCACGCGCTGCGACACGGCCGCGATGAATTCGAGGTTCTGCTCCACCAGCACGATCGTGAGCTTCATGCGGTCGCGCAGCGCCGCCAGCGTCTCGGCGATCTCCTCGATGATCGAAGGCTGGATGCCTTCGGTCGGCTCGTCGAGCAGCAGCAGCGTGGGCTTGCCGGCCAGCGCGCGCGCCAGCGCCAGCAGCTGCTGCTCGCCGCCCGAGAGCGAGCCGCCGGGCCGCTCGAGCAGCGGCTTCAGCCGCGGAAAATCTTCCAGCAGCGCCTCGATGGTGTCCATTGCGCGCTCGCCGGTCTTCACCAGGCCCATGCGCAGGTTGTCCATCGCGCTGAGCGTCGGAAAGATCTCGCGCCCCTGCGGCACATAGGCCATGCCCAGGCGCGCCCGCGCATGCGGCGCATGGCGCGTGATGTCGGCGCCTTCCAGGCGCACCGCGCCGGCGGTGGTGCGCAGCGCGCCGATCAGCGTGCGCAGCAGCGTGGTCTTGCCCATGCCGTTGTGGCCCAGGATGCCCACCGACTCGCCCCGGGCGATGGTGAGCGAAACATCGTGCAGCACCGGGATGGCACCGTAGCCGGCATGGAGACCCGTGACTTCGAGCATGCGTGCCTTTCGGGTTCAGTGCGGCTTCTTGCCGAGGTAGATCTGCTGGATCAGCGGGTCGCTCATGATGCGGTCCGGCGTGTCCTCCTTGATCACCGCGCCCTGGTGCAGCACCGTCACCTTCCTGGCGATCATGCGGATGAAGTTCATGTCGTGTTCCACCACCACCAGCGCATGCTGGCGGTTGATCTCCAGGATGAGCTCGGCGGTGCGCGCCACCTCGGCGTCGCTCATGCCGGCGGCCGGCTCGTCGAGCAGGATCAGCGGCGGGTCGGCCGCGATCACCACGCCGATCTCCACCCACTGCCGCATGCCGTGCGCCAGCAGGCCCGCCGTGACGTCGCGGTAGGCGTGCATGCCCACGCGCTCGAGCGTCTCGCGCGTGATGCGGTCGGCCTGCGCGGTGCTGTTCAACCGCCGCGCCGAGAGCCACACGTTCTCCCACACGCTGAGGCCGTTGAACAGGCTGGGCACCTGGGTCTTGATGCCGATGCCCAGGCGGCCCGGGTCGTGCGGCTGCATCTTCGAGATGTCCTGGCCGCGGAACAGGATCTGGCCCGAGGTCGGCTTGACCTGGCCGGTCAGCAGCTTGAAGAAGGTGCTCTTGCCCGCGCCGTTGGGGCCGATCACGCAGCGCAGCTCGGCCTCGGCGAGGGTGAAGTTGACGTCGCGCGTGGCATGCACGCCGCCGAAGCGCACGTTGAGGTTGCGCGTCTCGATCAGGGGCGTGCTCATGGCGCCGTCTCCGTCGCGGCCAGCGCGCGCGGCGGTTCCATCGGGGCCGCCGCGGGCAGGGCCGCTTTCGGAGCATGGGCCGGCGCCTTGCGCCAGCGCCGCCACGCCATGTCGATCAGGTCGCCCAGGGTCGGCACGATGCCGCGCGGCACCAGCAGCACGAAGACCACCAGGATGCCGCCAAGCACCAGGTTCGCGTTGAAGGCCTGCTGCGTGCCGATCTGCGAGCTGAGCCACTGGATCGCGACGCAGCCGACGATCGGCCCGACCAGCGTGCCCAGCCCGCCGACGATGACCCAGATGATGATCTGCGCCGACTGCGCAAGGCCGAAGATGGTCGGGCTGGTGAATGCGCCCCAGTTCGCGAAGAGGCAACCCGCGAGGCCGGCGATCGCGCCACCCAGCGTGAAACAGAAGAGCTTGTAGACGCGCGCGTCATAGCCCAGCAGCAGCACGCGCTGCTCGTTCTCCCTGGCCGCCACGATCACCCGGCCGATCTTGGAGGCGATCAGCACGCGCAGCCCCAGGTAGACCAGCAGCAGGCAGGTGAAGGTGACGTAGAACAGGTCCTTCGGCGTCAGCACCTCGTCCTGCTGCCCGGGCCAGTTGAGTGTCGGTATCGCCGGGATGCCGTTGAAGCCGCCCAGCGGCGCGCTGCCGATGCGCCACTCGGGCCCGGCGGTGGAGTTGATCAGGTTGAAGAGGATCAGCGTGACGGTGAGCGTGATCACGCCCATGTACACGTCCGACAGCCGGCCGTAGAAGATCACGTAGCCCAGCAGCGCGGCGAACAGCGCGGGCACCACGATCGCGAGCAGGAAGGGCACGGTGCTGTCGCCCATGTTCATCACCGCGATCGCGTAGGTGTACGAGCCGAGGCCGAAGAAGGCGGCCTGGCCGAAGCACAGGATACCGCCGAAGCCCCAGATGAAGGCCAGGCTCACTCCGAGGATCGACATGACGGCGTAGATCGTGACTTCGATCAGCGTGTAGTCGTCCATCACGCCGGGCAGGCCGAAGAGCAGCGCGATGCCCACCGCCAGGCTGAGCGCCGCGCTGGCCCAGGACTTGGCAAAACGGTTCACAGAGACCCCTTGAAGAAACGTCCGGTGATGCCTTGCGGCAGCAGCCGCAGCATCACGATGGCCGCGACGAGCAGCGCCACCTCGCCGAGCACCGGCGTGGTCACGAAGGTCGCGAGCTGGTTGATGGCACCGAACAGGCCGGAGGCGCCGAGCAGGCCCGCGAGGATGGCCGGCCCGCCGCCGATCACGGTGATGAAGGCCTTGGCCACGAAGGCCGCGCCCATGGTCGGCACCACGCCGGTCAGCGGCGCGAGCAGCCCGCCGGCCAGGCCGGAGAGCGCGGCGCCCACCGCGAAGGTGACCGAGTACACGCGGCTGGGGCTGATGCCCAGCGCGTTCGCCATGTCGGGCTTCTGCATGGTGCCGCGCGCGATGAGGCCGAGCTGCGTGCGCGTGAGCACGAAGCGGATCGCGAGCGCGAGCGCCACGGCCACCGCGATGATCACCAGCGTGTAGCCGCTGACCGAATAGGCGCCGACCGAGAAGCTGCCGAGCGGCGCCGAGACGCCTGCCGTGGTGTTGCCCGCCACCGAGGTGACGATGCCCACCAGCAGCAGCGACAGCCCCCAGGTGGCCAGCATGGTGTCGACCATGCGGCCGTAGAGG
>Ga0307406_10000595_pt1 | contig 20772 bp, 18 predicted proteins | sample 322Cmetagenome_3_FD_203706 | JGI IMG/M metagenome (GOLD analysis project Ga0307406, IMG submission 203706) | Maize rhizosphere microbial communities from greenhouse at UC Davis, California, United States - 322HYB-C-2 | ecosystem: Host-associated > Plants > Roots > Rhizosphere > Soil | place...
CCGACCTCCCGGTCGGGACCCTCTTCTCATCGGCGCAGCGAGGCGTCAGGCCTCGCTCATCACGGTGACTTCCTTCTGCCCGCGGGCAGCGAGGGCGGCGGCGCGCGCGGCGAGGCGGCGTGCCTGCTCGGCCTGGCCGGCGTCCAGCGTCTCCTGATCGACGGGGAAGCTCTCGACGCGGTTCACCCCGTTGTACTTCTCGATGTAGGCGTCCAGCTCCGGACCGCTCGTCCACGACGTGATGAGGCAGTAGCGCGGCGCGTCGCCGTAGTGAGTGGCCGCGTGCCACAGGCGCTGCGTGTCGATGATGAGCTGCGCGCCGGCGGGAAGGGCGATACGCGTCTCCTCGCTCGGATCGGTGCGGTTCTCCCGGAGGACGAAGAAGCTGTCCTTGTCGTCGGTGAGGTTGAAGAAGCTGCGCACGACCCAGCCTGTGCCGTCGGGGTTCAGGCGGTTGTTGTCGTCCTGGTGGAGGTTGTACAGGCAGTCGGCGTACGTGTTCGGCTGCAGCTCGATGATGCGGCAGCGGCCGACGTTCGCGCCGGGCTCGAGGGCGCGCTCGGTGAGCGTCGGCGCGATGGCGGTCTGCGAGTCGATCCAGACGCCGTCCTTGTCGGTGCGCGGCGGCTTGTGGTTCCAGAAGCCGTTGCACTCGATCTCGCCCTTGGCCGATGCCAGCGGCGCGAAGCGCGTGTCACCCGAGGACTTCCAGTCGACGTACTCGACGTCGAGCCACTCCTTGGGGTCGATCTGCTTGTTGTAGCGGTCGAGGACGACGTATCCCGTCTCCTCCAGAGCCGCGCTCTTGATGTAACCCATGACGAATCATGCCCTTTCCGCGGACCAGCGAAGTTTTTACAGGTCCGACTTAGGCAAGCCTACAGAGGCGATCTGAGCGGCCGATTAGACTCGTCGAGGGTTCCGAGGAGCGATACGGAGAACATGAGCACTGCCACGAATGTCGATGCGACCGCCGTCAACACGATCGGCTGGCTCTCGGCATCCGACACCACCATCGTCGTGCCCGTGTACCAGCGCCAGTACCGGTGGGACATCGGCGGTTGCGAGCAGCTCCTCGGCGACATCCGCGCCGTCGCCGACACCGACGACGGCCACACCCACTTCATCGGCTCCATCCTGTCGACGGCATCGACCGCCGATGCCGACGATGCCCACCTGGTGCTGATCGACGGCCAGCAGCGCATCACGACGCTCATGCTGCTGGTCGCCGCCCTGCACCACACGCTCGCCGCCTCCGACCCGGCGCTGGCGGCGGAGCTCTCCCGCGTGCTCGTGCGCGCCGACGACCCCGCCCGCACCAAGCTGCGACCGCATCGCGCCTGGGCGGACGTGTTCGAGAGTGTCGTGCTCGACCGTCGCTCGGCGGGCGACGAGAGCCGCGAGTCGCGGTTCGACGACAACTACGCGTTCTTCCGCAGCCAGATCCGTCCCGACGAGGCCGCGCACATCTGGCGGGGTCTCCAGAAGCTCGAGCACGTCTCGATCACGCTCGGCGCCGAGGCGAACGCGCAGCAGATCTTCGAGAGCCTGAACTCCACGGGAGAGCCGCTGCGCGACCACGAGCTCATCCACAACTACGTGCTGATGGGGCTCTCGCACGCCGAGCAGAGCGAGATCGAGAACGAGTACTGGCTGCCGATCGAGCAGAACACGGGCGAGCAGATCGGCTCCTTCTGGCGGCACTACCTCGTGATGCTGACCGGTCGGGAAGTCAGTGTGGTCGGTGAGCGCGGCGTGTACGACGCGTTCCGGCACGAGTTCCCCCGGCTCGGGATCGAGACCTTGCGAGCGCAGGCCGCGCAGTGGCGCGAGCTGTCGGAGATCTACCGCACGCTCCTGGATCCCGCGCGCACCCCCGACTCCGAGATCGGGCGGCAGTTCGCCTACCTGAACGTCTTCGGTCGGGGCATGTATCCCCTCGTCATGCGCCTCTACCGCGACCACCTGCACGGGGAGCTCGGCGTCGACGAGCTCATCGCGTCGATCGAGCATCTGCAGTCGCTGCTCCTGCGCCGCAAGGTGGTGGGTCTTCCCAACGACCGCCTCGTGGCACGGCTGTGCCGAGCGGCGGACGACGGCCGCGAGGCGCTCGTCCTCGCGATCGCCCGCATCACCCCGTCGGACGAGCGGGCGCGCGTGGGCCTGAAGTACAGCGACCTCCCCCACGCGTCCTACGTGCTGGGTCGCCTCGCGGGGGTGGACGCGCACGACGGTCTCGACCTCGAGCACGTCGTTCCGCTGGCTCCCGGTGACGAGTGGAGCGGCGACGGCCTGCGCCGCTGGGCGGACTACTCCGACGACGAGCAGAACGCCCATCGTGCGCTGGCGCAGACGCTGGGCAACCTCACGCTGCTGGAGACCGACCTGGCGGACCGCGCCTTCGACGCCGCCTTCCCCGCCAAGCGGCCGATCTACGCGCAGAGCGCGATCGTGCCGACGCGCGAGCTGGCCGAGCAGCAGGCGTGGGGCACGGCGGACATCGCCGCGCGCACCGAGCGCCTGACGGCGCGATTCGTCGAGGTGTGGGAGCGCCCGGCCGTCGTAGGCATCGACGACGACAACCTGACGCCGATCCTCGACGCCAAGAAGCGGCGCGGCTGGCCGCGGGGGTGGCAGCGCGAGTTCGACTACGTCGAGTTCCGCGGCGAGCACTGGGAGGTCAAGGACGTCCGGTACCTCTTCAACCGTGTGTTCAAGCGCTTGTGGGCCGACTCGCGCCAGAGCGTGGTCGATTTCAGTGCGCGTCGCGGCGGGCCGCTCTATCCCGCGATGGCGTGGAACGGGCAATGGGACGAGGTCGCGGAGGGCCAGTACCTCTACATGGGCTGGGACTCGAAGTACATGATGACCGCCGTGCAGGGCGTCCTCGACGAGGCGGGCTGGGCGTCCGAGGTGTTCCTCAAGTACTCGTACATCGGCGATGCGATGTCCTGACGCGAGCTCCGCCCCGCCGGCTGGCGGAAATGCAAAACCCCCGCGTGAGCGGGGGTTTTCCTTGCTGGGGTACCTGGACTCGAACCAAGAACAACTGAACCAGAATCAGCCGTGTTGCCAATTACACCATACCCCAAGGGCCGTACGACCGGAGTCGCACCGAGGATCGAGTCTACCTGACGCGGAGAGCCTCTCCAAACCAGCTGGGCTCCGGGCGTGGCGCGCGCGGCTTCCGCGCCGCGACGGATTCGGAGGATGCCATCGGATTCGGAGGCGCAGCGCCCGCAGGTCCGAATCCGACGCACATCTCCGAATCCGATGGGCACGGTCGGCCGCCTGCGATCGATCCGCGCCGCTCAGCCGAGGTGCGTGCGCAGGCCTTCCAGGCGACGGAGCGACTCGGAGCGGCCGAGCAGCTCCATCGACTCGAACAGCGGGGGCGACACGCGCCGGCCGCTCACCGCGACGCGGAGCGGACCGTACGCGACGCGCGGCTTCAGGCCCAGACCGTCGATCAGTGCCGCCGCCAGCGCTTCCTGCACCGCGGCCGCTGCGAACCCGTCGTCGGGGACGGCCTCCAAGGCCGACACGGACGCCGCGAGCACCTCGCCGGCGTTCGCCGGCAGTCCCTTCAGCGCATCCTCGTCGTAGGCGACCTGGTCCCGGAAGAGGAAGCCGAGCAGCCCGGGCGCCTCCCCCAGCAGCTGCATGCGCTCCTGCACCAGGGGCGCCGCGATATCCAGGATCCGCTGCTGCTGCGCCGTCGGCGGCTCGGAGACGAGCCCGGCCGCGGCGAGATAGGGCACCAGCCGGCCGGCGAAGTCCTCGCCATCGAGCATGCGGATGTGGTCGCCGTTGATCGACTCGGCCTTCTTCTGGTCGAAGCGGGCCGGATTCGGGTTCACGTCGGCGATGTCGAAGGCCGCGGTGAACTCGTCGAGCGAGAACACGTCGCGGTCCGCGGCGATCGACCAGCCGAGGAGGGCGAGGTAGTTGAGCAGCCCCTCGTGGATGAATCCCTTCTCGCGCTGCAGGAAGAGGTCGGCCTGCGGGTCGCGCTTGGAGAGCTTCTTGTTGCCCGTCTCACCCAAGACCAGCGGCATGTGGCCGAAGCGCGGGACGAACGAGGTGACGCCGGCGTCGATGAGCGCGGCGTAGAGCGCGAGCTGACGCGCGGTGGACGGCATCAGGTCCTCGCCGCGGATGACATGGGTGATCCCCATGAGAGCGTCGTCGACCGGGTTCGTGAAGGTGTAGAGCGCCTGCCCGCCCGCGCGGACGACGACGAAATCGGGGAACGAGCCGGCGGGGAAGGTCACCTCGCCGCGGATCAGGTCGACGTAGGTGAGATCGTGATCCGGGACGCGCAGACGCCACGCCGGCTCACGACCCTCCGCACGGAACGCCGCCTTCTCATCGTCCGAAAGGTGCCGATCGTGGTTGTCGTAGCCGAGCTGCGTGGCGCGGCCGTTGGCCTTGTTGCGCGCGTCGATCTCCTCCGCGGTCGAGTACGACTCGTACACCGCGCCGCTGTCGATGAGGCGCTGCAGCACCTCCGCGTAGATGTCGGAGCGCTGCGACTGCCGGTACGGCCCGTGCGGTCCGCCCTTCTCCACGCCCTCGTCCCAGTCGATCTTCAGCCAGGTGAGGGCGTCGACCAGCTGGCGGTAGCTCTCCTCGCTGTCCCGCGCCGCGTCGGTGTCCTCGACGCGGAAGATCAGCTTGCCGCCCGTGTGCCGGGCGTACGCCCAGTTGTAGAGCGCCGTCCGGATCATGCCGACGTGCGGCAGACCGGTCGGCGACGGGCAGAACCGGACGCGGACGTCGGTTCCGGAGGCGGTGGTGGTGCGGGGATCGATCGCGGCAGACATCCTGCCCAGTCTAGTTCGCGCCGGCGGTGGACTCCGTGGCCGCCGCGGTCGATTCCGCGACGGCGACCTCGATCATCGCGAGGACGGCCGCCACCGCCGGGATCCGCTCCGCACCGTGCGCGGTCACCACGTGGAGGGCACGCTCCTCCCCCCGCGGCAGGCGACGCGTGACCACGCCCGGCAGCACCGGGAACGAGGCAACGCCCAGCGAGGGGAGCATGGCGACTCCGATCCCCTGTGCGACCAGGCCCTCCACCGCCACCACGTTGTCGGTCTCGAATCCGATGCGCGGAGTGAATCCGGCCCGTCCGCACAGCTCCAGCAGGTGGCCGCGGCAGCGCGGGCATCCGGCGATCCAGTTCTCCTGCGCGAGCACTGCCGGGTCGACGGTCCCGCCTGCGGCGGCGGGATGGCCGGCGGGAAGCACGACCAGCAGGTCGTCTCGTCCCACGCGGCGCACTGCCAGGCCGCGCGCGCTCTCGCGGTGGGGATCGGCACGATCCCCGGGGTAGGCGAAGGTGAGGGCGATGTCGGCGCGATCCTCCCGGACGGCGGCGACCGCCTCGGGCGGCTCCGCTTCGACGTAGGTGACGGTGATCCCGGGCTCGCCTTCTGCGAGGCGCGACAGCACCCGCGGCAGGATGGTGGGCGTCGCCGAGGGAAATCCGACCAGCCGCACGGTGGCCGCGCGCAGTCCTCGCAGTGCGGCCAGTTCGCCGGCGGCCGCGTCGAGGGCGGTCGTTACCGCCGGAGCATGCCGCGCGAGGATCCGCCCCGCCTGTGTCAGCCGCACGCGCCTGCCCACGCGTTCGACGATCGGCAGTCCGAGCCGGGCTTCGAGCCGGCGCACCTGCTGACTGATGGCGGGCTGGCTGTACCCGAGGAGCTCAGCGGCGCCGGTCAGCGACCCGGCATCGGCGACCGCCTTGGCGATGCGCACGGCGTGGACGTCGAAGTCCGCTTCATCGTCGATCATCCCCACACATAACCATTCGTCATGGGAATCATGCAATACCTGCCGTAGACGAATGATTGGCGCGGCAGGAAAGTGGATGCCATGTCCACCGCGACCGCCCACACCGTGCCCGCCCTCGCCGCCCTGCGCGCCGAGTTCGCGGGCGGCGAGGGCTACCTCGCCGCCTGCACAGCGGGACTGCCGATGAGGTCGACCCGTGAGGTCGTGGCCGCGGACCTCACCCGGTGGCCGGACCTCGACCGGTACACGCAGGCAGCCGAACAGAGCCGGGCGCACGCGGCGCGTCTCCTCGGAGTCCCCGCAGACCGCGTCGCGATCGGCTCGCAGACCTCGGTCATGGCCGGCATGCTCGCAGCCTCACTCCCCGATGGCGCCGAGGTGCTGTGCGCGGCCGACGAGTTCTCGTCGATCGTGCTGCCCTTCGTCCACGCCGGCCGAGGCATCACCGTACGCACCGCGCCGCTGACCGATCTGGCCGCCGCTGTCGGCCCCGCCACCCACCTCGTCGTGTTCTCGCTCGTGCAGTCGGCCTGCGGAACCGTCGCCGACGGCGTCGCGATCGCCGCTGCGGCGAAGACTCACGGTGCGCGCACACTCTGCGACGTCACCCAGGCCGCGGGATGGATGCCGGTGGCGGGGACGCTGTTCGACGCGGTCGTCTGCCACGCGTACAAGTGGCTCTGCGCCCCGCGTGGTGCGGCCTTCCTCGCGATCTCCGAGGAGTACGCGCGGACCGTCCATCCGATCCATGCGGGCTGGTACGCGGGCGAGGACCCCTGGGCGTCCTGCTACGGCGGGGACGCCGTGCTCGCCGACGACGCGCGCCGCTTCGACGTGTCTCCGGCGTGGCAGGCGTTCCTCGGCGCGGAGCCCGCGCTCCGGGCCTTCGCCGACGCGGACATGTCGGCGATCGAGTCGCACACCACGGCCCTCGCCGCCGCCTTCCGGGAGCGCTGCGACCTTCCCGCCGACCCGCCCTGCCGCCCGAGCGCGATCGTGAGCTGGCCGGACGCGGACGGACACGACCTCGCGCGCCTGACGGCCGCGGGGATCGCCGCCTCGGGCCGGAACGGACGCGCACGCGCGGCCTTCCACATCTTCAACGACGAGCACGACGTCGATCGCGCCGCCCGGGCTCTCGGCCGCTGAGAGGCGCGTGCTCCCGGCACGCGATCAGCGGCGGGCGAACGGAGACAGCACGGTCACCGCCACGACGATCACGAGCGCTGCCAACGCCAGGCCGCCGTAGCCGATCCAGCTCAGGACCAGCCCGGCGAGCACCGCGCCGACCGCCGCGCTGAGGGTCATGATCGTGTCGCTGAACCCTTGACGCCGAGGTCGGCGCGCCGTCTCGGTGCTCTCGGTGAGCAGGGCCGCCCCGGCGACCGTCGCCGCGCTCCAGCCGAGACCGAGCAGGAGAAGGGCGACGAGCACGGCCCACTGATCATCCGGCGAGACCGCCGCCACGACGAGCGCCGCGGCGAGCAGCGCCTGTCCGAGCAGGATCACGCCGACGCGCCCGGCCCGGTCGGCGAGGAGCCCGAACACGGGTGAGAGCCCGTACATCCCGAAGACGTGGAGGGCGATGGTGACGCCCACGACGAGTGTCACCTGCCCGGGTGCGAGATGGGCGAGGTGCACCGGCGTCATGGCCATGACCGACGCCATCACGACGTGGGAACCGGTCACCGCGAACACGGCGTACCGCGCCGCGCGGGGGCGGTCGACGTCGACGAGCGCTCCCGCCGTCGCGCGCCCGTCTCGCGCCACGCGCTGAGCCGTCAGGAGCGGGTCGGGTCGCAGCGCGACGACGTAGAGGACGAACGCGCACAGCTGCGCGACGATCGAGAACGCGTAGGCACCCGTGAGCGGGGGCATGCCGATCGCCTGCCCGACCGCTTCTCCGGGGGTGAGCAGGAGCGGACCGACCACACCCCCGACGGTGGTCGCCCACACGACCGTTCCGAGGTCCCGGGCCCGCCGGGTCGTGGGTGCGAGGTCGGTCGCGGCGAATCGCGACTGCAGGTTTCCGGCGTTGCCCGCGCCGATGAGGATCACCCCGAGGAGGAGCAGCGGGAAGGACCGCACGGCGGCCGCGACGAGGACGACCGCGATCCCGACGAGGGCGAAGAGGTTGCCGAGGGTCAGCGCTCGCCGGCGGCCGGTGCGTGCGGCCAGGCGTGCGAGCGGGATGGCGCACAGCGCCGCACCGAGCGTCACCGAGGCGGTCGCGAGCCCCGACAGCGACGCCTGCCCCGAGATGTCCGCAGCCAGGAGCGCGCCCAGCGACACCGTGGCGCCGAAGGCGATCCCGCCGAGCACCTGGCCGGCCGCGAGGACGCGGACGGTCCGCCGCTGGATCGCGGCCACATCGTCGGGCGAGAGGGGAACGAGCTCGTCGACCCGCAGCTCAGGCATCGCGCGCAGTGTTGCGCAGCACGCCGATGCCCGTGATCTCGACCTCCACGGTGTCGCCGGCACCGAAGGGCCCGATCCCCGCCGGGGTGCCGGTGAGGATGACGTCCCCCGGGAGGAGCGTGAAGGCGGCGGACGCGTAGGCGACGACGTCGGCGACGGAGTGGACCATGTCGCTGATCGGGCCGTCCTGGCGCACCTCGCCGTTGACCCGCGACACGATGCGTGCGCCCCCGTCGAGATCGAACTCCGTCTCGATCACCGGGCCGAGCGGGCAGAAGGTGTCGAAGCCCTTCGCCCGCGACCACTGCCCGTCGGAGCGCTGCAGGTCGCGCGCGGTGACGTCGTTGGCGATCGTGTAGCCGAACACATACTCGTCGGCCTTGTCCGCCGGCACATCCTTCGCGACCCGGCCGATGACCACGGCGAGCTCGCCCTCGAAGTCGGTGCGCTCGGACTGACGAGGACGCACGATCACGTCGCCCGGTCCGATCACCGATGTGTTGGGCTTCAGGAACAGCAGCGGCTCGGCGGGCGCTTCGCCGCCCATCTCCGCCGCGTGGTCGCGGTAGTTCTTGCCGACGCAGACGACCTTGGACCGCGGGATCACCGGCGCGAGAAGAACGGCGTCGGCGAGCGGTACCCGCTCCCCCGTCGTGTCGAACCCGGCGAACAGCGGATCGCCGGCGAGGACGACCAGGTCGGCCCCATCGACGATCCCGAATCGGATGACGTCGTCGTGGCGGAAGCGCGCGACCTTCATCGGGCCGACTCGGCGTCGTCGAGGCGGAGCAGCCAGCCGTGCGCGTCCTCGGCCCTGCCGTACTGGATGTCGGTCAGGTGCTGGCGCAGCTCGAGGGCGAGCGAACCGACCGGCTGCGCGTCCTCGAATCCCTTCGCCTTGAGCGTTCCGATCGGGGCGACGACCGCGGCGGTGCCGCACGCGAAGACCTCGACGATGTCGCCGGAGGCGACGCCGTCGCGCCACTCCTGCAGCGAGACGCTTCGCTGCTCCACCGTGTGGCCGCGGTCGCGGGCGAGCTGGAGGAGCGAGTCGCGGGTGATCCCCTCGAGGATCGAGTCCGACTGCGGCGTGACGAGGGTGCCGTCCTTGTAGACGAACACGACGTTCATCCCGCCGAGCTCCTCGACGTTGCCGTCCTGGTCGAGGAAGACCACCTGGTCGCAGCCCTGCTCGTAGGCCTCCGCCTGCGGCAGCAGGCTGGCGGCGTAGTTGCCGCCGGTCTTCGCCGCGCCGGTGCCGCCCTTGCCGGCGCGCGAGTAGTCCTCGCTCAGCCAGATGGACACGGGCTTCGCGCCGCCCTTGAAGTACGCCGCGACGGGACTGGCGATGAGGTAGTACGCCACCTTGGCGGCGGGACGCACGCCGAGGAAGGCCTCCTTGGCGAACATGAACGGGCGCAGGTAGAGACTCTGGTCCGCGCCCGAGGGAACCCAGGCGCCGTCCACGGCGATGAGCTCGCGGAGGGACTGGATGAAGTACTCCACCGGCAGCTCGGGCAGGGCGAGCCGGCGCGCGCTGCGCTGGAGGCGGGCGCCGTTCTGGTCGGGCCGGAACGTGTGGATCGAGCCGTCGGCGTGCCGGTAGGCCTTGATGCCCTCGAAGATCTCCTGGCCGTAGTGGAGCACGGCTGCGGCGGGGTCGAGCGAGATCGGACCGTAGGGCTGCACCCGCGGACGGTGCCAGCCGCCCCGTGCCGACCAGCAGATGTCGACCATGTGATCGGTGAAGGTCGTGCCGAAAACGGGGTCGCGCAGCAGTTCCTCGCGCTCGGCAGCCGACTTCGCGGCCAGGTTGCGGGTGACGGCGAACGCGAGCGGGGCGGTCGTGGTGTCGGGGTCGATGAGGGTCATGATGTGTCCTGTTCCATGCGCGGCGTCGACGGATGCGGAGCGCGACTCCAGGTTACGCCTGGAGCCGCGCGACGATGGCGTCGCCGACCTGCGCGGTCGTGCGGGCGGTGGCGCCCCGCGCGGCGATGTCCTCCTCGACCGCGCGGGTGACGCGCTGTGCCTGGTCGCCGAGCCCGAGGTGATCGAGCAGCAGCGCCGTGGAGAGGATGGCCGCCGTGGGGTCGGCCTTCTGCTGGCCCGCGATGTCCGGCGCCGAGCCGTGCACGGGCTCGAACATCGAGGGGAACGCGCCGTCGGGGTTGATGTTCCCCGATGCGGCGAGGCCGATGCCTCCGGTGACGGCGCCGGCCAAGTCGGTCAGGATGTCGCCGAAGAGGTTGTCGGTGACGATCACGTCGAAGCGGCCCGGGTTCGTGACCAGGAAGATCGTCGCCGCGTCGACGTGCAGATAGTCTACGGCGACCTCGGGGTGCTCGGAGGCCACCGCATCGACGATCCGCTTCCACATGCCGCCCGCGTGCACCAGCACGTTCGTCTTGTGCACGAGGGTGAGCTTTCCGCGTCGGCGCGCCGCCTGCGCGAAGGCGAACCGGACGACGCGCTCGATGCCGTACGCGGTGTTGACGCTCGTCTCGTTGGCCACCTCGTGGGGGGTGCCGGTGCGGATCGACCCGCCGTTGCCGACGTAGGGACCCTCGGTGCCCTCGCGGACCACGACGAAATCGATGTCGCCGGGAGCCGACAGCGGCCCCGGCACGCCGGGGTAGAGCGTGGACGGCCGGAGGTTGACGTAGTGGTCGAGCGCGAAGCGCAGCTTCAGCAGCAGACCGCGTTCGATGTTGGCGTGTGCGAGGCGCGGGTCGCCGGGCACGCCGCCGACCGCACCGAGCAGGATGGCGTCGTGGCTCGCGATGGCGGCCAGGTCCTCGTCGGTGAGGGTGTCGCCGGTCTCGAGGTAGCGCCCGGCGCCGAGCGAGAAGCGCGTCTTCTCGAACACGATGCCCGCCGTCGCCGAGACGGCGTCCAGCACCTTCTCCGCCTCGGCGATGACCTCGGGTCCGATGCCGTCGCCCGGGATGACGGCCAGGCGGTAGGTCCGATCGATGGTCGCGCGCGACATTGCTCTCCTCGTGCTGGGCGGTCCCGCCGGGAGGCGCTCAGTGCGGGGCCGGCGCGGTGCGGGTGCCTCCCAGCGTAGTGGCCGCGATCACCGCCGCCATGCCCACGAGCACGGCGCCGATCACCGCGGTGATGCCCACGCCGGCGTCGAAGGCGTGCGCCGCGGCCGTGCGCAGCGCCTCGCCGGTCGCCGGGTCGAGCGCCGCCGAGGCGGCCACCGCGCCGGCGAGGGTCTCGCGCGCCGCCTCCGCCGCCCGCGCGTCGACGCCGTCGGGAATCACGATGCCCGCGCGATAGGCGGCGGTGAGGATGCCGCCGAGCACCGCGGTGCCGAGCACGGCGCCGAGCTCGTACGCCGTCTCGGACACGGCACTGGCGGCGCCCGCCTTGGCCGGCGGCGCGCTGGCGAGGATGAGGTCGTTGGACACGGTCTCCGCCGCCCCGATGCCGACGCCGAGCAGGGTGAAGGCCCCCACGAGCATCCACAGCGCGCCGCCGCCGACGGCGATCGGGACCATGAGATAGGCGGCGACGGAGAAGCCGAGAGCCACCGGCACCACGATCCGCGGTGCGACGCGGCGCGAGACGGGCACGACGAGGAGCCCCGCCACGATCATCGCGAGCATCCCCGGCACGAGGGCGAACCCCGCCTGCATGGGAGCGAGCCCGACGATGAGCTGGAGGTGCTGGGCGACGAAGTAGAGGAAGCCCACCAGCGCGATCACGCTCAGCAGGTTCACCAGCAAGGCACCGCTGAAGGTGCCCCTCGCGAACAGGCGCATGTCGAGCATCGGCGACGGAGAGGCGAGCTGGCGCCGGACGAAGAGCACGCCGAACGCGGCGCCGAGGCCCGTCAGCGCGACCGGCATCCATCCCGGCCCGTGCACCGCGAGCTCCTTGATCGCGTAGACGATCGGGACCATCGTCAGCATCGAGTAGGCGATGCTCACCGGGTCGATGCGCCCGGGGTGCGGATCGCGGCTCTCGGGAACGAGCAGCGGAGCGAGGATCAGCAGCGGCACGAGCACCGGCACCGACATCAGGAAGACCGAGCCCCACGAGAAGTGCTCCAGCAGGATCCCGCCTACGATCGGCCCGAGCGCGGCGCCGGCCGAGAACATCGAGGCCCACACGGCGATGGCGAGGCGGCGCTGGTCGCGGTGCGTGAAGATGCTGCGCAGGAGCGACAGCGTCGACGGCATGAGCATGGCCCCGAACACGCCCATTCCCGCCCGGGCGGCGATCAGCAGCGCGGCCGACGGCGCGAACGCCGCGAGCACCGAGACCGCCGCGAAGCCGACCGCCCCGATGAGGAGCATCCGTCGCCTGCCGAAGCGGTCTCCGAGCGTGCCCATGGTGACGAGCAGGCCCGCGAGGACCAGGGGGTAGGCGTCGATGATCCACAGCTGCTCGGTGCTCGTCGGCGCCAGGTCGAGGGCGATGTCCGGAAGCGCGAAGCTCAGCACCGTGTTGTCGACCGAGACCAGCAGCACCGGGAGCATGAGCACCACCAGCGCCGCCCAGCCGCGCCAGCCGACACGCCGTCCCGCCGCGTCGGCCAGGGTGATCTCTTCTGTCAGTGTCATTTTCTATACCGTCCAGCCGGTATAGTATCAGAATGACGCTGCACCGCGCGGATACGATCGGGACATGAGCCGTCCTCCCCGCGCCCGCGAGACCGTGCTCGACGCGTTCGAGGCGCTTCTGATCGCCGAAGGCGAGCGCGCCGCCACCATGGATGCGATCGCCCGCGCTGCCGGCGTCTCTAAGGGCGGACTCCTCTACCACTACGCGTCCAAGGAGGCTCTCGAGGCCGCGCTGCTGGAGCGCATGGAGACGCTCGTCCGCGAGGACGTCGAGGACATGCGGGCCGACCCGGCCGGCCTCGTGGCCGCCTTCGTGCGCACGTCCGTGATGGACGACTCCCCCGTCGACCGGGCACTCATCGCCGGCTCCAAGCTCGCCCAGGGCGGCAGCGCCGACGCCGCGCAGGCTCTGCGCCGCGTGCGTCAGCAGTGGGAGGACGCGCTGCGTCCGCACACGCGGGACGAGACCGCGCTCCAGCTCGTGCTCCTGGTGAGCGACGGGCTCTACTTCAACAACTCCCTCGACCACGGCACCGTGCCCGGCCCGGTGCCGCGCGGCGCCGACATGGACGCCCTCATCGCCCTCGTCGAAAGCGCCACGCGCTCCTGAGGCCGCGCCGCCGAGGGCTGCGGCGCCTGCGGTCGGGCGTCAGGACTCGGTGATCTCGATCTGCCGGAAGAGGTCGGCGTGGATCGCCGAGCGCACCTCGTCGAGGAGCTCGTCGGCGACCGGAGAGTCGACCGTCAGCACCGACAGCGCCTGGCCGCCGGCCTGCGTGCGCGCGATCTGCATCCCCGCGATGTTGATGCCCGCCTCGCCGAACTTCTGGCCGTACACGGCCACGATGCCCGGGCGGTCGGTGTAGAGCATCACGATGTGGTGCTTCTCGATCGGCAGCTCGAGCGCGTAGCCGTTGATGCCGACGAGCTTCTCGGTCTGCTTCGTCCCCGTCAGGGTTCCCGACACCGACAGCTGCGAGCCGTCCGAGAGCGCCCCGCGCAGCGTGATGACGTTGCGGTACTCCTCGGACTGGTCATCGACGAGCAGGCGCGCCTCGATACCGCGCTGCTCCGCCAGCAGCGGCGCGTTGACGTAGGAGACCGTCTCGCTGACGACGTTCGTGAACACGCCCTTGAGCGCGGCGAGCTTGAGCACCTTCACGTCGTACTGGCTGAGCTCTCCGTGCACCTCGACGTCGAGGCTGGTGAGCGGCGAGTGGGCGAGCGCGGAGAAGATCTGACCGAGCTTCTCGACCAGCGGGATACCGGGGCGCACGTAGGGATCGATGATGCCACCGGCGACGTTCACAGCGTCGGGGACGAGTTCGCCGCCCAGGGCGAGTCGGACCGACTTGGCGACCGAGACGCCGGCCTTCTCCTGCGCCTCGTCGGTCGAGGCGCCCAGGTGCGGGGTGACCAGCACGTTCGGGAGATCCAGCAGCGGGAAGGCCGGGCCGTCCTGGGCCGGCGGCTCCGTGCTGAAGACGTCCAGGCCCGCGCCGGCGATCTCGCCGGTCGTCAGCGCCGCGTGGAGGGCCACCTCGTCGATGAGGCCGCCGCGGGCGACGTTGACCACGTACGCGGACGGCTTCATGCGGCGGAACTGCTCCGTGGAGATCATCCCGGTGGTCTCGGGCGTCTTGGGCATGTGGATCGTGACGAAGTCGCTCTGCTCCAGCAGTTCGTCGAGCGTGAGCAGCTGCACGCCGAGCTGCTGGGCGCGTGCGCTCGTGACGTAGGGGTCGTAGGCGACGACGTTCATGCCGAAAGCCTGGAGACGTGCGGCGATCAGCGCGCCGATGCGGCCGAGGCCGATGATGCCGAGCGTCTTCTCGAACAGCTCGACGCCGGTGTAGGCGCTGCGCTTCCACTGTCCGGCCGACAGCGACGCGTGCGCGGCGGGGATCCGGCGGGCGAGACCCAGGATGTGCGCGACGGTGAGCTCGGCGGCGGAGATGATGTTCGACGTCGGGGCGTTGACGACCATGACGCCGGCGGTGGTCGCCGCCTTGATGTCGACGTTGTCGAGGCCCACGCCCGCGCGGGCGATCACCTTGAGCACCGGAGCGGCGCCGATGGCCTCGGCATCCATCTTCGTCGCCGAGCGGATGAGCACCGCGTGCGCGTCGGCCAGGGCGGGAAGGAGCGCGGACCGGTCGGCGCCGTCGACGTGACGGATCTCGAAGTCCGGCCCGAGGGCGTCGATCGTGGCGGGTGAGAGTTCTTCGGCGATGAGCACGACGGGCTTGGACACGCTGGGCAACCTTCAGGGGCGTCGCGGGAGCGAGGAGCGGTGATGGAGTGCCTCGCCGCACACCGTCGGGGCGTGGCCTGACCAGCCTAGCGCTCGCGACGGGGGGCCACCGACCGCATGACGTCAGGCCCCGAGCAGCGTCCCGCCGCTGGACAGCGAGTACGCCACCACGTTGAGCCAGAACACCGCCACGAGGGCGATTCCGGCGAGGAGCAGCAGGGCGAACTCCCCCACCCGCCGCCGCATCCCCAGCCCCAGCGCGCCGGCGAAGACGAGGATCGGGAACACGGCGGTGAACAGCAGCAGCCCCCAGCCGAGCCCGTTGAGCCCGAGGGGCCCCGACGCCTGCTGCACGAGGAAGGACACCGCGTTCCACACCGCGTAGGCGTAGAACAGGCCGAAGGCCCCGGCGACGGTGGCGACGAGCCAGGTCGGCATCGGGCGGAGGGCGGGAGCGGAGGTGGTGCTCATTGTCCGATCGCTCCGATCATGATGAACGGCCAGGGCACGAGGAGCACCGCACCGGCGGCCAGCCACACGAACCGGAGCCACGTGGGGCTGCGCCGCGTGAGGAACAGGGTCGCCGCGAACCAGATGGCCGGCGCGAGGACCGCGAGCCAGAAGGCCGGCACGTAGGCGACGGGACTCACCAGCAGCGCGGGGGCGATCACCTGGAGACGGAGGCCGCCGATGATCCAGCCGATCGTGTACAGGAGGTAGACGCCGCCCAGGATGCCGAGGGCGACCAGCCCGACGTTCCCGATCTGAGACGGCTCGCCCGCACCGTCCGGCGCCTCGGTGTCGCCCGCACGCGTGACATCGCCGCTCCCCTTGCCGACGGCGGTGAAGCCGTCCGGGAGCACGGCCGCGTCGGATGCGGGCACCGAGGACGACCCGTCGGCAGCGTCCGCCGGCACCTGCTCGGCCGCGCGCGCGGGCGTGCCCACGTCGAGCGTGGGATCCTCGTCGCCCTGCCAGGAGAGGGCATCGTCGTCGCGACTCACGGCTTCAGCGTACCCGGCGCGCCGTGGGGCACCGCCGACGCGGCCGCGGCGCGCACCGCGTCGGCGACGACGTCGAGGTCGGTGACGTCGTGACCGGCGACGCCGCCGCCGGGACCGGCGGGCTCGTCCACTCCGCCCACGGCGCGGGCAGACAGATGCACCGCGTCGACGCCGACCGCCACGAGCGCGCCGATGTCGGCGGGACGCACGCCGCCGCCCGCCATGATCTCGATCCCGCCGGAAGCGGCCACCAGCGATGCGAGCGCGGCCACGCCGTCGACGGACCGCGCCGCACCGCCGGAGGTGAGCACCCGGTCGACCCCGGCGCCGCGCAGATCGTCGAGCACCGCCAGCGGATCGCCTGCCGCGTCGATCGCCCGGTGGAAGACGAGTGTCGCCGGTCCGGCCGCGTCCCGCCAGCGCGACAGCGCCGCCACGTCCGCGCATCCGCTCGCGGTGAGCGCGCCGACCACGACGCCGCCCGCACCGCGCGAGACGCAGGCGCGGATGTCCGCCGCGACGAGATCGACCTCCTCCGCGGAGTACACGAAACCGCCGCCCCGCGGGCGCACGAGCACGTTGACGGCCGCGGGATCCACGGCCGCCACCACCGCATCCAGCAGGCCCAGTGAGGGCGTCAGGCCGCCGAGGGCCAGCGCCTGACACAGCTCGAGGCGGGTCGCACCGGCCGCCAATGCTCCGCGCGCTCCCGCGACGTCCTGAACGGCGATCTCGACGGCGACGGTGCGGCTCATGATCCCACGATAGTCAGGCGAAGAGCCCGACCCCTGGTGGGGGCCGGGCTCTCCTGGCTTGCGAGAAGCCGTCCTCGGCGGGTGCGCCGAGTGCCTGGTGCGCGCCGTCGATGCGGCGCGATGCCGGTCAGCGGGCCGCGGAGCCCTCGACGTAGTCGGCGTCCTGCTGCTTCCACGCGAACAGCGCGCGCAGCTCCTTGCCGACGGCCTCGATCGGGTGCGCCGCGCCCTTGGCGCGAAGCTCCTGGAACTCGGGCGCTCCGGCATCCTGATCGCCGATGAAGCGCTCCGCGAACGCGCCCGACTGGATGTCGGCGAGCACGCCCTGCATGTTCTCCTTGACGTGCGGGTCGATCACGCGGGGACCGGAGACGTAGTCGCCGTACTCGGCGGTGTCCGAGACGGACCAGCGCTGCTTGGCGATGCCGCCCTCCCACATGAGGTCGACGATGAGCTTCAGCTCGTGGAGCACCTCGAAGTAGGCGATCTGCGGCTGGTAGCCCGCCTCGGTGAGGGTCTCGAAGCCGTACTGGACGAGCTGCGAGACGCCGCCGCACAGCACCGCCTGCTCGCCGAAGAGGTCGGTCTCGGTCTCCTCGGTGAACGTGGTCTTGATGACACCCGCGCGGGTGCCGCCGATCGCCTTCGCGTACGAGAGGGCGGTCTGCCAGGCCGTGCCCGACGCGTCCTTCTCGACGGCGATGATGTCGGGGATGCCGCGACCGGCGACGAACTCGCGACGCACGGTGTGGCCGGGCGCCTTCGGTGCTACGAGGATCACGTCGACCCCGTCGGGCGTCTCGATGTAGCCGAAGCGCACATTGAAGCCGTGCGCGAAGGCGAGCGTCTTTCCTGCGGTGAGGTTCGGCGCGATGCTCTCGCTGAAGATGCCGCGCTGGTGCTGGTCGGGCGCGAGGATCATGATGAGGTCGGCCCACTGGGTCGCGTCGGCGACGGACTTCACCTCGAAGCCCTCCTCCTGTGCCTTCGGGGCGGACTTCGAGCCGTCCTTCAGGGCGATGGCGACCTCGACGCCGGAGTCGCGGAGGTTCAGCGCGTGCGCGTGCCCCTGCGAGCCGTAGCCGACGATGGCCACCTTCTTGCCCTGGATGATCGAGAGGTCGGCGTCCGAGTCGTAGAAGATCTCAGCCATGGGTGTCTTTCTCCTTGATAGGTCGGTCGTTGCGTTTCGTCTCGCCTCGCTCTCACAACGACCGGTGAGCGCGAAGCGAAAGGGTCTAGCCGCGCAGGACGCGCTCGGTGATGGACTTGCCGCCGCGGCCGATCGCCAGGAGGCCGGACTGGGCCAGCTCCTTGATGCCGAACGGCTCCAGTGCGCGCAGGATCGCCTCGATCTTGCCGCGGTCGCCGGTGACCTCGACCACGAGGGCGTCGGTCGCGTAGTCGACGATCGACGCGCGGAAGAGGTTCACCACCTCGATCACGTTCGAGCGGGTCTGATTGTCGGCGCGCACCTTGATCAGCATGTGCTCCCGCTGCACCGACGCCGAGGGGTCGAGCTCCACGATCTTGATGACGTTGATCAGCTTGTTCAGCTGCTTGGTCACCTGCTCGAGGGGCAGCTCCTCGACGTCGACCACCACTGTGATGCGGGACAGACCCGGCACCTCGGTGACCCCCACCGCGAGCGACTCGATGTTGAAGCCGCGGCGGGCGAACAGCCCCGCGACGCGCGTCAGCAGACCCGGCTTGTTCTCCACCAGGAGACTCAGGACATGACGGCTCATCTCAGGCCTCCTCGTCGAAGGTCGGCGCGTGGTCGCGCGCGTACTGGATGTAGCTGTTGCTCACGCCCTGCGGGACCATCGGCCACACCATGGCGTCGGCGCTCACGACGAAGTCGATGACCACGGGGCGGTCGTTGGTCTCCAGCGCCGTGCGGATCGCGGCGTCCACGTCCTCCTCCTTCTCCACGCGCAGCGCGAGACAGCCATAGGCTTCGGCGAGCTTGACGAAGTCGGGGATGCGGATCGTGTCGTGCCCGGTGTTGAGGTCGGTGTTGGAGTAGCGCCCGTTGTAGAACAGGGTCTGCCACTGCCGCACCATTCCGAGCGACGAGTTGTTGATGATCGCGACCTTGATCGGGATGTTGTTGATGACGCAGGTGGCGAGCTCCTGATTGGTCATCTGGAAGCAGCCGTCGCCGTCGATCGCCCAGACCACGCGATCGGGCTCGGCGACCTTCGCACCCATCGCCGCGGGGACGGAGTACCCCATGGTGCCCGCGCCGCCGGAGTTCAGCCATGCGTTGGGCCGCTCGTACTTGATGAACTGCGCCGCCCACATCTGATGCTGCCCGACGCCGGCGGCGTAGACGCCCTCCGGTCCGGTGAGCTCGCCGATACGGGAGATCACGTGCTGCGGAGACAGCAGGCCGTCGCTGGGCTGGGTGTACCCCAGCGGGAACTCGTCGCGAAGGCCGTCCAGGAACGCCCACCAATCGGTGGTGTCCGGCCGGGCGCCGCCGGTGATCGCCTGGAAGGCGGCACCGAGATCGACGAGCACGTCGCGGAGGTCACCCACGATCGGCACGTCGGCGCTGCGGATCTTCGAGATCTCCGCCGGGTCGATGTCGACGTGCACGACCTTGGCGTTCGGGGCGAACAGCGCCGCCTTGCCCGTCACGCGGTCGTCGAAGCGGGCGCCGAGCGACACCAGCAGATCGGACTCCTGCAGGGCCAGCACCGCCGGGACCGTGCCGTGCATCCCCGGCATGCCGAGGTGCTGGACGTGGGAGTCCGGGAAGGCGCCGCGCGCCATCAGCGTGGTCACGACGGGCGCGCCGGTCGCCTCGGCCAGGGCCAGCAGCTCGGCGGAGGCCTGCGAGCGGATCACACCGCCGCCGACGTAGAGCACCGGCTTGCTCGCGCTTGCGAGCAGCTGCGCCGCGGCCTGGATCTGCTTGCCGTGCGCCTTGGTCACGGGACGGTAGCCCGGAAGATCGATCTTCGGCGGCCAGATGAACGGCGCCTCGGCCTGCTGCGCGTCCTTCGTGATGTCCACGAGCACCGGTCCGGGACGTCCGGTACCGGCGATCTCGTACGCCGCGGCGATCGCGCCGGGGATGTCCGCGGCGTCCTTCACGAGGAACGAGTGCTTGGTGATGGGCATCGTGATGCCCACGATGTCCGCCTCCTGGAACGCATCCGTCCCCATGAGGTTGGAGAAGACCTGTCCGGTGATGCACACGATCGGCACCGAGTCCATGTAGGCGTCGGCGATGGCCGTCACGAGGTTCGTCGCCCCCGGACCGCTCGTGGCGATCGCGACGCCGACCCTGTTCGAGGCGGCCGCGTAGCCCTCGGCGGCGTGACCGGCGCCCTGCTCGTGGCGCACGAGCACGTGACGCAGCGCCGACGAGTCCATGAGCGGGTCGTAGACCGGGAGGATCGCGCCGCCGGGAAGACCGAAGACGTCGGTCACCCCGAGCAGTTCGAGCGAACGGACGACGGCCTCTGCTCCCGTCAGCACGGGGGCGGAGGATCCGCGGGCGGGCGGCCGGGGAACGGCCGCAGAAGTGTCGGATGACATGAGTGGACCTCGAATGGTGGGATGACGCAGTCGGGAAGGCCTCAGCCCGTCGTCGCTCCCTCCGCAGCGGAGCGCACGAGCTTCGAGTACTTGGCCAGGACGCCACGGGTATAGCGCGGAGGAAGGGGCTCCCAGCCGTCCCGGCGGGAGCTCAGCTCAGCCTCGTCGACGAGTAGGTCGAGAGTGCGAGCCGCGATATCGACCCGTATCAGATCACCATCGCGCACGAAGGCGATGGGACCAGCGTCCACCGCTTCGGGTGCTATGTGGCCGATGCACAGGCCGGTTGTGCCGCCTGAGAATCGTCCGTCCGTCAAGAGTAGTACATCTTTTCCGAGGCCTGCGCCCTTGATGGCCGCCGTGATGGCGAGCATCTCGCGCATGCCGGGGCCGCCCTTGGGGCCCTCGTA
>Ga0307406_10000596_pt1 | contig 20756 bp, 8 predicted proteins | sample 322Cmetagenome_3_FD_203706 | JGI IMG/M metagenome (GOLD analysis project Ga0307406, IMG submission 203706) | Maize rhizosphere microbial communities from greenhouse at UC Davis, California, United States - 322HYB-C-2 | ecosystem: Host-associated > Plants > Roots > Rhizosphere > Soil | place...
CCTGACGCGTGAGGGCGATACCATTCCCCACGACGACAAGGACAAGTTCAAGAAGGCGGTCCACTTGAAGGACATCCACCTGGCCAAAGGAATGCAGTGCGTCGATTGCCACTTCCTCGACGACGTGCATGGGAACGGGCTACTCTACGTCGAACCCCGGGCAGCTACCGCAATCACCTGCGTGGATTGCCATGGCACCGTCAGCCAGCGCCCTTCTTTGATCACCGGGGGTAAAGGCGGCACGCTGTCGAAGGACGGCAAGGTCACACCGGTGGATCTGTTGCGCGCGAGCAATACTTCCTTCGGCCCGCGCTTCCGGTGGAGTCCCGACGGCAAACGGCTCATCCAGCAGTCGGCGATGGAGAAGAACCTGGAATGGGAGATCCCCCAGACGATCGACACGGTCAATCCGGACTCCGAGCACTACAACGCCATGAGCGCCTATGCGAAGACGCTGAAGCGCGACGGGCGGAACTGGGGCTCGGTCCCCGATGATCCGGCGAAGTGCGGGAAGGAGCTCGCGCACAGCAATCAGGAAATGGATTGCCAGACCTGCCACACATCCTGGGCCACCTCCTGTTTCGGCTGCCACTTGCCCATGGAGGCGAACTACAAGATGGCGACCAACAAGTTCGAAGGAACCACTTCCCGGAACTTCACCTCATACAATCCCCAGGTGGTGCGCGATGACGTGTTCATGCTCGGCAGGGACAGCACGGCCAAGGACAACCGGTTAGCCGTCCTGCGCTCCTCGAGCGCGGTGGTCGTCGGCTCGCAGGGTCCCAATCGCGAGTGGTTCTATTCGCAGCAGCAGACGGTCGCCTCGGAAGGTTATTCGGGGCAGGCCTTCAATCCTCACTTCGCTCACACCACCAGTGGCAAAGGCACGACTAAGAACTGCACCGACTGTCACCTCTCGGAGAGCAACGACAATAATGCGATCATGACCCAGCTGCTCGGCTTCGGCACGGGGACGGTCAATTTCTTCGGCCGCTATGCCTATGTGGGCACCGACGATCACGGACTGGAGGCGGTCGTCTGGACGGAGCAAAGCGAGCCGCAGGCGGCAATCGGAAGCCACCTCCACCGTCTGGCCTATCCCGACAACCATCGCCAGCACGAGGCGAACAACAACATCCTCAAGACCGCTTACCATCACCACGCAAAAGGCGGCACCCTCGATCTCCAGGCACGCGGCGAATACCTCTACGCCGCGCTCGGCCGGAAGGGCTTCGGCGTCTTCGATATCGCCAATGTCGATAACAAGAACTTCTCGGAGCGGATCGTGTCCGCGCCGGTCTCGCCCTTGGGACAGGACACCTTTTTCTCAACTCCCTTTGCCACCTCGGTCGCGCTTCCCAGCACCTTGATCAATGATCCCGAACGGACACGACTTCCCCAGAATGAAGAGCAGCCGATTGCAAAATATCATGGCTATGCCTTCGTGACCGACCTCGAGGAAGGACTGGTCGTGGCGGACGTGGCCAGCTTGCTCGACGGCAATCCAGCGAACAACTTCGTCAAGAAGGTGGCCACCTTCAATCCGAACGGGGTACTCACCGGCGCGCGTCATGCATGGATGGCCGGACAGTGGATCTACATCACGACGGCGAACGGGCTGTCCGTGGTGGATGCTTCGGAGCCCACCGCTCCTCGACTGGCGGGAGGCTATTCAGGTCCCAGGCTTCGCGGGGCTCGTCAGTCAGCCTTCCAATGGCGCTATGGTTTCGTTACCGATGAGGAAGGCGTGAAGGTGTTCGATGTCTCCAATCCGACGACGCCGCGTTTCGTCGCATCCGTCCCCTTGGCGCACGCCGAGGGATTGTATGTCGCACGCACCTACCTCTACGTCGCCAATGGCGCGGACGGCCTGGCAATCATCGACATCAAGAATCCGGAGAACCCGAGATTCCTGAAGGGCATCACCGCGGACGGGCAGCTCAATGACGTCAGGGACGTGCAGATCGGCTCGGTCAACGCCTCGATGTATGCCCTGGTCGCTGACGGCCGCAATGGATTGCGGGTGCTTCAGTTGATCTCACCCGAGAACGTGCCGGGGCACATGGGTTTCTCGCCACTCCCTCAACCCAGGTTGATCGCCGGTTATCCGACCGGGGGGATCGCCGTGACGGTGTCCCGTGGCCTCGATCGGGACCGGGTGGTTGACGAAAGTGGCAACCAGACCGTGGTCTTCGGCCGGCGCGGTTCGCGACCCTTCAATCTGGAGGAAATGACGGCCTTCTTCCGGCACACGTCCCCCGGCCAAGAGAACAAGAAGGGTCACGACGGACCGGTCTACAAGGTTTCCGACGTGCGTGTGGACAAGGTCGACAAGCTCCTCAAAGCCGGCGACCAGCCGCTTGCTCCAAGCGAGCAATTCAAGACCCCCGCATCCGCCGTGGATGAGAAGGTCGAAGTCCAACGGGACAGGCGCAGAAGAAGAGCTCCGGAGGAGGTACAACGATGAAATGGTTTCCTTACATCACCCTGCTGCTTGCCACCTGCCCGTCCGGCAGCGGTGCCGAAGAAATCGCGCCGGTTTCGGAACAGATTGGCGAACCCGGACATCGCGATGGAATCGGAGCAGCCTCGCTCTTCAACGACCCCATGGGCATGACGCGGGACGCCGCGGGCAATGTCTATGTCTGCGATGGCCGCAACCACGTGATCCGGAAAATTTCGCCGGCAGGAGTTGTGACCACCCTTGCCGGCGCGCCCGGTCAACCGGGTGCAGCCGACGGCAAAGGCGGGGCGGCGCGCTTTCATTTCCCCACCGACATCGCCTTGTCGCCGACAGGCGGCATCCTCTACGTGACTGACAGCGGGAACCATTGCATCCGCGCGATCACCTCCAAAGGCAAGGTGACCACGCTGGCCGGCAACCTCGGGGAAGCCGATGACGTCTTGCGGAACTATGGAACCACGGCCTACACGCCGGTTCCCTTGCAGATCGACGGCAAACGCAAGAAAGCCCGCTTCAACAGCCCGGGTGGAATCGCTTGCGCGCCAAGCGGTCACCTGTATGTGAGCGATACCGGCAACCAAGTCATCCGGCGGATCGACCCAAAGGGAAATGTGGTCACCTTGGCGGGGTCTCCCGGAGCTTGGGGAAGCGCCGACGGAAGTGGCTCAGCCGCGCGGTTCCACTCGCCCCAAGGACTGTGCCTGGGTGCGGATGGCAACATCTACATCGCCGACACCCACAACCACACGATCCGCCGCATGACTCCCGCGGGCGAGGTCACCACCTTCTCGGGAAATGCCTCCGAGTCCGGCTGCATGAGCGGTCCCCGATTGGAAGCGCGCTACTCCGCGCCCACGGACATCGTGCCTCATCCCGCCGGGGGATTCATCATTTGTGACTCCTTCTGCAACTCGCTGTTCCGGCTGGATGCAACGGATTTGGTGTCGCAATTCGCGGGTCACAGCGAGATCGACTCGCCGCCCGGTGCCGGAGATCTGTCCGGTCCGCAATCGGCGGTTAGCGATGCCCAAGGGAACGTGTTTGTGGCGGACACCTTCAGTCAGGAGGTTCGGCTCATTCTAGTGAAGTTCGACACTTCCATTTCGACAAACGGCTCCACCTCGGAATTGACGCTCACATGGGACAGCATCCCGGGGTGCGACTATCAACTTCAAACACGCGGACCGCAGGGCTGGGAGAGCACAGGTGACGACCCGATCCGTGCCACCGCGGCGAGAACCAGCGTGACGTTTCCCGTTCCGGACGACCAAGCTCCCGGCCCCTATCGAATCCTCCTGCTTGGCCTCTGAAGCCAGCTTCCATCGACGGAGCGGCCTGCGCAAGCGCCGCACCAGATGCCACAAACCGTCTGCGAGATCAGAAGCCTGAGGCCACGCGCGGGAATCTCGCGTAGGGAATGCGCGCTCGCTCGTAAACCATGGTGTCGGCGCGAGCTCCCGGCGGAGGCGGGAAGTCCCGCGCCCCGCTGGCCGCGATGATGTCGTCTTGCTCGATGCCGTCACCCGAGACTCCAATCGCGCCGACCAGCACCCCGTTCCGATAGAGCGGAAAGCCCCCCGGGAAAATCGTGATACCGTTGGGGACGTTGAGATTGATGACGTCCAAAGGAACTTGCCCGCCGAGCTGCCCTCCAAAGTCCTTGGTCGAAAGGACTTCCTGAAGGCCGTTGAGAGGCCCCGTCGGAGTTCCGAGGATGCCGGGAGGATAGAACTTCTGGGAGAGAAAGCCCACCGAGCGGCAGGAGAAGGCGCGCGGATCGCCTCGTTCAAGGCCCCTTGAAAAGAAGATGGCGGTCCGCGCCTTCTGAACGGCCACGTCCCAACTGAAAAAGGTGGCTTCCGGAGTCCGGTAGGTACCAAGAACCGGTGGCTCGCCCCCGGCGGGATAGGGATTTCCCACCACCGTGATCCACACCCGCGCGACCTGACCTCGCGGCAGGCGGATCCCCGCCCGCGTGATCGTTGAACGCTCCACTGCAAGCCGGAGAATCGACTCAACCTGGGCCGCCGACAGGCGCGCTTGGCCACCGATGGGTCCCCCTGTCGGGTCCGCCCGGATCGCCGTGCGAAGCTCCCCGGGGATACCGTTCCGATCCACAAGTCCGAAGGGATTCGGATAGGTCACCGGAGCGGGTGACGCTTTGGGAGAATAGTCCACCGGGTCGTCGTCCGGAGATGCAGGGACACCGTCGATATCACTTAAAACCACCGCTTGCCCGTGGGCCGGGTTCATCAGGTAGGTCATCGGATTTGGGATGGTCGCGTTGGAGCCACCACCGACCTGATAGGCGAGACGGATGCCGTCGATGAGGACACTGCTGCCGGCGATGAGCGGGTTGGGGCGAAAGCCCGCTTGCGCCCCGAGGGCAATGCGCTCGTTGACACTCGGCTTGAAGGCGATCTCGAAATCGGACAGTGCGACCTCGTTACCCGCGACGCCCACGCCTCCGATCAGCACCCCGTCCTTGAAAAGGGGAACACCGCCGGCATCTGCCGAGAGCCTGACATAGGGAACGCTGCGAAGCGTATTCGCAGGCTCCGCGCTCAAATCATCCTGAATCGCATTGATCCCGGGAACCGGCGGCAAGGGGAAGGTGCCGTCGGGCTTCGGTGCCTTGAAGGTATTCGTGTCGGTGAAGGCCAGGTTCGAGAACCCCACCCCTACCAGCGGCCCGTTCGGTCGGTTAGCCACCCCCGGAGGAAAATGCTGCTCCGTGATGAACGCCGCGGTCCGGGTGGTGAAGGCATTCTGATTGCTGCTGAGAAACGCGGCCGTCCCGGCCCGTCGAACGGCATCGCCCGCAACTGCGGCACGCACCGCTTCGCTGGGCGTGGGCAGAGATTGCACATCCACCCGCCAGACGGCCAAGGCGTGACCCTCCCGGTCCACTACCGCGATGACACGGTCGACATTGGGTGAAGCCGACAATGACTCTTGGACGGCTTGGGCGACGACCGTCTGCACTTCGCCAAGGGTCATCTGCTGACCCCACAGCGAGGCAAATGGCAGCAGGAAGAATGCGGCAAGGACGCGGCCCATCAAGACCTTCCCCTATCTTGAATCAAGGGTGGTTGGCAAGGGAATAGGCCCTCGATTGGCCGGTGGTGAAATCACGATCCCCTCCCTCATCGAGAATCCGTGCAAGAACCGGCAATCCGACCGTCAAGGTTTCATGAAGGCACGGATTCTCGTTTACTGCATCCTGCTCGGCCTGCTGCTCGCCGACTTGCTCACGCCCTCCGCGACCCCGGGCACGCCGGGCTTTGCTGCAGCGCTCGATGATCTCGTCACCCACTTCGTTTCCGGAAACTTTTAACAGCACCCACCGAAATCCCTCACCCCTCGTCACCCATGCCTGGATCACCTTACTATTTTTCTGGCGAATAGCTGGAAAAGAACCCTGCGATCGTCTTGTCTGGGATTCTCCCTCCGTCGCGAATTCATGCATCCCCCCTGCCTGCTTTCCCCTAGCTCGCGAGACGTATCTTCGCGTGAGTGGGATCGTCGGAGAGCTTCGCGCAGGATCACCGTCTGCTTCGTGCTGATGACGTCCACCAGCTTGCAGGCCGAGCCACCGTTGCCACAGGAACCCGCGCCGATCTCTCCGCTCCCCATGGAAGAACTTCCCGCGTCACCCCATGAAGCAATGCCCGCCGGCCTAGTCGATCCGGAGACCGGAGTGCTCCCCATGCCCGGGGAGTGGCAACACGAGGCGCTACCCGAATTGCAGGTCACCTCGCCCGGTTTCTCGCGCGAAACGGCGCGCGTTGCCTTGCCGTCGCCCGGGGTCCTACTACCTCCGCGCGCCATCCCGGTTGCGGGCGTGCGGGTCACGCGATTCCGCTTCGAGGGCAATACGCTCTTCAAGGACAAGGAACTCGCCGCACTGGTGGATGACTTCCTGAACCGCGAGCTTCAGGAAGAAGACATCGATGAGATCGCCTATCGTCTGACACTCCATCACGTCAACAAGGGCTACATCAGCTCCGGGGTCACAATCCCGGACCGGCGTCCGCGCGATGGCGAGCTGGAGATCGTGATCACCGAGGGCCGGCTCACCATGGTCATCGTGCAGGGCACCCAACGTCTTGCGAAGTGGTATGCACGCCAGCGGGTGCGGCGCGGGAGTGACGAGCCGCTCCACTTCCCCACTCTCCAGCATCAGCTCCAGATCCTCCAGACGGATCCGAATATCCGGAGGATCAATGCCGAGCTGAAACCGAGTCACCTGCCCGGCGAAGCGACGTTGCTGATGGAGATCGCGGAAAGCCCCACCTGGACCTGCGGGTTGGATTTCCACAACTACCAGCAGCCGGACACGGGGGCGGAGCAACTCGAACTTTGGGCGAACTGCCAGAACCTCACCGGTGCCGGCGATTACCTGCAGGTCCGTCGTGGGCTCTTGTCCGGTGGTGTGGATGATCCGGGCTTTGCCGGGCTGGATAACTTCACCGGCCGCTACCGGTTGCCGATCCTCGCAGACGACACGCAATTCGAGCTCTATGGCCAGACGCGCGACCATGTGGTCGTGGACGAGTCTTTCCAGGAGCTGGAGATCGAAGGCAGCACGTGGCTCGCCGGGACCGGACTGCGCCGGCCGCTGATGCGCCGCTTCGACAACGAACTCTCCATCCAAAGCGAGCTGTGGGCCGGGGTCTCGCTGGATCGCCAGCACTCGGAGTCCACCCTGCTCGGCCAGCCCTTCTCGCCCTCGCCGGGATACGTGAATGGCGAGCTCGACCTGACGATCGTGCGAATGAACCTGGAGTGGACCAAGCGCAGCCGTGGCTCCGTGTTCGCGCTCCAGGGCACCTTTTCCCAAGGCCTGGACATGTTCGGCGCCACCCAATCGCCGATCGAACCGGATGAGGACTTCTTCACCTGCCGGCTGAATGGCCAGTACCTCCGGCGCGTCCGCGAGCGCGGCGACCTGCTGGTGGTGAAGGGCGGCTTCCAAGTCAGCAATGACGGCGTGCCTTCCCCCGAGCAGTGGACGCTCGGCGGGCGGCACACCATACGCGGGTATCGGGAGAATACGCTGCTTTCCGATAACGGCGCCTGCCTCGGCGTGGAGTATCGCTATCCTTTGATCGATCCCGATTCCGCATCTTCGTGGCGGATCAGCATGGTCCCCTTCCTCGATGCAGGATACGCGTGGACCAAAGACGGCGATGACGACGACTGGCTGGCAAGCGCCGGCTTGGGATTGATGATGGAGCACTCGCGCTTCGGCAGCGGGGAGATTTTCTGGGGGGTGCCCTTTCATCGCCGGGGCGATCACAAGGGGAACCTGCAAGACGCCGGCATTCACTTCCGCATCACCCTGAAACCTTTCTAACAGACCATGCACCGCGCTGCTGTCCTCGCCATCGCGCTGCTGTCCTTGCCGGCGGCGGTCGCACCGTTGCAGGCGCAGGCGGTGATGGCTCCCGAGACCCTGGTGGCGGAAGCACGTTACGAGGAAGCCGCCGCGGCCTTCGCCGAGCGGTCGAAGGAATCCGAAGCAAAGGGAAAAAAGGCCGCTGCCGCCGCCGATCTGCTCAATGCCGCCTCCTGCCTGAAGGTGACAGGCGACGTGAGCGTGGCCAGCACGTGGGTGAATCAGGCGCAAGCCCTCATCCATGGCGACAAGACCGCACCGGAAACGCTGAAGACCGAACTGTTGGCCCAGAAGGGCGCCGTGCTGGCGCTGGGCAAGCTCCCGGGAAGCGCGATCAAGCATTTGCAAGCAGCCGAGAAGAGGGCGGTCAATTCCGGCAATCTGCCCTTGCTGGCAGACGTCTGGAACGATCTCGGGATCGCCCTGTGCGCGACCGGCGAGCCGCACTCGGCGCTGCCCTACATCGCGCGCGCGGAATCGCTCGCGGGGCAGCTCGACGACCGTATACTGGCCATCCGGTGCCGGCAGAATCACCTGATCGCAGCCTTCGGATGGTGGACACAGGCGAGTGAAATCCTGAAGCGCGCGCAAGAGATCGGCACTTGGACCGATCCCGCCAGCGCGGACTTGGCACGGGCGGACGCGGCACTCCGCGAGAGCTTCGCCGCCAGCCGCACGATGGCGGCGAATACCGGAGACTCGATTCCCGCACTCTTCCACACTCTTACCGTGGGGATGGCAGGTGCGCGCTTGGTCGACCGGGCAGAAGGCTTCCGGCTCCTGCATGCCGGCTTGGAGATGGCGCGGCGGATGGACCAGCCGCGACTGGAGCGAGCCGCCCTCATCTCGCTGGCGGAGGTCTATCTGGACCAGGGTCAGGCAGCGGAGGCGCTGCGCCTTCTCGATGGTGCCCGTGAACTCATCGGGAATCCGGATGAGACCCAGAGCTCGCAGCTGGAACTCCTCGCCGCGACCTGCCACCACCGGCTCGATCGGCACTCGGAGGCAACCCGCATGGCGCTCGAGCGATCGATCGCACTGCTATCGAATGTGCGCTCGGACATCGCCCGCACGCAGGCGATTTCCGATCTCGGCCGATCCTTCCGCGAGCGTGCCGGCAGCGCCTACGTGATGCTGGCGGACTATCACCTGAGCCAGCGCAACGATGCCTCCGCCGCGCAGACCCACGCCGCCGCGCGCCATGCCGTGGAAACCTACAAGGCATGGGAACTCCAGGATTTTTTCCGCGACGATTGCGTGAACCTCGCCCTGCAGGGGAAGGTCCGTCTGGATGAACTGCCGGATGCCAGCGTCGGCGTGCTCTACGTCATCCCGCTCCCTGACCGGACGGAAATCCTGCTCGGTCACGAGGGCCGATCCCATCGCTGGACCTCCAAGCTCACCGACAAACAACTGTCCGCGCGGGCACGCTCCTTGCGCTTCAATCTGGAGTCGGACTTCGGCAGCTACCGCTATCTGGACGATGCGGAGGCGCTCTACGATGAACTCATCCGCCCGCTGCAAGGTTTCCTCCAAGAGCATGGGGTGAAGCATCTGGTTTTCATCCCGGACGGATCGCTCGCCTCGATGCCGCCCGCCGCACTCTTCGACAAGCAACGCGAGAGATACCTGCTGGAAGACTATTCCATCTCCATCGCCCCCAGCCTCTCGCTGACCTCGTTCGAAACCCTCAAGCCGAAACAGCTCTCCGCCCTGCTCTTTGGCATGGATGAAGCCGTCGTCCCCTTCCCCGCGCTGCCCGCCATCAAGTCAGAGATCAAGCGGATCTCCACGATCTATCCGCTCTACCCGCCCCGCACCAATCGGAGCTTCACCGCGGATTCCCTCCACAAGGGAATCACGGAGACCGACGCCAGCATCGTCCACATCGCCTGCCATGGCGAATTCCGCGAGCGTGCCGGGGATTCCTTCCTTGTCGCATCCGACCAGAAGATCCACCTCGACGATCTGGAAAACGCCATCCGGCCGAAGAAGTACCTCGGCGAGCCGGTCGAGCTGATATGCCTCAGCGCGTGCCGGACCGCCGCCGGTGACGAGCGTGCAGCACTCGGTCTGGCGGGAGCCGCGGTGAAATCCGGCTCGCGCAGCGTGCTCGCCACGTTGTGGTACATCGACGATGCCTCGGCGTCCGAGATCATGGTGGATTTTCATCGCCGGCTTCATGCCGCCCCACTCGCCGGTAAGGCCGAAGCGCTTCGCCAAGCGCAACTGGCCTACCTTCACAAGGACCCGCTGGCTCATCCGCGGCACTGGGCACCCTTCATCCTGATCGGAAACTGGAAATGAGCAGCCGTCCAGCCAAGGCACAGGCAAAGCCAAAGGCCCCGGACAAGGAGACCCGGTCCAAGACAATCCCCCGCGGGCTGGTCGCCATCGGCGTGCTGCTCGCATTCGTCCTCTCGCTGGGCCTGTGCGGACTCCGGCGCACCGAGTGGTTCTCGGAGCGCATCGAGCTTCCCCTCTACGACTTGCAGGTCCTCATCACTGATCCTTGGCCATCGGCACGCGAGGACATCGTGCTGGTGACTTTGCAGGACCCCAAGAGCGGCGAAGAACAAATCCGCCCGCCCTTGGACGATGAAACTCTCTACCGCTCGATGGTGGCCATCCTGGAAGGGAATCCTTCGGTGCTGGGGATCGCCATGGTGGCGGCAGCGGATGGCAGCACCTGGACCTCGCCCAAGCTGAGGAAGCTCTTCCATGAGCAGTCGGAGAACATCGTCGCCTCATTCACACTGCCACGCGGCGGACAGTCCGGGTTCCGCCCGCCACCCTTCGCCGCCAATGTCGCGAACGAAAAACTGCGCATCGCCTTCACCGATTTCCCCACCGACATCGAGTCCGGACGCAATCGCCGGGGATACATCTCTGCCACCTACAAGGATCCGGGGGGCAAGGAGGTCGAGCGCTTCTCTTTCGCCGTCGCCTGCGCCATCCTGCACGCCCAGTTCAGCCGGAACGAGGACGCCCTGATCGCCATGACGAGCTCCCTCCATGGCAAGCCCCTCCTCCAACCGCGCACCGGAGCGTATGCCTTGGAAGCAGGCGAGGGACTTGGCTCCCAATTCCTGCTGAAGCCCGTGCCGGGATTCGCAGATTACTTCGACGCGCCGTCCCGCCACTATTCGCTCTCGACCGTGCTGGGCATGAGCCGCGATGCGAAAACGGCAGCCTTCGAAAACAAGATCGTCTTGCTCGGCAACTACCACTTGGAACCCCAGAAGGCGCGCACTCCGGTCGCGGGAAATCCGGACCTGCCCGCGATCAAGCTCCAGGCCCTCGCTATCACCCAGATCCTACGGGAAGAGTGGGAAGGCGAGAGGCCACTCACCAGTGTGCCGGACCTGTGGGAAGATCTCTCGGTGATTGCGGCGGGCCTCCTTACGGCGCTGGCGGTGCTTTCCGGCGCCTCCTCGAGTTCGTGGCGGCCGCTGTTGATCACCGCGGGCATCGCTTGCGGAGTGGTCGCCATCGGGGCGGTGCTGCTCGGTGCGGGATACTGGATTCCCGCCGGCGCGCCCGCCCTCGGCAGCTTCCTTTCCGGAATCTCCTGTCTCGCCCTGGAGTTCGCCGCGGCCCGCCGCACCGGCGATGAAGCATACGGATTGTTCGCGAAAAAATTTGGCACCGCGCTGGCGGATCGCTTGTGGGAGAATCGCAAGCTGATTCTCTCCGGCGGCCGCATCCCGAGCGAATCGTTCACCGGTACCGCCTTCTTCATCGACCTCGCCGGCTACACCCCCGCCGCACGCGCCCTGCAAAGCTCCGGCGATGACCAGGCCTTCCAGCGCTGGATCGGCGACTACATGCAGACCATGATCGGCTTGGTCATCGATCATGGCGGCCTGGTGAAGGATGTCGAAGGCGATGCAATCATGGCAGTCTTTGGCTTCCCGCCGACCGCTGAGTTCCCCCACGCCGCGGCAGCGGTGCGATGCGCACTGGCGATGCAGAAGGCCGTGACCGCACTGAATGCCGGCAGGGATCCCAATATCCCCGCCTACCGCTTTCGCATCGGCATCTACACCGGGTCTATCCTCGCCATCCAGCAAGGCAGCCGCAGCCAATTCGAGTACGCACTCACCGGCAATGCCGTGAATTGTGCCAAGCGGCTGGAACAATTCCGCAAGGACCAGTTCACCGGTGAATCGCGCATTCTCGCAGGCAGCGCCACCCACGATCAAGCCGACGACAGTGCATGCTTCACTGCCGTCGATGATCAACCCGTGCAGATAGACAAAAGCCTCCAGCCAGAAATCATCTGGACCTGCTCCTCTTTCTCTACATAACCTTAAGGTGATTGCACGGCGTTCGCCACATCTGGTCATGCAACTCAATCTCCATCCCCCCGTTTTCCTCTCCCTCGTCCTGATCCTCTCCTCCCCCGGAGCCCTCGCTCAGGAACCCCCGTCTGCCTTGCCGCAGGCGCCTCTCACCCCGTCGGCAGCGCCCGCCCCGGATGAATCCCGCGTCCCGATTCCCGCAGACGACGAGCGTCTTCAGAAAGTCGCCGAGCTCTTGGGAATCGAAAGGATGGATGCCGGGGGCCGCATCGTCATCGAGATCGGTCCCACCGCAGCCGCCCCGGACCCGGTGCTCCCCATCCGCCGGATCGCAGCCAAGAGCCTGGAAGCTGTCGCCCGGTATTCCGGCCAGCAGGGTTCGGGCACGAATTCAAGCGGATCGGTCACGCGGGGCAACGGACCACCGATCAAGCTCGTCGCGCTGGCACCCGGCGACATGGCCCACACCCACCGCGCCCAGCCGCGGCTGTGGTGGTACCAATCCCAGCGCAGCGAAAGCGGCGAACTGGAATTCGTCCTCACCAGGATCCAAGGACGCCGGCCGGAAATGCTGTTGAGCGTGCCACTGCGCGGGATGCCGCAGGGCTTCAATTCGGTCGATCTCTCCAATGGCCTCTTCAATCCGAATGACGTGCAACTCGAAAAGGGCAGCACGTACCAATGGGCCATCCAGCTTCGTCCGGACCCCACCCGCACCGATTCCGGCTCGGCAGCGGTTTATGTGAAGATCCAGCACAGCCCGGTTCCTGGCTTGGAGGACGCGGCGCTTGCGGGCGCAGACGAAGAACGTCAGGTCGCCGCTGTGAAAGCGCTCTCCACCGCGGGGAATTGGTACGAGCTCTTCGATTGCGTGGCGCTCCTGGCGCGCAACCACCCCTCGGACCCGGAGATCTTGAACCTGCGCCAGCGGTTGCTGGAAGACGCCAAGCTCCAGCCGCTTCTCACGGCACCCTGACTTTTTCCGGTCCCCCCTGCAATTTCCCCCGGTTCGTTCGTCAGGTCTCTGCAGCCTCATTGCAGTCAGCGGGGCGTGTTCAGGATTCTCCCCGCCTCTCAACCTCCCTTCCTCCCCGTGAAAATCCCCTCCCGATTTCTCTCCTTGTTGCGGAAGTGCGCCGTCAGCGCCGCAATCCCTTGTCTCTGCGCGATTGGCCAAAGCCAAACGGTGTTTTCCGACACCTTCGCGTATTCCAACGGTCCCGTGGTGGGTGCTTCCGGTTCGCCGTGGCAGCACCTTGGAAGTTTCACCGACGCGGCCCTCGTCACCAGCAACGCTCTCGAACTCCTGCAGACCAAGGACGATGACGTCATGGCCCCCTTGTCTGGCGCTCCCTACAGCACGGGCATGCTCACCGTGACCTTCGATTTGCGTTGCAACGAAGCGCCGGACTTCTTCTTTCCCAACGAGGATTTCTGCTGCCTCTGGGATACCGCCACCTCAAGTCGCCGCGCCGGGCTGGTCATCTTTCGCGGGGATGAAGGATTCAGCCTCCAGATCGAGAACTCCCCGCAGTCCGGGACCTCTCCCTCGGTGCAGAACCTGCAAACCGTAATCCCCCACAACGTGCGCATGACTTGGGACTTCGATTCCCGTCGCACTACCCTGTCGGTGAATGGCGGCAACGCGGTCGTGGACAAATACACGACCGGGATCGGCGCGGTCGCCCTGAATCGTTTTCTTTTCAGCCAAACGGACAACATTGGGCGACTGTCCATCGATAACGTGGTGGTCCAGCATCATGCGCAACCGGCCAATGACAGCTTCTCCAATGCCACGCTCATCTCCGGTGCTGCGGGAGCCATCTCGGACGCGAACCGCCGCGCCACCATGCAGACCTCATCTAGCGAGCCCGCCGTGGTCAATGGAATCGCCTCCAGCAGCTCCGTCTGGTACCGCTGGGTCGCCCCGAGCACCGGCAAGTTCACCTTCCGGCTCGATGGCGAATTCGACTCGCAACTCGCGGTCTATTCCGGCTCCACCGTGGGCAGCCTCACCTCGCTCGGCGGCTCTGACGCCGAGGGCATCCGTCCCGAGCAAGTCACCGTGTCCACCACCTCCGGCACGACACTTCGCATCCGGGTCAGCAGTTGGAATGCTGCCGCCGGCAATTTCGACCTAAGCTGGGGCAGCGCGCCAACGCTGGCGTCCTTCCCGGGCATTCCCCTCAGCATCGCACCCCACCAGTCCTTTGACTCCTTCGACGAATTCGACGACGAGAAAGCGGCCGTCTTCACACTCGACCGGAAGTCGATCACCTTCTACCCGGACCCAGTCGACGGCTACACGTATGTCGTCCACCCGATCGAGCGCTTTCCGGTGGACATGAGCCAGGTCGCCGAGACGCCGTACGATCCGGATGAGGAGGACCCCGACAACGAGCCGGATGACGAGGAGGACGAGTTCACGATCACCCTCCCGCCAGGCGTCTCCTTGCCGTATTTTAATACCACCTACACCAGCTTCGCGGTGGACCAGGAGGGCTACATTCGTTTCGCGGGAAGCCCGGATGACGAAGTCAAGCATCTCGAAAAGAAGGAAATCGCGGTCTTCCGTTCCTCCGGCTTCGGCTACCGCGCCCGGGTCCTCCATGCAGCCGACAAGGTAGTGGTGCAGTTCGATGGCATCCGATGGTCACCCGAGAGCGCCAAGGAACTCTTCACCAACGCCGCCCAGGCGGAGCTCTTCCATGACGGTAGGATCCGGCTCTCCTATTTCTCCAATGGTGTCGGCGCTGCCATGGTCGGCCTCTCGAATGGCAGCCCTTCCCTGCCCGCCCAGCCGCAGGAAGAGGACTTCGCCAGCCGGCAGATCGCGGCCTCCGCCTCACCGGGGGTGGAGGGCTCCGCGAGTGCGGTGGTGAAGGTCAGTCTGTCGGCGGATCTGGCGGTTCCCGCGAGCTTCGGCTACCGCACGGTCTCCGGCACCGCCCGCGCCGGCGAGGACTTCACCGCCATCTCCGGCTCCACCACGATTGCCGCGGGACAGTCCTCGGCAAGCCTCACCATTGCCATCACCAATGACACCGCCAGCGAGGCGGACGAGTCGCTCATCCTCGAACTCCACCATCCGGCCCATCCGGAATGGAGCTACGGCAGCACCCGCGTGTGGATCATCGACAATGACGCCGCACCTGCCACCCTGGGCGGTCTGGGCGATCCTGCGCCTCGCATGAGACTGGATGGGACACGGATCGTCATCGAGCCCGGTGGAACGACTACCACACAGTTCAGGATTGTCTCGATCCAAGGCGGCGGCCTCAGCGACCCCGCAACCGGTGCGAACCTCAGTGCCGGTTCCCTGATCTCCCTGGCGCAGGCTCTCGCCGGACTTACTACCAGCGGACCCGATGTGGCGGTCACGGTGGAGGCGCTCGGGGCCGGCAGCACGGTCCTTGCGAGTTCATCCATCGATGTCCAAGGCGAAGCTGCGGGCACGAGTTTCAATTTCGAGACCGCGCTGGTAGAGGCGTCGGAGGGCTGGAGCGCGGAACTCACCGTCCGCGCGACTGGACCCTCGCGCGCCATAGCCTACGAGATCGTGCCCGGCACCGCGACTCCACACAATGGCACCCAGGGCGACTATCTCGCGCAACTCGTTCCGCTCGCCTTCGCCGGCGATATCGCGCGCATCGAGATCCCTCTGATCTCGGACGAGCGGACCGATGATCTCGAGCACTTCCATGTCCGGTTGGTGACCGCGGGCGCGGGGAATACCCTCGGATCGGAGTCGTATGCGAAAGTGATAATCCGAGATGGCGAAGGCCCGGTGCGCGAGCCGCTGGCCGCACGTGCGGCGGCAGCAACCGCGGCAGAGCTGCCGTTCTGGCCGGGCGACATCTACGGTAGTCTCGGCTTCCTGGAGAATGTCCCCGGCACCCCGGAAATCTCCTCCGGCTCTTCCACCGTCAACTTTCCGATCCCCGAGCAGCGCGGCAAATTCCGCGTGACTTACAAGGTCAGGGTCACCGGCTCGGACTTCGATGCCTTGATGGGGTTGTCGGAGAATACCCCCGTCAACTATGCCGAAATGTCGGCACTGGTGCGCGCCAATGATGACATCTGGGATGCCTACGACGATGTGGATGACGTCGAGAACGGACCGGCCGACTTCACGACCGATGGCGACATCGCCGCCGTGGCAGGCACGACCTACTCGGTCAGTATGGATGTGGACGTGGCGGCGCGCCGCTACGACGTCTGGATCGACGGAGTCCAAGTCCTCGACCAAGGCAGTTTCCGCCACAATGCCGAGGCGATCCGCTACCTCAGTTTGAAAAAGGAGACCGGTTCGATTCACGTCTCCGACATCGAGGTTTTTCCGAGGATAACGTCGATTCCCTTCGCGGCGCAGAGCGGCGAGTTCACCGTGGAATTCGATCTGAGACTTTCGGGAGACGCGGAATTTGATAGCGGTTTCTCCGTGGGTCTCTCGAATGGCCCAGTTGCGACTTATACCAATCTCGCGGCGGAACTTTTCACGGGATCGTTCGGCAACTTCGACTATAGCATCTGGCAGGCATGGACCGAAGGGCCGCCGGCGATGGAGGTGCCGAGCGACCTCGAAATCCAACGCGGCCAAGCCTATCACATCCGCTTCGATGTCAACGTGCCGGCCGGCAGCTTTCAGGTCGCGGTCACGCCGCTCCGGGGAGACCTCGAAAACGATGGATCCGCCATCGACAAGCTGTTTCCCGACACAAGCTGGGGCAAGTTCCGCGGCAACCCCTCGAGTCTGGACCATCTGAATTTCTTCACCGGAAGCGTCGCCGCCAAGGTGACCAACTTGAAGATCCCGCCGAGGGCCACCTCCATTCCGGCCACTGCCCCCGTATCCGCCAACTGGATCCACATTCCGATCCCGCGGCAAAAGGGCAAATTCAGCATCAGCTATGACATCCAGGCATCCGCCAGCCCCATGGATGGCTTGGCCGGGCTCGCCGCCACCAAGATCCTCGACTGGAACGACCTCGCCGTCTTCACCCGGGCCAACCCGCAAGGCTTCTGGGACGGATGGAAGAATGGCACCTTCGCCCGCACCACGGACCTCGGCTACCAAGTGAACAAGCTCTATCACGTCACGCTCGACGTGGATGTGGTCGCGGGGACTTACAACGCCACCATCGCCCCTCATGGTGGCGTCCCGGTGCTGGTCCTGAACCAGGGAACCTTCCGCAAGGACGTCGATGAAATCTGCTACCTCGTGGTGCGCAGCGTCACCGGCGCCATCACGGTGAACAACATCAGCGAACCCTACGCCCACCCCACCGAAGCCCACCGCCAGACAGTCGGACAGGTCGTCTCGAAGCTCGGCACCGGCAGCGGCGTGGCCGTGGCGGATCATGCGGTACTGACCGCCGGACGGCTCGTTTTCGACGGGGTGAACTTCGCCTTCCCCACCAATACCGTTTGGAAGTTCCGCTACCAAACCTGCGCACCCTCGAATGTCTTCCTAACGACTTCTTATTCCGCCGCGCTGCTTTCCCAGCGACCCGCGGGCGACGTGACCGGCGACTCATCGGACGTCGCCGTGCTTGCCTTCCGCCCAACCACCACGCCGGAGCTCGGCAATGCCCCGGCGCTCGGCGGCTACAGTGGCTTCATCATGGATCCGAATGCCAACCCGGGGAGCCATCCCTCGCTGGCAGCGGGCATCACCCGCATGATCTCCTACTTCCCGGCGGCGACCGCGCCCTTCATCTTCGAGAATCCGAGCCTGACGAACATCACCGCCACCAGCACCAGCTTCTCCCACAGCGGGCGCGGCGTGCACACCGCCGGCAGCCTGTCCACCGCCGCAGGTGCCCAGGGCGCGCCGCTCTTCGCGCTGCACTCGAATGGCCGCTACTACCCCTGCGCGGTCTACCTCCCCACGCCCGGCTCGACCCCGCGGGTGAGAGCCATCGATGCGCTGGTGGCCCACACGATCTATCGCGCGAACATGGTCCAGCAGGTCTATGATTACGGCTCGGTCATCCTCCACTCCGCCACCGAGTGGGATCCCAATGCAGTGGATGACTCGATCCTCGCCAGTTACGCCCTGGTATCCGGCGAACTCCTGCCACCGACAGCAACCTGGCAAATCCGTGCCACCCGTGGCGAACTCCAGAACCAGAGCACCACTTCCTCCGGGGGCAAGGCACTGAGCATGATCAGCGGCGACTATGAAATCACCCTCGGCCCCGCGGCGGGTTATACCATTGTCGGTACCGGCAAAAAGACTGTGACGCTCTTCAACGGCGACAAGTACTTGATCCCCAAGAGCAGCTACAAGCTGGCACCGGTGATGGCAACTTACCAAACGTGGGCCGCAGGCTACTTCACCACCCTTCAGCTCACCACCTCGGCCGCAGCGGCGACCTCGGTCGGATGGAGCGGAGTCGACAACCTGACTGCTTACGCCTTCGGTCTCGATCCAAACGTGGCCAACATCCGTCCGTGCAACCTGACGACGAACACGCCGGGGCTGCCGCTGATACGGGTGAATACCGCCACCTCGCCACCCACCTTCCAGGTGGACTTCCTGCAGCGGATCTCCAGCGACCTGCTCTATACCGTGGAATTCAGCGACCACTTGGCCGGACCTTGGCTGACCTCTTCCACCGCTCCGGTGCTGACCAGCATCAGCGGGAATACGGAGTGGAAGCGGGCCAGCCTGACAACTGCACCCGCTGCCACGGGCGCGAGGAAATTCGCCCGCGTCAAGGCGATCCTGGCGACGCCTTGAGCACCTACCTCGGCACCTCGATCAGCCGGGCCGACGGGATGAAGCCGCCCGGCAGACGCCGGGTCCCGCCACGACCGGCACGAATGAAACTCCCCGCTTCGGTGGGAAGCCGTTGGGTGCATTCCGGCTGTATGGAATCGGTCAGATCGAGGGGAGCCACTTCGAGTTCCCCTTCGCTCTCCGAAAGGATCTCGACCGCCTCGATCTCGATTTGCCCGTCCGCTCCAAGATTCGAGGACGCCGTCGGAATCGTGTTTCCGGGGAGGTAGCGGTGGACTTCGATATCGATGTTGCCGCCATCCTCTTCAATCGCATTCGCGCTCACCACGGCATCGCCCAGGATCAAGGTGCCATTTCCCTTGATATCGATATTCCCCCCATTCAGGCCGGCCTCGGCGACGATGCTGCCGTATCTCAGGTCGATCATCTTTCCTCCCCCGATCTTGATGGTTCCAGCGTCCCCTCTCGTGGATGAAACCGTGATCTGCCCGCCGTGAAGCTGGAGGGTCTGCCCGAGGGTGATCGAGACCCCGGCAAGGGCCGGATCGGCCAGCGTCCCGCTGCCCTCGCTGCTACTTGAGATTTCCGCGCCGGAGCGGATGAAGATCGAACGCGCATTCACCGAGACCAGACCGGCAAGCGGGCTGTCCGGGCCGGCCTTTGTCGTGATGGCGGCGTCATCGGACAAGTCGATGGTGCCGCCGCTCCAATCGATTTCGACGGTGCCGCTCTCGCCGGAGCCATCGCTGCGGGCAGCCACCTGCGCACGATCGGAAAGCTCAAGGTAGGGACGCTGCCCGCTCGCGGCAGGTCGGGAGAGGATCTGGATGTCGCCAGCGTCACCGGTGGCCCCCTCGCCCGCGGCAGCGATCACACCGGACTCGCCGGTAAACATGAAACGAGTCGCATCCCGGAAGCCCGTGGCGATTAACTGCGCGGTGCGGACGATGATATCCCCTGCATTACCACCGGCCAAAGTGGTCGTCGCGATCTGTGCACCGCCGCGCAAGATGATGGAGTCCGCCGTCACCTTCACATCGCCGCCGCTGCCTCCGCCCGGGGTCTCAGAGCCGTCCTCGGGCTGCTCCACCCGTGCGGCACCGGAGCCGATCCCCGTGAAGAAGGATGACTCCATCCGGTCCGCTTCGATCGTCCGGGCATTGACGGTCACCGCCCCCGCCTGCGAGTCAGTGCTGTCCGAGAAGCTGGTCGCGTCGATCATGCCGCCGCTCCAGAGCGAGATGCCATTCGCGACCTCCACGATGATCGACCCGAGCTGGCCCAACGAGCCGGTGGAGCCTTTCATGATAATGCCGGTGAGGAAGTAGTTCGGGGGGCGATTTGTCTCCGGCAGCAAAGCCTCGGTGACACCCCGGATCGTGAGCGAATTCGCCGAAAAATCGATGGAACCGCTTTTCCCGGACTGGTTCGTGGTGGCGAAGATCTGTCCCACCTCCGAGATGGCCACGTCTCCCTTCACATTGATGAACACGCTGCCACCCTCCCCCGACTGCAGGGCGGGGTTCGTGGCGTCCACCGAACCGGTGGTGGTGCCAATGCCGGTCACCCTGGTGGAAGTGGGCCCGCCGGAAATCGACATGGAAGCCGCGGTCACGCAGATGTCTCCGCCTTTTTTCGACCCTGCGGTCCTGGTGAAGATCGCGCCCTCATTCGCAAGCAAGAGGTGCCCCCCGGCCTCCACCACGAGATCGCCACCCTTGCCGCTGCCGCTGTTCTCGGAGCGGATCGTCGAAAACTCGGGAATGCTCAGGTCGCCGCCAGCATGGACCAGCACCCTGCCACCATCTTGCGATGCCGAGGGCGAGCTAGCCACGGTCGTAT
>Ga0307406_10000597_pt1 | contig 20693 bp, 24 predicted proteins | sample 322Cmetagenome_3_FD_203706 | JGI IMG/M metagenome (GOLD analysis project Ga0307406, IMG submission 203706) | Maize rhizosphere microbial communities from greenhouse at UC Davis, California, United States - 322HYB-C-2 | ecosystem: Host-associated > Plants > Roots > Rhizosphere > Soil | place...
GCGGGGGCCGCCCCCGTCCCTTACGGGCGAAGCCTCGAAGGGCCTGCCTATGTTGACGGCTCGGTTCGTGCACTGTTCCCGTTTGGCTACGGGCTCAGCTACACCACGTTCGAGTACAGCGATTTGGCGGTGAGTTCCGCGACTGTACCGACGGATGGGACGATCCGCCTGTCTTTCGCCGTTACGAACACCGGTGATCGCGACGGCGTGGAGGTTGTGCAGGTATACGGGCGTGACGTTCACGGACGAACCGTGCGCCCTGCTCGTCTGCTCCTTGCATTCGAGCGTGTCCCGCTGGCGTCGCACGAGAGTCGCCGGGTTGTCGTCGACATCCCTACGAGTCTCTTCGAACTGTGGGACAGGCGCGAAGGATGGCTGGTAGAGCCTGGCCGCGTGAAGTTCTTCATCGGTGGCTCGTCCGCGGACACTCCTCTCGAAACAGAGGTGACTCTGGTTGGCCCGGTTCACGCGTTCGAACGCGCTGACCGGCCGATGTCGAGCCGTGTGTCGCTCGAGGAAAGGGCTCGGAGCTAGTCGTCGCGCGGATGTCGGAACTTCGGTCGGGGTCACTATCGGCCCGAGGCGCTCGTGCGTGCAGGCCATCTTCGACCCGGGCCCGCGCTTATCGCGTCTGGCACGGGTGTCGAAGTCCCGCTCACACCGCCTGCGTGACGGCTGGTGCCCCATTCGTACTCTTGAGGTCCCGTCATGATGGCGAGGTCGCATCATTCGAAGAAGTATCCCGACACCGCGTGATCACATGGACGGGGTGAACATGCGGCACGATCCTGCCTCACTTCAGATCCCCGCAGGAGTGGGTCCGCTCCGCGGATAGGCGACGGTTTCTATTCGGCCGCAGGGGCCAGGTTCTGGTTCATCGTGATCTCGCACGTATCGGGTGTCAACCGTCCGAGGCCGGAGTGCAGCGCCTGAGGAGCCGACGGGAATCGCGAGTGCCGCTATGAATCGATGTGGGATTGAACGACTCCGCCGCCATCACCTACTCGGACAGAGGGCGCGAGAATTGCGCATGCTTGCTTCACTGTGGAGTTCTGAATCCGTTCGAGCACTGGCCCCGGCAGGAGGACTTGTCTTCCTGCAACGGTCGCGGCACGCTCGGCAGTTCTATGACTTGCTTCGACCGGGGATGTGCTCTCCGCGACTCTCTCTCACGTACTACCCTGCGGCGAAAACAGAGGGCGCCGAGCAGATCTACCGAAAATGGTCTGAAACCAAGTCCGTCCGAGGTTCTGCCAAGGTCGGGAACAGCTGTTTTCTGCTGTTCAGAGGCGAAAAAACAGCCCTCCAGCCAAGGTTGGCAAGTGCGGAAGGGGTCCCCATAGGGATTCAAAGAGAGAAGTGGCCCTACTTATCTACTACTTACTTTTTTCTCTCATGAAAACTATCTACTACTTGGCAACCTTGCCAGAGGCCTCCGATCCCAGTCGAGAGTACGGCTCCCTCCAGCCAAGGTGACCTTGGCCAGAGCTTGCCCGCCTTGGCGGATTCGTGCTCCGAGCTCAGACACACACGCGATATTGAGGTTTAGTTGGACGGTCGGGATGCGGCCTAGGCTTAACCCGTGCCTCAGCCCCCACGTTCCGTGATGGAGGCAGCTCGCGTTCTTCGCGGCCTGACGCAGGCCGACCTCGGCGAAGCCGTGGGTGTCTCACAGCGGACCATCTCGCAGATCGAGATCCGCGCTAGCCGGGCTGAACCAGGCCTCACACGCACCATCGCGACTGCACTGGGCTTTCCTGTCGATCTGTTCGAGCAGCCGGATCCGAGCCCACGTATCGGGCACGTGCTGAGGGCGTCCCTCCCGCGCACAGCCCGCAACGATTTCCTCGCGTCCGTCACCATGGCGAACGCGCATGCGAACCTACTCCTTGGCCCCCACGCAGCAAACATCCTCCGCGATCCCGATGGCTACGCTCATCCACACGACTTCGCAGCGCGTCTCCGACGGCGCTGGGCACTCCCCACCGGTCCCGTCACCAGACTCATCCCCACGCTCGAGGCGCAAGGCATCGTCTGTATCTACCGCGACCTGACTCCCATCCGCACCCCCGCCCTGATCTCGACGACCGAGCGTGGCCAGACGCTCCTGTTCCTGGATGCTGGCGCCACACGGGTGGAGCTTGCGTGGGGGATCGCCCATGAGCTCGGACACCGCGTGTTCGGGGAGGAGCCGTTGAAGAAAGGAGAGAACGACGCCGATGCATTCGCGGCGGCATTCCTCATGCCGGGACGAGAGCTGCTCGACGACGACGAGCTACGCGTCGGCCTCGATCTCGCTCTCGCCGCCACCGCGTGGGGCGTCCGACCCCGGGCGCTCGCACAGCGTCTGCGTGAGTTGAACAGGATCACCGACCTCCAGTTCCGCGCCCTCGTCCACGACGCGAAGGCGCTGCCGGAGGTCGATGGCCGCACCTCTCTGATCGGTGTGCCCGCCGCACTCGCCGACGCCGTGCGATGCATGGGGGGCTCACACGCGGCGGCGCGCCAGGCGCACCTCACCACCGAAGAGCTACGCAGGGACTACCTCGCGCGCTCGGGTCGATGACCCCCTCGATGGTCTAGCCCACCCTGTCCGTCGAAGCTACAAGTTTCAGAGGCATCCGCCGTGGCGGACGCCTTCGGAGTGCGGCTCTTCCGCGCGACGGGCGCCAGTGCTACGACTGAGTTGCTGGCGACGAGGCCGATCCTGAAGAGAGGGCACAGCAATGGCAAACGGCGACATCCGGACCTACTGCGATGACGGCGAGTGGAAGTCCAAAGTAGACGGCAGCTCTCGAGCCGCACATGTTGGCGGGACCAAAGCGCAGCAGTCCGCGGTCGGACGCGACATGGCACGCGAGCGCGGCGTTGAGTACCGCATCACCCGCACCGACGGGGCGGTCACCCAGCAGGACTCGTACGGCAACGAACCCTCCTCCAGCACGGGCTGAGGATCGACGAAGGGCGTAAACAGCCGCGCCACGGCGGCAGTCGTGGCGGCGCTGGATACTTCCGCGAAGTATCCGGTTCCACCACGCTCTCCTCGCGAGCTCCCCCGCTCCGCTCCGCACGCGGCTTAGTTTCAGACGGCTTCACCAACCAGGCGATTAGGGCTGCCGCAAAGCATCGGGCTGCAATTCATCGCTGGTCGTTGAACTCGACGTTCGCGAGCAACAGATGACGATCTTCCCTCGACCTCTCGGGCGCCATCACGAACGCCACGCCCATGCGTCATGCTCGGCATCGCGAAGCGCCTCGTCAAGCCGCCCGTCGTAGAGGTACTGGATGTTGCGGGGCGGATCCTCCCCAGGCAGTTCGGTGTTCAACCACTGTGCCCATGTCCAGGGGTCAGCGGTTCCGGTTTCGAGAACACGAAGGACCTCCGTCAGTCCCTCCGCCACTTTCCCGTCGATGAGTTGAAACGACGGGAACAGCAAGACGCCGTCTTCTGCGAGCAGCATCAGGAGGCGCAGTGATTCTCCGGCCTCAACGACTTCGGTTTCTGTCCATGCGAGAGTACGAGCCAAGCTCGCGACCGTGTAGCAGGGTCCGACGATCTCGGCCCAGGGGCTCGACGCTGCGTCGTCGGTCATGGCTTGTCTTCGGGGCGGCGGGTGTGGCGTCGGCGGACGTCTTCGATGATCTCGTCGAGAGTACGCCGTCCGTCGACGTAGTCCCGGGCATCCTGGAGAGCCGCCGGCGTCGGTGAGAGGCCGTCCAAGACGCCGGAGTGCAGCGCCTCGGCGGCGCCCTTCGCACGCTTCTCACGAGCGAGGTAGTCGTCCTCCCACCGGTCCGCGATCCCTCGGATGATGGCAAGGCTCGGTGTCGCCATCCTCAGGTTCTGCATGTCGAGGATGCCGAGGTTCCCCTCGTGGCCTTCGCGTCCGAGACTCGCCACGCGACGGCCGTCCTCCGTCTTCCCGCCCGCCCCGATATGCATGTGGCCATGCGCGAGAAGCTCGGGGCGCACCGCATCCCAGACCTCGCTGACCCGCGCCCGAGACGCCGCGGAGGTCTCGAGCGCGCTCTTGGTGAACCAGTGAGGGTTCGTGCGCAGGATCTCTCGGACAGCGCGGACGGGAGTGTTCGCCGGAGACTCATGGGTGAGCATCAGGTCCGCGGGGCCGCCGGCGATTGCTGCCGCGACATGTTCGTCGGTGATCGCTTCATCCGACCACCAGGTCAGCCCTTCCTGCCGGGACTCACGGTCAACGGAGGAAGCGCCACCGAGGGCGAGAACAGAGCGTCCGCCGATGGTGAGGCGTGCCGGCCGCGGAAGGATCCAGGTGAGCCTGGAGACGCGGACTGCTTCGCCGGGGTGCTTGTCGAGGAGTGGCGTGATCTGCCCAAAATCCTCATGGTTTCCGACCACGACGTAGAAGCGGTCGATGCTGGTGTCGGCGAAGATCTCGTCGACTGCGCCCGGCGGCATCCACCAATCGCCGAGGTGCAGCATCGTCTTTACGTCGGGCGCGAGGCGAGGCAGCGCCCGGGAGATCATCCGAGCCCAGCCCTGATTCCCATGCCAGTCTCCACAGACCGCCACGCGCTGATCCGGCAAGATGATACTGCTCGCGTGTTCCTGGACTTTCATAATCGCCGATCCTCTCCTTGGAGTCCATGTCTACCTGGATTCTTGGTCCAGCGCGAGCAGCTTCGCAGATGCGGTCGGGGGTCGCCTCTACCTGTCGTTCGTCGGCCCGGACCCACCGTCCAGCGGGCGCCCCTTTTTTTGTGAGACGTGAGGTCTTCATTGGCGGATACGCCGGGAGACGAATGGGAGTAAAACGCGGGCCCCGACTGGCGGCGGCTCCATGAAGCTAGCCGCGCCGTTGTAGCGATTGTTCCAGGACGAGGAAGACGCCACGCTACGAGATCACCTCGGGGTCGCGCGGCAGTACGGGCTGGACGCATGAGTGCCCTAACTGGGCGCTCTTTCGCGCCAAGGGCGAGCGCGAGGACGGCTCTACGTGCTCCTAGCGAGAACTTCAGTCTGAAGTAGCTCAAGAATGTCCGGAATAGCTCTGGACCTTACAGGTGGAGGGACTGACGGGAATCGAACCCGCGCTATCTGCTTGGGAAGCAGAAGTTCTGCCATTGAACTACAGTCCCGTACCCGCTCGCGGAGCGGGTGAACGCAAGCCTACCCGCCCGCCGCCCGATGGCAAAAGCGCGGGGCCACCGCGGATGCTGCTCCGCGATGGCCCCGTGCGTCAGCCGCTCAGCGACGCCAGCGTCGCCGCCCGGCGAAGGCGAGTCCACCGCCGACGAGCGCGCCCATGAGGTCGGTCGACGTCGCCCACCGCGCCGGGTTGGGGCTCCAGCCCGTCGTGCCGGACGTGATCAGGAAGTACCGTTCGTCGTGCTGGAAGATCGCCGGGGATTCCCGGGACTGGTTCATGAAGATGCGGTTGTAGTCCACACCGAGCACGACCTCATCCGCGGGGGTCGCGAGATCCGTGTACTCGTCATCGAGCTTCGAGATGAACATGGTGGCGTTCTTCTCGCTCGAGTAGATGATGTACCCGGTGCCGTCGTCGTCCACGAACAGGTTCATGTACCGCGCCATGCCGCCGTTGTTCGGTGCGTGGTTGGGCGGATCGGCATCCGCGGGGCGTAGATCAGACATCCTTGTCCATACCGATTGTGTTGACGTCAATACAATCAGCGGATGACGATCCTCCCGACAAGGGTGCGGGGGACAACTAGGCTGAACTCGTGCTTCTCAGCGATCGCGACATCAGGGCAGAACTCGCATCGGGCCGCGTCGGCCTGGAACCGCACGAGCCGGAGATGATCCAGCCGTCGAGCATCGACGTGCGCCTCGATCGGTACTTCCGCCTCTTCGACAACCACAAGTACCCGTTCATCGATCCATCGGTCGATCAGCCCGAGCTCACGCGCCTGATCGAGGTCGATCCGGAGGAGCCGTTCATCCTGCACCCGGGGGAGTTCGCCCTCGGTGCGACGTACGAGCAGGTCACTCTTCCCGACGACGTCGCCGCCCGCCTCGAGGGCAAGTCGTCGCTCGGCCGCCTCGGCCTGATCACGCACTCGACGGCCGGATTCATCGACCCCGGATTCACCGGGCACGTGACGCTCGAGCTCGCGAACGTGGCGACCCTGCCGATCAAGCTCTGGCCGGGGATGAAGATCGGGCAGCTGTGCTTCTTCCGCCTGACCTCGCCGGCCGAGAACCCGTACGGCTCCGGCCCCTACGGCAACCGGTACCAGGGGCAGCGTGGCCCGACGGCCTCCCGCTCCTTCCAGAACTTCCATCGGACGGATGTCGGCGTGACCGACGTCGGAGCAACAGGGGGCTGACATGAGTGACGGCAGCGGCACGACTCCGGAAGAACCGGTCACCCCGGAAGAGCCGGCGATCGCGCCCGCGGATGCCGTCATCCCGCCGCCCCCGCCGGAGATCCCGATCCCGGAGGGGCTGCTGAACCCTCCGCACGCGGAGATCCCGGTGCCGGACGCGGTGATCCCGCCGCCCCCGCCCGAGGCGCGCCTGCGCTCGTCCGAGCGCCCGCGCCCCGCGATCCTCGAAGGGGATCAACCCGCCGCCGTCGCCGACGACTGGGCCAAGCCCTCGGTCGCGCCCGAGGTCCCGACCTCGGGCGGCTACCGCGGCCTCACCGTCGCGATCTTCGCCTTCCTGCTGATCCTGCTCGCCGCCGCGGTCGTCACCGGTATCTACCTGCTCAGCACCGGCCGCTTCCCCTTCATGGTGTTCGATCTCGACGCCTCTGCGCTGGGCCTGGGCGTGGTGCTGCCGCTCTGAGCGGGCGGGTGGCGTGGGAGCTGCGCTCAAGCACAGCGGCGGATGCGACCTGGATCGCCGAGCTGCGGGCGATCGTGCTCCGTGACGACCTGGAGCGCCTGGGTCGCTATGACGCGGTGCGCGTGCGACGACGGTTCCTCGATGCGTTCGACTCGTCGTCGACCCGTGTCATCGTGATCGACGGGGCGGATGCCGGATCCATCGCGCTGCGACCCGACGAGGAGGGTGCCGTGTGGATCGAGCACTTCTACCTCGATCCCCGGCAGCAGGGGCGCGGGATCGGATCAGCGGTGCTCGCCCTGGTCCTCGCCGAGGGCCTCACGCCGCGGTTCCGGCTCAATGTGCTCCAGGGCAGTCCCGCGCGGCGGCTATACGAACGGGCCGGCTTCGTCATCGACAGCGAAGACGAGATCGACGTCTTCATGACACGGGCGCCGGTCTGACCACGGCATCCGTCGTGACCGGCTGAGCCTGGCCGGTGGTCGTGCCGAGCGCGTCGACGCCCGCGAGTCCGCCGGCCACGAACGCCACCACCGCGTCGAGGGTGGCATCCGCCGAGAGCACTCTCGTGTGCCCGTAGTCGTCGGTGCGCAGCAATCGCGAGCGCGCGCCGTGGGCGGCGTGCAGGCGCAGCGAGTCGGCATCCGGCATCCGACGATCGCCGCGATCGTGCACGACGAGCAGCGACGTGTCGGCGGGGAGCGGATGCTGCGCCGCGTCGGACAGCGCCCCGGATGTGGTCTCGTCCGTGCCGAAGCGCCGGCGGAACCGCGCCTTCATGTTGTCGGCCGTGGTCTGGTCGACCCGGAACTCGCGCACGAACTCGTCGATGAAGGCGTCGGGGCCGGCACCCCCGGCGATCGCCACCACGGCCGGCGTCGGCACGCTCGATCGTGCAGCCGCCAGGGCGGCGAGGGCGCCGAAGGAGTGCCCGACGATCGCGGTGAACGGTCCGTGGATCGCCTGCAGCTCCTCGGCCAGGGCGACCCAGTCGCGCACGTCGGTGCGACGGCCCTTCGATGCGCCATGCGCGGGAGCGTCGAACGTGACCACACGGAAGCCCTCGAACACGAGTTCCCGTACGAGCGGCGCGAACTGCGAGGCGCGTCCGCGCCAGCCGTGGAGCGCGAGCACGGTGCGCGGGCCGGTGCCCCACTCGTAGCCGGCGACCTCGATGCCACGCACGGCGAGGCGACGGTGTCGGGCTTCGCTGTGCGTGGTGGCATCCCAGTCCCGAACGGGCATCCGCGGGCCGGTCGCGAAGAACGCCTGGAGGGCGAGTCCGCCGGCGAGGGTGGGGGACAGCGTCGCGGTGGTGCGGATGCCGCGGGCGACGAGTGCAGGCAGGGACGACATGGTTTCTCCTTCGCCGAAACAATACGAACGATCATACGTATAGTAGGCGAACGATCGTTCGTATACTAGAGGGATGTCGGATCACGCAGTTCTGGACGGCCGAAGGGCACGCGGCGACGCATCGCGCCGCGTGGTGCTCGAGAGCGCGACCGATCTGGCGTCGGTCGACGGACTCGACGGACTCACGATCGGGCGGCTCTCCGAGGCGTCGGGCTACAGCAAGAGCAGCATCGCCACGCTCTTCCAGAGCAAGGAGGGGCTGCAGCTCGCGACGGTCGCCGCCGCGCGGGAGATCTTCGTGGCCCAGATCATCGAACCGGCCAGGTCCGAGCCGCGTGGAGTCCGCCGGCTGGCGGCGCTGATGCGCAACGGGCTCGTCTATTCCCGCGACCGCGTGTTCACCGGTGGATGCTTCTTCGCCGCGACCGCGGCCGATGTCGACTCGAAGCCCGGCCCCGTGAGCGACGCCGTACGCGCGGGGCTGTCGGACTGGTACGCCTATGTGGGGATGCAGATCCGCTACGCGGTCGATGCCGGCGAGATCGAGGTCGAGGACATCGATGTCCTCGCCTTCGAGCTGATCGCCTTGGACGACCAGGCGAACTCGCGTTCGCTGCTCATGCGCGACGAGCGTCCGTACGCCCTGGCCGCTGCGGCCATGCGCGGGCGCCTGCGCGCGGCCGGTGCCGACGAAGACGCGGTCGCCCTGCTCGAACTGTGACGAAACGCCCCACCCGACTGGTGTGTCGGATGGGGCGTTCCGTGTTTCATGAGCCTGGAGCTCAGGCGTCGCGACCGCGGCTGTAGCCGGCATCGAAGCCGCGCTCGTACGCGTGCTGCGCGAACCGCGCGGCGCGCTGCGGGCCGTGACCGCGGTGACCGTGGTCTCCGCGCTCACCGTGCTCGCCCTCGTGGAAGCCCGGGTGGCCGTGGTGGCCGTGGTGGCCGTGCCCGCGCTCGCCGTGGCGGCACTCGTCGTCACGCTGGTCGGCGTCGGGACCGAAGCCGCGACCCGGGCCGAAGCCGGGACCGAAGCCGTGACCGAAGCCGCGTCCCGGACCGAAGCCGCGACCGAAGGGCCGACCGAATCGGCCCGGGAATCCGCGACCTTCGCCGCGCCCGCCGAAGCCGTGACGACGACCGCGCGGAAGCGGGGTCTCCTCGTCCCAGCCGAAGGCGCGGGCGATCTTCTCGAGTGACGCGAGGGTGGTGGCCATCTCCTCTTCGGAGACGGCGTCTCGGACCTTCGCGCGGATGCCGTCGACGACGGCGCCGAGGCGCTCCTTGGCCGCGCGGCCCTCGTCGGTGAGCGTCCAACCGTCGCCGTCTGCGGCGACCCAGCCGCGCTCGACGAGGCGGTGCAGCTTGTGGTCGTTCAGCGGACGATGCGCCGGGATGGTCCCGTCGATGATGTTGAGGATCCGCCAGTCGCGGCGGCTCGCCTGCTCGGCCTCGAAGGCCGTGGCGAACTCGGCCGCCATCAGGCGGTCGGCGGCCTTCAGCCAGAAGCCGAAGGGGCGGGAACTGTTCTGGGGGTTCTGTGTATCGGTGTTCATGAGTAGTCCTTAGATGTCAGTGTGCATGTGGTTGTCACATGTCATGTATATGTAGTGTGACATGGACTAAGGATCCATGTCAAGTCGCATGTAAAATGAATTCGTGACCGCCGAACCGAACGATCCCGCCGAAGCCATCGCCCAGGCGCTCTCCCGTCTGCGCGGACGTCGTCTCGGGGGCGGTCCCGGCGGCCGCGGTCATGGCGGTCCTCATGGTTGGCCCGGCGGCGCGCCGGGTGATCACGGCGATCACGGGCCCTTCGGTCACCGCGGTCATCCGGGCATGCCGCCGTGGATGGCAGATCCCTCCGGGCGCATGGGCGGCCCCGCCCGGATGCGGATGCTGGAGGCGCTCGCCGCGGCATCCGCTCCGTTGAGCGTCAGTGCACTCGGTGAGGCGATCGGCGTCGATCAGCCCCGTGCGTCACGGCTCGTGCAGCAAGGGGTCGAGCGGGGCTTCGTGCGTCGCGAGGCTGACCCCGACGACGCACGCCGCACGCGCATCGCGCTCACCGACGAGGGTCGTCGCGTCGCGCGCGGCATGCGGGGGGAGCGACGCGAGATGCTGGCCGGAGCGCTGGCGGCGTTCACCGAGGACGAGCGCACCGAGCTCGCGCGACTGTTGAACAAGCTCGCCGACAACTGGCAGCGCTGAGCCGCCGCCTACGACGCGGAGAACTCCAGGGACGGCTCGTCGTCGACCGAGAGTGACAGCACGACGGTCTCGACCGCCTCATGCTCCTCGATCCGCTGCTCGACATCGCGCAGCCGACGGGCGACGTCATGCTCGAGCGCGTCGCCGGCGAGGTCGACCTCCGCGACGATGAACAGGCGGTTCGGTCCCACGTACTCGATGTGCAGGTAGGTCACCCGCTCGATCTGGGGCAGCGCGAGGAGGGCGGTGCCGACACGCGCCCGCAGCTTCGGCGCCGCCGTCGTGCCCACGAGGAACTCGATGTTCCGGCTGATGAGGATGATCGCGACCACGGCGAGCAGAATGCCGACGAGGATCGAGCCCACGGCATCCCACGCGGCGACGCCGGTGATCTGGTGAAGGAAGATCGCGCCACCCGCCAGGATCAGTCCGATGAGCGCCGCGGCGTCCTCGAAGAACACGGCGCGGAGGGTCGTGTCGCTCGTCTCCAGCACGAAGTCCCACGTCGACGAGCCGCGCTCCTTCGCCAGCCGGCGCGACTTCACCATCGCCTGCGTGAACGACGCGCCCTCCAGGACGAAGGCGATGCCCAGAACGATGTAGGCGACGAGCGGGCTCTCGACCGGACCCGTCTCGGACAGCTCCTGGATGCCGTGCATGATCGACACGATCGCTCCGGCGGTGAAGATGCCGAAGGCGGCGATCAGCGACCACACGAACGCGTTGCGTCCGTAGCCGAGTGGATGCCGGGCATCCTTCGTGCGCCCGCCGCGCCGGTCGGCGATGAGCAGGAAGATCTCGTTGCCGGCATCCGCCCACGAGTGCGCCGCCTCGGCGACCATCGACGCCGATGACGTGATGACGGCGGCGATCGTCTTGGCGATCGCGACCAGGATGTTGGCGAGGAAGGCGATGATCACGGTCACGCGGTCAGGCTACTCCCGTCAGCGCGGCGCCTTCACCGGGAGCAGCAGCACGAACCCGAGGATCAGGACGAGCACGATGCCGAGGATGCCGTAGGCGGTCTGGCTCGTCGCCACGATGAGCACCGTCCAGGCGCCCGACGCGATCCAGCTCGCCGCGCGGCCGGTCGTGGCGTAGAGACCGAAGATCTCGCCCTCGCGGCCAGCCGGGGTGACGCGGGCGAGGAACGAGCGGGCAGCGGCCTGCGCGGGGCCGACGAACGCGCAGAGGATGAGGCCGCCGATCCAGAACACCATCGACCCGCCGTCCCGCAGGAAGAACACCGCGAGGCCGGCGACGATCATCGACCCGATGGAGGCGAGGATGATGCGCTTCGGTCCGACACGGTCGTCGAGTCGTCCCGCGAGGATCGTGGAGACGCCGGCGATGAGGTTCGCGGCGATGCCGAAGATGATGATCGCCTGCGTCTCGAAACCGAACACTGCCGTGCCGATGATGGCGCCGAACGCGAAGACGCCCCCGAGGCCGTCGCGGAACACCGCGCTCGACAGCAGATACCAGAAGGTCGGCCGGGTCTCGGGGTCGCGGTAGAGGCCGCCGACGTCCTTGACGAGCAGTGCGTAGGACTGGAAGAAGCCGACCTTGCGCTCGGGGCGGCCGAGTGAGGGCTCCGGCACGTTCAGGAAGATCGGGATGCTGAAGATGATCGTCCAGACCGCGCATCCGACCGCGATCAGCCGGTAGGCGAGCCCGTTGTCGGTCGACATGCCGAACCAGTCGAACGTATCGAGCACGACCACGATGACGAGGGCGAGGATGCCGCCGATGTAGCCGAAGCCCCAGCCGAGTCCCGAGATGCGGCCGACGTTCTTCGGCGTCGCGATGCCGATGAGCATCGCGTTCGAGTTCACCGCGGCGATCTCCCCGAACACGGATCCGGCCGAGATGAGCGCCACTCCGAGCCAGAACAGGCTGGGGGTGGGCTCGACGAACCACAGGCCGAGCATGCAGAACACCAGGGCTCCGGTACCGATCCCGAGCCAGAGCTTCTGCCGGCCGGCGGCATCCGCTCGCTGGCCGAGGACGGGCGCGAGCACCAGGATGCCGAAGGCGGCGATCGTCGAACCCAGTCCCAGGCCGGAGGCGAGGTCGGCCTCGGCGGCCTTGCGCACGGGGTCGGACGAGTCGAGAGCTGCGATGTCGGCGGGGAGGAAGCCCTCGCCGACCAGGTACAGCGCCGTGAACACGAACGTGAGGATGACGGTGTTGAACGGCTGCGTCGCCCAGTCCCACAGCGCCCACGAGTAGACCTGTTTCTTCGGCGCCGGAGTCTCGCCGCGCAGATCCAGTCCGATCACGCCGACGGCCCCGCTGTTCGCGGTGGCGACGGGGTCGGGAACGCCGGGGCGCGCGTCAGGTTCGCTCATGGTCGAAGTCTGGCGCTGCGCGGTGAACGGGCGGTGACGGCGCGCCGCCTCCCCTCAGTCCGTGCGCAGGGGCCGCAGCGTGCGGGCGTAATCCTCCTTCAGCACCGCGAGGTGCAGCCACGCCTCGATGCGCGTGACCCCGGGCAGCGCCCGCAGGCGTTCGAGGCTGGCGTACAGGGCGCCGGCCGAGGGCTCGACGAGGGTGGCGACCGCGTCGAACCGGCCGAGCGTGCGCGCGGCGAAGTCGACGCCGCGAGCGGTCGCCGCGAAGCACGGCCCGGTCGCGGTGCTGCACTTCGACGCGCACCTCGACACCTGGGACACCTACTTCGGAGCTCCGATCACGCACGGCACGCCCTTCCGCCGGGCGAGCGAGGAGGGGCTGATCGACCTCACCGCGAGCTGCCACGTCGGCACCCGTGGTCCGCTGTACTCCAAGCAGGACCTCGAGGACGACGAGCGCCTCGGCTTCTCGATCGTGTCGAGCGAGTACATCGAGGAGCACGGCGTCGAGGCCGCGATCGCGCGGATCCTGCAGCGCATCGGCGACAAGCCGCTCTACGTCTCGATCGACATCGACGTGCTGGACCCCGCGCACGCCCCCGGCACCGGCACGCCCGAGGCCGGCGGTCTGACCAGCCGCGAGCTGCTGCGGATCCTGCGGGCGCTCGGCTCGCAGCACATCGTCGGCGCCGACGTCGTCGAGGTGTCGCCGGCCTACGACCACGCCCAGATCACCGGCATCGCCGCGAGTCATGTGGTCTACGAGCTCGTGAGCCTCCTGGCCAGGCAGGTCGCGCAGCCCTAGCCGCGGCATCCGTCCCCGCCTTCTTCCGTTCCGGTCGCACTTCGTGCCGCCCAGCAGCCGAGATGGCGGCAGCAACTGCGACCGGAACGCCGCTCACCGGCAGCAACTGGGACCGGAACGCCGCACCTCAGGCATACGACGCGGCGAGCAGCTCGGCGAACAGCTCCTCCGGGTCGCGTTCCACCCGGCGCCGGGTGAACCAGTCGCAGATGTTGACGCAGTCGCGGTGCAGCAGGTCGAGTCCCTGCGGGTTCGCGATGATGTCGACGATCTGCGGCAGGTCGATCACCCGCACGCGGTCCTCGTGCACGAGCAGGTTGTACGCCGAGAGGTCGCCGTGCGCGAAGCCGGCGGACGCGAACACCCGCATGATCTCGACCACCTGGTCGTAGAAGCCCGCGAGCTCCGCACGGTCGCTGCGCACCTGGGCGAGGCGGGGTGCCGCGGTGCCGTGCGCGTCGCCGAGGAACTCCATCAGCACCTCGGTGCCGTTGACCTGCACGGGGTACGGCACGGGGGCGCCCAGCTCCCACATCCGGCAGAGCGCCTCGAACTCGGCGAACGACCACTGCGCGGCGGCGACCTCCCGCCCATGGCTCGACTTCTTCGCGAGGGCGCGGGTGTCGCGGGTGTTCCGGGTGCTGCGACCCTCGGTGTAGACGGCCGAGCGGTGGAAGCTGCTGTGCTCGGCCGAGCGGTAGCGCTTCGCCGCCAGCAGCGTGCGCTGCGCCGGGTCGTCGGGAACCGCGCGCTCGAGCAGGAACACGTCGGCCTCCTTGCCGGTCTTGAGGATGCCGAGCTCGGTGTCGAGCGCGCCGGCCGAGGTCACGACCCAGTCGGGCCAGGGCTCCGGCCCGCGTTCCGTCGGGGTGACGGCCGGCCAGGTCGACCAGCGCTGGTTCTCGCCGGGTTCGACGTCGGCGAAGAAGAGTTCTGTCGCGAAGGGGTCAGACAGGAAGGGATCAGACAAGATGTGGCTCCGGAAAGGGGAGGCCACACCAGGGATCAGGAGCGGGTGGCCTCGAAGGGAAGGTGGTCGGCGAAGAGCGCGACGAAGACGGTGTTCATGTCCTCAACTCCTTCCGCTCGGGCCTTCCGGGCTCGTCCCGGTGCGTCGATGAGCCTAGGGCGTGCGCGCCGGGCTTGTCCAGACCCGGACGAATGGTCGGATGCCGCGGACGACCGGTCGGGCGTCGACCCCCGGAACCTGAGAGCGTGGAACCATGACCACGACAGCGCCGATCCCGACGACCGCATCCCCTTCTCGAGCTGGGCGGATGCCGTACGGCGGCCTCATCGTCGTGATGATGATGAGCTTCCTGCTGGTGACGGCGGAGTTCCTGCCCAACGGTGTGCTCACCGAGATGGCGGCGTCGCTGGGCGTGACCCCGGGACAGGCCGGGCAGACCGTCACCGTGACCGCCCTGGTCGGCCTGCTCGTGGCGCCGACGATCGGCCTGATCTTCCCGCGCCTCGACCGCCGCTCCCTGCTCGTGTGGATGGCGCTCGCCGCGGCGGTGTCGAACCTCATCGTCGCGATCTCCCCGAACCTCGTGATCGTGCTGCTCGCCCGGTTCCTGCTGGGCGCCGCGATCAGCGCGTTCTGGTCGATGTCGATCACGGTCGCCGCCCGCATCGCCGGCCCCGAGCGCCTCGGTCGCGCGGTGATGTTCACCGCCGCCGGGACCTCGCTCGCCACCGTCGCCGGCGTGCCGATCGGAGTGATGCTGAGCGAGCTCATCGACTGGCGCATGGTCTTCGCGCTGGCGGGCGTGGTCACCGGGCTGCTCGCGATCGCGCTCCGAGTGCTCCTGCCGTCGGTGCCGGCGGCGCAGGCGTCCAGCATCCGTCTCCTGGTCGACACCGTCCGCCGCCCCGGCATCAGCCTCGGCATGATCGGCCACGTGCTGATCGTGCTCGGCCACTTCCTCGCCTACACCTACGTGCGTCTCGCGCTGGAGCGCATCCCGGATGTCGACGCCTCGACCATCGTCGTGCTGCTCGCCCTGTTCGGCGCGGGTGGCCTGATCGGCAACCTCGTGATCGGGCTGGTGATCGACCGGTCGTTCGCCTTCTTCGCCGTGTTCGCACCCGTCGTCATCGCCGTGGCGGTCGCCTCGATGATCCTGCTCTCCGGCACCGTCCTCGGGATCGGCATCGTCGTGTTCGTCTGGGGCCTCTTCTTCGCCTCCTGGCTGATCGTCGTGAACACCTGGGTCGGTCACCGGATGCCGGATCGCCTCGAGGCCGGCGGCAGCCTGGTGGTCGTCGGGTTCCAGGGCGCCATCATGATCGCGGCGGGCGTCGGCGGATTCCTGGTCGACACGATGAGCATCGAGCTCGTCTACGCGGTCGGCGCAGTGATCCTGCTCGTCGGCGCCGTGCTGTTCGGAGCATCGAACCGCATCAAGTCCTGAGCGGGACGGCGGCCGGGGGCTACGCGGGGACGGGCGTGCGGTGGGCCATGCGCCAGGACGACGGGGTCATGCCGGTGCGGCGGCGGAACGCACGGCTGAACCCCTCGTCCGAGGCGTAGCCCAGCTCCCGCGAGATCTCGGAGACGGGTCGTCCGGCGTCCAGCATCCGCTTCGCCGCGTCGACGCGCACCTCGGTGACGTAGTCGGCGGGGGAGCGGCCGACGGCGTTGCGGAAGCGCTCCGCGAAGGTCGAGCGCGACATCGCGCTGACGCCGGCGAGGCGCTCGACGGTCCAGTCGCGGCCCGGCTCCTCGTGGATGGCCTCGACGACGCGGTCGAGGAAGGGGTCGTTCGACAGCGAGGGCCAGCCCTGCGGCGCGCAGCCGTTCGCCGCCCAGGCGCGGATGAGCGAGAGCAGCACGGTCGTCGCCATCATCCGGCAGATCAGCGGATCGCCCTGACGGACGGGGCACGTGGTCGGGTCGACGAGGCCCATGTTCTCGGCCAGAGCGGCGGCCGCGGGCTCGAGGGCGTCGAATCCCGTCACGGTGATGAACTCGGGCAGGACCGCGCGCAGCTGCGAGGCGGCATCCGCGAGTTCGAGGTCGACGACCATCAGGCTGGCGGCCTCCTCGGCCTCGAGCGCGAACGGCGATCCGCCCAGCATGAGGAACGCGTCGCCGGCGACGAGCCGATCGCGGGTGCCCTGCGGGTCGATCGTGAGGCGGCGGGAGCCGGGATCGACGTCGAGACGGCATCCGTCTCCGAGCGGCGGATGCCCGTGCACGCTGCCCTCGGCGATGTACACGAGCGTGATCACGTCGTGCGGGATCGGCAGCAGCGCCCCTGCGGGGAGCGAGGTGCGCCGGGCCACGCCGACGCGCAGATCGACGGTGCCGAGCACCTGCGAGAGCGCGTCCGCATCCACTGTCACCATGCCTTCGGCAACGTCGTGCCGCCGCCGGGTATTCCACCGTTCGATTCGAACGGCGCCGCGGCCCGGATGCGCTGGGAGGACGCCACCCGAGGAGTCCCGTGTTCCGCACCCCCGACCGCCTGTTCCGAGTTCTCGCGATCGCGGAGGCGATCACCTGGACGATCCTGATCGCGGCGATCATCGCCCGTGCGGTCGGCGCGCCCGGCGTGGTGGTGACGGTGGGCGGCGGCATCCACGGCTTCGTGTTCCTCGCCTACGCGGCCACGGCCGTGCTCGTCGCGCTCAACCAGCGCTGGCACCTCGGCGTCGGCGTGCTGGCGGTCGTCAGCGCGATCGTCCCCTATGCCACGATCCCCACTGAGATCTGGCTGCACCGCACGGGGCGTCTCGACGGCGCCTGGCGCCTCGATGCGACCGACGATCCCCGGGACCGTCGCTGGTACGACCGGCTGATGCGCTGGTTCCTGCGTCGGCCCCTCGTGCTGGTGCTCCTGCTCGCGGTCGGCATCGTCGCGCTCTACGTGATCCTGCTGCTGGTCGGTCCTCCCGGCGGCAAGTGAGGCCTCGCGCTCGCCGGCGGCCGATCAGGGGGTGACGACCACCGCGTTGGCCTCGTTGACGAGGTCCATGGTCGCCTCGGCGCCGATGCCGCCGGTGCAGTCCACGATCACGTACAGGCCGACGCCGGTCGCCGTGAACGCGCGTGCGGCCATGGTCCAGGTGCGGTCGCCGTCCGTGCCGACGACCTGGCGGGTCTCGACGCCGCCGGCGCCGCCGACCAGGTAGCTGAACTCTCCGGTGGTCGCGACCGGCGTGATGTCGGTGGTCGGCGTCTGCAGGAGAACCCCGAGGATCGCGTCGGACGAGGCGCTGTCGTCACCGTCGACCACCGGCACGTCGGAGGTCCGCCCCTGCCAGAACTGCGCGGTGCAGGTGTCGTCGAGCGTGCCGTACGTCCAGCCCCCGTTGCCGTCGTCGGGCGTGACCGACTTCCAGTCGTCGTCGGCCAGGAACCCGTCGCCCCATTCGATGTACGCGCTGCTCGAGAGCTCCTGACCCTCGTCGAACGTCAGGGCCGAACCGCCCGCCGGCTCGTCGGCGGGCTCGTCGGTCGCCTCGGGCCCGCTGGACGGCGCGCTCTCGGACGGTCCGCCGGTCGGGATCTGTGCGAAGAGGCATCCGCTGAGCGGCAGCACCGCCGTCACGACGACTGCCGCGGCGGTGAGACGGAGCAACGGGGAGATCTGCGAGGTGCGCGTCATGGCGGTCAGCCTAGCCCCGCGCCCGGCCGCGGAGGATGGGCAGCCCTGCTCAGCGCTCAGTGCGCGGTCGCGACGCCGATCGTGTCGTGCACGATGACCGCCGCGACACGGGCTCCGGCTCCGGCCGCGACGATGAGCTGCTGCGGTCCGGGTGTCGCCGCGTCGCCCGCCGCGTAGAGACCCGGCACGTCGGTGCGTCCGGAGCGATCGGTGACCAGGTGCCCCGCGTCGTCGAGAGTCGGCGCGATCCCGTCGAGGAACGACAGCTCGGTCTCCCATTCCGGGCGCACGAATCCGCCGTCCACGGCGATCGTCGCCCCGTCGGCCAGGCGGATCGCCTCGAGCCGTCCGCGGTCGCCGACGAGTTCGACGATCGGATGCCGTCGCACGGTGATGCCGGCGACGGCGAGCTCTGCCTCCTCGGCTGCGGTCACGACGTCAGCGCCGTTCGTGAAGACCGTGAGCGTCTCGGTCCACCGGCCGATCAGGCGGGCACGGGAGGCGAGGTCGGCGGACTCCCCGATGAGCGCGAGGCGTCGGCCCTGCAGCTCCCATGCATCGCACGCGGCGCAGCTGAACAGGCTCATGCCGTAGAAGCCGCGCAGGTTCGGCACGTCGGGAAGCGTCTCGCGGAGTCCGGTCGCCAGCAGCACCGAACGTGCCGAGACCGTCGTCTCGGGCTCCCGACGCCCGACCTCGGCGTCGAAGCGCGCACCGTCGGCTCCGGCAACCGTCGACCGGAGAGCGGCGACGCGCACGCGCGAGCGGATCTCGACGTTCGGGTAGGCGGCGAGCTCCTCGCGGGCGATGCGACGCAGCTCATGCTGCGGCACGCCGTCGCGGGTGAGGAAGCCGTGCGAGTTCAGCGTCGCGGCGTTCCGCGGACGATCGGCGTCGACGACGAGCACGCGCACGAGGGAGCGGCCGAGGTTCAGGGCGGCCGAGAGGCCGGCGGGACCACCGCCGACGATGAGCACGTCGTACGGAGCCGTCTCAGTCATGCGCACCCTCCTGCGGGGGAAGGGCGGCGACCACCGGATGGTCGAACGCGTAGACGCCGACCTTGGCGGCGCCGCCGGGCGATCCGATCTCCGAGAAGAAGTCGACATTCGCCCTGTAATAATCCTGCCACTCATCCGGCAGGTCGTCTTCGTAGTAGATCGCCTCGACGGGGCACATGGGTTCGCAGGCGCCGCAGTCGACGCACTCGTCGGGGTGGATGTACAGCGAGCGCTCGCCCTCGTAGATGCAGTCCACCGGGCACTCGTCGATGCAGGCCCTGTCCTTCACATCCACGCAGGGCAGCGCGATGACGTAGGTCATCGGACGAGCGCGCCGTCGCGAGACACCGCCTGAGACGACACCGCGACCTGCTCCTCGCGCGGCACGACCTTGACCCGCTCACGGGCGTGGGTGTGCGTCTCGCCGAGGTGGCGCTCATGCGCGTCGAGGGCGAGCCAGCCGTCCCACGTCGTGTACGCCGTCTCGCGGGCGTCGAGCAGGTCGAGCACGTCGCCCTCGCCTGTCGACGGGCTCAGCGATCCAGGGGCATCCGCCAGCAGGCCGGCCTCGGCGTCCGCGATCAGGTTCGTGATCGTCTCGAGCGCGTCGGACTTCGTGTGCCCGATCAGGCCGACGGGTCCGCGCTTGATCCAGCCGGTCGCGTACAGACCCGTCTCGCCGTCGACGCGGCCGCCGGCGTTCGGCACGACGCCGCGGGCCTCGTCGAACGGGGCGTCGACCACACGGGTGCCGTAGTAGCCCACCGCGCGGTAGGCGGCCTGCACGGCGTAGTCGCGGAACTCGCCCGTGCCGGTCAGTCGGGGCGCGGCATCCGCTTCGCCGGTCACGAGACGCGTGCGCTCGAAGCGGATGCCCTCGACCTCCCCGTCGCCGGTGATCTCCACCGGCGCGTGCCAGAAGTGCAGATGCAGCCGACGGGATGCCGTGCCGGCGGGGCGCTCGCGCCAGCCGTTCAGCGTGCGGAGCATCACCTTGAGCTGGTTGTTCGGGGCGGAGGCCGGATCGACGCCCTCGAAGTCCTCGTCGTACAGGACGATGTCGACGTCGCGCACCTCGCCGAGCTCGCGGAGCTCGATCGGCGTGAACTTGATGTCGGCGGGGCCGCGGCGGCCGAACACGTGCACGTCGGTCACGGCTGACGACTCGAGGCCTTCCAGCACGTTGTCCGGCACCTCGGTCGTGCGCAGGTCGACGGCGTGCTTGGCCAGCACGCGCGCGACGTCGAGGGCCACGTTGCCGTTGCCGATCACCGCGACCGACGAGGCGCCGAGAGGCCAGGTGCGGGCGACGTCGGGGTGGCCGTCGAACCAGGCCACGAAGTCGGCGGCGCCGTAGGAGCCGGGCAGCTCGACGCCGGGGATGTCGAGCACGGCGTCGCGGATCGCGCCGGTCGCGAGGATCACCGCGTGGTATCGCTCGCGCAGCTCGTCGAGGGCGATGTCGCGCCCGACCTCGACGTTGCCGATGAAGCGGATCGTGCGGCGAGACGACGAGGTCGACGCGTCGAGCATCTCGTGCAGCGAGTTCACGATGCCCTT
>Ga0307406_10000599_pt1 | contig 20645 bp, 15 predicted proteins | sample 322Cmetagenome_3_FD_203706 | JGI IMG/M metagenome (GOLD analysis project Ga0307406, IMG submission 203706) | Maize rhizosphere microbial communities from greenhouse at UC Davis, California, United States - 322HYB-C-2 | ecosystem: Host-associated > Plants > Roots > Rhizosphere > Soil | place...
CCAGATCTCCCAGCACGCCCACTCCGAGATCATCGGGATGCAGCCGGAAGGCAACTGGATCACGCGGGCGCCGAGCCTCAAGCGCAAGGCGATCCTGATGGCCAAGGTGCAGGACGAGGCCGGCCACGGGCTGTATCTCTACTCGGCGGCACAGACCCTCGGCGTCACGCGCGACGAGATGATGGACCAGCTCATCAGCGGCAAGGCCAAGTACTCGTCGATCTTCAACTACCCCACGCCCACCTGGGCCGACATGGGCGCGATCGGCTGGCTCGTCGACGGCGCGGCGATCGTCAACCAGGTGCCGCTGTGCCGCGCCTCATATGGACCCTACGGCCGCGCCATGGTGCGGGTCTGCAAGGAGGAGTCCTTCCACCAGCGGCAGGGCTTCGAGATCCTCCTCAGCCTCATGCAGGGCACCGCGGAGCAGCGGCAGATGGCACAGGACGCCGTGAACCGCTGGTACTGGCCGAGCCTGGCGATGTTCGGGCCGCCGGACGAGCAGTCACCCAACTCCGCGCAGTCGATGAAGTGGAAGATCAAGCGCTTCTCGAACGACGACCTGCGTCAGCGGTTCGTCGGGATGCTGGTGCCCCAGGCCGAGATCCTCGGCGTGACGCTGCCCGACCCCGACCTGCGCTTCGACGAGGAGACCGGTCAGTACGCGATCGGCGAGATCGACTGGGACGAGTTCTTCGAGGTGCTGCGCGGCAACGGCCCCTGCAACGCCGAGCGTCTCGAGCGCCGTCGGACCGCGCACGAGGACGGCGCCTGGGTGCGCGATGCCGCAGCGGCGTATGCCAGCAAGCAGCGTTTCGGCTCGCCTGCGGCTCACTCAACGACCGGGACGGGAGCAGCCTGATGGCGACGCCCGGCGCCGATGAGCGCGAGCCCTGGCCCCTGTGGGAGGTCTTCGTCCGCGCGAACCGCGGCCTGAGCCACGTGCACGTCGGGTCCCTGCACGCGCCGGACGCCGAGATGGCGATCCGCAACGCCCGCGACCTCTACACGCGTCGCGGCGAGGGCGTGTCGATCTGGGCCGTCCCGGCCGATGCGATCACGACCAGCGACCCCGACGCGAAGGGCGCGTACTTCGAGAGCCCCGCAGGCAAGAACTACCGGCACGCCGCGTACTACACGGCATCCGAGGGGGTGCCGCACCTGTGACCCTTCGACGAGCTCAAGGACCGATCCAGGATGCCGACGTCCACGGCGACGTGTCGGTCGACGCGCTGCAGCTCAGCGACGAGCTCTCCGGCACCGGAGCGACGGCAGCATCCGCCGACATCGCAGAGTACGCGCTCCGCCTCGGCGACGACGCGCTGATCCTGTCGCAGCAGCTGGGCGAGTGGATCTCCCGCGCGCCGGAGCTCGAGGAGGACGTGGCGCTCGGCAACATCGCCCTCGACCTGCTCGGCCACGCCCGCTCTCTGCTGCACTACGCCGGTTCCTACGACGGCCGCAGCGAGGACGACCTGGCCTTCTTCCGCGACGAGCCGGAGTTCCGCTGCGCCTGGATCGTCGAGCAGCCCAACGGCGACTTCGCGCAGACCATCGCCCGGCAGTTCGTGGTGTCGACCTACATGTTCGAGCTGTATTCGGCTCTTCGCACGAGCACCGATGAGACGTTCGCGGCGATCGCGGAGAAGTCCCTCAAGGAGGTCGACTACCACCGGGATCATGCGGTGCAGTGGATGCTGCGCCTCGCCGGCGGCACGGAGGAATCGCGCGCCCGGATCATCCGTGCGACCACGGACGTCTGGCCCTACGTGGATGAGCTGTTCCGCGACGACGAGCTGATCGAACGGCTGGGCGACGCCGCCGCACGGCCGTCGAGCCTGCGGGAGGGATACGACGGCGTCGTCGACACCGTCTTCGCCGAGGCCGACCTGGCCGTGCCCGCGGTGGCCGCCTCTTCCGCCGGCGGACGGCGCGGAGCCCATGCCACCCCGATGGGCCACATCCTCGCCGAGATGCAGGTGCTCGCGCGCCGGCATCCGGGAGCATCATGGTGACCCTTCGTCAAGCTCAGGGACCGGTTCGATCGCGCGCCTGGCGGATCGCGGCGGCCGTGCCCGACCCCGAGGTCCCTGTGCTCACGATCGAGGACCTCGGAGTGCTCCGCGCCGTCGAAGCCGACGGCGACCGCGTGCGCGTCGATATCACGCCGACGTACAGCGGATGCCCGGCGATGGACACGATCCGCGACGACGTGATCATGTCGCTGACCGCGGCCGGCTTCGCGGAGGTCGACGTGCGCCTGGTCCTCTCCCCCGCCTGGACGACGGACTGGATGTCGGATGCCGGCAAGAAGAAGCTCGAGGCCTACGGCATCGCGCCACCCTCCGGCCGCGCCGCCGTGTCCACCGGACCGATCCGCCTCGCGCTGAGCGTGCGCTGCCCGCGCTGCGGCTCACTCGACACGCACGAGGTCTCGCGCTTCGGTTCGACCTCCTGCAAGTCCCTGTTCGAGTGCCGCGCATGCCTCGAGCCCTTCGACCATTTCAAGGTGCACTGATGTCGCTCTTCTCCTCCGCGCGAGCCGGCGGCCCGGCATCCGTCCCGCCGCGCCGGTCGCCAGGCGAACGCACGCGCGCCCGCTTCCACACGCTCACGGTCGAGGATGTGCGCCCGCTCACCGACGATGCGGTCGAGGTGACGTTCACCGTGCCGGCCGCGCTGTCCGATGACTACGACCACCTGCCGGGCCAGTACGTAGCGCTGCGCACGACGCTCGAGGGCACGGAGGTTCGCCGTTCGTACTCGCTGTGCCGGGCCCCCGAGCACCGCACGGACGGCGCGCCGACACGACTCAGCGTCGCCGTGAAGCGCGACGAGGGCGGCCTGTTCTCGACGTGGGCCCAGACCGGCCTGCACCCGGGGTTCGAGATCGACGTGATGAGCCCGCAGGGCACGTTCACCTCCGGCCTCGACGACCTCGACCACAGGCACGTGGTCGGGATCGCCGCCGGCTCCGGCATCACCCCGCTCATGGCGCTCGCCCACACGGTGCTCACGCGATCGACCACCTCGCGCTTCACTCTGCTCTACACGAACCGGTCGACGCTCGACGTGATGTTCCTGGAGGATCTCGCCGATCTCAAGGACCGCTACCCGACCCGCGTGACACTGCATCATGTGCTGTCCCGCGAGCAGCGAACGGCTCCGGTGCTCTCCGGGCGGATCGACGAGGAGAAGCTGCGGACGATCTTCGCCTCGCTCATCGACCCCGCCGACGTCGACGAGTGGTTCCTGTGCGGTCCGCTCTCGCTGGTGGACCTGTGCCGAGAGGTGCTCTCCGATGTGGGAGTCGCCCGCGAGCACATCCGCTTCGAGCTGTTCACGACCGGCGACGAGCCGCTGCGCACCGCGCGGCCCGTGACCGTGCACGCCGGTGCGAAGACCTTCCGCATCGAGGTCAACCTCGACGGCGTCTCGTCGACGGTGGAGAGTCCGGTCGACGCGCACGAATCGGTGCTGAATGCGGCGCTGCGCGTGCGGCCCGATGCCCCGTTCGCCTGCGCGGGCGGTGTCTGCGGAACCTGCCGTGCGCGCGTGATCGAGGGCAGCGTCAGCATGACCGAGAACTATGCGCTAGAGCCCGACGAGCTCGAGCGCGGGTACGTGCTCACCTGCCAGTCCCATCCCACCAGCGACCGCGTGGTCGTCGACTACGACGTGTGACCGGAATGCGCCACCTGGGGTCCCTGAGCTTGTCGAAGGGCCCACCGAGAGGAACCCCATGATCGATCTCACCATCGCCGATGACGTCGCCACGGTCGTCCTGAACGCTCCCGCGAAGCTGAACTCTCTCGACGAGCAGGCGCTCCACGGGCTGGATGCCGCCTACGCGGAGGCCGAGGCCGCCGGCGTCCGCGCCCTGGTGCTCCGCGGCGAGGGCCGGGCGTTCTGCGCCGGACGCGACATCTCGGGCGTCGACCCCCGTGACGACGACGTCCTGGGATACCTCGGCGGGCTCGTCACGCCGCTGCTGCAGCGCATGTCACGGTTCCCCGCGCCGACATTCGCGGTCGCTCATGGCGCCTGCCTGGGCGTCGGGCTCGGCCTGCTGATCGCGACGGATGTCGTCTACGTCGCGGAGTCCGCGAAGATCGGCTCGCCCTTCGCCGCGCTCGGAGCCACGCTCGACTCCGGCGGCCACGCGCTCTTCCTGGAGCGTCTCGGCGCCCACAAGACCCTCGACCTCATCTACACCGGGCGGCTGATGAGCGGCGCCGAAGCCGTCGCATCCGGACTGTTCTCGCGGGTCTTCCCCGACGACGAGGTCGTCTCGGCGACGACGGATGCCGCAGCCGCCGCCGCACGCGGGGCCACAGCTGCCTTCCTCGCCAGCAAGGATCTCATCGCACGGATCCGCGATGAGCGCCTGGCGCTCTGGGACTCGGTCGACATCGAGAACGCCGCACAGGCCGCGCTCTGCGAGACCGACGACTACCGCGAGGGCTTCGCCGCTTTCCAGGACAAGCGCAAGCCGGAGTTCCGCGGGCACTGAGCGCGCAAGCATCCGCTGGAGGCGCGCGGAATCAGGCGATCGCGCGGAATCAGGCCGGTCCGCTCGGAATCGGCCTGATCCTGCGTTTTCGCCTGATTCCGGCCGCTGGCTCAGCGCACGATCTGGCTGAGGATCGTCGGATCGGTGATCTTCTCGTCTCGCGAGAGCATCACGACCTTAGACACGATCTCCGCCGTGCGGGGATCGTCGTCGACGAACGGGAGGAAGACGCGTCCACGGTGCTGTGCGCCCACCGGGATGATGAACAGCGTGTTCCCCGGGATGCGATGCACGATGCCGGAGCCCAGGTGCACCGAGTAGATCCCGAGTGCCCCCTTCACGCGCGCATGGTGCCCGTCGACCTCGACGTTCTCGAGTCCGAGAAGTCGGCAGGTCTCGTCGACGAGGCGCTGACGCATCTCGATGCTCGACTCCGACGCCTGCGGATCCACGCCGCTGGCATGGGCGACCGAGACCACCAGGTCGAGATCCCGCATGGTCTCGGAGAAGACGCGCGGCGGAACGTCGGCCAGCGCGAGCGCCTCATACGAGCCGGCGTGGGCGAACCGGACGTCGTCGAGAGCGGTCTCCTCGACGTCCCCGGGGGTCCCCCAGCCTCCTGACGCGTTGCAGAACGCCGTGATCCTCTCGTTGTGGAAGGTGCGTCCGTAACCGAGCCCGTAGTCCCTGACCCAGCCGCGAGCATGGAACAGGCCCGCTGCCCTCCTCGAGTCGAGCTGGTGTCCGACGTACCGCCGCGACGAGGTCCCCTGCTCGGCCTTCTCGTTCTCGTTGAGGAGGTAGAGCTCGCGGAACAGCTGCTTGAACGGCTGCGGGCGACCGCTCGTCATCACCGCGTGCTGCAGGTCGGACCAGTCTCCGCTCGCCAGCAGATCGAGCGGATGCGCGATGCGCAGTCCTCCGACCGCGCGGAACGTCGAGTCGTCCGCACGGACGAGCTCGTCTCCCCCGGCGCTGAGGAACCCCACTCGGCCTTCGCCGTCGACCATCACGAGGTCCGACAGCATCCGACCGAGGATCGGGTGCGCCTGCAGGAGCGTGAGCTCCTCCGCTTCGATGACGTCGCCGAGCACGCAGGCGGCCTCGAGGGACGCGCGGACCCGCTGCGCCTGCTTCTTGAGGTCGCGCGCCCTAGTCGTCAGAGCGGCGATCGCCTCGACCTTGCGGCTCTTGGCCGGCACGGCCGCCAGGGACTTGCCGGCGCGGTCGACCGCGATCTCGGGCATGCCCATGTCGTCGATCGTGAGGCTGACCGTCACATCACCGTCGACGGCCGTGACCGGTCCGCGGCTGAGGTCTTCACCCGACCTGGCCTCCATCGCCCAGATCAGGCGCTGCGGATCCCGATAGCCGGCCGTACGGGCGAGGTTCTCCAGCGCCGTGTGCACGGCCGCCGTCTCGGTCGCGCGGCGCTGCGGGCCGTTCGTCTTCCCGGTGCTGACGAACGCACGGAGCACCTCGTACCGGCGCAGCAGCTGATCCGGGTCACCGCTCAGCGGCAGCAGCCCGTAGGCGCGCACGGCGTCCTGATGGCGCTTGTCGTGCATGCGCGCGAGCAGCTCATCCTCGGTGACCTTGCCGCGCAGCGCGTTCGCGAAGAGCTCGGCCTGCTTGTGCTCACCGGACGCCGAGGCGTACTTCGATGCCTTGAGCACACGATCGAGCCGGTCATCGCCCAGTTCGGCGTGGAGCCGGTGGAACCACTCGGCATCCGCGCACCCCTTCTCGCGATCCTCGTCCGGCACAGGAGTGCGCTGCTGGATCTCCCGCGACCGCTCGGCGCGGATGCGCGCGCTGACGTCGTGCGTGTCGACGGGGGTGTGCGCGTGCAACCACCAGACGGCGGAGGCGAATCCCGGCCATCCCAAGTGCTCCTCGAACAGCTGCGCCCACTGCGGCGAGTAGATCGCGGTCTCGATGATGCGGCTCTCCGGGAGCTTCGAGCCGGCGAAAGCACGAGCGATCGAGGCGACGGTCTCGTCGGGTGCCGGGTAGCTGACGCGGACGAGGTGGGAGAACACGCCTTCGCGGTCGCTCGCATACAGATAGCGCCGTGTGAACGGACGTCGTCCCAGGGTCCGGAGCACGGCGACCAGGTTGTCGGCGCCCGTCGCCCGTTGCAGCGACATCGCCATCCGGGAGTACGGTGACTCGTGGTCTCCTCGAGGCAGTTCGAGCTCGGTCACCGTGCGCTGCACTTCGTCGACCACCGCCTGGGTCGCCGGCGGTGCGCCCGTGATCACGCTGAACCTGGCCAGCGGATCGCTCTCGGCGACGTCGAGTTCGCAGCGCAGACTCGGGCGAGTGAACACATGGTCGACGAGGTCCGCACGGGTGGCGATCCCGCGCTCGAAAGCCTCGACGACCGTCGCCAGGGGCGGCCGGTACCGGAACGGCTGGTCGACGACCTTTTCGGCGGCGCCCCAGTACGAAGGATCGTGCAGCTCGGCCTTGGGTCCCGCCCACTGATCGACCGCACCCTCCGGTTCGTCCACGAAGCGCAGCATCCGCCACAGGCGATCGAGCTGCCGATCGTCGAGCGCAACGGGGTTCAGGTGGTTCGACGCCCCGAAGAGCAGCGGATCGCTTTCTCGCGGGTCGCGTCCGATTCGTCGACGGTGGTCGTCGAACTGGACGTTCCGGGGACCGATCAACTGTTCGACCGGCAGCTCCGCGGCAGACAGGGCGATCAGGTCCAGCACGGGCTCCGTCCAGGTCGACCGCCACTCGCGGTGGGCGAGGTGTCGGATCAGCTCCAGTCGGAGGGATGCCGTCAGATCACCGCGGTCTCGGCCGATGTCGCCCAGCACCTGAATCCCTCGGGGCCCCTGGTCCGCGCCCAGCAGCCGGAGGAGGACGAGCTCGACTCCGCCGTCGACGAGTTCACCGCTGATGCGCTCCCACCAGGGGTCCAGCAGGTCGGCGGCGGGCATCGAGCCGTCGTCGTTCCGCTCGATGCTCCTGATGTTGGCGAGCAGTTCGACGCCGCCCCGCGTCTGCACCTCGACGTTCGCGTGCTCGTCCAGCCACGCGCCCAACGACAGCCAGATGCGCCGGGCACCCGGGTGGTACGCCGTCCATCGCGATGCCGGTGGGGCGGTCGGACGGACGGCCGGGGTGCGGTCGGCGACGCCGAATCGGAGGAGGGGCGGACGGTTGTCGGCATCCGTCGTCGCGCCCGCGGACCGTTCGGCCCCGGCTGCAGCTGATTCCGGGGCGGCGCTCGTCTCGTCGGAGTCGAGCCCGGCGAGCTGGGCGAGCTGGGCGAGCTCGACCGCAGCACGTCGCTGTTCGGGTTTTCCGGCGCGCAGCCGCTCGATCGTGGCCCGCAGGTCTTCCGGCGACTGCTTCAGCAGCAGACCCAGAGCCGACTTCCGGAGGTCGTCCGTCTTCCGGGTGAGGGCCTGCTCGAAGGGCACGGCCTCCTCCGCCGTGAGTGCGTCGATGTCGAGTGCGCGGCGCGCTTCGCTCCTGACGTGCCACGAGACGTCGAGCGTCAGCGCCAGCAGTTGCATGCGGTGCCGCGCGGGCGCTTTCGCGTAGCGCTTCGCGGCGGCATAGCGCGCGTCGGCAGATGCACCGTCGAGATCGATCTCGTCCGCACCGGAGTGGGCGGCCAGGAGATCGGTGACGTCAGACTTCTGCACCTTCACGAGACGGGGTGAGAGCATTCCGACGTCGACGTTCTGCGCAGCACCCAGCTCATCGAGCCGTCGGGTCAGCGTCGAGCGGACCAGTTCCGTGAACGGCATCGTCCCGGCGGACTCTCCGCGCTGCACGGGCCAGGCCGACAGCGCCACGGCCAAGACCCGCAGATCGGTGTCCCCCAGCGCGACCGCGAGCGCGTCGGCCGCCGCCGGATCCGTCACGTCGATCAGGATGCGTGCCGCGGCGAGCCGGCGACCGGCGTCTGCGTCGTCCAGGAGGGCGGATGCCGTGGCGACAGCAGTGCCGACGTCGCGCACCGCGAGAGTCCACAGTCCGAGGAAGACCTCGATCGGGGTGGCGGCGCGGAGTCGCTCGACGTCCGGCGCCTGACGCATGAACCGCGCGAGCGTCGCGAAGGTATCAGCGGCCTGCGCCGCCCGATCCACCGTCAGGTCTTCGCCTACCCACTCCGACAGTGCGCGGACCGCGCTGGAGAACCGCACGAGGCCGTTCTCGACGATGATCTCCAGGAAGAACGTGAGCGCGTCGGGGTGCGCGAGGTCCAGAGACTCGAAGATCGTCTGGCGCAGGCCCTCCGCGCGGCCGGCCTCGCGGAGCTGCTGTGCCACCACGTCCCAGGCATCGGCATCATGGGCGGCGAGCAGCGCGAGATACCCCTGCGCCGACGGACCGCCGACCGCATGCGCACCCGTGAGGCTCTCGACCAGGATCCGCCCCACGCCGGAGTTCCCCGCATCGGCCGCCGCGGCGAGCAGTTCCCCGAGCGGCAGACCGTCGGGGAGGTAGAGCAGCCACGTGGCGTGCCACTCGATCGGCTGCGGGTAGTGCGTCGCATGACCGATCAGGGCGACCAGGGTCTGCCAGCGCCATGAGTGACTGCGTGCGGGGTCGGACGACCGATATCCGCGGTGGCTCCACCCACGGAGATAGGGCCGCGACTTCGACCACTCCCACCAGTGCGCGAGCTCGGTGGCGAGTGACGGCGAGAACGCCTTGAACACCTTGGTCCGCTCACGCAGGGAGAGCTCGTCGAGTTCGGCGGCGATGATGTCCGCCGTGCGGCGCACCTCCGCCAGCGCATCCTCGTCGTGCGCACCGGAGCGGTCGCTCAGGTTCGCTTCGATGCGCTTGGCGATACGCGGGACACCCCAGCCCCGCGCGCTGATCGCACGAACCTCCTTGCCATCGCACGAGCAGTACCTGCTCAGTTCGTCCTTGGCCTGCTCCGCTGTCAGCACTGCTTCCCTATCCCGTCAGGGCGACGAGTCTCACGAGCCGGAGACGGGATCCCGGCTCGATCGAGATGATGTGGTCGAGGTCGGTGATCCGGACGTCGTCGACGAAGGCGAAGAAGAGCTCGTCGGTGAACGCCTCGACGGCCCTGGCCTGTGCGTCATCGAATTCCGGGGCTGCCGGCACAGCGCGCGGCTCCCGGCCATAGCGCCCCGTCTCCACGCCCTCCGCCAGATCGGCGGGTGTGAGGATCTGCAGCACGGTCGACCGGGAGCGATGCGCTTCATACGCGGCCAGCTCGTGCTCGACCAGGATCCGCAGCAGCGAGCGCAGCGAACGGTCACCGTCGACCTGGGGAATCGTGAGCGATTCGCCGACCGCGCGGCCGCCCAGCAGTGCGGTCTCGACGATCATCCGACCATCTTGGCATGGAGCCCCGACACTCGATCCCCTGACGTCGAGGGACCGCCGATCACGCCGCTCGCCGGATGCGCGGCCGATCGAGGCGGCCGTAGTCGACGTGGATCTTAGCGCGATCGGCCGGTCGACATGTGGCCAGATACAGCTTCTGCCCTCCCACGTAGCGAGCATTCTCCCCGGCGTCGGCGTCCGCCGGCAGCCCGTCGCGCACCGACATCCGACGGACGGATTCGGTGAAAGGAACATCGAGGAAGACGGAGAGATCCCAGACGTCGACGAGTTCCGGACGGTGGAGGAAGATGCCGTCGACCAGGAGCACCGTCCCGCGCGGGACCTCGCGACGAGGGCCGGTCAGGAGTTCGTCGGAGTCGACGTCGTGCCCGAAAGGCAGGTACGTGCCGTGCCCGCGACGGAACGGTTCGACAACCTCTCGGCGGAACCTCGCGTAGTCGTACGAGTCCAGCCAGAACCCTTCCGGGGATGTCTTTCCGCGACGGTAGCGGCGGTCGCGAACGTGATGAAAACCGTCGATCGACACCCGCACACAGGCGGGCATCAGGGTCGCCAGCTCGTCGGCCAGCACGGTCTTTCCGGACCCGTCCACGCCGTCGATCCCGACGATGAGGTTGGGACCGCCAGGCTCGGGGACCGGCATCAGCCCCAGCAGGGCAGCGAGGAACTCCGTCCGCTGATCGCGCATCTTCTGCCCTCTCTTCTCGGAGGTTCCGATCGTGCCACACCGACGGCCGTCAATTGCCCGCGCGGAATCAGGCGATCGCGCGGGATCAGGCGATCTCTCCCGGAATCGGCCTGATCCCGGGTGTTCGCCTGGTCTCGCGTCGTCGCCTGATCCGGTGGCCATGTCCGACCCCGGTGCGAGAATGCGGAGATGAAGCTCGCGGAGCTCGTCTCCACCACCGAAGAGGTCGCTGCCACGTCGTCGCGTCTGGCCAAGATCGACGCGCTCGCGCGGCTGCTGGCGAAAGCGGAGTCGGATGAGATCGCACCGCTGGTCGGGCTGCTCCTCGCTTCCCCTCGTCAGGGTCGGCTCGGCGTCGGATGGCGCGGGATCGCCGCCCTCGAGGTCGCGAACGCCACTGACACGAACCTCACGATCGCCGACGTCGACGAATCTCTGGATGCTCTGGCTTCGACATCCGGCACCGGCTCGGCCGCCTCGCGCAGCAACGTCCTGACCACCCTTGCCGCCCGCTCGACCGCCGACGAGTGGGACTTCCTGGCCCGCGCCATGCTCGGCGAGCTGCGCACCGGTGCGCTCGGAGGCGTCCTCCTCGATGCCATCGCGCGCGCATCCGACCGCGCCCCGGCGACGGTCCGCCGCGCGGCGATGCTCTCCGGTGACCTCGGTGAGACGGCCCTCATCGCCCTCACCGGAACCGCCGAAGAGCTCGACGCGGTCGGCCTGCAGGTGGGGCGACCGGTGCTGCCGATGCTCGCGGCCACCGCGGCCACACCGACAGCTGCGCTCGAGATCACCGGCGAGGCTTCCGTGGAGTACAAGCTCGACGGTGCCCGCATCCAGGTGCATCGTCACGGCGACGAGGTCGGCGTCTACACCCGCAGCCTCGCCGACATCACCCACCGGGTGCCGGAACTCGTCGAGATCGTGCGGTCGCTTCCGGCACAGGATCTCATCCTCGACGGCGAGACGCTGTCGCTCGACGAAGACGGCGGGCCCCGCCCGTTCCAGGAGACCATGTCACGCTTCGGCGCCGACGTCGCCCGTGAACTGCTGCTCCGGCCGTGGTTCTTCGACGTGCTGCACGTCGACGGGCGCGATCTTCTCGACGAGCCGCTGTCGGTGCGTCTCGCCGAACTCGAACGCGTGGTCGGCGAATGGCGGATGCCGGGGGTCGTCACGGCCGATCCGGATGCCGCCGAGCAGCTGTCCCGCGAAGCTCTCGCGGCCGGGCACGAGGGCGTGGTCGTCAAGTCGCTCGACGCACCCTACGCCGCCGGTCGTCGCGGCAAGTCCTGGGTCAAGGTCAAACCCGTGCTGACCTATGACCTCGTGGTCCTCGGCGCCGAATGGGGCTCCGGCCGCCGACAGGGCTGGCTGTCGAACCTGCATCTCGGCGCCCTCGATCCCGACGGCGAGTTCGGCGATCCCGGCGGCTACGTCATGGTGGGCAAGACGTTCAAGGGCCTCACCGACGAGCTGCTGCGCTGGCAGACCGAGACCTTCCCCGAGTACGAGACCCGACGCACGCACGGCACGGTCTTCCTGCGACCGGAGGTCGTGGTCGAGATCGCGATCGACGGCGTGCAGCGCTCCCCGCGCTATCCCGGCGGCATCGCCCTCCGGTTCGCGCGGGTGAAGGGCTACCGCCCCGACAAGACGCCGGCCGAGGCCGACACGATCCAGACCCTGCGCGCGCTGCTGCGCGGGTGACGGAGCGCGTCACGCCGAAGGCGGAAGCCCCAGGTCCTGTTCCCGCACAGTCCCCTGGAACGACCACGGGAAGTTGATCCAGAGGTCGGTGTCCTTCCAGGCGTAGTCGGGCTGGATGATGGTCGACGGCTTCGTGTAGATCGTGACCGAGCGCACGTCCGCGCCCTTGTCGTTCAGGAGCTGCACGGCGAGCGCCAGGGTGCGGCCCGAGTCGGCGACGTCGTCCACGAGCAGCACGCGTCGCCCGTCGAGGTACGCCATGTCGAGCTCCGGAGGGAGCACCTCCGGTGCGTCCAGGACGGTGCCGATGCCGGTGTAGAACTCGACGTTGATGGCGCCGCAGTTCTTGGCGCCGAGGCCGTAGGCGATGGCGCCGGCCGGAAGCAGTCCGCCGCGGGCGATCGCCACGACGACCTCCGGTTCGAAACCGCTGGCGAGGATGCTGCGCGCCAGATCGCGTGTCGCCGTGCCGAAGCCGTCCCAGGTGAGCGTCTCGCGCTCGATCGTCGTCGTGGTCATCGCCTCATTCTCCTCCATGAGATCGTCAGTCGAGACGCGTGACCTCGACGGAGACGAACAGCTCCGATGCGCTCGGGCCCGCGTACACGCCCCGCAGCGGCGCCACGTCGCCGTAGTCGCGGCCGTGCCCGACGTAGACGTGCGACTCCCCGATGTCCAGGAGGTTCGTCGGGTCGTATCCGCGCCACTCCCCCGAATACCACTCCACCCACGCGTGCGACTCGCCGATCACCGGCTGCCCGATCGGCGCCGTGGGGTCCGGATGCAGGTAGCCCGACACGTAACGCGCGGGGATGCCGGCAGCCCGCAGCACGCCGAGCGCGACATGCGCGATGTCCTGGCAGACACCGGATCGCGCCGCCCACGCCTCGCGCGCGGTCGAGTTCACGCCCGTCACGCCGCTCTGATAGTCCATCGCGCCGCCGACGGTCCGGCAGATCTCGAAGGCCGTGTCGTCGACATCCCGCCCCTCGGCCCTGATCCGCAGGGCGAGCTCGCGCATCTCGTCGTCGGGCGACGTCACCGGTGTCTGCGTGACGCACTCCGCGAGCGACAGGGAGGACGGGATGCGGGCGTCGAGCTCATCCCACCCCACCACCTGCGCCGTGTGCGGCAGCGCGCGCACATCGACGACGCTGGTCGCAGTCACCGACAGCAGTTGATGCGGTGTGAGCACCTCGAACGTCGACACGCGCGTGTCCCAGTAGTCCGCGTAGGAGTGCTGGGTCGCCGACGGCGAGATGTCCAGTGTCGCCTGCAGCACGAACTGCCCCTCGCGCGAGTGCGGCAGCATCCGCGCCTCGTTGTACGACGCGGTCGCCGGCTTCTCGTACCGGAATCCGGTGCGGTGCACGATCCGGAGCCGGCTCACAGCGCTTCTCCGATCCACACAGGCATGGCGATCGACGGGAAGTAGCGCTCCCGGATCGCGTCGCTCGCCACCGAGATCGCCACCTGCACCTCTTCCATGCTCTCCGACAGCCGATGGACGATGTCGGCGACAGGGCGGTACTCCAGCTCCGACCGCATCCTGCCGAGCACCCGGTGCGCACGATCCGGCGCACCGAACGCCCCGGCTGGATCTATGCCGCGGAGACACTCCTCCGCCTGAAGGACGCTGGAGAGCACCGACCGCGGGAACAGCTTGTCCACGAGCAGGAACTCGACAGCGGAGGCCGCCGTCGGCACCGCCCGGTGGCCTCGCAGATGGGCCTCGTACGCGCCGCAGCTGCGCAGCAGGGTCGTCCAGCTCGGGCCGCCGGCATCCGTCAACGAGCGCGTCGCGAGGAGCCGCGCGGTCATGTCGGCGCGCTCGATCGAGCGGCCGAGCACGAAGAACTGCCAGGCCTCGTCGCGGCTCGTCGACGAGTCGACCACGCCGAACGCCAGCGCGGACCGGTCTCGGACCCATCGGAAGAACGGGTGCGTCTTGTCGGACGCGACCCACCGCGGCATCCGCGCATTCGACTCGTTGAGGGTCTCCCAGAGATCCGTCGAGATGATCTCGCGTGCCCGCCGCGCGTTCTCGCGCGCGGCGGCGATCGAGTGCGCGATGGATGCCGCGTGGTCCCGGTCGAGCGCGAGCAGTCGCACCACGTCGTCACGGCCGACGATGCTCTCGCCATCGGCCGTCGTGCCCATGACCGAGAGCAGGGCGCGGCACGCGGTGTCCTCCTCGACCCACGGATCCTCCAGGAGCAGCTGCAGGTGCACGTCGAGGATGCGGGCGGTGCCGTCGGCGCGCTCGACGTAGCGGCCGATCCAGAACAGCGCCTCGGCGATGCGGCTCAGCATGTCGCACCTCCCTGCTGCTGTTGCTGCTGTTGCTGCTGGTGGTGCCGAGTCTCGAGGTCCTCGTCCTGCGGCGAGGACAGGAAGGGCGGATGCGGCTCCTCGCGAGGGGCCGACACGATCCCGATGGCTCCCGTGGCGATCGAGACCTCGTCGGATGCCGGATCGGAGAGTCCCGCCAGGGTCGCCGTCGGTCCGGTGAACAGCGAGGGATCCAGCACCCAGGTGTCCTTGGATCCACCGCCCTGGCTCGAATTGACGACCAGCTGCCCCTCGGGAAGCGCGACGCGCGTGAGTCCACCGGGCAGCACCCAGATGTCGTTCCCGTCGTTGACCGCGAAGGGGCGGAGATCCACGTGTCGGGGGCGGAATCCGTCCTCGACGAGCGTCGGGATCGTCGAGAGCTGCACGACCGGCTGCGCGATCCAGCCGCGCGGATCGGCGAGCAGTTGCGCACGCAGGGCGTCCAGCTCGGCACGGGAGGCATCGGGGCCGACCACGAGCCCCTTCCCACCGGAGCCGTCGACCGGCTTCACGACGAGCTCGTCCAGGCGATCGAGCACCTCCGCGAGAGCATCCGGCTCCTCCAGGCGCCAGGTGTCGACGTTCGGGAGGATCGGGTCCTCGCCGAGGTAGTAGCGGATGAGCTCGGGAACGTACGTGTACACGAGCTTGTCGTCCGCGACGCCGTTGCCGATCGCATTCGCCAGAGTGACGTTGCCGAGGCGCGCAGCCAGCATCAGCCCCGGGGCTCCGAGCACCGAGTCCGGCCGGAAGTGCTGCGGATCCAGGAACTCGTCGTCCACCCGGCGGTAGATGACGTCGACGCGGGTCGGACCGGCGGTCGTGTGCATCCACACCCGCCCGCCGGAGCAGAAGAGGTCGCGGCCCTCGACGAGCTCGACGCCCATCATCCGCGCCAGCAGCGTGTGCTCGTAGTACGCGGAGTTGTACACGCCAGGCGTCAGCACGACGACGGTCGGATGATCGATCCCGACGGGTGCTGCCGCGCGCAGAGCCTGGAGCAGCCGGCCCGGGTAGTCGACCACGGGTCGCACCCGGAGGCTCGTGAAGAGTTCGGGAAGCGTCTGCGCCATCACCCGCCGGTTCGCGAGCACGTAGCTGACGCCGCTCGGCACGCGGACGTTGTCCTCCAGCACGCGCCAGGCGCCCGTCTCGTCGCGGATGACGTCGATCCCCGCGACGTGGATGCGCACGCCGTTCGCGCCGACGATGCCGGCCGCCTGCCGGTGGAAGTGCGAGGAGGAGCTGATCAGTGTCGCGGGGATCACACCGTCGCGCACGGCTGTCTGTGGGCCGTACACATCGGCGAGGAAGGCCTCCAGCGCCCGCACGCGCTGCTTCACCCCTGATTCGACGTACATCCAGTCCTCGGCGGCGATCACCCGGGGCACCACGTCGAGGGGGAACGGCCGCTCCTCGCCCGCGAAGTCGAAGGTCACCCCCTGCGCCAGGTACGAGCTCGCGAGAGCATCCGTCCGCGCCCGCAGCTCGGCATCGTCCATTCCCGCGAGCGCGGGGTACATGTCGCGGTACGGCAGGCGCACGTCGCCGCCGCCCGCCGCGGCCTCCGACGGGAACATCTCGTCCCAGGGCTGCGGTCCGCTGCGCATCGCGGTGCGACGAGAGGTGTATCCGTTGAACAGCGACTCCATGTCGGAATACTTCCCTGGCCGGGTTTCGGCGATGTTTCCGGGGGAAGACGGGCAGCAACACGACTGCTGCCGCGGTAGAGTCGACGTGTCCGGCAGTCTTTTGCCGGTGCCTGAAAAAGAGGCACGAAGCACCTCCCATGGATGCGAGGGCGAGACACATACGGATCCGCAGTTCTCCGTCCCTGTCTCGAAAGGCATTCTCATGCCCACCGTGTCCGCGCATGTCGCCCTCACCCTCGCCCAGCACATCGACGCCGTCTTCGGCGTGATGGGCAACGGCAACGCCTATTTCCTCGATGCGATCGAGAAGCAGACGGATGCCGTCTTCACCGCCGTCCGCCACGAGCAGGGCGCCGTGGTCGCCGCCGACGCGCACTTCCGGGCCTCCGGGCGCATCGCCGCCGGGACGTCCACGTACGGCGCCGGCTTCACGAACACCCTGACCGCCCTGGCCGAAGCCGTGCAGGCGCACGTGCCGCTCGTCCTCGTCGTCGGCGACGAGCCGACGTCGGGCCCGCGCCCCTGGGACGTCGACCAGATCGCCCTCGCATCGGCGGTCGGAGCCCGCACCTACACGGTCGGGCGGACGGATGCCGCGGCGACCACGGTCATCGCGATCGAGCACGCTCTCACCTATCGTGTGCCCGTCGTGCTCGCGATCCCGTACGACGTCGCCGCCCTCGAAGCAGGCCCGGTGCCGGAGGCGCCGTCGCCGCGACTGCCCGCACCGCTCGCTCCGCGCGGGGAGTTCGCCGAAGGGATGCTCGACGAGATCGCCGCAGCGCTGCGCGACGCCGACCGTCCGTTCCTGCTCGCCGGGCGCGGTGCGTGGCTGGCCGGGGCGAGCGGGCCGCTGGGCGAACTCGCCGAGCTGACCGGAGCGCTCACGGCCTCGTCCGCGCTCGGCCGCGGCGTCTTCCCCGACACGCGCTACGACCTCGGTGTCACCGGCGGGTTCGGAGCCGACGGTGCGATGGAGCTCGTACGCAGCGCCGACGTCGCCGTCGTGTTCGGGGCGTCGCTGAACCAGTTCACGATGCGCTTCGGCGAACTGTTCGCGCCCGGGACCCGCGTCTTCCAGATCGACATCGCCCCCGCCGCCACGCACGCCCACATCGGGGGCTTCGTCCGCGCGGATGCCCGTGTCGCGGCCGAGGAGCTCGTGAACCGGCTGCGGTCCGAGCCGGCCGCCGGGCACGACTTCGGAGATCGGGCGCGGAACACCGCGTCCCCCGAGCGCTTCGACGGCGTGTCGGCCGCGGACTCCGAAGCTGTGCCCGCCCGGCCGTGGCGGGAGAGCGTCGACGCGGCATCCGCCCGCTCCTACGACGCCGGCGACGAACTCGCCCCCGACGGACGACTCGACCCGCGTTCGGCGGCACGCCGCATCGCCGAGCTGCTGCCCGAGGACCGCGTGGTCGTCTCGGATGGCGGGCACTTCATCGGCTGGGCGAACATGTACTGGCCGGTCGCCGCGCCGGATCGCATGATGATGATCGGCACTGCGTTCCAGTCGATCGGACAGGGGTGGCCGAGCGTCGTCGGGGCCGCTCTCGCACGCCGCTCGTCCACGATCGTGCTCACCTCGGGCGACGGGGGCGGCCTGATGGCGATCGCGGACCTCGAATCGGCCGTGCGTGCCGCGGCCGGCCGGGGCATGGCCGTCATCTGGAACGACGCCGCCTACGGAGCCGAGGTCAACCTCTACGGCCTCAAGGGGCTCGCCGAGGGCCCGATGCTCATCCCCGAGGTCGACTTCGCCGCATTCGGCGCTGCGGTCGGAGCGGAAGGCGTCGTGGTGCGCACGCTCGCCGACCTCGAGCGCCTGGAGACCTGGGCCGCGGAGGATGCCGCGACGCGCCGTTTCCTGCTGCTCGACCTCCGCATCTCCGGCGCTGTCATCGCCCCGTACCAGCAGGAGATCATCCGCGTGAACTCCTGACGTTCCCGTGGCAGCTGTGGCGGGTGAATCGGCTCGATACTCACCGCAACTGCCACGGGAACGAAGGTGCTAGACCCGGCGACGGCGCATCGCGACGAATGCGAGACCCGCGGCGAGCAGTAGAAGCGCGGCGAACAGGAACGGCGTGCTGTCCGCGCCGGTCGTCGCGAGCGCGTCGGCCGCTCCGGTCCCGGGTGTCGTCACGCCGCCGCCCGGCTGACCGCCGGGCTGTCCTCCGCCCGGCACGGCTGTCACGGTGAGGGCAGCGCTCGTCTCCGTTCCGTCGGGGTCGATGGCGACGATGCTGTGTGCTCCGGGCGCGGTTCCCTCGGGGATGGTCACCGCGAGCCGGAAGGCTCCGGCCGCATCCGTCGTCACCGTCCCGAGCGTCACGGGGGTGGATCGCAGTTCGATGCGCAGCTCGGCATCCGCGGCGAAGTCGGTGCCCGTGATCGTGAGCTGTGCTCCGGCAGCCACGGATGCCGATCCGAGGCCGAGTGCGGCCTCGGGCTCCGGCTCCGGCGGCACGCAGCCGTCGTCGCAGATCGAGAAGTTCGCCAGCACCGCCTTGTGGTCCGACGGCCACACAGCTTCGGGACTGAAGATCTCGTCGGCGCTGTCGTCGACCACGCGCTCATTGCGCACGATCGTCGACTGCGGTCCGACGACCGTCGAGCCGTCGATCGCCAGGCGCGCATCAGGGGTGGCGAAGATGTAGTCGATCCGGTCGCGCTCGTCGGCCTCCGGCGCCCACGTGAGCGACGAGGTCGGGAACAGCGGATTGTCCGACGGCCAGGTGAATCCGGGGTTGGCCGCAGGATCAGGATGCACAGCGCGGAAGGCGTCGACGAGACCACCGTCGAGCAGCGTCTGCGTCGTCTGCCACGGGATCACGACCCCGTTGTGATCGAAGAGGTCGGCCGTCGCCGCGGTCCAGTCCTGCGAGGGAGGTTCGTTGAAGTCGCCGCCGACGACGGAGATGCGGCCGGCAGTCCGCTCGGCGTCGATGTCGGCGAGGAGTTCGGCGGCAGCATCCGGGCGGCCCGACTGGAGGTTGGCGGCCAGGATCGCCTCGACGTCGGTCACCGGTGCGTCGAGCTTGTCCCAGGTGTCCCACCCGTCGGGCCAGTCGCCGTGGATCTCTCCCCCGTATCCACGCGGCAGATATGTCGTGTACCAGCGGTACTCGAGGTGCCCGCCGTAGACGACGACCTCGGTGCCGTTGACGTCGATGACAGCCTTCGACCACCAGCGTCCCACCGTGTCGGTCGACACGATCGGGTAGCGCGAGACGATCCCGGTGTCGGTCGCCGTGAGGTGGTCGTAGCCGAGCAGCGCAGCGACCTGGGAGGGCGCGTCGCCCACCTCGGGCAGGAACGTCACGTCGGCATCGGTCTGCTCGATGATGTCGGCGATCTGCTGCGCGCCGTCGGCGACCTGCGTGCCTCCGTGCCAGACGTTGAAGGTGAGCACGTTCAGTTCGCTCACGCCGTCGACGGCGGGCTTGGGTTCGGCCGGCGGACGCGGCGGCTCGGTCGCCGCCTCCGTGACGGTCAGATCGATCGGGCCGGCGAGGATGCCGTAGCCGTCGTCCTCGAGCAGGTAGATGTCGTACTCGCCGGCTCCCATCGACGCCGTGTTGCGCGTCCAGCCGTCGCGGGCCGACGGACCCCACGTGAGGTCTCCGCTCGCCTCGGGGACGTACCGCCAGTCGAGAGATGCGGGGCCTCCCGGGATCGCACCGTCGCGGTAGATCCCGACCCAGTTCCGGTCGTGCACGGACTCCCCCGCATCGAAGGAGATCGTGACGGTCTCGTCGGTGCGGATGCTCGAGGTGTCGACCGCGAGCGATGAATCAGCGGCATGCGCGGCGGGAGCGACGAGCAGTCCGGCGAACGCGACGCCGGTTCCGAGAAGAGCGAGGAAGCCTCGACGAGATCGACGGGAGGGAGATGTCATTGCAGCGGAGTCCTTTCGACGCACGGTCCGTCGCGACGGTAGGGCCCGCAGATGGCGGCGCCGTTGCCGCGGGGTGAACGGCTCAGCGGATGCCGAGCGGAGTCGGGTTACAGACTTCCGAACTGAACGCCAGAATATCGCTCTGAACTGGTGTATTTCGGCATGATCACCCTCCGTGACAAGGAATGCCTCATACCGGCGCGTCACGTTCCGGCGTCCTGGTGCGAGATCCATCACGTCGAAGAACACGCCAGAGGCGGACCCACGCACACCGACAACGGAGTGACCCTCTGCTGGCACCACCATCGCACTCTGGAAACCTCCGCGTGGGAGGTCCGCATGGACAACGGACGCCCGAAAGTTCGCGGGCCCGGCTGGTGGGACCCCACCCGACGATGGTGGGACCCGCGTTCACCCCTGCGACGCACTCAACTGGCAAGCTGAACGACGCGCTGGTCGGAGTCCAGCGCGTCGCTCAGCGGAGATCTC
>Ga0307406_10000600_pt1 | contig 20591 bp, 18 predicted proteins | sample 322Cmetagenome_3_FD_203706 | JGI IMG/M metagenome (GOLD analysis project Ga0307406, IMG submission 203706) | Maize rhizosphere microbial communities from greenhouse at UC Davis, California, United States - 322HYB-C-2 | ecosystem: Host-associated > Plants > Roots > Rhizosphere > Soil | place...
GTGCAGCAGGTCGCCGTCGTCGGTCATCAGCAGCAGGCCCGACGTCTCCTTGTCCAGCCGCCCGATGGTCGAAATGGCCGGATCGCGGCGGCGCCAGCGATCGGGCAGGACGTCGTAGACCAGCGCGCCGTCCTCCTTGTGCGAACAGGTCATGCCCAGCGGCTTGTTCAGCAGGATGACGATGCCCTGCGGCGGATCCAGCGGCTGGCCGTCGATCTCCATCCGTGTCGGCAGGTCCGGCGTCACCGGGATGCGTTTGGAGACATCGGTGATGTCGACGCCGTCCAGCACGATGCCGCCGGCCTTGCCCATGCGCGCCATCTCGCTGCGCGAGCCGTAGCCCAGCGAACCCAGCAGCTTGTCGACGCGCGATGTCGGGACTTTTTTCATGCCCTACCGCCCTTCGGGCTACTTGAGGGCGCGCTCACTTGATGGCCTCGAAGACCTTGTAGCCCCCGGCGTCAGCGGCCATCCGGACGCGCTTGAAGGCTTCGTTGATGTCGGCCTCGTAGGGCAGGTGGCGATTGGCGACCAGCCACAGGACGCCGCCCTTCTTCAGCATGGCCGCGGCCTGCCGGATGAAAGTCTGGCCCAGCCGCTTGTCCTCGGCGCCGCCGTCATGGAAGGGCGGATTGGTGACGATGAAGTCGAGGTCGCCATTGGTCGGCAGGGTGCGCACATCGGCCTGCTCAATGGTGGCGCGCGGGTCCTCGACGTTGCGCCGCGCCGCCTCGATCGCGCGACGGTCCAGATCGTAGAGGGCCAGGGCCGTGACCAGCGGCGAACGCAGCACCACGGTGGCCAGCGCTCCGTAGCCGCAACCCAGGTCGGCGCCCGCACCCTTCAGCGGGGGCAGGGTCTGGGCCAGCAGGGCGGAGCCGGGGTCGATCCGGTCCCAGGCGAAGACGCCGGGCTGGGACCAGGCGTCCAGGCCGGGCACGAGGCGCGGCGCCCCGGCGCTGATGGCCGCGTCCAGTCCAGTCAGGCCGTCGCCCTTGATCACCACACACCGACGATGGTGGGCCTTGGCGCTCTCGCCGACCTCGGCGCCGAAGGCCTCCAGCTCCTTCTTCAGCCGGGAGCCGCCCTTGTCCTTGGCGGCCATGACGTCCAGCCGCCCGCCCGGCTTCAGGGCGCGCAGGGCGAGAGCCAGGGTGTAGCGGCGCTCCAGCACGCCCGGTGGGGCGTAGATCATGATGCTGTCAGCTGAACCTTCGGCCACCGCTTCGAGCGGCTGTGCGCCGGGGATCAGGGGCGAGGTCTGGGTCGCGTCGCCCGGCGGATCGAACACCGCCGGGGGGCGGCCATAGAGAAGCGTCGTCATCCGGCTCCTCTAGCGGACCACGACCCACGGTGACACCCCGGAACAAATCCGGCACAACCCCGCCATGCTCCCCGACTCGATCTCCGCCCCGCTCGCGCCGACCCTGATGGACGCGCGCGCGACGTTGGAGCGCGTCTGGGGCCACGCCGACTTCCGCGGACGGCAGGCCGAGGTGGTCGAGGAGATCCTGGCCGGGCGCGACGTGCTGGCGGTGCTGCCGACCGGCGGCGGCAAGTCGGTCTGCTACCAGATCCCGGCCATGCTGCGCCCCGGCCTCGGCCTGGTGGTGTCGCCGCTGATCGCCCTGATGACCGATCAGGTCGAGGCGCTGAAGCAGCAGGGTGTCTCGGCGGCGAGACTGGATTCCGGCGTCTCCATGGACGACCGCTCGGCCATCTGGCGCGCGGCGCGGGCGGGGGAGCTGGACCTGCTCTACGTCTCGCCTGAGGGGTTGGCTCAACCGCACCTCATCGATCGCCTGCATGACCTGCCGCTGAGCCTTATCGCCATCGATGAGGCGCACTGTGTCTCGCAATGGGGACATGACTTCCGACCCGATTACCGGACGCTGGGCCGGCTGGCCGAGCTGTTCCCCGGCGTGCCGCGCATCGCGGTGACGGCGACCGCCGACGCCCGCACGCGCGAGGACATCGTCCGCTCCCTGCGGCTGGACGGCGCCAAGGTCGTCGTCGACAGCTTCGCCCGTCCGAACCTGCAGCTGTCGGCCATCCGCAAGGAGAACGGTTCGCGGGCCAAGACCGACGCGGCGGTGATCGATCTGGTGCGCCAGCGGCGCGGCAAGTCGGGCGTGGTCTATTGCGGCAGCCGCGACGGCTGCGAGCGGGTGGCCCAGGCGCTGCGCGACGCCGGGACCAACGCCATCGCCTATCACGCCGGCATGGACGCGCGGGAGCGCGACAAGCGGCTGGAGCGCTTCCTGGCCGAGGACGGGGCGGTGATGGTGGCGACCATCGCCTTCGGCATGGGGGTCGACAAGGCCGACGTGCGCTTCGTCATCCATGCCGACCCGCCCGGCTCGCTGGAGGCCTATTGGCAAGAGATCGGCCGGGGAGGGCGCGACGGCGAACCGGCCGAGGGCATCACCCTGTACGGCCCCTCCGACATCGCCTGGACCCTGCGTCGTCTCGACGGCCGTCCGATGGCCGAGGAGGTCAAGGCGGTGCAGGTGCGCAAGGCGCGCCAGCTGTTCGCCATGCTGGACGGCGCCACTTGCCGCCCTCAGACCGTGCGCCGCTATTTCGGCGAGACCGGCGCGGACCGCTGCGGTGTCTGCGACATCTGCCAGGACCCGCCCGCCCTGTTCGACGCGACCGTCCCGGCCCAGAAGGCGCTGGCGGCGGTGCAGCGGCTGGGCGAGCGCTTCGGCAAGACCCGCATCGTCGATCACCTGCAGGGACGAACCAAGGACGCACAACCGTGGGAGACGGCGCTGTCGACCTGGAGCATCGGCGCCGACATCGCCACGCACACCCTGCGCGACGTCATCGACCACCTGATGTTCGAGGGCCTGCTGGTCGAGGACCCGAACGAGGGCAAGCCGCTGGTCCGGTTGGGCGATCCGGAGGCCGTACGCGGCGTCTATCGCGGCGAGCGGGTGATCGAGGTGCGACTCACGCCCGCCCGGGTCTCGGCTCCGCGCGAACGGGTGCGGAACGGTCGGAACGCCGCGCTGGAGACCATGGACGCCGATGTCCGCGCCCGCTTCGAAGTGCTGCGCAACTGGCGCCGCGAGCGGGCCGCCGAACAGCGGGTGCCGCCCTATGTCATCTTCCAGGACAAGACCTTGCTGGAGATCGCCATCGCGGAGCCCGGCGATCTGGAGACGCTGGGCCACATCTCCGGCGTCGGCCAGACCAAGCTGGACCGCTACGGCAAGGGCGTTCTCGACGCCTTGTCGGCCTCAGCCTAGCCCCACGGCCCCCGGCGACCGGGCGTGTCGGTCACGGGCACGGAGGTCCTGACCGGGCGCTCGGGCGCGACCATGACCGGGCGTGGCGCCGGGGCGCCGCCCATCTTCACGGCCAGGTCCATCAGGGCGCGGACGCGGTTGCCGGTGGCCGGATGGGTCGAGAACAGGTTGTCGGCGCCCCGGCCCGCCAGCGGATTGATGATGAACAGCTGGCCCGAGGCCGGATTGCGCTCGGCGGTCGGGTTGTGGATGCGTTTGGCGTAGGCCTCGATCTTCTGCAGGGCGGAGGCGAGGGCGTTGGGGTCGCCGGCGATCTCGGCGCCGACACGATCGGCCTCGTACTCGCGCGACCGGCTGATGGCCATCTGCACCAGGCCCGCGGCCATGGGGGCGAGGATCATCAGGGCCAGGGTCCCGATGACGCCGCCGGGCCGCTCGCGGTCGTCGCCGCCGCCGAAGAACAGGGCGAAATTCGCCAGCGCCGCTATGGCTCCGGCGATGGTGGCGGTGACCGTCATGGTCAGGGTGTCGCGGTTCTTCACATGCGCCAGTTCGTGCGCCATCACGCCCCGGATCTCCTCACGGGTCAGCATGTCCAGCAGGCCGGTGGTGGCGCAGACGGCGGCGTTCTGCGGGTTGCGGCCGGTGGCGAAGGCGTTGGGCTGGTCGTTGGGGATGATGGCGATCATCGGCCGCGGCAGGCCGGCGTCCCGCGCCATCTGCAGAATGTCGGCGACATAGGTCCGCACCACGGCGTTGGGGTGGTTCTCGTCGACCGGCTGGGCCCGATACATCTTCAGCACGATCTTGTCGGCGTTCCAGTAGCTGAACAGGTTCATCCCGCCCGCCACGACCAGCGCGATCAGCATGCCCGGCACGCGGCCGATCATGAAGCCGACGCCCATGAACAGGGCGGTCAGCGCGGCCAGCAGGGCGAAGGTCTTGAGATGGTTCATCTGAACTCGAACTGGGCGCGCACTGGCGCCGTTGGGGGACGCTTCCAATTTGCGAATTGCAACGCGATGGCTCAAGGCGAGGATGCTGTGACCGATCATCCCACCCCCGAGACCGAACCCGCCCTCGTTTTCAACGCGGACGTCCCGCACGCCACGCCTGAGCGGCCCTTGAGCGATGTGGCGCGTCGCGCCCTACTGGAGGCGGCGGATCGTCGCGCCGCCTCGGAACAGGCCGCGCTGGAGACCGAACACGGCGGTCCGCGCGGTCCCGAGCCCACCCGCTACGGCGATTGGGAGAAGAAGGGCATCGCCGTCGACTTCTGACGGCGAACGAAACCCGCCGAACAGCGTTAACCCTGACGTTCAGGAGACGCCGTCCATGATCCGCCTTCTCGCCGCCTCCGCGGGCCTCGCCGTCCTCTTCTGCGCGGGCGCCGCGACGGCCCAGACCTATGCGCCACCCTGGGGGCAGCCCGTCTATCTCGACAACTGGGGCCGTCCGGTCGGCGGAACGCCCCTGTCCGAGGTCGAAACGCGGTCCTACGTCGAAACCGGTCGGTGGGCGGACGGTTCTCACGAACGCCCCTACGTCTATCTGCCCGGCCGCGCGCCCGGATATGGTCATGGCTATGGCGCGAGCCGTTACCGCCGGTACGGCTACGAAGGGCGCGGGTACGACCGCCGTCCGCACCAGGGCTACCGCGATGAATGGGGCTACAACGACGACCGCGCGCGGCCTGGGCGACAGGGCTACATCGATCGCTACAGCCGTTCCCGCGATCGGGGCCCCGATGTGTATCTCTACGATCGCTGACCCTCGAGCAGGGTTAATTTCCGTCCTCTGAGGGGAAAGCACGGCCTGGCGTTCCCCCTGCCGGTGCAAGGCCGCGCGGCGGCTGGCCCGGGCGCGCCATAACGGCTCCTGAAACGGAGTCCGTGACATGCGCATGCTCACCGCCGCGGCCGGCGCCGCCCTTTTGATCCTCGCCGCCTCGCCCGCCTTCGCTGGCGATCCGCGCGGCGGCGGCCACCAGCCCCGCCCGCCCGCGCCCTGCTGCCATGGCGGCGGCGGAGGGCCGCGCCCGCCGTCGCCCCCGCACGGCGGCGGCTGGAACTCCAACATCAATGTGAACGTCAACGCCTCGGCGCGGGCCGAGGCCTACGCTTCGGCCGGCGCCCGCGGCTATCTGAACGCGCGGACCTATGACATGGGCGGCCCCCGCGGCGGCTACGGCGGCACGGTCTATGTCGGCGGCGGTTATGGCGGCGACGCGGGCGGCTACTACTCCGGCGGTCCGGCGATCTATGACGAGCGCGTGCTGGAAGGCCGGGCCTGCCCCTCGGCGCCGTTCGGCTATGTGGTCACCGGTTTCGGCCGCGACGACATGCGGCCCTCGCGCTGCGGTTACCGCTATGACGATCGCTACGATCGGGGCGGTCGCTACGGCTACAGCGAGCGTCATGACCGCTACGACGGCTATTCCGAGAGCCGCTACGAGGTCCGCGAAAGCTACAGCGACTACGAAGCCTACGAAGAGGGCTACATCCGCGACGACGGCCGCCGCTACGAGGATCGGCGCGGCTGCGACTGCGACCGGGGGCCGGCGCCTTATCCGCCCGTCTATCTGCCGGAGCCGCCGCGCTACGAGCCGCCGCACCGGGTCGCTCCGCCGCCGCCGCGCGCTCACCGGCCCCAGCCGCCGCGCCGCCAGACGCCGCGGCAGGAATACCGTCAGGAGCCCGGCGAGCGGGGCTAGCCTCTAGCGGCCCACGCCGTCGATCGACTCGACGATGGACGAGGCGGCCCACAGCGGGTTTTCCGCGGCGACGATCGGGCGGGCCACGACCAGATGGGTCGCCCCGGCCTGAAGCGCCGCGCGGGGAGTGGCCACGCGCTGTTGATCGCCCTTGTCCGCGCCTTCGGGACGGACGCCCGGGGTGACGATCAGGAAGTCGGGACGGCCGGCGGCTATGGCGATCTCGCGCACCCGGGCGGCTTCCAGCGGGCTGGAGACGACGCCGTCGACGCCGCAGTCCAGCGCCTGACGCACCCGTCGCTCGACCAGGGCGGCGGCGTCGAAGCCGTAGCCGATCTCGGCCAGATCGGCGTCCGACAGGCTGGTCATGACCGTGACGGCCAGCAGCTTGGTTCCCGATCCGGCGGCGTCGCGGCCCTTGACCGCGCCCTTCATGACCTGAGGCTCGGCGTGGACGGTCAGCAGGTCGCAGCCGCCCTCGGCGACGGCGCGGGCCGCGCCCTCCACCTGGGCGCCGATGTCGTGCAGCTTCCAATCCTGGAAGACCGTCTTTCCGGCGGCCCTCAGCTCATGGGCGAAGGCCACGCCGCCCGGGCGGGCCAGCAAGGTCAGGCCGATCTTGTACGCAGTGATCGTCGCGCCCAGTCGCTTGACCATGGCGCGGGCGGCGTCCAGCGAGGGCAGGTCCAGACCGACGATCAGGCGCGGGTCGCTGAGCACGGGCGTCATGGGTCGATCTCCTTTGCCGCCGGGGGTGGACGCGCGGACGTGCGTCGGCCCTTATGGCGGCTGGGTGAATTGGGGGCGAGGTCAGGTCATGGACGCGGTCGAACTGGGGGTCAACCTGTTCGTGACGCTGTTCGCGCTGCTGGATCCGGTGGGAAACCTGCCGATCTTCGCGGCGGCGACGGCGGGGGCGACGCTGCGCCAGCGGGTCTCGGTCTCGTTTCTGATCTGCGTCTTCGCCGCGCTCTTCCTGGGGTTCTTCTTCTTCACCGGCCTGGGCCTGCTGCAGTTCTTCGGCATCTCGCTGGCGGCCTTCCGCATCGCGGGCGGCATCCTGTTGCTGCTGCTGGGTCTCGACATGGCGCGCGAGGACTTCCTCGCCACCTTCGCCGACAAGGACGCGGCCAATGACCTGAAGGACGTGCGCGGCTACGCCAAACGGCGGTTCCAGCGTCTGGTCGTGCCCTTCGCCATTCCGCTGATGATCGGGCCAGGCGCGATCTCGGCCATCATCATCCAGGCGGGCGAAGCCACGAAGATCGGCCCGGCCGGCACAGCCGCCTCACTGGCCGCCATTACCGGCGCCTGCGTGGTCTCCTTCATCTGTTTCGCCCTGACCGGCCCGATCAGCCGGATCCTCGGCGAGGTCGGCCTGGCCATCGTGGTGCGGGTGCTGGGCCTGATCCTGTGCGCCTTGGCGATCCAGTTCATCCTGATGGGGTTGGGCGAGGCGCTGCCGGGCATCATCAGCACCGGCGTGACCATCCCCTATCCCTCCGGCGGGCACTGAGATGGATGGATCGTCGGGAGTCCGGGTGTTCCAGGGCCCGGAGTCGCAAAGGCTGGACGCCTTCGTCGACGCGGCCTTCGCCTTCGCCGTCTCCCTGCTGATCATCGGCGGGACCGAGCCGCTGCGGTCCTTCACCGATTTGGCCACAGCGCTGGCCCGCATCCCGGCCTTCATCTTCGGCTTCGCCTTGATCGCCCTGTTCTGGACGGCGCACCGGACCTGGTCGACCCTGACGCCGGTGCGCACGGGCTGGACGACCCTGCTCAGCCTCGCGGTGGTTTTTGCGGTGCTGGTCTTCGTCTTCCCGCTGCGCCTGCTGGCCGAGACGGCGACCCACTACGTCTCGGGCGGCGTGCTGCCCGGCGGGCGGCTGATGTCAGGCCTGGCCGACCTGCGCTGGACCTATGTGATCTACGGGGTGGCCTTCGCCGTGCTGTCGGGGCTGAACGCCGGCCTGTTCGCCCACGCCGCCAAGGCCCTGCGCGGTGGTGACGCTGTCACGCACCGCAAGGGCGTGCAGTGGGCGACGACCTGGACCATTTCGGCTGCGACCGGACTGATCTCGGCCCTGATCGCGGCGACGCCTCTGCTGAAGATCGCGCCCTGGTTGCCGGGCGTGGCCTACAACCTCATCCCCGTGGGGGTGGTCGCCGTGACCTGGCGGAATCGCCGAGGCTAGAGGCTGAGCGCGGTGCGGATGTCGCGCCAGTCGATGTATTTGAAGTTCTGGTTGCCGACGTCGTTCACGTCGTCCTGCACCACGACCACGCCCTCGGGAAAGCGATCGCCGACCCGGCCGCCCAGGGCGTCCAGGCCGTCGGTGCCGGTCACGCCGTCGATCGCGCCGTTCGCCACCACGAAGCGTCCCTTGTACTCGGGCGCGGCCCCGTCGATGCGCCAGACCGGGAAGGTCGAGTCGCCCTGGCTGGAGCCGATCAGGTAGCGGGCCGCGCCGTCGGCGATGATCGTCAGGCCTTCCGCATCGGCGACCAGCACGCCCGGAGCGATCGCCTGCACCAGGGTCCGGGCGGCGCCCGAGGCCGGATTCAGGCCGTAGCGCCAGACGCCGACGTTCTCTTCCGCGATATACAGGGCGTCGGTGGCCTCGTCGGCGGCGCAACCTTCCGAAATGCTGCCGATCTCGGCGCGGCGGACCAGGCGGGCGGACGGCTGACCGTCGGCCGCGACGGTCAGCACGAACTGGCGCAGCTCGCCTTCATGGCCGACCAGGATGGCGTGCAGTTCAGCGCCGCGACGGGCGAAGCAGAAGCCGTAGGGCTCGACCACGTCAGTGGCGACACTGCCCCAGTGACGGACGCCGTTGTCGCCGGTCGCAGCCGGGTCGAACAGATACAGGGCGATGCCGGTCTTGCCCGGGGTGCGGTCGCTGGCGCCGAACACCACCTGCCGGCGGCCGCCGACGCTCAGACCTTCGGCTACGTCGACATTGTTCAGCAGGCCTTCCGGCAGAAACTGCAGGATCGCGCCGTCCAGGCCGTAGATGTACAGGCCGGCTTTCTTGTCGGTGCCGGCGACGAAACCGTCCACGACGGCGCCCTTGATATGGACCGGCGTGGCCGAGGCCCAGACCGCGGGATCGTCCGCGGCGTCCTGACCGGGAGCGCCCACCGGCGGGGTCTCCAGCGCCGCGTGAACCGGCGCACCCTGGCCGACGACGCCCTCGCCCTCGCCCTGATAGTCGACTTCACGAGTCGCGCAGGCGGCCAGCAAGGCTGCGGCGGCGACGGTGACGATCAGGGTCCGGACAGTCATTGGATACGCCCCTCCAAGGCTAGACGGGCGCGCCAGACCACGCGCCGCGGTGGAGGGTCAAGCAACGCACGATGACGGTCCGGCGTCATCTTCGTGACGAACGATCAGCCATGGGACAAATCGTCACGATGGCGTCGGCAAATCGCCAAGCCTCGTTCGCGAAACCGTCGCGCCCGCGTCGCCGGTGCGGCCTAGCTGGCGCTTCCAGAGCTGGCGGCCGGGGGGTCGACCGGACGCATCGGGATGCTTCAAATGAAAATCGGACTTCTGCTCGGCGCCGCCGTCGCGCCGCTCGCCTTCGCCCTGGCCAGCCCGGTCCTGGCCCAAGACGCTCCGACCGGTCCGACGACCGCCCTCGACGAAGTCATCGTCACCGGCGAGCCGGTGATGCGCAACCGCACCGATGACGTGGTTCCGACCCTGTCGTACGACCTTGAGTATTTCCAGCGCTTCGAGCCGCTGACCGTCGGCGACGCGCTGAAGCGCGTGCCCTCGGTGACCTTCCTGTCGGACATTCTCGAGGCCGACGGCGTGCGCCTGCGCGGCCTGGATCCCGGCTACACCCAGATTCTGATCAACGGCGAGCAGGTGCCCGGCGCCGGCGTCGACCGGTCCTTCTTCGTCGACCGCATCCCCGCCGAACTGATCGAGCGGGTCGAGGTCGTGCGGTCGTCGTCGGCGAACCGTTCCGGCGACGCCGTCTCGGGCGCCATCAACATCGTGCTGCGTGACGCGCTTGCCCTGGACGGCGGCTACATCCGCGCCGGCGCCATCATGTTCCCGGACGATGAGATCGGCGGCACCTTCGGCGCCGTCTGGGGTGGTCAGGTCGGACCGGGTCGGCTGCTGGTCGGCGGCAGCCTCCAGGACCGCCGCAACCCGAAGAACAAGTACAGCCAACGCTTCAATCAGCCGGGCGGCACGCTGCTGAACACCGAGGTCCAGACCGACACCCGCAGCGGCACCGACTACTCCTTCAACGCGGCCTATGAGGTCGAGGTCGGCGGCGGCACGCTGGACCTGTCGGGCGTCTTCGTCCGCACCGACCGCCTGCAGGACGAGGACTCGCTCGAGTACCAGTTCGGCCTCGAGAACAACGCCAACCTGCTGACGATCAATGACAATGACGTCGACATTCAAACCGACAATCTGAGCCTGCGCGCCCGCTACGAGCGCGAAATGTTCGGCGGCGAGACCCGCTTCAAGCTGGGCTACGCCAGCTTCAACGACGAGCAGATGGAGTTCGAGAACGAGGCGGAATACCTGCGCGCCGAAAGCGGCGGCGCCCCGGCTATCCCGTTCCCGGACGAGGATCGCTTCACGGCGGATCTCGAGTATCGCGACCTGCAGGACGAGGAAGTCTCGGCCGCGATCGAACACACCCGCGACCTCGGCAACGGCGTCGAGCTGGAGTTCGGTCTCCAGGGCGTCCAGAAGGATCGCGATTCGAACACCCGCACGGCGACCCGCGTCCGCTTCACGATCCCGAACGCTCCGGCGCCGCGCCCGGTCCAGCCGCCGTTCGTCTTCACCACCGGCAACTACGTCATCGAAGAGACCCGGATCGACCCCTACGTCATGTTCTCGGGCGAGAGCGGCGCGCTGAAGTGGGAGGCCGGTCTGCGTTACGAGACGACCGACACCACCATCGCCGGCATCGACAACGACTATGCCGAGCTGCTGCCCTCGGCCAGCCTGCGTTACCGCCTGTCGGACACCGACCGGCTGACCCTGTCGGTGGCGCGCACCGTCCGCCGGCCGGACTTCGATGATCTGGCTCCGGTCCTGCTCGAGGAAGAGCACGGCGATAACGATTTCGAAGGCAACCCCTACCTCAAGCCCGAGCTGGCCTGGGGTGTCGATCTGGGCTTCGAGCGTCGTCTGGGCCGTCGTGGCGTCATCGGCGTCAACGCCTTCTACCGTGACATCACCGACCTCATCGAGGATGTGAACACCGGCAGGCAGGGCAGCGGCGGCGCCGGGACCTTCATCGAGTCCATCGACAACGTCGGCGACGGTCAGGTCTATGGTGTCGAGTTCGACCTCTCCACGCCGCTGGACTTCATCGGCATGGAAACCACCGGGGTGTTCCTGAACGCCTCGTGGCTGGACAGCCAGGTCGAGGACGCCCTCGGCGAGCGCCGCTTCAACGACCAGTCGGACTATGTGGTGAACTTCGGCTTCACCCATGACATCCCGACCTGGGGCGCGGCCTTCGGCGCCACCTACCGCAAACAGGGCGACGCCTTCGGCCGGGTCTACGCCGAGGAGGTCAAGACGTCCTACGGCGCCGACCTGGAGGTCTTCCTCGAGAAGCGCCTGTTCGCCAACACCGTCGTCCGCCTGACCGGTTCGAACCTGCTGGACAGCTCCAAGGACGAGGTGTTCGACAAGTTCGGGGACCAGGCCGACCAGATCAGCCGCAGCTACGACGAGTACGAACTGGAGTCGGAAAGCGCCGGCCCGGTCTACCAGCTGGTGATGCGCGTCGCCTTCTGACGCCTGTCCAAGGACGAAACAGAGGGGGCCGGGCGGCGACGCCCGGCCCCCTTCTGATTCTCCGGCGCAATGGTTAACGGCCAAGCTGGACCGCTTCGAAATCAAGGGCTAGGTCGCCTTGGGGGCGAAAGGCGATCATTGCGGTTCGCCGTTTGCAAGGTGTCTCCCGAACAGGCGCGCGCCGCGCCAGAACGGGACAGTCAGGTCGAATGTTTCTCGAAGGCCAGATCAACTGGATGTGGGTGCTGGGCGTTGTCGCAGCCGTAGGCTGGCTGGTGGGGCTAATCGCCCTGTGGTTCGCCCTGACCAATCGCTCGCGGCACGTGGACGCCTCGGGCCAGCTGGATCTGGTCCAGCGCGTGGCCGAGGATTCGCAAAAGCGGCTGTTCGAGACCCTGAACGCCATCCCGGTGGCGCTGGTCGAAACCGACAAACAGGGCAAGTTCGTCTTCGCCAATCGCGCCGCTCACCAGCTGTTGGGCCGCCGCGACGCCGAGCTGATCGGCCTGCGCTTCCACTCCGCCACCTGGGGCATCACCTTCCCGGACGGGCGTCCGGTGCCGCCGGACCTGCTGCCCAGCGCCCGCGCCCTGCGCGGCCAGACGGTCAAGGGCTTCCACCACCTGATCTCCAACCCCGCCACCCGCAAGAAGATGCTGGTCTCGGTCACGGCCATGCCGATCGAGAACGAACTGGGCCAGATCACCGGCTCGACCGCCGCCATCGTCGAGACCGAGGGCCTGCAGACGCCCGAGTTCATCGCGCCGGAGCCCGTGCAGATCGTCGGCGACGACCTGACCCGCCGGGTGTTCGACGCCGCCTCCAGCGCCCTGGTGGTGGTCGCCGCCAACGGTCTGGTGCGCGAGGCCAACCGCACGGCCCTTCTGGTGCTGGGCCGCGACGCCGTCGAGGGCGACTTCGCCGACGCCTTCCTGGCCGACGATGAGCGCGTCGAGGGTCGTCAGGCCCTGCGCGCCGCCCTGTCCGCCCCGGCGGGCGAGGCCGAGGCCTTCGTCTCGCGCAATGGCGCGCAGGAAGGCATCCGCTGGTCCATGCTGCCCCTGACCGACGCTGAGGGCCGGGTCGACGCCCTGCTGCTGGCCGGCGAACGCGCCGATCCCGTGATGGAAGAGGCGCCGGTCGAGGCTGTCGAGGAGGCGTTGGTCGAGACCATCGCCTTCGCCCCGGCCCCCGAGCCCGAGGTTCCGGAGATCTCCGAGGAAACCCTCGCCCTGCGCGACGAGGCCGATGCCGCCCGCCGTCAGGCAGAGGAGGCTCTCGCCGCCGCCGCCGCCGCACGCGAGGAGGCCGATGCGGCCCGCGCCGCCGCTCATCAGGCGCGGGAAGAGGCCGAGCTCGAACTGCAGGGCGGACGCCGGATGGAAAGCGTCGGGCGCCTGACCGGCGGTCTGGCCCATGACTTCAACGCCCTGCTGGGCGTCATGACCGGCGCGCTGGACATGATGCTGCGTCAGGCCGACGACCCCGCTCGCGTGCGCCGCCTGGGGCAGGCGGCCCTCGCCGCCGGCCAGCGCGGCGAGCAGCTGACGCGTCGCCTGACCGCCTTCTCGCAAGGCGACGACGCCCCCGTGTTCCAGACGCTCGACGCCGGCGTCCTGCTGCGCGGCATGGAGGCCCGGCTGCGCGCCATGGCCGGTCCGGAGATCGACCTGATGATCGAGGGACCGTCCGACCCCGCTCCGGCCCGACTGGACCCCGTCGCCTTCGAGGGCGCGGTTCGCGCCCTGACCCAGAACGCGGTCGAGGCCGTGGGCTCCAAGGGCTCGGTCGCCGTGCGGCTGGAGGCCCTGATGGAGGGCGGCCTGCGGCTCAGCGTGCGCGACACCGGCCCTGGAATGGATCGCGAAATGGCCGCCCGCGCGGTCGAGCCCTTCTTCACCACCCGCGACGGCGCGGCCGGTCTGGGCCTGTCCCAGGCCTATGCCTTCGCGCGCCAGTCGGGCGGGGTGCTGTCGATCGACGAAGCGCCCGGCGGCGGAGCGGAAGTGTCCATCACCCTGCCGCAGCCTGTGGAGGAGGCGGAGCTTCAGCGCGCCTGACCCCGCTATCGACGTTCTCCGTCCCGGGTGTAGGGTGGTTAACGACGAAGACGGAGCCCGGTCATGAAGTTTGCGCGCATCCTCATCGCGGTGGTCATCCTCGCCTATGCGGGCTGGCTGGCGTGGCCCTTCCTGCAGCCGCTCATCGACGGCGCGAACCCGGACATGGGCGCGATGCGGGCCGAGGCCGACGCCCTGACCGGCGGCGCCCTGTTCGGCTTCATTCCCGGCTGGGCGCTATGGGCCGGAGCCATCGTCCTGTATCTCATCGCCGCCCTGATGCTGGGGTCCGGCAACACCAAGGCCTCGGTGGCCTACTTCCTGGGCTTCATCGCCGACGCCGTGCTGCGTCTGGCCATGGACAGCGGCGGCCCGGACGCCAGCGCGCGCTCGGCGGGGCCGTCGACCATGGCGGCGGACAGCGGCCTGCCGGTCGATCCGGTCTGGCTGGTGCTGGGCGGCCTGTTCCTGTTGGGCGTGCTGGTGGTCATTCTCGCCCGCCGCCAGCGCAAGCGCCGCGTCGCGGGCCAACTGGCCTTCTAGCCTCCAGGGATCATTCCCATATACGAACGGGCGGTTGACCCTCACGGGCTGGGCGCTAGGTTCCGCGCGCCTTCCCCGCGCCAGAAAACGATCAGAGAGACCCCATGGCTGAAGCCGCTTCCTACGACGTCGTCATCATCGGCGGTGGCCCGGGCGGCTACAACGCCGCCATCCGCGCCGGCCAGCTGGGTCTGAAGGTCGCCTGTATCGAGATGCGCGAGACGCTGGGCGGCACCTGTCTGAATGTCGGCTGCATGCCGTCCAAGGCGCTGCTGCACGCCTCGGAGCTGTTCGAGGTCGCGGGCAAGGAGTTCTCCACGCTCGGCATCGACATCGGGACCCCCAAGGTCAACCTGCCGCAGATGATGAAGCAGAAGGCCGACAGCGTCGGCGCCCTGACCAAGGGCATCGAATTCCTGTTCAAGAAGAACAAGGCTGACTGGATCAAGGGCAAGGGCAAGATCACCGGTCATACGCCTGAAGGTCTGGGCACGGTCGAGGTGACCGCCGCCGACGGGACCGTCACGACCCTGACCGCCAAGGACATCGTTATCGCCACAGGCTCCGAGCCCACGCCGCTGCCTGGCGTGGACTTCGTGGAGGGCAAGGTCATCGATTCCACCGGCGCCCTGTCGCTGCCGGCCGTTCCGAAACACCTGATTGTGGTCGGCGCCGGCGTCATCGGCCTTGAGCTCGGCTCGGTCTGGCGCCGCCTGGGCGCCGAGGTCACCGTGGTCGAGTTCCTCGACAAGGTCGGCGCCGGCATGGACGCCGAGGTCGCCACCGCCTTCCAGCGCGGCCTGACCAAACAGGGCATGACCTTCAAGATGGGGACCAAGGTCACCTCGGCGAAGACGGCCAAGGACGGCGTCGTCCTGACGCTGGAGCCCGCCGCCGGCGGGACCGCCGAGACCCTGACGGGCGACGTGGTTCTGGTCGCCATCGGTCGTCGTCCCTACACCGCCGGTCTGGGTCTGGAGACGGTCGGCATCGAGACCGACAAGCGCGGCTTCCTCAACAACGACCACCTGAAGAGCGGCAAGGACGGGATCTGGGTCATCGGCGACGTGACCCACGGTCCGATGCTGGCGCACAAGGCGGAAGAAGAAGCCGTCGCCGTGATCGAATACATCGCCGGCAAGGCGGGGCATGTCGACTACGACCTGGTCCCCAGCGTTATCTACACCAGCCCCGAAGTCGCCTGGGTCGGCAAGACCGAGGAGCAGCTCAAGGCCGCGGGCGTCGATTTCAAGAAGGGCAAATTCCCCTTCAGCGCCAACAGCCGCGCCAAGATCAACCACGAGACCGAGGGCTTCGTGAAGGTGCTGGCCGATGCGAAGACCGACAAGGTGCTCGGCGTCCACATCTTTGGCCCGCAGGCGGGCGAGATGATCGGCGAGGCCTGCATCGCCATGGCCTTCGGCGCCGCCTCGGAAGACATCGCCCGCACCTGCCATGCCCACCCGACCCGGTCGGAAGCGGTCAAACAGGCCGCCATGGGCGTCGACAACTGGGTCATGCAGGCCTGACGTTCCAGCGCCCGGGGCCGGCGAGAGCCGCTCCGGGCCCGCCGGCCGATTTCGCTCTAGAGCAGCAGCTCGTCCTCGATGGTGCGTGTCGCCCGGCGGCGCAGGCCCTCGAGGTCCACGGTGTTCGCGGGGAAGTCGAGGGTGACCTGGCGGAAGCGGCCCAGCAGGTCGGCGCCGACCAGCAAGGCCGGGCGGTCCGCCAGCTCCAGCGTCTCGAAACAGTGCAGATCGGCGAACAGCAGCGGCGTCGTGCCCAGACGCGAGCGGCCCAGTCGGATCTGATCCACCGTGGCGAGGTCGGCGGACAGGGTCTGGCCCGTCACGCCATAGAGGGGCACCGGGCGGGACAGGCCGATGCCGCCGGGACGACGCGCGGCGACCGCCCGGCGTAGCGCATTGTTGCCGATCGAATATTGCGCGCCGCTGTCGATGAAGGCGGCCGTCAGCTGGCCCTCGACCATAGTCGAGGTCAGGATCATCTGGCCGAATCGGCCGCGCACCGAATGAACCCCGCCTTGCCGGATGCGGGAGCCGGTCGACATTCGCTCGCCGCCGCCCATCAACACGCGTATGCCGCGCGCGCTCATGAAGACGGACTGGTGCTCAATGTTGAAGGTGAGCCGGAACCGGCCCAGCACGTCCAGGCCCAGCAGGCCGTCGGCGCCCAGCTGCTCGCGCGGAATGACGGGGCATCGCAGGTTTCGGAAGCCGAGCCCGCTCAGCACGAGGCGATCCACCTGAACACTGTCGGTCTGGGCCGCCGAGGTGATGCCGTGCACCATCAGCGGCTCCCGCGCCGGCAGCGCCAGCCGCGCGGCGACGGTGTCGGCGACCGCGGTCGATCCGGCGCCGGTGTCGATCACGAAGCTGAAGGGCCCCTGGCCGTTGATCGTCACCTCGGCGGCGATCCGCGTGAACAGATTGGCCTGCACGGAGATGGGCGACGGGGCGTCGGCGGGCGGTTGCTGCGGCGTCCTGTCCTGGGGCCGGCCGAAAGCGGCCGAGCCGGGCGCCGCGACGGCGACGGTCGCCGCGCCCAGCGCGACCAGCAGATCGCGGCGCGGGAGAATCGGCCTAGGATATGAGGTCAGCGGCGTTTCCTCTTATCTTTTTTATTTTCCCGCACTCTAGGCGCCGTTCGCGCGCTGTGGCGAGTCCGCGTTCTCTCAAGCCCGGGGGTGGGCCGCCGCATAGGCGTCGAGCAGGCGTGCGGCGTCGACGGCGGTGTATTTCTGGGTCGTCGACAGACTGGCGTGGCCCAGCAACTGCTGGATCGAGCGCAGATCAGCTCCCGCCCCCAGCAGATGGGTTGCAAAGCTGTGGCGCAGCGCGTGGGGCGTGACGCTGGCGGGCAGACCCAGACGGCCGCGCAGACGCTGCATCGCGGCCTGCACCTGACGGGGTCCCAAGGGCCCGCCGCGCCGGGCGCGGAACAGGACGTCCGACGGCTCCAGCGGCCAGGGCAGCAAGGCCAGATAGGCGTCCACCGCGGCGCGCACGGCGGGCAGCACCGGCGCCATCCGCGTCTTGTCGCCCTTGCCCGTGATCCTGAGGGTCTCGGGCAGGGGGACGTCGGCCCGGATCAGGGACAGGCCCTCCGAAATCCGCAGCCCGCAGCCGTACAGCAGGGTCAGGACGGCCCGGTCGCGGGCGGCCTCCCACGGCTCGACGTCCGGATCGGCCTCGGTCTCTTCCAGCAGGCCGCGCGCCTGGTCCTCGGTGACGGGCCGGGGCAGGGTGGGCTTCAGGCGGGGGCCGCGCACAAGGGCCAGCTGCGGCGCGGGCGTATCCAGCCGCCGGTCGAGGAAGCTGTGGAAGGCGCGGATAGCCGACAGGGTCTGGCTGATCGAGCGGGCGTTCAGAGGATGATCGCCGCTTCGGCGCTCGGCCAGATGGGCGCGAACTTCCGCCGCCGTGATCGCGCCCAGGTCCGCCAATCCTTGCGGCTCGCCCCGATGGCGTTCCAGGAAGGCGAGGTAGAGCCGCCCGATATGGCTGTAGGCTTCCAGCGTCCGGGGCGACAGCCGCCGCTCATGGGCCAGATGCTCCAGCCAGGCGGACAAGGCTTCGGAGGCGGTCAGCTGAGAATGGGCCATCGTTCGGCCGTGCGCTCGACCACCCGGGCGATGAAGGCCACCAGTTCGCAGCCCATATTGGGGGTGAAGCCGTCCTCTTCGGGCGAGCCGAAGGCGCACAGGGCGTGACGACCCGGCGTCTCGGACCCCGGGAATTGCGGGGCCATGCGGATCAGGGCGACCGACCGGACTTCGTCCTCGGTGGCGCTGAACAGGCCTAGGCCGTCGAAATTGGGGCCCAGCCAGGTCAGGCCGTGGTCGCCGAGCAGGGCGTCGACGCCGCCGACCTCGAGCGCCTTCCAGCCGAACGGCACGCCGCCGGGCTTCTCCATGGCGATGGCCGCGCCGGCCAGGCCGAAGCGCCCTTGCGCCACCGCGTCGAGGCGGCGGGCGAGGTCGGAGGGATTGCGGGCCTCCATCAGGTCCAGCGCCGCGACATGGGTCTGCGTCTGGGCGGCGAAATTGGCGCGGGCCACGGCCTCGATGCGCTTGCGGGCGTCCGCCTCGCGCTCGGCGGCCTCTTCCAGCTTCGTCAGGGCGGCGCGGCCGAACTCGACCACATTGCGCCCATGCGGCTTCAGCCCGATCTCCTCCAGCAGGGAGCGGTCGTCCAGCAGCGTCTGGGGATGGGCCTGCAGCCAGGCGCGGATGTCCGGCCAGTGAGGCTCTTCAGGCTTCGCAGAGAGGTCGGGTGAAACGCTCACAAACCTCTCCTCGAGGCGGTACTTAGAGAATGGACTGACCGGTCTTGCCCCAGTCCGCCAGGAAGGCATCAAGCCCCTTGTCGGTTAACGGGTGTTTGACCAGCGCCTTGAAAGTGTCCGCCGGCAGGGTCGCGGCGTCGGCGCCGGCGAGCGCGGCGGCCGAGACGTGGTTCGGATTGCGCAGCGACGCGGCCAGGATTTCGGTCTCGAAGCCGTGGATGTCGTACAGGGTGCGGATCTCTTCCAGCAGCGCGATGCCGTCGGCGCCGTGGTCCTCCAGACGGCCGACGAAGGGCGAGATGAAGGTCGCGCCGGCCTTGGCGGCCAGCATGGCCTGGGCGGCGGAGAAGCACAGGGTGACGTTGGTCTTGATCCCCTTGTCCGAGAAGGCCCGCGCGGCGCGCAGCCCGTCCCACGTCAGCGGCAGCTTCACCACCACGTTCGGGGCGATGGCGGCCAGCTTGTCGCCTTCCTTGACCATGGTCACGAAATCGGTCGCCACGGCCTCGGCGGAGATCGGCCCCTCGACCAGGGCGCAGATTTCAGCGATGACCTCGGCGATGTTGCGCCCGGACTTTGCGATCAGCGTGGGATTGGTGGTCACGCCGTCCACCATTCCGGTGGGCAGCAGGTCCTTGATGACGGCGACGTCGGCGGTGTCGAGGAAGAGTTTCATGGGCGGGCTTTTAGCGGAGAGGGGAGCGCGGTGAAAGTCGCATCCGTCCTGATTCCGCTGCCGGTGCCCGAGGCTTTCGACTACGAGATCCCAGATGGCGTCGAGGTGGCGCGGGGCGATCAGGTGGCCGTGCCGCTGGGGCCGCGCCTGATCCGGGGCATCGTGTCGGAAGCGCGCGAGACCACGGGGACCAACCGCCGGCTCAAGGCCATCGATCATGTCCTGGACGATCCGCGCCTGCCCGAACGCACCGTGGACTTCGTCGAATGGGCCGCCCGCTGGACCCTGAGCGCGCCCGGCGAGATGGCGTCCGCCGCCCTGAAAGGCCTGCGCGCCCCCCGGCCCCGGCCAGAACGGCGGGTCCGCCGCGTCGGCGACCGGTCGCCCGCCCGCCCCACGGCGGCGCGCACGGCGGTGCTGGAGGCGCTGGGCCGGAAGTCCGTGCCCGGTCCCGATCTGGCGCGCGCGGCGGGCGTCTCGTCCGGCGTCGTGAAGGGGTTGCTGGACGAGGGCGTTCTGGAGACGATCGAGATCGAGGCGATCGCCGCCTTCGACTCGCCCGACCCGGACCATGCGCCCGCGACGCTGAATCCGGATCAGGCCGCCGCCGCCGAGGCCGTGGCCGACGCCGTGACGGCCGGGGGCTTCGTCCCCTTCCTGCTGGACGGGGTCACCGGCTCGGGCAAGACCGAGGCCTATCTGGAGGCCGCCGCCCGCGCCCTGAAGGCCGACCCGACGGCGCAGGTCCTGATCCTGCTGCCCGAGATCGCCCTGACCCAGGCCCTGATCGAGCGCATCGCGACCCGCTTCGGCTCCGCGCCGGCCGAATGGCATTCCGGCGTCGCCCCGCCCCGCCGCCGTCAGGTCTGGGAGGCCGTTCAGGCGGGCCGCTGCAACATCGTGGTCGGCGCGCGCTCGGCCCTGTTCCTGCCCTACGCCAACCTGCGCCTGATCGTGGTCGATGAAGAGCATGACGGCTCGTTCAAGCAGGAGGAGGGGCTGGTCTATCACGGCCGCGACCTCGCCGTGGCCCGGGCCCGGATCGAGGCGGCGACGGTGGTGCTGGCCTCGGCCACGCCGTCGCTGGAGACCCTGTGGAACGCCCATCAGGGCCGCTATCGCTGGCTGAAACTGGCCGCGCGGCACGGGGCGGCGGTGCTGCCGGATATCGCCCTGCTGGATCTGCGCGCCGCCCCGCCGGACCCCCAGACCTGGCTGTCCCAACCCTTGCGCGAAGCCATCGGCGAGA
>Ga0307406_10000602_pt1 | contig 20583 bp, 19 predicted proteins | sample 322Cmetagenome_3_FD_203706 | JGI IMG/M metagenome (GOLD analysis project Ga0307406, IMG submission 203706) | Maize rhizosphere microbial communities from greenhouse at UC Davis, California, United States - 322HYB-C-2 | ecosystem: Host-associated > Plants > Roots > Rhizosphere > Soil | place...
AACGTCTATTTGTGGGGCGTCGGAGGGAAACGGATCGCCGTCGCCGATCTGACCGGGAAGACCTCGGCGCAGAACATCCAGGACGCGAAGAACGTGCTGACGACCATCGACCACTGGATCGTCGCACTCGGCACGAACGACCGCCCGCAGGTCGACGCGACAGTGAACGCTGACATCGACACGATCTTGTCGGCGATCGGCGCAACGGCGAAGGTGACGTGGATCGGCCTGACCTCGAAGGGGTCGGCGTCGGCAGACGACATCCGCCTGAATGGTCTGATCGCCGCGAAGCTCACGGCGCGCGGGAACGCAGTACTCGCGGACTGGAACACCTACATCCGGGCGATCGATGGCGGCGACGTGAACTCGGCGCTGTGGCTCTCCGGAGACACCACGCACATGTCCGCGACCGGCTATCCGGTCCGGGCAGCGTACATGGTGGCGCGGATGATCGACCCGATCTCCGGGACCGTCGCTCAGACCCTGCCTGCGATTGTCAGCGCGGCAGCCGGCGCCGTCGACGTGCCTGTCTTCACCGGAGCGGCGGCAACCGTACTCCCGAGCGTCGCGCAGGCGGCCGAGGGCACGGCAGCTGTGCCCGTGTTCTCCGGTGCCGCGGCATCGATGCTCCCCCCGCTCGTCACGGCGCTCACTGGGGCGGTGACATGCCCGGTGACGTCCGGCGAGGTTGCGAGCATCCTCCCAGCGCTCACGACTGCGCTCAGCGGCGCCGTGGCGGCACCACAAGTGACCGGCGCCGCAGCGTCGCTGATCCCCGCAGTGGCAACTAGCGCGACTGGTCAAGTGAGCGACGCGGGCGAGATCGTCGGCACCATGGCCTCGATGCTGCCTGCCATCGTCGTCATCGCAATCGGCACGATCGCCGGTGAAGATCCGCCGGCGCCGAGTCTCTTCCCCGACGCGCGACCCCGGCTCCCGGATCCGCCTGGTCGATCCCTGGACGCCGAAGCACCCATCGGCTTCGACTGGGCCGACGGCTACACCGTGTGAGAGCCACACCGCCCCACCTGCCCCGCCCACGATTCCTCACCTGGAATCGTGGGCGGGGCTCTTTTCGTCGTCCTAGAACCGGCCGTGCCCGAGGATCGGAGGCGTACTCGGGTCCGGGAGACTGCGCCTGTACTGACCGAGAGCGATCCACGGCTCGAGGCCCGGCAACTCCCGCAGCGCTCTGCAGAGCGTGATGATGTAGTCGTCCTCGAAGTAGCCGACCCAGGTTCCAACCGCCTCGGCAAGGAGATCCCGGCGATCGCCAGCGGTCTCGATCAGCTCGGCGATCACTGGGGCGGGGTCTGTGGTGTATCTGTTCCTCGAGCAGATGGCGTCGAGGTGCACGGTGAGCAGCATTTCAGGCGAGAGGCCTCGGGGTGCCACGGTCGGATGTCCTTCCTCCGGCCGAGATGAACAGTGTAGGCGCCGTCGGCGACACGCTACGATCCACTCATGCGAAGGAATCTGGTGGCTCTGCTCGGCGCGGGACTCATCCTCACTGGCTGCGCTGGTGCAGCGGAGCCGACCCCCGCGGTTACGGTGATCGTGACTGAGACAGCCACACCTGCACCTGAGCCCTCCGTCGAAGAGGAAGGACCGCTCGCCCTTGGCGCGGTGGCCGAATTCGCCGGATTCTCGTTGGTGGTCCACGCCGTGAATCTTGACCCAGCGCCAGAACCCGCGCCGCAGCCTGAGCGAGCCGAGGACAAGTGGGCTTCCGCAGATGTGGAGTACTGCACCACGCCCGAAAGCTCGATCACTAGCTATTGGTGGCGCATGAGCGCAGCCGATAACCGCCAGTACGAGCCCTCCAGCGTCGGATACTCCGCTTTCCCGGAGCCCGCGTATGCCTGGGGCGAGGTGCCGGTTGCCGCCAACAGCTGCCACCGGGGGTGGATCACTTTCACCATCGGACGAGACGCCGCCATTGAAGCTGTGCGCTACGCGAACGACCAGGGCAACTCGGCCGAGTGGGCCGTGCAGTAGTCAGTTCCGCGATAGCCGTCGAGTTCCGTATATTGCGAGCTTTGCCACATATGCGATAGATTCAGCGCATGTCGAACGTACTCTCACAGCCCAACTGGATCCCGGACACCTCGAGCTTCGCAGCTCGCCTCGCGCTGGTTCGGTGGCGCATGGGGTGGAACGTCCGCGAAGCGGAGCGCGAGTGCCACCTTTCGCAGAACAGCTGGGCTGGCTACGAAGGCGGTCGCGAGCCGCGCAAGTTCGTCGAGATCGTCAACCGCATCGTGCTCCGCACGGGTGTCAACAAGATCTGGCTCATGACTGGGGAAGGGTCCCCGGAACCGGGCGAACCGACAGACGTGACGGTGTAAACGTGGCGCTCTACCAGCTGAGCTAAAGGCCCTTCCCGATCATCTTATCGACGAGAACGCGCAGAGGTTGTCCTCACCGCACCAGCGGCACCTCGAGGTCCATGCGTCCGAGCTTGTCCGGGTTCGCGACCGAGTAGATGCGGGCGATCAGTCCGTCCTCGACCACGACCGCGACGACTCCGGCGAGCTCCCCGTCAACCTCCAGCCGGATGCCCGGCTGACCGTTGATGGTGGTCGCCGCCGCGTGGAAAGCGCCGGCGAGCTTGGCGAGACTGCCGACGAGGTAGCGGGCGATCGTGTCCGCGCCGACCAGCGGCCGACGTGCGGCGCCGCGCACCTTGCCGCCGCCGTCCGCGACGGAGACCACGTCCGGGGCGAGCACGTCCATCAGCCCCTGGAGGTCACCGGTGTTCAGCGCGGCGACGAGCTGGTCGACGGCGCGTTCGTGCTCGGAGGCCACCACGCGGATGCGCGGACGACGGGCCGCGACATGATCCTTCGCGCGGTGCGCGATCTGCCGCACTGCGGCGGGAGTCTTGGCCACGGCATCCGCGATCTCGTCGTACGGCACATCGAACACCTCGCGCAGCACGAAGACCGCGCGCTCGGCCGGGCTCAGTGTCTCCAGAACGGTGAGCATCGCGATCGACAGGCTCTCGGCGAGCTCGACGTCCTCGGCGACGTCGGGGGCGGTGAGCAGCGGCTCGGGCAGCCACTCCCCGACGTAGTCCTCGCGACGCCGTGAGACGGAGCGGATGTGGTTGAGCGCCTGCCGCGTCACGATCCGCACGAGGTAGGCCTTGGGTGCCATGACCGTCGACGGATCGACCGCCGCCCAGCGCAGCCAGGACTCCTGCAGCACGTCCTCGGCATCCGCCGCCGAACCGAGCATCTCGTAGGCGACGGTGAAGAGGAGACTCCGGTGCACGACGAACGGGTCATCGGCGACGCTCTCGACGCGATCCATGTCCGCGAGCCTACGCAGTGTCCTCGACGGCCTCACGGGCGGTGGGCCGTTCGGCGAGCGGAGGCAGCCCGCACGCGTCGGCGAACTCTTCGGAGTGGATGCCGAGGGCCACGTTCATCCTGGCGCTCATGTTCATGAACGCGACGCGCGCGGCGAGCTCGACGAGTGCGGCAGGTCCGAGGTCGGCGAGCAGCGCGTCGGAGAGCTCATCCGTCACGGCCGGCGGCGTCTGACTGGCCGCCTCCGCGTACTCCATCACTCTGCGTTCGACGGGCGAGAAGACAGTCGCCTCCCGCCAGCGCGGCACCTCCCGGATCTTCGTCGCGTCGAGGCCGTGGTTGTGCCCCATGAAGTAGTTGAAGTCGAGGCAGAAACTGCAGCCGATCGTCGCCGCGGCCGCCATCGCCGCGTACGACGCCAGATCTCGGTCAAGCTCGGACCAGCTCTCGCTCTTCCGGCCGATGCCCATCGCGTCCTTCATGACCGCAGGGTTGTTCCAGAGGACTCCGACGGATTCCGGCACCCGGCCCATCATCTTCTTCGCGAACACCTTCACCATCGCGCCGTAGATCCCGGTGACCTCTGCGGGCGGGATGCGGGTCATGTCGCTGCTCATGTTCGTGTCTCCTTCTATGCCGATGCCGGGTTTTCGGACCTTCGACATGGAGACACCGGCCGCGCCCCCGATGTGACAGGGGACTCGCGAACTCTTGCCGGCATCCGCCCTCTGCATCGGGGACCCGATGCGCGCCCGTGTCGTGGAAGAGGGATAGGCTGAACCCGGCGCGCGTTGTGCACAGCCGACAAGGCTGCCCGCGTCGCTTCCCGTTTCCTTGGCATGACCTGCCAGCTTGACGAAAGGTTCGCCCCGTGACTGTGCACGACCAGGATCCTTATTCCCAAGGCCCCCAGGACAGCGATCCGGAAGAAACCGGAGAGTGGCAGCAGTCGCTCGATGAGCTGGTGGATGCCAAGGGGCACGGCCGCGGCCGCGAGATCATGCTCAGCCTGCTCAAGCGCTCCAAGGAGCTGCACCTGGGCGTCCCGATGGTTCCGACCACCGACTACATCAACACCATCGCTCCGGAGAACGAGCCCGAGTTCCCCGGTGACGAGGAGGTCGAGCGTCGCTACCGCGCGTGGATCCGCTGGAACGCGGCCATCACGGTGCACCGCGCACAGCGCCCCGGCATCGGCGTCGGCGGCCACATCTCGACCTACGCGTCGTCAGCCGCCCTCTACGAGGTGGGCTTCAACCACTTCTTCAAGGGTGCGGACAATCCGGGTGGTGCCGACCAGATCTTCGTGCAGGGCCACGCCTCCCCCGGCACCTACGCCCGCTCCTTCCTCGAAGGCCGCCTGACCGAGGACCAGCTCGACGGATTCCGCCAGGAGAAGTCGCACGCCCCGAACGGCATCCCCTCGTACCCGCACCCGCGCCTCATGCCGGAGTACTGGCAGTTCCCCACCGTCTCCATGGGTCTCGGTCCGATCAACGCCATCTACCAGGCGATGTCGAACAAGTACCTCGAGAACCGCGGCATCAAGGACACCTCCGCCTCGCACGTCTGGGCCTTCCTCGGCGACGGCGAGATGGACGAGGTCGAGAGCCGCGGTCAGCTGCAGGTCGCGGCGAACGAGGGTCTCGACAACCTGACCTTCGTCGTCAACTGCAACCTCCAGCGTCTCGACGGCCCGGTGCGCGGCAACGGCAAGATCGTCCAGGAGCTCGAGTCGTTCTTCCGCGGTGCCGGCTGGAACGTCATCAAGGTCGTCTGGGGTCGCGAATGGGACGACCTGCTCGCCCGCGACACCGAGGGCGCGCTGCTCAACATCATGAACGTCACTCCCGACGGCGACTACCAGACCTACAAGGCCGAGTCGGGCGCGTACATCCGCGAGCACTTCTTCGGTCGCGACGAGCGCGCAGCCGCCCTCGTCAAGGACTACTCCGACGACGACATCTGGAACCTCAAGCGCGGTGGCCACGACTACCGCAAGGTCTACGCCGCGTTCAAGGCCGCGACCGAGCACAAGGGCAAGCCGACCGTCATCCTCGCGAAGACCGTCAAGGGCTACGGCCTCGGTCCGCACTTCGAGGGCCGCAACGCGACCCACCAGATGAAGAAGATGACGCTGGACAACCTCAAGACGTTCCGCGACGCCATGCACATCCCGATCACGGACGCGCAGCTCGAGGAGAACCCGTACCTGCCCCCGTACTACAACCCGGGACCCCAGGACGAGACGATCCAGTACATGCTCGAGCGCCGTCAGGCACTCGGCGGCTTCCTTCCCGAGCGCCGTTCGACGCACGTCGGACTCTCGCTGCCGGATGACACGGCCTACGCCCTGCCCAAGAAGGGCTCGGGCACGCAGGAGATCGCCACGACCATGGCGTTCGTCCGTCTGCTCAAGGACCTCCTGCGGTCGAAGGACTTCGGCCACCGCATCGTGCCGATCATCCCCGACGAGGCGCGCACCTTCGGTATGGACGCGTACTTCCCGACGGCGAAGATCTACAACCCGAACGGCCAGCACTACACCTCGGTCGACCGTGAGCTGCTTCTCGCCTACAAGGAGAGCCCGCAGGGCCAGATCATGCACGTCGGTATCAACGAGGCGGGCGCTCTCGCGGCGTTCACGGCCACGGGCACCTCGTACGCCACGCACGGCGAACCGCTGATCCCGATCTACCTCTTCTACTCGATGTTCGGCTTCCAGCGCACGGGTGACGCGCAGTGGGCCGCCGGCGACCAGATGGCCCGCGGGTTCATCATGGGCGCCACCGCCGGCCGCACGACGCTGACGGGTGAGGGCCTGCAGCACGCCGACGGGCACTCGCACCTGCTCGCGTCGACGAACCCGGCGACGATCTCGTACGACCCGGCCTACGGCTACGAGATCGCGCACATCATGCGCTCCGGGCTCGAGCGGATGTACGGCGGCAACCACGAGGACCCCAACGTGATGTACTACATCACGCTCTACAACGAGCCCATGGTGATGCCCGCCGAGCCCGAGAACGTGGACGTCGACGGCATCGTCCGCGGCATCCACCGCGTCTCGGTCGGCGAGGGCGAGGGTCCCCGCGCTCAGCTGTTCGCATCGGGTGTCGGTCTGCCCTGGGCCCTCGAGGCGCAGGAGCTCCTGAAGAACGACTGGGGTGTGATCGCCGATGTCTGGTCGGTCACCTCGTGGACCGAGCTGCGCCGCGACGGCCTCGCGGCCGACGAGCACAACTTCCTCTACCCGGAGGAGGAGCCCCAAACGGCGTACCTCACCCAGAAGCTGCAGGGTGCCGAGGGGCCGGTCGTCGCGGTCAGCGACTTCATGCACGCGGTGCAGGACCAGATCCGCCCCTGGGTGCCGAACCGCTTCGCGACGCTCGGTGCGGACGGCTTCGGCTTCTCCGACACGCGTGCCGCCGCTCGTCGCTTCTTCAAGATCGACGGACCGTCGGTCGTGGTCCGCACGCTGCAGTCGCTCGCCGAAGACGGCGTCGTCGACCGGTCTCTCGCCGCGCAGGCGATCCAGAAGTACAGCCTGCATGACGTGAACGCCGGCACCAGCGGCAACGCAGGCGGGGAGAGCTGAGCCCTCGGTGACAGGTTCGTCTTCCCGCAGTATGGACAAGACCGCGACGCTCACCTGGCTGCGCCGTATCTCCGGTGACATTGCCTCGGTGACGATCAAGCGGCTGGAAGACACGCTCCCCTGGTACGCCGACATGCCACCGGCCCGCCGCTCCGCGGTCGGGCTGGTGGCGCAAGCGGGCATCACCTCGTTCATCCAGTGGTACGAGGATCCGACCTCGACGCCCTGGATCGCCGCGGACATCTTCGCGGCCGCGCCGCGCGAGCTGCTGCGCAGCGTCAGCCTCCAGCAGACCCTGCAACTGATCCGTGTGACGGTCGAGGTCACCGAGGAGCGTGTCGCGGGTCGCGGAAACGACCTCCGCGAGGCGATCCTGCTCTACTCGCGCGACGTGGCCTTCGCCGCGGCCGACGTCTACGCCCGCGCGGCCGAGGCACGCGGTCTCTGGGACGCCCGCCTCGAGGCGCTCGTCGTCGACTCGATCCTCACGGGCGAGGCCGACGAGGAGCTGCCCAGCCGTATCGCGGCACTCGGCTGGCACGGCCATGGCGAGGTCGCAGTCCTGGTCGGCACGACTCCCCCGCAGTTCGATGTCGACCTCGTGCGTCGCACGGCCCGCAAGCTCGCCGTCGACGTGCTCATCGGCGTGCAGGGCTCGCGGCTGGTCCTCGTGCTCGGACGCGCCAGGGTCGCCGGCCAGGACAACGAAGAGGTCGAGGACGAGCTCGGCTTCCAGGAGATCGCCACGCGGCTCGAGCCCTCGTTCGGCCCGGGATACGTCGTCCTCGGCCCGGCGGTCGCCGCGCTCGTGGACGCGAGCCAGAGCGCACGCGCCGCGCTGGCCGGCTTCGCCGTCGCCCGCGCCTGGCGCAGCGCTCCCCGCCCCGTCGAGGCCGACGATCTGCTGCCGGAACGCGCTCTCGCCGGAGATCCGCTCGCGAAGCACACCCTCATCGAGCGCATCTTCCGCCCTCTCCAGGCACACTCGACCGACCTCGTGACGACGCTGTGGAGCTACCTCGACAACGGCCGCTCCCTCGAGGCGACCGCCCGCGAGCTGTTCGTCCACCCGAACACCGTGCGCTATCGCCTCAAGCGGGTGAGCGAGGTCATCGGCTGGGATGCCACCGGGCCCCGCGAGGCGCTGATCCTGCAGACGGCCCTGATCCTCGGATCCATCGGCGTGACGGATCAGACACGCCGTCGTCCGGCCGTCCGTCGCCCGCAGCGCTGATCCCCGGAATCCCGCGGGCTGTACGCCACACACAAGGGTTCGTCGGAATCTTGTGATGGATCATCCACCGCTCGGCGCGAAACGTTGGCAGACTGAGGATGTGATTGTCGTCGTCTGCCCTGGACAGGGCTCGCAGACCCCCGGATTCCTCGCACCCTGGCTCGAGCTCGACGGGGTGACCGAGCGCCTCGCCGCCTACTCGGAGGCCGCGGAGGTCGATCTCCGCGAACACGGCACCGTCTCGGATGCCGACACGATCCGCGACACGCGCATCGCGCAGCCGCTGATCGTCGCCGCCTCCCTCATCGCCGGTGACGCACTCGCCGAACGGGCCGGTCGTCGCCCCGACGGCACAGCAGGACACTCGGTGGGCGAGATCGCCGCTCTCGTCGGCAGCGGCGTCATCGACGCCGAGACGGGCATGCGCCTGGTCGGCATCCGCGGACGAGCAATGGCGGAAGCCGCAGCGCAGACGCCGACCGGCATGAGCGCTGTTCTCGGCGGAGACGAAGCCGCGATCCTCGAGCGTCTCACCGAACTCGGCCTCTCCCCCGCGAACTACAACGGCGGCGGCCAGCTCGTCGTCGCCGGCGAGCTCCCCGGACTCGAGGCCCTCGCCACGCAGCCCGTCAAGGGAACGCGGGTCATCCCCCTGCAGGTCGCCGGAGCCTTCCACACGGAGTACATGGCATCCGCTGTGACGGCTCTGCGCGACGCTGTCGCCACGGTAACGCCCACCGACCCCTCGATCACGCTCTGGACCAACCGTGACGGCTCGGTCGTCGACAGCGGCGCCCAGGCGCTCTCCTACCTCGTCGACCAGGTGTCCTCTCCCGTGCGCTGGGACCTGTGCATGAGCTCCTTCGCCGACGGCGGCATCACGGGCCTCATCGAACTCGCTCCCGCAGGTGCACTGGTCGGGCTCGCCAAGCGCGGTCTCCGGGGTGTGCCCACGGTCGCCGTCAAGACCCCCGAAGACCTCGATGCGGCGGTCGCGCTGCTGAACGGAGAAGCCGCATGAGCATCACCCTCGCCCAGGTCGCCGGCCCCGCCTACACGCGCATCTACTCGTTCGGCGCAGCACGCGGCGAGAACGCCGTGCCGAACGAGGACCTCATCGGCCCCATCGACTCCAGCGACGAGTGGATCCGCCAGCGCACGGGCATCATCACGCGTGCCCGGGCGAACAAGGACACTGATGCCATCGACCTGGCCACCGAGGCGGCCGCCGAGGCCATCGAGAAGTCCGGCGTCCCCGCCGACCAGGTCGACCTCGTGATCGTCGCCACGATCAGCAACCCCAAGCAGACGCCGTCGGTCTCCGCGATCGTCGCGGATCGCGTCGGCGCGAACCCGGCCGCCGCTTACGACATCAACGCCGCGTGCGCGGGGTACGCGTATGCGATCGCCCAGGCCGACGCCCTGATCAAGGCGGGAGCTGCCCGCTACGCCCTCGTGATCGGCACGGAGAAGCTGTCCGACGTCGTGGACCCGACGGATCGGAGCATCTCCTTCCTGCTCGGCGACGGTGCGGGCGCCGCTCTCATCGGCCCGAGCGACACGCCGGGCATCGCCCCGGCCGTGTGGGGCTCCGACGGCTCCAAGGCGGATGCCGTCGGCATGAACGGCACTCTCACCCAGTTCCGCGACGGCGAGGTGCCGTGGCCGACGCTCCGCCAGGAGGGCCAGACGGTATTCCGCTGGGCCGTGTGGGAGATGGCGAAGGTCGCCCGCGAGGCGCTCGACAAGGCCGGCGTCGAGCCGACCGACATCGCCGCCTTCATCCCGCACCAGGCGAACATGCGCATCATCGACGAGTTCGCCAAGCAGCTGAAGCTGCCGGAGAGCACGGTGATCGCCCGCGACATCGAGACGACCGGCAACACGTCCGCCGCGTCCATCCCGCTCGCGAGCCACCGGCTGATGGCCGAGCACCCCGAGCTGTCGGGGGGTCTGGCGCTGCAGATCGGCTTCGGCGCGGGGCTCGTGTTCGCCGCACAGGTCGTCGTCCTCCCCTGAGTTCGCGCGACCTTCTCTAGACTGTTCCACGGTTCCGAATACAACCCGTAAGAAAGAGGAAGACCACATGGCTTTCACCAACGATGAGGTCCTCGCAGGCCTCGCTGAGCTGATCACCGACGAGACCGGCATCAACGCCTCCGAGGTCGCACTCGAGAAGTCGTTCACCGACGACCTCGACATCGACTCGATCTCGATGATGACGATCGTCGTCAACGCCGAGGAGAAGTTCGGCGTCACCATCCCCGACGACGAGGTCAAGAACCTCAAGACCGTCGGCGACGCCGTCAGCTTCATCGTCGCAGGCCAGGAGTAATCCCCGCAGGATGCCACCCCCGCGACCGCGGGGCGTGGCATCCTCTGCCTTGCCCGAACTCCGCTCCACCCCGCCCGACAAGGAACCACACCATGACCAAGCGCATCGTCGTCACCGGCATCGGCGCCACGTCCGCCATCGGCGGGACCGCCCCGGAGAACTGGGCGAACCTGCTCGCAGGCATGTCCGGCACCCGGACCCTCGAGCACGACTGGGTGCAGCAGTACGAACTCCCCGTCACCTTCGCCGCCGAGGCCATCGTCCGCCCGGAAGAAGTTCTGCCGCGCCACGAGGCGAAGCGGCTGGACCCGTCCTCGCAGTTCGCTCTGATCGCCGCGCGTGAGGCCTGGGCCGACGCCGGCTCGCCCGAGGTCGTCCCCGAGCGCCTCGGCATCGACTTCGCCACCGGCATCGGCGGCCTCTGGACTCTGCTCGACGCCTGGGACACTCTTCGCGAGAAGGGCCCGCGGCGTGTCATGCCCCTGACCGTGCCGATGCTCATGCCGAACGCCGCGGCGGGCAACCTGTCGCTGCAGTTCCACGCCCGCGCCTACGCCCAGACCGTGGTGAGCGCGTGCGCGTCGAGCACCGAGTCGATCATCCATGCCTTCCACCACCTGCAGGACGGCGATGCCGACATCGTGATCGCCGGCGGGACGGAGTCCGCGATCCACCCGATCACCATGGCGTCGTTCGCGTCGGCGCAGGCACTTTCCCGTCGGAACGACGACCCCGCCACGGCGTCGCGTCCCGGCGCGATCGACCGTGACGGCTTCGTCATGGGCGAGGGCGCGGCGGCGCTCATCCTCGAGACCGAGGAGCACGCGAAGGCGCGCGGCGCCAAGATCTACGGATACGTGCTCGGCGGCGGCGTCACGGCCGACGCGTACCACATCACCGGGAACGACCCGGAGGGCAACGGCGCCGCGCGCGCTGTCACCCAGGCCCTGGAAGAGGCCGGCATCACAGCCGACCAGGTCACGCACATCAACGCGCACGCCACGTCGACCCCGGTCGGTGACCCGAACGAGTACGTCGCACTCCGGAAGGTCTTCGGAGAACGGATCGATGAGATCCCGGTCTCCGCGACGAAGGCCTCCACCGGCCACCTGCTGGGAGGCACCGGCGCCCTGGAGGCGATCTTCTCCCTCCTCGCGCTGCGCGATCGTGTCGCCCCGCCGACGATCAACATGACCGAGCCCGACCCCGCCGTACCGTTCCGCCTCTCCGGAGACGCGACGCCGCTCGGCGACGGTCCGCAGTTCGCGATCAGCAACTCGTTCGGCTTCGGCGGCCACAACGCCGTCGCGGTGTTCGCCGGCGTCGACTACTGACCCGCGGAGCAGCGCACGAAGAAGGCCCCGGGATCACTCCCGGGGCCTTCTTCGTGTCTCGCTACGGTGTCACCGCATCGGCAGGGGTGCGAGCCGGAGAGAGCGCTCCTCCCGCAGACGAGTGATCGCCGGCAGGAACCATCCGATCAGCGGCCCGACTCCCAGCGCGAAGAGCACGGTGCCGACGCCGACGGGCCCGCCGAGCAGGAAGCCCACGAGCAGCACGCTGCCCTCGATGAGCGTGCGGACGATCCAGACCTTCCACCCGGTGACGCGGACCAGTCCCGTCATGAGACCGTCGCGCGGTCCGGGTCCGAAGCTCGCGGCGATGTACAGGCCGGTGGCGAAGGCGAGCAGCACCAGCCCGAGGACGAACATCGGGGCGCCGACCCAGATCGACGGCGGCGCCGGCACGACGGCGAGCGTGACGTCGGCGCTCGGCCCGACCAGAAGCGCGTTGAGCAGCGTCCCGATGCCCACTCGCTGGCGCAACGGAATCCACAGCAGCAGCACGACCACCGAGACGAGCACGGTGACCGTGCCGTAGCCGATCCCGGACTGCCCCGACACGCCGAGGGCGAGCACGTCCCAGGGGGCGACGCCGATGCCACCGCGCACCATCAGACCGAGGGCGACGCCGTAGAGGAAGAGCCCGGCGATCAATTGCACGAAACGCTCGACGAAGTCGCGTCGGCTCGTGGCGGTGACGGGGATGAAGAGGGAGCGCAGCTGCATCTCTCCATCGTGGACGGCCTGAACGCGACCGACGCGAGACCAGTCGTCGAAAAGTGGCCTGCAGATACGAGGCCACTCTGCGGCATGCTGGAACCATGACATCACGACTCGTGGAGCAGTTGGGCGCGCAGAACGCCGCGGGATCCACCGCCGCCGAGCTCGCGGGTCAGATCCGCGCGCTGATTCTCGACGGACGACTCACCAACGGCGAACGGCTTCCCAGCGAGCGCGCACTGGCGCTCGAGCTGCGGCGCTCGCGTTCGACGATGACACGTGCATACGGCCTGCTCGAGAGCGACGGCTACGTCACCCGCCTGCACGGTGGCAGCACGCGGGTCGCTCTTCCGCACATCGAGCACAGGGCGTTCGACTCCGACGACGCCTCCGCGATCGATCTCTCGATCGCCTCGATGGACTCGACGCCCGGACTCTACGACGCCACCGTGCGATCGCTTCCGCGGCTGGCGGCACTGCGCAGCACGAGCGGATACTCGCTGCAGGGCCTGCCCGAGCTCCGCGACGCCGTCGCGAGTCGGTTCACCCAGCGCGGGGTCCCGACATCGCCCGAGGAGATCATCATCACGTCCGGCGCGCTCAATGCCGTCAACCTGGTTCTCGCCGCGATCGGGCGGCGCGGTGAACGCGCCGTGGTCGAGCAGCCGTCGTTCCCCCACGCGCTCGACGCATTGGACCGGAACGGCTATCGGCTGACTCCCACACCGGTCGGCATCGACGGCTGGGATATCCGCCACCTCACCGAGCTGCTGCTGCGGAGCCGCCCGCGGGTGGCCTATCTGATCCCGGACTTCCACAACCCGACGGGCGCGACCATGACGGATGCCGATCGGGATCGCGTCGCTGCCACCGCGCGGAACGTCGGCACGAGCGTGATCGCCGACGAGACCACCACCGAGCTCGATATCGATAGGGGGTGGTCGCCGCTTCCGATGGCCGCGTTCAGCCCGCAGGTGATCACGGTCGGCTCGATGTCGAAGATCGCCTGGGGCGGTCTGCGCCTCGGATGGATCAGGGCGGAGAAGCCGGTGATCGCGCGCGTGCTCGCGGTCCGCCCGTCGTTCGAGCTGGGCACCGCCCTGCTCGACCAGTGCATCGCGGTCGAGCTGCTGGACGAGATGCCCGTGCTCGCCGAGCACGTGCGCTCCCGTCTGCACGCGGGGCGGTCGGCCGTGAGCGCCGGACTGGAAGCCATCGGAGACCTGCGGATGCCTCGCACTCCCGGCGGACTGTCCGCCTGGATCGACCTGGGTGCTCCGATCTCGACACGGCTCTCGCTCGCGGCACGTGAGCGCCGACTGATCGCACCGCCCGGTCCGCGGTTCTCCACCGGCGGAGTGCTGGAGCGATTCCTTCGCATCCCGATCACCTATCCGCCCGAACGCACGATGGAGGCGCTGGAGCGGCTGCGCCTCGCCTGGGACGACGTCCGCGAGGGCACGGCCTTCCGTCCGGTCGCGGACACGCACGCGGCGGTGATCTGAACGCGTCGGCTCGACGGACGAGAACCCCGCCTCGATGAACAGAGGCGGGGTTCTCGTCGGTGGAGCGAGGATACGTTTCTCAGCGTCCGGGAGAGACCACCGGCATCCGATACTCGGCCTCCTGCGCTCCAGGTCCGTCGTCGGCCTCAGCCGACCTTGTGGAGCCACACGACGCGCGCGTCGTCGCTGGCGTGGCGGAACGGCTCCAGCTCCTCGTCCCAGGCCGAGCCGAGCGCGATGTCCAGTTCGCGCTGCAGCTCGACCGCGTTTCCGGCGGAGATCTCCATCGCGTAGCGGATGCGATCCTCGCCGATGACGATGTTGCCCGCGGCATCAGTCTGGGCGTAGTGGATGCCGAGATCGGGGGTGTGCAGCCACCGGCCGCCGTCGCTGCGCGGCGTCGGATCCTCGGTGACCTCGAAGCGGAGGTGCTCCCATCCGCGGATGGCGGTCGCGAGAGCGGCCCCGGTGCCCACAGGTCCGTCCCAGTAGAACTCGGCGCGGCGGGCGCCGTCGAGGACGGGCTGTTCGGTCCAGTCGAAGTTGACCGCACGCCCGATGGCGCGTCCTACCGCCCATTCCAGGTGCGGGCAGAGCGCGCGAGGCGCAGAGTGGACGAAAACCACTCCGCGTGCGTAAGCCGTCGCCATGATCTCTCCGTTTCATCAGGTGCGTCTTCCCCAACGACCTGAAACCCACGAGAGTGGCGAGAATATGCGGTTATGGGCCCATTCTCGCCCAGTCGGCACGAAATCACAAGCATGTAGTTCCGGCGCAGAAAGGCCCCGGTCATTCCGACCGGGGCCTTTCACGCTTCGACAGGCTCAGCGACCCATGACGGGCAGCTCAGCGAGCCACCTGATGGGGGCTCAGCGAGACTCGACGAACGGGCTTACGCCTCGCTCATCGCCTGCTTGACCTGCTGGCCCTTGGCGGCGTAGTACGCGGCGCGAGCGGCATCCTTGCGGGCCTGCTCGGCGTAACCGAACTCGAGCGTCTCCTGGTCGACCTCGTAGTTGGGGACGTCGTCCGTGCCGTTGTACTTCTCGATGTAGGCGTCGAGCTCCGGGCCCGAGGTCCACGACGTGATCAGGCAGTAGCGGGGCTCGTCGCCGTTGTGCGTGGCGGCATGCCACAGGCGCTGGGTGTCGACGATGAGCTGGGCACCCGCCGGCAGAGCGATGCGGTACTCGATGCTCGGGTCGGTGCGGTTCTCGCGGAGGACGAAGTAGCTGTCCTTGTCGTCGGTGAGGTTGAAGAATCCGCGGACGACCCAGCCGGTCCCGTCCGGGTTCAGACGGTTGTTGTCGTCCTGGTGCAGGTTGTAGAGGCATTCACCGTAGGGGGTGGGCTGCAGCTCGATGACGCGGCAGCGGCCGACGTTGGCGCCCGGCTCCTGCGCGCGACGCGTCAGGTTCGGTGCCTTGGCCGTCTGCGAGTCGATCCAGACGCCGTCCTTGTCGGTACGCGGCGGCTTGTGGTTCCAGAAGCCGTTGCACTCGATGTCACCGAAGGCGCTGGCGAGCGGTGCGAACCGGGTGTCGCCGGACGACTTCCAGTCGTTGTACTCGATGTCGAGCCATTCCTTGGGGTCGAGCTCCTGGTTGTAGCTGTCGAGGACGACGAATCCCTTTTCCTCGAGGGCAGCGGACTTGATGTATCCCATGATCTGAGTCAGATCCTTTCACCGGGGGCCAGCACGTTTTAACAGGCCCTGATAAGGCAAGCCTAACAGCGTCCGCGCGGCGTTCCCCGGAGGTCCGCCGTGCATAACCGAATAGACTGAGCGGGGCGCCAGGCGAGTCCTCGGTGCCCTGTGCAACGGGAGGACGAGACACCAGCATGAGCACCGCGACCAACGTCGAGGCGACAGCAGTCAACACGATCGAGTGGCTCGCGACGGGGACGACGACCATCGTGGTTCCGGTGTATCAGCGGCAGTACCGGTGGGACATCGGGGGCTGCGAGCGGCTGCTCTCCGACATCCGCGCGGTGGCCGGCGAGGACGATGCGCACCGGCACTTCATCGGGTCGATCCTCTCTGCCCAGGACGGCCAGGAGCCGGGCTCCGACCTCATCCTCATCGACGGGCAGCAGCGCATCACGACGCTGATGCTGCTGGTCGCCGCCCTGCACCACGCCGTCCGCGACGACGATCCGACCATGGCGGCGGCGCTCGAGCGCGTGCTGGTGCGCCCTGACTCCCCCGGTCGCACCAAGCTGAGGCCGCACGACGCCTGGGCCGACCTGTACGAGTCCGTGGTGCTGGACCGCCGCGACGACGTCGATCGCGAATCCCGGTTCGACGACAACTACGCCTTCTTCCGCAGCCAGATCCACGCCGACGAAGCCCCCCGCATCTGGAGCGGACTGCAGAAGCTCGAGCACGTCTCGATCACGCTCGGAGCGCAGGCGAACGCGCAGCAGATCTTCGAGAGCCTGAACTCCACCGGCGAGCCGCTGCGCGATCACGAGCTCATCCACAACTACATCCTCATGGGGCTGACGCACGCTGAGCAGCTCGACGTGGAGACGCGGTTCTGGCTGCCGATCGAGCAGCACACGGGTGAGGCCATCGGCGCGTTCTGGCGTCACTACCTCGTGATGACCACCGGCCGCGAGCTGGCGGCGAACGGCGAGCACGGCGTGTACAGCGCGTTCCGCCGGTCGTTCCCCCGCGTCGACGTCGCCCATCTGCAGGCGGATGCCGAGAACTGGCGGCACTTCGCCGAGATCTACGGCGTCCTGCTCGATCCCTCGCGCGAGCAGGACCCTGAGATCGCGCGACAGCTCAGGTACGTGAACACGTTCGGCCGGTCGACGTACCCGCTCGTGATGAGCGCCTACAGCGACCACACCCGCGGCGTCATCGGTCGCGAGGAGCTCATCGAGACGCTGGAGTGGATCCAGACGATGCACCTGCGCCGGACGCTCGTGAATCTGCCGGGCGAGCGTCTCATCGCCCGGCTGTGCCGGGCGCGCACAGCCGGCCACGACGCCCTCGCCCGCGCGTTCGCGCGCATCACGCCGTCGGACGAGCGCGTGAGCGCCGTGCTGAAGTACAGCGAGCTCCCGCACGCGGCCTACGTGCTCGGCCGCCTCGAGGGCGTCGACGACATCGAGGGATTCGACGTGGAGCACATCGTCCCGTCCGTCCCCGGCGACACCTGGTCGGGCGACGGGGCGCGCCCGTGGAGCGAGTACTCGGAGGACGAGCAGAACAGCCACCGTGCTCTCGCGCCCACCCTGGGGAACCTCACCCTGCTCGAGCAGCCGCTGGCCGAGCGCGTCTTCGGAGCGTCGTATCCGGTCAAGCGCACCGAGGCCTACGCCCGGAGCACGGTGTCTGGTACCCGGACCATCGAAGAGACGACCTCCTGGGGCACGGCGGCGATCACGCAGCGCACCGTCGCGCTCACCGCCGACCTCCTGCGGATCTGGGCCCGCCCGGCTCTGCCCGAGATCGACGACGACGGCCTGACCCCGATCCTGGATGCTGTCCGCCGTCGTGGATGGCCGGCCGGCTGGGAGCACGAGTTCGACTACGTCGAGTACCGCGGAGAGCGCTGGGAGGTTCCCGACGTCAAGTATCTCTTCAACCGCGTTTTCCGCCGGGCGTGGACCGACACCCCGGCGGCAGCACTCGCCTACTGTGCGAGCCACGGCGGTCCGATCTACGACGAGATGGCATGGAAGGGGCAGTGGGACGACCTCGACGACACGCACTTCCTCTACATGGGCTGGGACTCGAACTACATGATGACTGCCGTGCAGGGCGTGCTGGAGGAGTCCGGCATCGCCTCGGAGGTCTTCGTCAAGTACTCCTATATCGGAAACGTGATGTGATGACCACTGCCAAGACCGTCACCCGCCGGCTGCTCGACCTGACCGTCGAGGAGCACACCCTGACCGTGCCCCTCGTCTGGGACGACCCGACGGATCACCGCACGATCGACGTGTTCGCCGCGGTCGTGTCGCGGAAGGGTGGCGAAGCGCTGCCGTTCCTGGTCTTCCTCCAGGGCGGGCCGGGCCACGAGGCGCCGCGCCCGTTCCACTCCCCCGTCTCGCCCGCGTGGCTCGACGAGGCCCTGGCCCACTACCGGGTCGTGCTGCTGGATCAGCGCGGCACTGGTCGATCCACTCCCGTCGGCGACGACGATCTCGCTCAGGGCTCGTCCGCGGTCGCCGAACACCTCACCCACCTGCGCGCCGACGCGATCGTCCGCGACTGCGAGGCCCTCCGCGAGCACCTCGGAGCGGCGACCTGGAGCGTGCTCGGCCAGTCCTTCGGCGGCTTCACGACGCTGGCGTACCTGACGACCGACGCCGCCTCCCTGGACCAGGTCTTCATCACCGGCGGGCTGAGCGCCGTGGGCCGCCACCCGGACGACGTCTACGCGCTGTGCTACGACAAGATGCGCTCCGCATCCGAACGCTACTACCGTCGTTTCCCCGAGCATCGCGACGCGATGCGACGGCTCGTCGACCGCGCGGATGCCGGTGACATCGTCCTTCCAGACGGCGAAGTGGTCTCGCGCTCGCGCCTCCGTTCGCTGGGGTCCGCGCTCGGCACGAACGACGGCTGGCAGACCGTGTGGTCCCTCCTGGAGCGCGATCCGCGGTCCAACGCCTTCCGCCACGATCTGATGCACTCGATGCCGTACAGCGGCCGCAACCCGATGTACTTCGCGTTCCACGAGTCGAGCTATGCCGACGGCGACGCGACCCGCTGGTCGGCCGAGCGCACGGAGCCGGCGGACTTCCGCGAGGACCCGACACTGTTCACGGGCGAGCACATCCGCCGGGAATGGACCGAGACCGTCCCCGCGTTCCAGCCGTGGCGCGAGGTCGCGCTCGAACTCGCCGAGTTCGCCTGGCCGAGCATCTACGACGCGGACGCGATCTCCGCCTCCGGCGCGACCGGTGCCGCCGCCGTCTACGTGAACGACGTCTACGTGCCGATGGAGTTCTCGCTGGAGACGGCTCGCCTGCTCCCCGGCGTGGAGCTCTGGGTCACGAGCGAGCACGAGCACAACGGACTCCGCGCAGGCCCCGTGCTGACGCACCTGATCGACCTCGCGCACGGGCGACGCATCCGCTGAGAAAGTCCACCCGCAGACGGATGCCGCCGTGACACCGCCCTGCCTATCCTGGTCGTATGACCGATGTGATGGCGTGGGCGACACTGGCGCTGGTCCTCGCCATGGGGCCGCTGCTGCTCATCATCGGCATGATGCACACGTTCTCGCGCAAGCCCGTCGAGGAGAAGTACGACAACGCCACGGCCGGCGGGCTGGGCGGTGCGTTCGACGCCGTCTGGTCGCCTTCGGCACACGAGGCGGGACAGGAGCGGGACCGGCAGACGCAGCGGACCGCACCGGCGCCGTCTCCCGGCGATCCGCCGAGCAGGATCGACGGCGGCCGCATCGTGATCGACATCTGACGGTCACGTCCGACACATGACGAAGGCCCCGCGCTCCGAGGAGCACGGGGCCTTTCGCGGCAGAGGTCCTTACTTGGACGAGCCGCCGAAGCCCTTGAAGCGCTGGTTGAACTTCTCGACGCGACCGGCCGAGTCCATGATGCGCTGCTTGCCCGTGTAGAACGGGTGCGATGCCGAGGAGATCTCGACGTCGATGACGGGGTACTCCACGCCGTCCAGCTCGATGGTCTTGTCGCTCGACACCGTGGAGCGGGTGAGGAAGGTCTCGCCCGAGCCGAGGTCGCGGAACACGACAGCCTTGTAGTCGGGGTGAATGTCAGTCTTCATGGGATTCCTTAGTTGCTGCCCTGGATTGTGCCAGGGACGAGGGAAGTCTGCGGCGCGGTGAGCACCAAGGATCGATTCTATCAGTACTTCGACGAAGCTCAGTAACCAGGTTCAGGAGGCTGCGCGGGCGGCGTACCGGCCTTCGTCGCTGGTCAGCACGATCGGCATCCCGAAGGTCTCGCCGAGGTTCTCGGCGGTGAGCGTGTCAGCGATCGGGCCCGCTGCGACGACGGCGCCGTCGCGGATCAGCATCACATGGGTGAATCCGACCGGAATCTCCTCCACGTGGTGCGTGACCATCAGCATCGCGGGGGTCGTCGGCGACGATGCGTAGCCGCTGAGAAGCGTCAACAGCTCCTCGCGCGAGCCGAGGTCGAGAGAGGCGGTCGGCTCGTCGAGCAATAGCAGCTCCGGGTCGGTCATCACCGCTCGGGCGATCTGCACGCGCTTCTGCTCGCCGTCGCTCAGGGTGCCGAAGGTGCGCTCCGCGAGGTGCGCGAGGCGCCAGTCGCCGAGGACGCGCAGAGCGCGGCGCTCATCGATCTCCTCGTAGTTCTCGTTCCAGCGCCCGAGCACGGAGTACGCGGCAGTCAGGACGGTGTTCAGGACCGTCTCGTCGCGCGGGACGCGCTTGGCCATGGCCGACGACGCGAATCCGATGCGCGGGCGCACCTCGAACACGTCGGTGCGGCCCAGGGTCTCTCCGAGAACGGTGACCGTGCCCGAGGTCGGATGCATCAGCGTGTCGGCCAGCTGGAGCAGCG
>Ga0307406_10000605_pt1 | contig 20510 bp, 25 predicted proteins | sample 322Cmetagenome_3_FD_203706 | JGI IMG/M metagenome (GOLD analysis project Ga0307406, IMG submission 203706) | Maize rhizosphere microbial communities from greenhouse at UC Davis, California, United States - 322HYB-C-2 | ecosystem: Host-associated > Plants > Roots > Rhizosphere > Soil | place...
TGGTCCACAGCATCGCGCTTCCTGCCGGTCTGGCCCCATCCCTGCTGGGCGTGATGGATCGCGCACTTGGCGATGCGCGGCAATGGCTCACCGACCTGTTGCGCGAGGCACCGGCCGAAGCCAAGAAGGCTCGAATTGCAGCGGACCGCCAGCGCTTGGCCCTGGACATCACACAACTGCGTCTGCTGTCCACGCATGTGCCCTTTGACACCACCCTGCGCTGGAGCGGGGGCGCCATCGGCGCCTTGCAAGACCGTCTGGCCGCCCTGACCCCGGAGCTCTCGGCGGTGGAGGATTGCCTGCAAGTGCTATGCACCGCCACAGGCGGTGTGCCGGATGACATCGGCTCGACCTTCGCGCAGCATTCGGGCTGGCTGGCCCCGAGCGCGACGAACGCGGGAGTGGACGAAGCGCGCGCCGCCTTTCGCGCCATCGCGGACGGTCCGGCCGCTTCGCCGTGGGTCCGCGCGCTGCGGATCGATCTGGCAACCCGCCTGGAGGACCTGGTCGCGCACTGGGATGCCTGCACCACGTTGCGCAACGATATCGACGCTGGTATTGCCGGGAACCCGGTGCCGTTGCAGCGCACCGCGGCCCTGGGTCGCAGGGTGCTTCACCTGGACAGAGGGCTCGCGCTGCGGTCGGCGATCACTGCGGTGTTGGGCACCTGCCTCTCGTGCGCACTCTGGATTGCGACGGGCTGGCCCTCGGGATCCGCCATGGCCATGGGCGCTGCAGTCTTTTGCAGCTTCTTCGCCACCATGGACGATCCAGTGCCTGCCATGCACAAGTTCATCACGGCGCTGTTGTGGTCGTTGCCCGTGTCGGCTTTCTATGTCCTGGGGGTCATGCCGCTGGCACATGACTTTGGCATGCTGGTGCTGTGCATCGCGCCTGTGTTCTTGGTGGTCGGGTGCTACATGGCACGACCGGCCAGTTCCTTGTCGGCCCTTGGCATGTTCTTCGGCGTCGCCGGAACGCTCGCCCTTCAAGATACGGCCACCGCCGATTGGGTGAGCTTCATCAGTTCCAACCTGGCCTTGTTCGTGGGTGCGGTGATCGCGGCCCGCGTCACCGCTCTCATGCGCAGCGTGGGGCGTGACTGGACGGCCAAGCGCATACGCCGTGCGACATGGCACGACCTCGCCGATCTGGCCGCCCCTCCGCAGGACGCATCCGCCCGAGACGCCTTTGCCTCACGCATGCTCGACAGGATCGCGCTGTTGGCGCCGCGCGTCGCTCCTGACGGTCCCGAAGCAGTCCAGATCGCAGCACACCGCGCGCTCCGCGAACTGCGCATGGGGGCAGACATCGCTGCGCTGCAGCGGCATCGCGAGCGCCTTCCGGGAGAACCGGTCAGCCGCCTCTTCAGGGAATTGGCGCTCGTCTTCCGCGCCCAGGTGGCAGGAGCGCCACCGCGTCATGCGTCGCTGCTGCCGCATATCGATCGGCTGTTGCTTGACGCCCTGATGACGGGCGCCGAGCGGCCTGCCGTCGCGGCACTTGTGGGCCTTCGACGCAACCTCTTTCCAACCGCTCCCGCCGCGCTCCAACCATGATCGAAGTCAACCTTCTTGGCGTGCAGTTGCCCTGGCTTTTGCTGCTGGCAGCCGGCGCGCTGCCGTGCTCCTGGGCAACGCGCCGCCTGCTGGCCATCGTCGGTGCCTACCGATGGATCTGGCACCCCGCCCTGTTTGACGTTGCGCTGTACGTCCTGGTGCTCTGCGCCTTGGCTTCTCTCACCGGCGCAACCACCGCCTCGTCTTGAAACCCGGCCCGCTTCAATCCATGAAATCTGACGCCCTCCCCTTGCCCATCTGGACTTCCCGTCTTGCCCGTTCCGTCGTTCGTCTGTTGGTCACCGTGCTGGTGGTGGCCGCAGCCGGCTGGGCGGGCTGGCGCTTATGGGACCACTATGAACTCGCCCCGTGGACACGCAACGGACGCGTGCGGGCCAATGTCGTGCAAGTCGCGCCTGACGTGTCCGGCATGGTCGCGAATGTGGCGGTGCACGACAACCAGTCCGTTGCCGCTGGCGCCTTGCTGTTCTCGGTGGACAAGGCCCGCTTCGAGCTGGCGCTGGAACAGGCCCGGGCCGCCGTCGCGACACAGCGCATCGCGATCGGCAACCAGCGCATCACACTCGCCCAGGCGCAGCGCGAGAGCCAGCGCAATTCCGACCTGGGCGACTTGATCTCGCTGGAAGCTCGCGAGCAGTCGCACCTGAAGGTAGACCAGGCCAAAGGCGCACTTCAAGCGGCCGAAGCGGCGTTGCGGCAGGCGCAGGTCGCGTTGAATACCTCGACGTTGAACCTGGAACGCACCCAGGTGCGCGCACCCACCGCTGGGCTCGTGACCAATCTCGACCTGCGCCAGGGCGCCTATGCGAGCGCCGGCCACCCGGTGATGGCGTTGGTTGACGCGGGTTCCATCTATGTCGAAGGCTACTTCGAGGAAAACAAGTTGGCTCGGATTCGTCGGGGCGACCGCGTACGAGTCACGCCCATGGGCGCCGCGGCGCTCGAGGGCAGCGTCGAAAGCATCGCGGCCGGAATCGCAGACCGTGACCGCAGCACCAGCGCCAACCTGCTTCCCAGCGTCAATCCCACGTTCAACTGGGTGCGGCTTGCACAGCGCGTTCCCGTGCGCGTGAAACTCGATCAGTCGTCCTCAGGCGCGCGTTTGGTGGCAGGCCAGACGGTCACCGTTGAAATCCTCGAGACTGCCCGGACTTCGGATAACCGCGGATGAACGCCATGTCCCGACTCCTGGCCGCCGCGACGGCGGCAAGCGCACTGCTCACCGGTTGTGCCCACCCACCCGCGGGGCCAGACTACGTGCCCCCCGTCCCCCTGTCTTTCGCGCAGTCGGCCTCCGCGGGCACCTTCCGATCTGCCGGTGGCGATGCGGCGGACACGACTCTGCCGCCGCACTGGTGGAGGCTCTATGACGACCGGCAACTGGACGCGTTGGTCACCAAGGCGCTGGAACACAGCACCGACCTGCGGCAGGCCATGGCCAACCTGGAACGCGACCAGGCGCTGGCGGCCGAGGTGCACGGAAATGAGAGGCCGACCCTGACAGCCAGCGGGGGGCCCGGCTTTGGGCACGCGTCGGGCCTGAGCCTGCTGCGGCGCGACGACGAACCGCCCAGCCGCGGCACATACAGCGCGGGTGTCTCCTTGTCGTATCAACTGGACCTGTTCGGTCAACTGCGCCGCGCCATCGAAGCAGCCGAAGCCGGTACCAGCGCTGCCCGGGCGGCGTTGGATCTTGTGCGTGTGCGCGTCGCCGGCGGCGTGGCACATGCCTATGCACAAACATGTTCAAGCGGCTATCGCTTGCGCGCAGCGCAGGAGTCGGTTCGTCTGCAGGAAGAGGCGATCCGGCTCTCCGAGCGGCTTCAACGAGCGGGAAAAGTGGGGGAAATCGACATTGCACGTGCGCAAGGCCAGTTGGAACAACTACGTGCCGCGCTGCCGCCGCTTCGGGCCCAGCGCCAAGGTGCGTTGTACCGGTTGGCAACACTGACCGGCGCAGCACCTCGCGACTTCCCTGCGGCAGTGGCCGCGTGCGAGCAGCCGCCGCGCCTGGCGGGGCTGCTTCCGGTAGGAGACGGCGCGGCCCTTTTGCGCCGGCGGCCCGACGTTCGCCAGGCCGAACGCAGCCTGGCCGTCGCCACAGCCCGCATCGGCATAGCCACAGCCGACCTCTACCCCAAAGTGTCGCTGGGCCTCTCGGCCAGCTCGGCGGGCTTCTTGGCAAGATTTGGAAACCGGGAAACGCTCAGCTACAGCCTGGGCCCGCTGATCAACTGGACGCTACCCAACACCGGGGTTGCCCGCGCTCGCATCGCGCAGGCCGAGGCGGCCACCCGGGTTGCGGCTGCCCGCTTCGACGGGACCGTACTGACGGCACTGCGCGAGGTGGAAACGGCGCTCGATGTCTATGCCCACGAGATGGAACGTCATGCTGCGCTCCTGGCCGCGCGAGATCAAAGTGCCATCGTCGCCCAGCAGGCGCGCACCCTCTATGTCAATGGCAAGACCGGTCAGCTTGAAGCATTGGATGCAGAGCGCACCCTGGCAGCCAGTGACGCCGCTCTGGCAACATCCGCTGCCCTGTTGGCAGAGGATCAAGTCGCCGTATTCATGGCGCTGGGGGGTGGCTGGGAAGCCGATGAGCTGCTCGCGAATGCCATGCACTAGCGCACGCCTGAGCGTTTATCGAGGGAAATATGAGGCGAGCGGGAATTCCACTGCGCAAGTGCGAACATGGACGGGCTTAATCTTTTGAAGACCTTTCTGGAGGTCGCCAACGTCGGCAGCTTCTCGCGCGCAGCGGGCAAGCTGGGAATCTCCAAGGCCAGCGCAAGCAAGCATGTCGCGACGCTTGAGGCGCGCTTCAACATACGGCTCATGAACCGCTCAACGCGGTCGGTGACATTGACCGATGCTGGAAGGCTGCTCCAGCTTCGCAGCGCGCCACTGATGGAGATGGTCGAGTCGACGCACAGCGAATTGCAGGCGCATGGCTCACGCCCAAGCGGGCGTCTGCGCGTCGCCGGGCTTCACGGGCTCGTGCAAACCGACTTCCCGGGCCTGCTGAGCGAATTCCTCGCGCTCTACCCAGATGTCCACATCGACCTGCAGATTGGCAATCGCGTCATCGATCTCGTGGAGGAAGGCGTCGACATTGCCCTGAAGTTCGGGCGCATCGGGGACGAGAACCTGATCGTGCGTCGCCTCCAACGCGTGGAACTCACGCTCTGCGCCACGCCCGGTTATTGGGCCAGACGCGGCATCCCTCAAATGCCCGACGACATGCGATGGCATGACGTGCTCACCTACTCGCTGTCAGCGGGTGCCCCCCACATTCCGTTCGAAGTCGGTGGGGAGCCATACAACCTCCCGATCTGCGGACGCATGGATGCAAACGACTCAGGCACGCTTGTCGCCGCGGCACTGGCCGGCATCGGCGCGGTGTGTGTGCCGGCATTGCTGGCTCGGCCGTACACAGAACGCGGCAGCCTGGTCCCAGTGCTCAAGGAATTCATGCCCAGTGACATCTGGCTCTACGCAGCGTACACGCAGCGCAGGCACAACAGCGCAGCCCTACGGGCACTACTGAAATTGCTTGAAGCGCGTATGGGAGGTGGCGCACTTGACCATCCAATCTGAAGCTGAGGACTGAGACACATCCATACGAGCGCCCGTCGCGTATCGCTCAACCTTTCCGAAGCAACCACGCCGTGGAAGTACAACGCCACGGCACGCTCCGCAGGCTGCGGTGCCACCTGTGCATGTGTCTCAAGCCATCGACACCGTGTTGCGCAGAATACGCTGCAAGATCCCGTTGAACTCAGTAGGGAGTGAAATCTCTGACCACGAGACTCTATCAAGCGAAACCATTTTGGAGTCCACGGAGATATTGAGCATCGAATGTCTGGTCATGGGCGAATTGATGGCTGGCCGGCAGTGGCAGCCAACTTGGGCGTAGTGTTCGGCTCGGCGCTGGGAGGCGCTGGCTGTTCGCGGGGCTGCCCGTGGTGTTCGTGGCCTTGGCGATCCGGCTGCCCGGGAGGATGGGCCGCGCGTGCATCGACGCTGTGCCGGAGAAGGCCTGAGTCGGAGACGGGGCTCGATCGTCACGGCGGCGGACATCTCGGGACCGAGCAGCGCACTTTCCGCTGGGTTCACGCGTCGGCGGCATCCGCGCCGCCGGGCATCTCGCACCGCATGGCCACCGCCACGAACGCATCGACCAGCGGCGTGCGCCTCGCGAAGGCCAGCGCAAGCTGATAGCTCACGGGGGTTCCCTTGCCGGCAAGCGGACGAAACGCCACGCCAGTGCGCCGCGCTGCCGCGAGGGCCGGCGCGACCAGCGCAACACCGACGCCGCCGGCCACCAGCGCCGCAATGGTCTCCATCTGGATGGCTTCCTGCGCCACGCGCGGCACGAACCCGGCGGTCCGGCAGGCTGACACGATGCGCTCGTGCAGGCCCGGTCCCGCGCTCCTCGGAAAGAGGATCCACGGCTCCTGCGCCAGATCCGGCAGTTCGACCGCGGCTTGCGCAGCCAGCGAATGGCCTTCGGGTAGCGCCGCGACCAGCGCCTCTTCGCGCAGAGCGACCAGCTCCAGATCGCCTGCCCCGGCACAGGGCAGCACGACCAGGCCGACGTCGCCCTGCCCGTCCTGCAGCGCCGCCAGCTGCTCGGCGGTGGTCGCCTCGCGCAGCACGAGATCGACCTCGCCATGCGCCTGCGAGAACGCGCGCAGGATCGCAGGCAGCACGCCGTGCACCGCGCTCGCCACGAAGCCGATGCGCAGCGAGCCGACCAGCCCGCCCGCTGCGCGCCGCGTCAACTGCAGCGCGCGCTCCGCCTGGCGCAAGGTGCGCCGGGCTTCTTCGAGCAGCACCTGTCCCGAAGGCGTGAGGCGCTCGACGCGGTTGCTTCGCTCGAGGAGCACCGTTCCCAGTTCTTCCTCGATCTGGCGGATGGCCGCGGTCAGCGGCGGCTGTGCCATGTGCAGGCGTTCGGCCGCCTTGCGGAAGCTCAGTTCCTCCGCGACAGCGACGAACTGCCGCAATTGGCGCAGGTCAATCATGCGATACGTCCGGTGGATCACTCGTTCACGAAGATGGTATTGGAAATATCGCGCGGGTAGCGGGAACATGGCCGCAGTCCATTGCAAGGAGAGTTGAATGCTGTTTCGAAAACCTGTTCTTGCGGCCGCCCAGGCGGCGGCCCTCATCCTCGGCGCGGCCGGCGCCGCAGGCGCGGCACCGGCCCGCACCGACTTTCGCGTCGAGACCCTCGACGGCCAGACCATTCGTGTGCGCGAAATCGTCGCCGCGAAGAAAGAAAATCGTCCGAACGCGCAGCCCCTCGTTCTCATTCATGGTGCCCGCGTGCCGGGCATCGCATCCTTCGATCTCGACGTGCCCCATGGCTCGCTCGCCGTGGACCTGGCGTCGGCCCTGGGCACGGCCGTGTATGTCATGGATGCGCGAGGCTATGGCGGCTCCAGCCGGCCCGCCGCCATGGAGCGGCCGACCGGCGAAAGCCGCCCGCAGTCGCGCGCGAACGAGGTGGTACGCGACATCGATGCCGTGGTGCGCGAGGTGTCGCGCCGCCATGCGAACGCACAGGTGAACCTGCTCGGCTGGGCCACGGGCGGCATGTGGGCCGCCTATTACGCATCGCTCTGGCCCGAGCGGGTCGGGCGCCTGGTCACGCTCAACACGCTCTATGGCGGCGCGTCCACGCATCCCACGCTCGGACCGGGCTCCCCCAACTCGGACCCGGCGCATCCCGAGCGCCTGCGGCCGACCACAGGCGGCTACGCGCGGTACGACGCCGCCTCGCTGCTGCCTTCGTGGGACCGCTCGATTCCATCGGACGACAAGGCCAGCTGGCGCGCCCCCGAGATCGCCAGGGCCTACGCCGACGCTGCACTGCGCAGCGATCCGCAGTCGGACCGCCACAGCCCGCCCGCCTTCCGCGCGCCGCTGGGCGCCATCGAGGACAGCTTCTACCAGGCCGGAGGACGGCGCCTCTTCGACGCCTCCTTCATCACGGCCCCGGTGCTGGTCGTCCGGTCGGAGCGCGACTTCTGGAGCCGGCCGGAAGATGCCGAGGCCTTCGCGCGCGATGCCGTCCGCGCCGCGAGCGTGCGCGTCGTCACGATTCCGGGGGCGACCCACTATGTGCATCTCGACCGGCCCGAGCGCGGACGCGAGCGCTTGATGGGCGAGCTCGCAGGATTTCTCCGCGGCACGAGCGCCACGGCTTCGAGCGGAAGCTGATGCTTCGCGGTACCGTACGCATTTCCGGATGCGACGACACGGTATCGCGATGACGAAGAAAAAGCTCTTCACCAAGGCGGACTTCCCTGTCTCCCAGGTGCGCCGGTTCCTGGAGCCAGGCCCGATCGTGCTCCTGTCTTCCCGCTGGCAGAGGGAGAACAACATCATGACGCTGGGCTGGCACACGGTGATCGAGTTCACGCCCTCGCTGGTCGGCTGCGTGATCGCGCGCGCGAACCACAGCTTCGAAATGATCCGCCGCAGCGGCGAGTGCGTCATCAACCTCCCCACACGGCCGCTCACCGACGAGGTCGTGCGCATCGGCAACAGCTCGGGATCCGAGATCGACAAGTTCGCGGCCTTCGGCCTCACTGCAGTCGACGCCGAGCGCGTGGAGGCGCCGCTCATCGGCGAATGCCACGCGAGCTTCGAATGCCGCGTTCACGACCGCAGCCTGGTCGGCAAGTACGACTTCTTCATCCTCGAGGTGGTGAAGGCCCACGCCGCTGAATCGCCCCGGCATCCGAAGACGATCCACTACACCGGCGAAGGCGTTCTTCTCGAATCGGGCAAACCCTTCAGCCGGCGCTCCCTGTTCAGGAGCTCGCTGCTCTGAATTGCCGAGGCTCTCGCCTCCCGAGCCTACCTGCGCACCTTGTCGATCTCCGACATCAGCTCCTTGACCGTGGCCTCGCCCACCGATGCGGAATACTTGTCGATCACCGGCTTCACCTTGGCACGCAGCTTCGCCATTTCTTCCGGCGGCAGTTCCGAGACGGTCATGCCGGCTTTCCTGAGCGCCTCGAGCGCGCTGTCGGCGGCGCTGCGCGAGGCCGCGCGCTGGAACACGGTCGAATCCCTGGCGGCCTCGGTGAGGATCTGCCGCTCGTCGGCGCTCATGCCGTCCCAGGTCTTCTTGCTGACCAGCAGCGCCTGCGGGTTGTAGACGTGCCGCGTCTGCGTGATGAACTTCTGCACCTCGGCGAACTTGGAGGCCAGAATGGTGGTGTTCGGGTTCTCCTGTCCATCGACCGCCTTCTGGTCGAGCGCCGGATAGAGCTCGGGAAACGGCAGCGGCGTGGGGTTGGCGCCCAGCGCACTGAACAGGTCGACGTAGATCGGCGATTGAATGACGCGGATCTTCAGCCCCGCGATGTCGTCCGCCTTCGCGATCGGCCGCTTGCTGTTGGTGAGATTGCGAAAACCCAGGTCCCAGTAGCCAAGTCCGTGCAGGCCCTTGTCGTCGAGCCGGGCCATCACCTTCTGACCGAAGGGCCCGTCGGTGACCGCATCGGCCTCCTTGCCGCTGTTGAAGAGGAACGGAAAGTCGAAGACCGCAAACTCCTTGACCTGCGCCGAAAGGATGCCGGCGTTGAGCACCGTGAGCTCGACGGTTCCGCCCTGCAGCGCGGACACGGTCTGCAGGTCGCCGCCAAGCGTGCCGCCCGCGAACAGCTTCACCGTGATCTTGCCGCCGGACTTGGCCGCGACGATGTCGGCGAACTTCTGCGCGCCCTGCGCCTGCGGATGGCCGGTCTGGTTCTGGAACGCGAACTTGAGCGTGCGTTCCTTGACCTGCGCGCCGGCACCGGCCGCCGCGAATGCGGCGAAGGCCGCGATGGCCACCGCCAGCCATTTCTGCTTCGGGATTTTCATGGGAGGCTCCTTCGTGTGTTCCGCCAGGGCTTTCTTCAGGCACCGGCCGGTTGCTTTGCCTGCATCTCGACCAGCGCCCGCAGCGCCGCCAGGTACGACTGCGGCCCCAGGCCCTGGATCGTGCCCCTGACGGCCGGCGAGATGATCGAGTGCGCGCGCCAGGCCTCGCGCGCCGCAATGTTCGACATGTGCACCTCGATGGTCGGAAACGGCATGGCCTTGATCGCGTCGTGCAGCGAAACGCCGTGCTGCGTGAGGCCCGCCGGATTGACCAGCGCACCCTGCGCATCATCGATGTGCGCGTGCAGGAAGTCCACCAGCACGCCTTCGTGGTTCGACTGGATCGTCTCCAGCGTGGCGCCGAGCCCGCCCGCGAGCTTGTGCAGCATGGCGTCGATCTCGGCCAGCGTGGTGGTGCCGTAGATGTGGGGTTCGCGGCGGCCGAACAGGTTGAGGTTGGGGCCGTGCAGGACAAGGATCTTCATTCCGTGGCTTCTCTTATTTGCGGATGCGTGCGAGTTCGTCGTTGTAGAGCTTGACGATGGCGGGGTCGTAGCTGGCGGAGAAGCGCTCGATGACGGGTCCGGCAATCTGCCGCATGCGGGCCCGCTCGGCCGGCGCAAGCTCGTTGAACTGTGCGCCCTTGGCCTGGAGTTCGCCCACGGCGCGCTGCGCGGCGGCGCGGCTCACCTGGCGCTGGTAGCCCCGTGCCTCTTCGGCGGCCTCGCGCATCATCTTCTGCTCCGCGGGGCTGAGCGAGTCCCAGAACTTCTTGCTGACCAGCACGATGTTGGCCGCATACACGTGGTTGGTGGCGCTCACGAACTTCTGCACCTCGAAGAACTTGTTCGAAAGAATCACCGAGTACGGGTTCTCCTGGCCGTCGACCGCCTTCGATTCGAGCGCACCGTAGAGCTCCGCGAAGGGCATCGGCACCGGGTTCGCCTTGAAGGACTTGAAGGTCTCCAGGAACACCGGGTTGGGAATCACGCGGATCTTCAGGCCCTCCAGGTCTTCGGGCCGGGTGATCGGGCGCTTGCTGTTGGTGACGTTGCGAAAGCCCAGGTCCCAATAGCCCAGCGCGACCAGGCCCTTCTCCGGCAGCTTCGCAATGAGCGCCTGCCCGAGCGGGCCGTCGAGCAGCGCATCGGCCTGCGCGAAGTTGCCGACGGCGAACGGGAAGTCGACAAGCCCGAACTCCTTCACGATGCCCGCGAGCGAGGTGGTGGCCGGCGCCGACATCTGCTGCACGCCGCCCTGCAGCGCCGACTGCTGCTGCATCTCGTTGCCCAGTTGCGAGGCCGGGTACTCCTGCACCTTCATCCGGCCGCCGCTCCTGGCCGCCAGCAACTCGGCAAAGCGCTTCACGCCAAAGCTCACCGGATGGTCGGCATTGTTGAGATGGCCGAAGCGGATGATGCGTTCCTGCGCCTCCTGCGCAAACGCCGGAACGGCCAATGCGAGGGCCAGGCCGGCAACCGCCAGCGAGCGATGAAGCTTTCTCAAGATGGTTCTCCAGCAAGTGATGCGGCGCGATCTTAGGATCGAAGTGGAAATCTTTTCCACTAGTGAAAACACTTGGCAAAAGCGCTAGAGTGGGGCCTGCCCCACTTTCCAAACGACATGAGCGCCATCCTCGAACGCAGCTTCAAGGTCCTTGAACACCTGGCCGGCCATCCCGAAGGCCGCGCGCTTTCCGCGCTCTCCGCCGAGCTGGAAATGCCGCTGAGCGCCACCCACCGCCTGCTCGGCGAACTGATCCGCTGCGGCTACGTGCGGCAGGACCAGAGCCACGGCGACTACATGCTCACGATCAAGCTCGTGTCGCTGGGCCTGAGCTTCCTGAGCAACAGCGGCATCGTCGACGTGGCGCAGCCGCTGCTCGACCGGCTGGCGGCCGAATCGGGCGAGCTGGTGCGGCTGGCGGTGGTCGACGGCGACGAACTGACCTTCGTCGCCAAGGCGCAGGGCGCCATGCGCGGCCTGCGCTACGACCCCGACATGGGCCTCTCGGTCAACCTCTCGTGCAGTTCCGCGGGCCACGCGTGGCTGTCGACCATGACGGACGAACAGGCGCTGCAGCTGGTCGCCAGGCAAGGCTTCGGCAAGCCCGAGGACTACGGCCCGAAGGCGCCGACCACCGTCAAGGCGCTGCTGGCGTACCTGCGCGCGGCCCGCAAGCGCGGCTTCGCAATGATCAACGAGGTGTTCGCGCCCGCCATGACGGCCATGGCCGCTCCCGTGCGCAGCGGCAACGGCGCGGTGATCGGCGTCATCACCATCGCCGGGCCGCTGGTGCGGCTGACCGAAGAACGCATGCTCGCGCTGGGCCCGGCCCTCTTGGCCACGGCCGAGGACGTGGCGCATGCGAGCGGCGCGTCCGCGCTCTTCAAGCGGCGCGCCTGACCAGGCGCCTCGGGGGGACGGCCGCTCTTCAGAACGCCAGGCGGGGCGCTTCTTTCCGCAACAGTGCGCACGCGGCCGGCGCTGTCCAGGTCTCGGCCAGTGCCCGCGACAGCGCATCCAGCAGCTGCCGCACATCGCTGGCGGCATCCGTGTGCAAGGCCTCGGCCACGATGAGGACGCGGGAGGTTTCATCGCGCACGGCGGAAAGCGCGCTCTGGCGATGGGTCCAGCGCCGGGCGTGTGCGCGGCCGGCGGCATCCGCAAAGACGACTTCGCCGCGCTCGGGCGTTTCCGTTTCGCCCGAGAACGCGAGGTAGCTTTCAGTGCCGTCGGCGCACCGCACCTGCAGCCCCTCGGCCACCTTCGACAGGTCGAACACCGCGATGGGAATCGCGAAGGCCAGCGACAGCGCGTTGCAAAGATCGACGAGCGGATGGATCGGCGGCAACGCGCCTTCTTTCCTGAACCGGCGCAGCAGCGATTCGGAGGCGCACCGGTACTGCGTGGGCTTGAGGCCCATGCGCGCGAAGCTGCGGCGCCAGGCCTGGATCTCCGGAAGATCGGCTTCCGAGCCGACGGCCTCGAGCCGTGCGCGTGCCACGGCGTGGTAGTGCGCCACCTGCGCCTGCACGGCGGCGTTCCGGTGCATGCCCTGGGCCAGCAGGACGCCGGGCACCAGTTCGGGATGGCGCTGCCAGATTTCCGGCGAATGAGAGAAGAAGAAAGAATGCATGGCGCAGTGTGTCGCCGGCGCGGCGGCCTGTCTTGAACGCTATTGCAGCCGTGCGGGCGGCGTCCAGGCGCGCTGCCATGCGCCGGGCGTGAAGCCGAAGTGCAGCGCGAATGCGCGCGTCATGTGGCTCTGGTCTGCAAAGCCGGCCGCCATGGCCGCGTCCGCCAGCGCCGCACCGCGCCGGATGAGGCCGCGCGCCACTTCCGCGCGTTGCTGGAGCAGCCACGCGAACGGCGTGACGCCATGGACTGCCTTGAAGCGCCGCAGCAGCTGGTATTTGCTCAGCCCCGAAGACGCCGCAAGCTGGGCCAGGCTGGGCGGTTGCGCAAGGCAATCCGCGAGCATTTCGCGCGCCCGCGAGACGTCGACCGATGCCGCATGCGAGGGCAGCCGTTGTGCGCCGTGGCGCGATGCGAGCACGGTGCAGGTCTGCACGAACAGTTCCTCGCAGCGCAGCGCCTGCGCCTGCGCCCGCTGCGGCGCGGCAGAACGCGCCTCCAGCAGCCGCAAGAGTTCGCCGAGCAGGCGCCGCAACCGGTCGTCCTTGATGACGGGGCGGATCAGGGCCATGTCGTCATCGTTCGCCGCACCCGTTGCAGCTGCATCCACGGCCCATCGAAGCGCCGCGGGTTCGAGATACAGCATGCGCCAGCGCCGAAAAGGCCCGCCGAGCGGCCGCCCGTCATGCACTTCGCCCGGATTCGTCGCGATGAGGTGGCCGGCATGGGCCTCGACCTCGCCGCATCCGCTGGCCGAGCGCTGGGCACCCTCGTCGAGGATGCCGATGCCGAAGGTGGCGTGCCAGTGCCTGCCGTAGCGGCGCTGGCTCGAGATGCGGGTGCCATGCACACCCTCCCAGGGGGAGCCGAAGACGCGGCAGTCGTGGTGCGGGTTCTTCATCGCGCGGAGTATGCATGGCACGCGAAAGCGCAGGATTCGCCGCAAAGTGCGCAAATTTGCACAGGTTCCGCCGCGGCCTCCCTGCGCGACCTGCGGCATTTGCCAGTGCGCACTTGTAGGATCGCCGCCATCCAGCAAAGCACGCCATGCGGCCCGCACCCCACCCTTCCCTGTCCGCCTCGAATCGAATGAAGCAAATCTGCGTCAGTTGGCATTCGAGCGTCGTCCACGACGAGGACGACGAGCACTGCGACGACGGCCTGTGGGTGCCCGAAACCCCGGCGGCGCGCAGGGAAGCCCAGGTGATCTGCGAAGTTCAGAATGCGATCTACGGGCACGGCTCGCACTGGATCGAAGAGCGCGAGGCTCTTCTGCGGCGCTCCGCCTGACCAGAGCAGAGCGCGCAGGCCAAGAAACTGCGAACTTTCGGCCTCAAAAAATTTTCTTGCAGGGCGCTACAGTTCGCTGTCGATTTTCCGCAGCCTCGTTCGTCGTGCCAGTGGAGGGTCATCCTCTGCACTTCAGGAGAACACAGCCATGGCTACCAACACCATTCGCCTGCACCGCGTACTGCGCACCCCGCCCGAGCGGCTCTACCGCGCCTTCGTCGAGCCCAGCGCCTTCGAGCGCTGGCTGCCGCCATTCGGATTCACCGGCAAGGTCCACAGCATGGACCCGGTGGTCGGGGGTGCGTGGCGCATGTCCTTCACTGCCTTTGGCAGCGGCCAGAGCCACTCGTTCGGCGGGAAGTACCTGGAACTCGTTCCGGGCCAGCGCATTGCCTACGACGCGGCCTTCGACGATCCCAACCTGCCGGGCACCATGAAGACCACCGTGACGCTCACGGCCGTGTCCTGCGGCACCGAGATGTCCGTCGTGCAGGAAGGCATCCCCGACGTGATTCCCGCCGAGATGTGCTACCTGGGCTGGCAGGAGTCGCTGGTCGCGCTGGCCCAGCTGGTCGAGCCCGAGATTCCCGGCTGAGAAGCCGGGCTTCAATCGCCCGGTATGTGGGGCGGGTTGAGCTGCACGGCCCTGGCCGATTTCTTGCGCAGCCGGATGTTGAGCATCTCCACGGCCAGCGAGAAGGCCATCGCGAAGTACACGTAGCCCTTGGGCACGTGGTGCCCGAAGCCCTCCGCCACAAGAACCACGCCCACCACCACCAGGAAGGCCAGCGCCAGCATCTTGATGGTGGGATGGTTCGAGACGAAGCGGCCGATCGGGCCGGCAAACAGCATCATGAGGAACACCGAGACGATCACCGCGGCGATCATGACCCGCACGTCGTCCACCATGCCGACCGCGGTGATGATCGAGTCGAGCGAGAACACCAGGTCGATGACCATGATCTGGAGGATGACGCCCGCGAAGGTCGCCTTGACCGCGCTGGACTTCTGCTCGTGTCCGCCTTCCAGCGACTGGTGGACCTCGCTCGTGCTCTTCCAGATCAGGAACAGCCCGCCCAGGATCAGGATCAGGTCGCGCCCCGAAATGTCCTTGCCGAGCACCGAAAAAAGCGGCACGACCAGGCCCACGATCCAGGCCAACACCAGCAGCAGGCCGATGCGCATGAACATGGCCATGAACAGGCCGGCACGGCGCGCGAATTCGCGCCTTTCGGGCGGGAGCTTGTCGACCAGGATCGAGATGAAGATGATGTTGTCGATGCCCAGCACGAGCTCGAGCGCGGTCAGGGTCGCGAAGGCGACCCAGACCTGGGGATCCGTCAGCAGTTCAAGCATGGAAGATCTTTCGGCACGGCAATGCCGGCAAAAAAGAAGGGTTGGAGGCAGGAGCGAAGTCTGCCATGCGGCTTCCTGAGGGTTTTTCGCGTGACATCTTGAAATGGTTCTTCACCGAAGCGATGTGTGCGATCTTGCGCGGCCGAACGTTGGAAGAGGCATCGGGATCCTTCCCATATCTCAGGAGACGAGATGACCTTTCCTCGAACCGTTCTCAAGCTGGCTCTCTCGGGCGCGATGGCCGCAGGCGCTCTTTTCGGCGTGGCCGCTGCAAGCGCGGGCACCAGCTGGTCCATCGGCGTGTCGCTGCCCGGCGTGGTGGTGAGCGAACCGGCACCGGTGTACTACGAGCCCGCGCCCGTGTACTCGCGGCCGGCCCCCGTCTACTACCAGCCGGCGCCGCCGGTGCGCTACCAGCCGCCCTCCTACGTTGCACCGGCGCCCGTCTACTACGAGCCGGGACCGAGCTGGGAAGAACGCCGCGCGCAGCGCCGTGAATGGCGCCGCCGCGAATGGGAGCGGCGCGAGTTCTACCGCCAATATCGCGAAGACCGGGACTGATCCCCAGACCGTTCGCAGCCACGCGAGCGGCTACAGTCGCCCTCGATGCCATTCAATTCTCGAGGAGCGGACATGCAGATTCGCAGCGCTGCGGCTGGCGATGCCGATGCGATCCATCGCCTTCTTTGCGCCAGCGGATGGGCGCACCGGATCGCTGATGCCGCACATCTCGGCCGGCTGATCTCGGCATCGCAGCAGGCGGTGGTTGCGTTGTCGGCGGACGGCGAAATCGTCGGCTTTGCGCGCGCCATCGGCGACGGCATCTCCAACGGCTACCTGTCGATGGTGGTGGTCGCCGAGCCGTTGCGCCGGCAAGGCATCGGGCAGGCGCTGGTCCGGCACATCCTGGGTTCGGAGACGGGCATCACCTGGGTGCTGAGGGCCGACCGGCCGGGTGCCGCCGAGTTCTTTGCCAGGCTGGGCTTCAGCCCCTCGTCGGCCGCGATGGAGCGGCCGCGGGCGCAACACCTGCGGATGGCGCCTTGATCCAGGGAATCACGCGCATGGCGAGGCCGATGCTGATCGTTCTCGGCGGATTGCCGGGCACCGGCAAGACCACCATCGCGCGCGAACTCGCTGCACGCTTCGCCTGCGCCTATCTGCGCATCGACACCATCGAGCAGGCGCTCATCCGATCGGGGGCGCTCGATGAACCGGGCCCCGCCGGCTACGCCGTTGCCTGCGAGCTTGCCCGGTCCAATCTCGCGCTTGGCATGCCGGTGATCGCCGATTGCGTCAATCCGCTTGCGGTCACCCGCGAAGCATGGCGTGCGGTGGCAGCCGACACGTCCTCGGGCTTGCTCGAGCTCGAGATCGTGTGTTCCGACCCCGCCGAGCACCGCAGGCGCGTGGAGGGCCGGAAGGCCGACATTCCGGGCCACGTTCCGCCGACCTGGGAGGCGGTCGCGCGCCATGAATACGCGGCCTGGACCACGAGCCGCCTCGTCATCGATTCGGCGTTCGTCAGCGCGAGCGAGGCGGCCACTTTGATCCTGGAACGGTTGCGCAGCGAGGCCGCAGGCGAGTAAGTAAACGGCCTACATCCGGCTGCGGGCGAGGCTGATCAGCACGGGCTTCGAGCGGCATACGGTGGTTCTCGAAGGAGCACGCACCCATGGCCCGCGAATCCACGCTTTCGATCGACGGCTCGACCCTTTCCTACCGCTGTGCCGGCGACCCGCGCTCGCCGTGGCTCGTGCTGCTGCGCGCGGCCGAATCGCTGGGCGCGCATTGCCGGCGCGGTGGTCATGAACACCGTCATCCCGGGCATTGCGCCGTGGTCGAGGCTCATCGCCGAGCCCCGCATCTGGCACTTCGCGTTTCACGCGATACCGCAGCTGCCCGAATTGCTGGTGAGCGGACGCGAACGCGCCTATTTCGACTACTTCTACGACCTGCTCGCGGGCGACAAGCATGCGCTGACGCACGAGATCCGGAACGACTGGACCCGTGCCTACCAGCGGCCCGAAGCATTGAAGGCCGGCTTCGACTGGTACCGGGCACTCGGGAGCGCCGCGCAACGCCATGCGAGGCCCGTTCGCATCGACACGCCCATCCTGTACTTGCGCGGCGACGCCGGTGGCCGCGACATCGATGCCTACGCCGACGGCCTGCGCGACGTCGGCGCTGCGGGCATTTCGCGCTGAACTCGGGCATGCGGCCTGATCCCGGCAACATCGCCTTTTCTTCGGAGACCTCCATGCAAGCAAGAATCACCGTCATCACCCTCGGCGTCGAGGACCTGGAGAGAGCTGTCGCCTTCTATCGCGACGGGCTCGGCCTGCCCACCAAGGGCATCGTGGGCAGGGAGTTCGAGAACGGCGCCGTCGCCTTCTTCGACCTGCAGGACGGACTCAAGCTGGCCGTATGGCCGCGCTCGAGCATCGCAGCCGATGCCGGCCTCCCGCTGCGCGCAGGCGGATCCCTCGAATTCACCCTTGGGCACAACGTCATGTCGAAGGCCGAAGTGGACGCCGTGATGCAGCAAGCCGCGAGAGCCGGTGCCACGGTGGTGAAAACAGCGGCCGACACTTTCTACGGCGGGTATGCCGGCTACTTCATGGACCCGGACGGGCACCTGTGGGAGGCGATCTACAACCCGCAACTGCTGCCAAGGGTTGAAAAAAATGCCTAGGCGCTTCGGGCCGCGGCCGCCCGTCAAGGGCGGTCGGGCCTGATGTCGGGTGCAGGCGTCGCAGAGACACCCTGCGCCTCGGCCGCCCGCGATTGCGCAGCCATGGCTGCCTTGAAGCCCGGTCGCGCCTGCAGGCGCTCCCAGTAGGCCGCCACCGCGGGTGTGAAGCGCTCCGCCAAGCCCAGATGCTCGGCCAGCAGCAAGGCGTAGCCGACCGACACGTCCGCCGCTGTGAAGCGGCCTGCACAAAGATAGTCGCGCTCGGCGAGCAGCGGCTCCAGCGTCCGCAGGCGCGCCAGGAACCACTTGGCGTAGTCGTCGGCCACCTGCGGCTGCTTTCGCTCCGCCGTTTCGAAGTGCGCATAGCGCAACACGAGCGTCTGCGGAAAGGTCAGGGTCGCCTCGCCGAAATGAAGGTAGTTGAGGTACGGCCCGAAGTCCGGCTCGTCGCAGCCTACATCCAGCTGACCCGCCGAGAATCGCGCCGCCAGGTACTGGCAGATCGCGGCCGACTCGGTCATTCGCATGGCGCCGTCGGACAGCATCGGCACGGTGCCGAGCGGGTTGATTTCGAGGTACGGTCGCGACAGCACGCGCGGCGGAAAAGGCAGCATGCTGAGTTCGTAGGAAAGCCCGATCTCTTCAAGCATCCAGAGAGGGCGGAACGAGCGTGCGCTGACGCAGTGGTGCAGGGTGATCATGGTTCGGCGGCTGGTGGCCCGCCATTGAGTCGAGGCCGGGGTTGGGGTCCGAACGCGTCAGCCGCGCCGGGCCGCTTCGATCGCGGCGATGTCGATCTTTGTCATTTCCATCATGGCTTCGAACGCGCGCCTGGCTGCCGCCGGGTCGGGATCGGTGATTGCGGCCGTCAGGGCGCGCGGCGTGATCTGCCACGACAGCCCCCACTTGTCCTTGCACCAGCCGCATGCGCTGGCCTGGCCGCCGTTGCCGATGATCGCGTTCCACAAGCGGTCCGTTTCAGCCTGGTCGTCGGTCGCGACCTGGAACGAGAAGGCCTCGCTGTGCTTGAACGCCGGTCCCCCGTTCAGGCCCAGGCAAGGGATGCCCATCACCGTGAATTCGACCGTCAGTACATCGCCCTGCTTGCCCGAGGGATAGTCGCCGGGCGCGCGATGGACCGCGCCCACCGCGCTGTCCGGGAAGGTCTCTGCGTAGAACCTGGCGGCATCCAGGGCGGTGCCGTCGTACCAGAGACAAATCGTGTTCTTGCTGATCATCCTGGGTCTCCTGAGTGGGACAGATACGAACGCCTGTCGCGATCCCGGCAGGATAGCGCCTCCAGCCACGGCAGGGCGCGTCTCCGATAATTCTGCGATGGCCATCAACCCGATCAACCAGGATCCCGCATTGCTGCGGCGGCTGCTGCGCGCCAGGGACCGGATGGACGCCGCATCGCACGAGGAGTGGCCCGTCGAACGGCTGGCGCAGGTGAGCGGTGTTTCGGAGGCCCACTTCGCGCGATCGTTCAAGCAGGCCTTCGGCACCCCGCCGCACCGGTACCTGCTCACGCGCCGCATCGAGCGCGCGATGGCGCTGCTGCGCGAGACCGACCGGCCCATCACCGACATCGCCTTCGAGACGGGCTGGGCCAGCCTGGGCACCTTCGGGCGCACCTTCCGCGACATCACCGGCAGCAGCCCGAGCGCGATCCGCGCGCGCGGCAAGGCCACGCCGCACGAGCTCGGCCGCGTGCCCGCCTGCATCGTCAACGCCGCGCACCGGCCCCATCTCACGACCGCAGTTTCGGAGAAGCGGCGCCTGGCCGCAGACGGTACAAACAAGCCCCAACAACAGGAGATCCCATGAATCAGGGCATTGAAGTCGCCGGTCTGTATGTGCACGATCAGGATGAGGCGCTGGCGTTCTATGTAGAGAAGCTCGGCTTTCGCGTTCACACGGACGTGGGAAACGGCGACTATCGCTGGCTCACGGTGCAGCACCCCGAGCAGCCGTCGTTCCAGCTCGGCCTGTTCAGGCCCGGGCCGCCGGTGCTCGACGCGGCCACGGCGCAGGCGGTGCGCGCCATCGTGGCCAAGGGTGCGATGCCGCCGCTCGTGCTGCGGGTGGACGACTGCCGCGCTGCCTATGAGCGGATGCGCGGCCTGGGCGTGGAATTCACGCAGGAGCCGGTGGAGCGCTACGGTACCGTGGATGCGGGCTTTCGCGACCCGTCGGGGAACGGGTGGAAGATGATCCAGGGGCGAGGCTGAGCCGGCGCTCAGCGCCGGGCCAGCAGATCCGCCAGCTCGGGGACCAAGGCCTCGGGCGCCAGGCCCTGCGCATGCTGCAGCGTCTGCAGCACCGCCGCCGCAATGTCGCGGTGCGCACCGGCATCGCCCGCCATGGTGTTGTAGTAGCCGAGGTCCTTGCTCGCATTGGCGATCGAGAAGCGCAGGCTCGACGTGTCCTTGGCCGTGAGGTAGGGCCGCAGCCGCTCCAGCGCCACGCCGCCGCCGCCGCCCTTGGCCAGGATCTCCACGAACATCTCGGGCGCCACGCCGTGCTGGCCGGCACAGGCGGCCGCCTCGGCGATCAGCGCCACC
>Ga0307406_10000607_pt1 | contig 20493 bp, 12 predicted proteins | sample 322Cmetagenome_3_FD_203706 | JGI IMG/M metagenome (GOLD analysis project Ga0307406, IMG submission 203706) | Maize rhizosphere microbial communities from greenhouse at UC Davis, California, United States - 322HYB-C-2 | ecosystem: Host-associated > Plants > Roots > Rhizosphere > Soil | place...
CAGGTGGGAAGCAGAAGCGTGAAACAGAATCGAAGGAGAAACTTCATGAATCAGAGGTGAGCAGCCGCGGATTGGTGGAGTTATCCCCCAAATACGTGGTTTTCCAGAACAACCCGTCCGGGGAGTAGACAACGCCCGGAATTTGACGTAATTGTCACAAAGGCACTGAGAAAGTCACTTTTTTGCTGAATTTCGGCATTTGTCTCCCCGACCTCGACAGAATCCATGAAGTTTTCCTGCCGCGTCGCGTGCGTCGCGACCGCCCTTTTGTGCCGTCTCATCGCCTCTCCGGTGGCGATTGGCGATCCGTCGTTCGAAGGCAACTCGATACTGGCCAGCGAGTGGACGAACGATATCGGTCCTGAATGGACCGGGACCGGCGGGGCGAACTCGGGCAATGCCTTCGAGGAATATATCGCCGGCTTCGTAGCGGAGGGGACTGATCACCTCGGAATGAACCTGGGCTACGACGTTTGGCAGGACCTCGCCGTCACCTACCAAGCGAACACCCGCTACACGCTGACAGTCGCCGCCGGGAATCGTAGCGGCAGCACCCAGCCCGGAAACCAGAGCCAGTACCTGTTGGCGGACTCGGAGGGCACCATCTATGGGACGGGGATCCTCAATGCCTCCACCTTGGCCACCCAGACATTCGGCGATGCGCCGACGCTGGTCTTCAGCACTCCGGACAATCCCGCCGCAGTGGGCAAAACGATCCGCGTCTTGCTGCAAGCGCGGGGCAGCGGACGATCGCATTTCGACAATATCCGGCTCGATGCCACCTCGACGGTGCCGCCGGGTGCCGCCACGGTGGTGAATCAAGCTGTGTCGGCGCTGACAGCCAACACTGCCACGCTGAACGGTCAGGTGACGAATATCGGCGATGGTGCACCTTCCATCACCCTCTTCTGGGGCACCGGGGACGGCGGTCTAACAGCGGCGGGCTGGCAACATTCGCTGTCGCTCGCGGGAACTTACTCCGGCAGCTATTCCGGCGGCATCAGCGGGCTCACACCGGCGACCACTTACTATTTCACCAGCCGGGCCACGAATGTCGCCGGTGATTCATGGGCGCTTTCTTCGAGCATCTTTGAGACGCCGCCGCTGGCTCCGTCGGTAACGAACATTGCCGCCAGTGGCATCGGTCCGATTAGTGCGACCGTGGGCGCGAATGTCACGGCCACCGGAGGGGAAATCCCGGCCGTGACGATCTACTACGGACCGGTGGACGGTGGCACCACGGTGGCAAACTGGGCCTCGTCGATCAGCCTCGGTCAGCTTTCCGGTTCGGCCACCACGGCGCTTAACGGGCTCTCTTCCGGCACTACCTACTATTTCCGGGCCCTCGCGCAAAACGGCGGGGGGCAGACGTGGGCGACTCCATCATCCAGCTTCGCCACGCCCGCGGTTTCACTGGCGGCGGTGATCAACAAAGATGCGGAAGGCATCACCGGCACCACGGCGAGCTTGCGCGGCGAAGTCACGGCGACTGGTGGTGATGCGCCAGTGGTGACGCTCTTCTACGGCACTACGAATGGCGGAACCACTCCTGGATCATGGGCATCGTCGGTGAGCCTTGGCGTTCAAAGCGGCGACTTCAATCCGTTCGTCAATGGCCTGTCGCCGCAGACCACCTACTATTTTCGTAGTAGGGCGGTGAATGCCGCCGGCACCTCGTGGGCCTCTTCTTCGGCAAGTTTCACCACCACACCGTTGGTCCCGAATACCGCGGTGATCAATGAGATCCACTATCGACCGGCGGACAAGACCAGCCTCGAGGAATTCATCGAGCTCCATAATCCGGGCGATGCCGCGATCGATCTCACCGGCTGGACGCTTTCGGATGCGGTGACGTTTACCTTCCCCGGTGGCACCACGCTGCCGGCCGGAGGCTATGTGGTCATTGCGGAGAAGCCGGCGGTGATCCTGTCCAAGTATGGAAAGACGGCGCTCGGGCCGTGGACCGGCAAGCTCAGCTCGACGGGCGAACGCATCGACCTGAAGGACGGCGGCGGTGTATTAAAGGACCGCGTCGAATACGGAGTCGGCTTTCCCTGGCCGACCGGCCCCGATGGCGCGGGAAGCTCGGCCGAGCTGATCCATGCCAGCCTCGACAATGATCTCGGCGGGTCATGGCGTGCGTCCGGTTCCGCCGCGGTGGCACCCGTGACCTACATCGCCACCCAATCGACCGGCTGGAAATACAGGAAGGGGACTGCGGAAGCCTCCAGCCCGGTCGATGCCTGGCGCGCGACTGCCTACAACGACAGCACGTGGCTCACTGGCCAAGCAGGCATCGGCTACAACGATCCCGGCGTCTTGACGACTCTCGCAGACATGTCGGGCTTTTACCGGAGCGTCTATTTCCGCAAGAGCTTCACGGTGGCAGCGGGATCAATCCCGTCCCAGCTCCGCCTGCGACTTCGGGTGGACGATGGCTGCGTGGTCTGGATCAACGGCACCGAGGTCCGGCGCTTGAACGCGACAAGCGGCCAGCTCGCCTACAACTACCTCACGCCCGCTTCCCACGAAAATGCGTGGGAGGAATTCGTGATCGATAACGCCGACAGCTTCCTCTTTGGCGGCACCAACGTCATCGCGGTCCATGCGTTCAACAACAGCGACAGCAGCGGTGACTTCTCGATGGACCTCGAACTGCTGTCCGCCACGAACACGTCCGCGGTGCCTACGCCGGGTGCGGTGAATTCAGTGAAGTCGCCAGCCAGCTCCGCGAGTCCTCCGGCGATCCGTCAGGTGGATCATTCTCCGGTCACTCCCGCGCCCGGCCAGCAGGTCACGATCACCGCCAAGGTCACCGACCCGGACGGCATCGGCACGGTCAATCTCGCTTATCAAACCGTAGATCCCGGTAGCTACATCCGCCTGACCGATGCCACCTACGCCACTTCGTGGACCACGGTGCAGATGAGAGACAATGGCCTGAGCGGTGACGCGACTGCGGGCGACTCGATCTACACCGTCCGCCTTCCCGCGAACGTTCAGACAAACCGCCGGTTGGTCCGCTACAGGATCACCTTTTCCGACAGTCTTGGAAACACCGCCACGGTTCCCTATGCCGATGACGAGCAGCCGAATTTCGCCTACTACGTCTATAGTGGTCTACCGGCGTGGAAGGGCGCTTTCCGGCCGGGATCGACCACACTGCAAACATTCCCCACCACGCTGTTGGATGACCTGCCGGTCTACTCGCTGATTGCGAATGGAACGGATGTGATCAATTCGCAGTACAGCGGTGGTTCGGATGCCGTTCGTTTCCGCGGGACCTTTGTCTACAATGGGACGGTTTACGACCACATCGAGTTCAAGAACCGCGGCGAGGCCTCGACCTACGTTTCGGGGAAGAACAAGTGGCGCTTCTTCTTCAATCGCGCCCGCGACTTGCCGGCGAAGAGCAACTTCGGCGAGGACTACTCGGAGAAGTGGGGATCCTTCTCCGGCGACGCCTGCGCGAGCCCTTGGGCATCACTGCACCGCGGCGTGGCCGGCGTGGAAGAGGCAGCGTCTTACAAGATCTTCCAGCTCGGCGGTCTGCCATCACCGAATACCCACTACTATCACTTCCGCGTGGTTCGAGGCGCGACGGAAACGCCTGCCGCGGGAACGACGATCAATGACCCGATTGGGAATGCAGACGGCCAATACGCCGGCGACTTCTGGGGGCTTTATCTTGCGGTCGAGCAGCCGGACGGCTCGTTCCTCGACGAGCGTGGCTTGCCGGATGGCAGCGTTTACAAGATCGAGAACAACGCCGGCGACAAGAAGAACCAAGGCATCACGCAGCCGATTGATTCCTCGGACTGGGATACCTTCCGTGACGCCCACGTGAACGCCAACCCAACCGAGGCGTGGTGGCGCGCGAACATGGACATGGACGCGTACTACACGTTCCACGCGCTCAGTCGCCTGACCGGCAATGTGGATCTCCGCGGCGGGTTCAATCATTACTTCTACCATCGCTCCTCCGACAACCGCTGGGTGCCGATGCCGTGGGACCTGGACATGATGTTCATCGCCAAGACTCACTGGAGCACCACCGTCAATGGCTCGAGTTACCCGGGCGTCATCCACGCCTATCGATCGATCCTCCAGAACCCGGCGCTGGCGCTGGAGTATCGCAATCGCGCGCGGGAACTACTCGACCTCTTGGTCGACGACAACGACCCGGGTGGAGGTCAGTTCGGCCAGCTTCTCAATGAGTTCTCGTCAATCGTGAATCCCGCCGGGCAAGCGCTCACGTGGGCGGATGCGGACGCCGCGATGTGGAATCTCCATCCGCGCACTCAGGGAAGCGACAGCGCCGCGAACGGCCAGACGAACCACAAGGGGAACTTTTACCGTACCAGCTATTCCGACAGCCGTATGGGTGGCTCGTGGACCCGCTGGCTGGGCAGCGCCGCTGCCTCCGGCACCATGGAGCACGAGGACACCGTGATCTACCTCCGCGACTACGCGACCAACGCGTGGACTGGTGGCGCATGGACGGTGAACAATGGCAACCAGCTCGGCTACGGCTACCAGTACGTTGCCTCGGAAGCTGCCGATGCCCTGATTCCGCAACGCCCGGTGGTCACTGCGACGGGCGATCCTGCGTTCCCCACGAGCGACCTGACCTTCACCTCATCCGCCTTTGCCGATCCACAGGGTGCGGCCACCTATGCCAAGACCCAGTGGCGTCTCGCGGAGATTTCGGGCCAGGGAGTGAGTGGTTATGTGACGGGGACGCCGAGAAAGTACGAGATCAATAGTATTTGGACGCAGGAATCTGCTTCCGCTCCGGGTTCGGTGACCGTTCCCTACGGCGTCGCCACTCCGGGCAAGACCTACCGCGTCCGCGTCCGGCATCAGGATAATACGGGCCGGTGGAGCCGTTGGTCCGCGCCGGCGCAGTTCGCCGCCACCACGCCGCCGCCAGGATTGCTGATGCATTACTGGAACTTCAATGCTCTCAATCCGGCGAATCTGCTTACTGCGACGGAGACCATTGGCGGAGGCACCATCACTCCAGTTTTGACCAATGGCGCAGCAGTGGTGGAGGACAATGGCCAGGAGTTCTTCGCGGAGAACGCCCGCGACAATGATCCGGCGGGCAAGCATCTCCGCGTGAACAATCCGCTCGGTGCGACGCTGACGTTCGCGCTGCCCACCACTGGCTATGAGAACGCCGTGGTGAAGTACGAAACCCGCCGCTCTGGTCAAGGCGCGGGCCTGCAGAATGTCAGTTATACGACCAACGGAAGCACTTGGACTCCATTTGCGACGATCACCGTAGTGGATGGAACGCCGGTGCTGCAGTTGCTCGACTTCCGCAATATCGCGGCAGCCGATGACAATCCGCTTTTCGCCGTGCGTGTGACTTTCCAACAGGGAGCGGGCGGCACGGCGGGGAACAATCGCTTCGACAATTTCACGATCGAAGGCGATGAGCTCAATGTCCAACCGGGCACCTATGCCTATTGGCGGAACGAGCACTTCACTGGCGGTGATCGTGTCGATGAAGCTGTCTCCGGTCCCGAGGCGACACCTGCTGGCGATGGCATTTCCAGTATCATGCGCTATGCCCACGGCGTCGGGCCTTACGACCCGGTCCTACACCTGTTGCCGGTGCTCGTGAAGGAAGGCGGCAGCCACGAGTTCCGCTTCCGCTACGATTCGACGCGCACCGATCTGGTGTGGAGAGTGAAGGCGTCTAACAATCTCGGCACGTGGACGAGCACGCTGTTCGATTCCACGTTCGGTCCGGTGCCGCCGTTGGAGAGCGGATGGCTGCCCGTCACGCTGCCAACATCGCTCACGGGAAATCCGTCACCGGATACCCAGATCTTTGTCAGGCTGGAAGTGCAGCTTGCGAATCCGTAAACTTTGCCTGCCCTCCAGCTCAATCGTCTAGGAACTTGCCCGGATTGAGAATGCCTTGGGGATCGAGTGCATCCTTCAGCGCGAGGTGTACGTCGAAGGCAACTTCACCGAGTGCCTGATGGATCCACGGCTTCTTTGCGAGGCCGATGCCGTGTTCGCCGGTGATCGCGCCGCCGTGGTCGAGCACCCAGGCGAACAGCAGGTCGAGCGCCTTCTCGGCTTTCTCGCGCGTGGCGGGATCTTCGAAGCCAGCGACCATCAGATTGGTGTGGATGTTGCCATCGCCCGCATGGCCGAAGCAGGCGACGGGGATGCCGGTGTCCTCTTCCAGGCGCCGCGCGAAATCGACCAGCGCTACCAGCTTCGAGCGCGGAACCACGATGTCCTCATTGAGCTTCGTAAGGCCGGTATCGCGCAGGGAGTAGGAGAACTCGCGCCGCAGCTGCCAGATCGCCTCGCACTCGGCTTCTCTGGTCGCGCGGTCGATGCGGGTCGCTCCCACTTCTTTCAGCAGTGCTTCCAGTTCCTTCAGCTCGCTCTTCACCGCCGCGGGCCGGCCATCAATCTCGACGATGAGGTGAGCCTGACCCTCCGGCAGCTTGTCCTCGCCGAGCCGCTTGCGTGCGGCGGCCAAGGTGAAGCCGTCGGTGATTTCCAAGGCGGACGGCAAGTGGCCGCGATTGAGAATGGTCTGAACCGCCGAGGCTGCCGCAGGAAAGTCATTGAAGACTGCCGCCAGCATGGCACGCGAGGCGGGCTTGGGAATCAGCCGCAACGTGATCTCCGTGACCACGCCGAGCATCCCCTCGGAGCCGGTGAAAAGTCCGCACAGGTCGAAGCCGGTCTTGTTCTTGTGGACGCGGCCGCCGCAGCGCATCACGCGGCCATCGGCTAGCACCACTTCCAGTCCGAGAACGTAGCTACGAGTCACGCCGTACTTCAGGCAACGCGGTCCGCCGGCGTTGGTGGCGATATTACCACCGATCGAGCACTCCTTCAGCGACGCAGGATCCGGCGGGTAGTCCCAGCCGACCGCGCGCGCGGCGTTCTGCAGCTCCACCGTGATCACGCCGGGCTGCACCACCGCCACGCCATCGGCGGGATTGATCTCGATGATGCGGTTCATCCGCGCGACCGACAGCACGATGCCGCCGGTGATCGGCACGGCACCACCCACATAGCCGATGCCCGCGCCGCGGGTGGTAACGGGAATGTTGTGCTTCGATGCGAAGCGCAGCGTCTTCGAAACATCCTGTGCGGATTCAGCGAAGACCACCACGTCCGGCGTCTTCCGCGCATACCACTTGTCAGCGGCATGTTCCTCCAAGTCGGCGGCGCGAACCGAGACCTTTCCCGGGCCTAACAGTTCGCCGAGTTGCTCGGCAACCGCCGCGATGGAGATTTCGGGTGCTTCCTCCTCCTCGACGGTGGGCGCGACTTTCGCGGCTTCCGGCTTGTCGAGATCACTAAAGATGTCCCCGTCACCGTGGCCGATGTGGCCACGTCTTTCTTGCCGGGCGGCGTTGCCGTGGGTGATCCAGGTCGGGCGTTTGGGTGGAAGAGGCACGCCCAAGGATTTCCCCGGCATTCACTCCGGTCAACCCGCGAGCTTGTCTGGCAATCCCGCGGATTCCGGGATCCTGCTTACTTCAAGGGCAGGAGGGTCACCTTGCCATCGGGTGTGTTGCCGACGATGCGGTTGTTCTTGTAGGACTCGATCACGCCCTTGCCGACCTTCTTGACGCCATCGGCCATGTTGAAGGCGATGGTGCAGTTGTTGAGCACGGCGCGGCCGCGATCCGCGACGGTGACGCCGGAGCCGCAGCCTTCGATGCGGGTGTTTTCCAGCAGGGCGGCGCTGGCTGCGCCTACGGCCGGAGCGAGGGAGACGCCTTCGCCAGTGCATTCCTGGATCAGGCACTCACGCAGGAAAATCTGGGTGCCGGTGGTGGCAGAGGTCGTTTCGACGACTCCCTGTTGGAAGCCTTCGATGCGGCAATTCTCGAGATACACGGCGCCTGCGTTGACGATTTTCACGGCGACAGGGCTGTTGTCCAAACCCACGAAGGAGAGATTACGCAGGATCACCACATCGTCGGCTTCGGCATCGATCACCACGCCATTGAAGCCGGAACCCAGGATACTTCCCTCCATGCCGCCGCCATCGATGGTAATCGACTTGTCGATGGTGACGATGCCGAAGCTGCCGGGATCGAGAACGCTGATCACGCCCTTCTCGGTCGTCTTGGAGATCACGCCTGCGAAGGTCTTACACGGAGCAATGCGGCTGCCCGGGTTGGCATCATCGCCCACACCGGAGACCCAAGTGCGGGTGGCTTGGGCGGAAGCGGAGGAGGCGAGGCCCATCAGAAGAACTGCGGTGAGGGAGGAAATCAGTTTCACGATAGGCGAACCCTGCCCGATGATTAACCTTTCCGCAAGGTCAGAGGCTCCGAATGGACTCACGTGATCGCGGAATAGGGGCCCCTCCCGACTTCATGTCTTTGAGAGCCTTACAACGGATGTAAGGGAAAGTGTTCCGTGGGTTTGATTCCGGGCAGGACGCCCGATTGACATCGCCGCTTGGGCCCGCGTTGATCGCCGCTCGTGTTCTTCCAGATCCTCCTCGATGTGTGCGCGCCGATCTTTTTGATCGTGGGCGCGGGCTGGCTGATGGACCGCAAGTTCAAGCTGCACCTGGAGACCTTGGTGAAGCTGAACATCTACCTGATGGTCCCGGCCTTCATCTTCACGCGAGTGGTGAGCGCGGAGCTGGGTGGCGCGGAAGCGCTGCGCATCGTTGGATTCACCCTCTCGACGATCGCGCTGATGTTCGTTGGCAGCGTCATCGCCGGACGCCTATGCCGGATGGACACGCGGGGAAGGCAGGCGCTTTCGCTGGCGGCGATGTTCTACAACTGCGGCAACTACGGGCTGCCGCTGGTGACGCTGGCCTTCGGCAGCTACGCCGCCGCGGTGCAGATCTTCGTCCTCGCGACGATGAACATCTCGACTTACACGGTCGGGCTCTTCCTCGCCCAAGCACGCGGCGAAAGCCCCGGCTCGCACCGCAAGGCACTCATGAAGATGCTCCGCCAGCCGACACTCTACGCGATGGCTGCCGGGCTCATCTGCCGCGGCCTCGGGGTGCGGGTGCAGGACTGGATTTGGCTGTGGGAACCCTTCGACCTGATCCAGGCGGGGCTGATCGGCTTCGCGCTGGTGACGCTGGGCGTGCAGATGTCGCAAACGAAGCCCGCACCGTTCCGCGCGCCACTGTGGTCGGCGATCTTGTTGCGGCTGGTGATTTCCCCGGCGCTGGCGGTGCTGCTGGTGATGGCATTCGGCTTTTCGCGCGATGTCTCTGCCTCACTGATCCTCGCGGCCTCCGCGCCCACGGCAGTGAATACGGCCTTGCTCGCGCATGAATTCGGCGGCGACGTCTCGTTCGCGACCTCGGCGGTCTACTACAGCACCTTCATCAGCCTGATCACCACGCCAGCACTGGTTTATGCGCTGAAGCTGTGGCTGGCGTGACGACGCTCACTCGACCACCCGAAAGCCGAGATCAGGGCGTCGCAGCGCGCGGTCTGCGGTCCATTCGCGGGCGGTCGCGCCTACGGACGGCTTGAGATAGGAGCCACCCATCAGCACCCAGTTCTTCTCACCGAGTGGATTGGCGGGGTTGAGTGACTGGCTTTGGGTCCATTCCGTGACCGAGCCTGCCATGCCGAGCAGGCCGGCCGGCGTACGATCGGTCGGAGCAATCTCCTGCACCGGTCCCCAGCCGGACGGGCGCAGCGCGGAAGGTTCGGGAAGCTGGAGGCGCATGGCGGCCCACCATTGTTCCTCGGTCGGCAGGTGCACCGTCTTCCACTCGCAGTAGGCCATGGCGTCCCACCAATCGACATTCACGATGGGGCAGTCGCGGCTGATGACACGTCCCTGCCACTGGCCGCCGGTCTTGATCGCGGCAAGCATGTCGGCCCAGCCATCCGGCTCGTGGCCGGCCTTTTCCGCCGCTTGGCTAGCGTGGTCGTAGGCCGTTCGCCGGTCGGCGGGCAGCGCGGCCAGCGCTTTGAGAAACTCCTCGTACTCGCCGATGGTGACCTCGTGAGCTCCCAGCTCGAAGGCCGGCTGGGCAGAGGTGCCGCCATCCGGAAGCGGATGTGCGCCCTCGGGAATGACCACCGGACCCGGCAGCGAAGCGGTCGCCTTGCTACTGCCCTTGCCTTTCAAAACCAAAGCGCCGATCCCCACGGCAATCACAACGGCAGCCAAGCCGAGCACCAGTGGCAGCGGGGACTTTCTTGAGAGGGCGCGAGCGGTTGCCGGGACGGCGACGGCCGGGTTTTCGGCGAGCTGCTGCTCGATTTGCTCCGCGTAGGCACGGACTTCGGTCCATGTCAGCGAGCGGTCCAAGCCTTCGCCGCGCATCCATGCGAGCAGGGTCAGCGTCCGTGAGGCGCCCGGGCGTCCGTCCGCCACCAAGCGGACAAGCTCTCCGCCGAGGGTGGCAATGTCGGCAGTGGACTGCTCCGGCTTGCGCTCGCCGGCGAGCGCAAGGTTGGCCACGCGCACGACGCCGTGATTGTCGAGGAACACATCCGTCGCATGCATCGCGGCGGTGGCGGTTCCATCCGACTCCAGGCTCAACGAGGAATCGGCGACCCGGCGCAAGACGTGCGCGACCTGGACCGGCTTCATCGCCTCCCGTGCCTTCAGCCGGTCGGCCAGCGATGCACCGGGCAGCCGCTCGAGCACGGCAAAGCAGCGGTCGGGCAGCGTCACCGCTTCATAGACCGAGCCGATCAGGGGATGATCGACCGCGGCCTGCGCACGGACATCGGCGAGGAAGGCATCCCGCGAGTGAAGCGCAGTGGGCTTTAGCTCAATGACCACCACCTGCCGGCGGATGGACTGCTGCTCCGCCAACCACGTAAGGGAGGTCGGGCTTTCGGCGAGGATTTCGTCGAATCGATAATCGCCAATGATGGTGCCGGCGCGGAGGCGGAAATCGTCCATGAAATCAGGGAGGAGGCGGTGGCAGGTCGCCATTCGGATCGGCCGGCAGGTCCGGCAGGACGCCCGGGCTGTTCACATCGAGGAACTCTGGCATGTCGTCCCAAGGATTGCCTGATTGCGGCCGCTGCTGTGCCACCGCCGAGTTGCTGCGTGAAGCCAAGTGCCGCGGCCAAGGGGCGGTGTCCAGCACCTCGCCCTTGTAGATGAGCTCCACAACCTGACCGTAGTATTCGCGTTTTCCGAAGAGGTGCTCCTGCTGGAGATTGTCCCTCTCCAAAACATAGGGGAAACGCACGAGCTCTTCCCCCGATTTGAAATCGAAATCTCCCGTCGGGTATTCGACGCGATCCTGCGGCACTCCGGTCTGGGTCTCGACGATCTCCCGTTTGCCGTTCTTCATGATGGAGTCGTAGAAGGTGACCTTTACCTGCAGATCATTTTCTTCGAGTTTGATGTCCGGAGCGGCATGAACTGGCACCGTGATGACCACGCGCTGTCCTTTTTCGTAGTCACGGTCCGGGTAGATTTGCACCGTTCCGAGCGCCATTTGGCCCCGCAGGTCCGCTGGCATCGTGATGCCCGCCGCCAGCTTTTCTCCTGCCAGAGCGTAGAGTGATCCTGCTCCGGTGGTGCCGAGCTTGAGAATCTCCTGATAGGAGTCGGCCGCCTGATTGGCCAATGCCGGGTCGGCGGCTGCCATCTTTTCGTAGATCAGCGCCTTTTCGTAGAGCACGTTCGGGTCCTTTGGCGCGAGCTCGAGCGCTGCTTCCACCTTAGTGATCGCCGTGGCCATGTCATCGGCGACACGGGCCTTGCGAGCTTCTCCGACCTTTTGCTCCACCACCGGGTCCGCGATGGCCGGAATGGACAAGGGGCGCGGCGGTGGCAAGGTCGTGGCCTCGGGGAGCGGTGGCAATTCCACCGGCTTCGGCGTGGGAACCGAGGCCACTGTCGGCGGCGCGACTTCCGGAGCCACGGTGATGATCTTCGTCGGCCCGACCTTTTCCACGATCTTCACCTCCTGTGCGCGCTCGACGCGTACGGCCAGCGCCACGCCAGCGGTCAGGAGCTGGCAAAACGCGACCAACGCGAGCACCCAGCAGGAGAGCCGGAACACAAGATCGGACCGGAGGTGACGGGACATGAGCGGCACGCTAGGCGGCGAAAATCGGCGACGCAAGCAGCGACCTCGGCCGCCACCCACGGGCGATTGCGTATACGGAAGGAGTTAGCGGATTTCCGTCGCGCCGAAGTAAGGCACCAGCGCGTCGGGGATTTTGATGGATCCGTCCGGTTGCTGGTACTGCTCCAGAATCGCCACGTAGAGGCGCGGCAGAGCGGTGCCGGAGCCGTTCAACGTGTGACAGAAGCGGTTTTTCCCTTCGGCGTCCTTGAAGCGGAGCTTCATGCGGCGGGCTTGGTAGTCGGTGAAGCAGGAGCAGCTCGAGACCTCGAGGTATTTCCCATGGCCGGGGGCCCAGACCTCGATGTCGTAGGTCTTGGCCGAGCCAAAGCCGAGGTCGCCGGTGCAGAGTTCGATGGTCCGGTAGTGCAGGCCGAGCTTCTCCAGCGCGGCTTGGGCGTGGCCCAACAGGTTCTCCAGCTCCGCGAACGAGACGTCCGGGTGGACCACTTGGACCAGCTCCACCTTGTCGAACTGATGCATGCGGATGATGCCGCGGTTGTCGCGGCCCGCGCTGCCAGCCTCGCGGCGGAAGCACGGGGTGTAGGCGCACAGGCGCTTTGGCAGATCGGCTTCGTGAAGAAGCGTGTCCCGGTAAAGGTTGGTCACCGGCACCTCGGCGGTGGGCGCGAGGAAGAGCTGGTTGCGGCCATCCTCGCCGGCGTCGGTGCCGTACATGTCGTCCTCGAATTTCGGGAGCTGGCCGGTGCCTTCCATGCACTCGCGCAGCACCACGTGCGGGACATTGACCTCTTCGTAGCCGTGCTCGTTCGATTGGAGATCGAGCAGGAAATTGATCAACGCCCGTTCCAGCTTGGCACCCTTGCCCCGATAGACGGCGAAGCCCGAGCCGGCGATGCGCGTGGCGTCATCCAGTGAAATGATGCCGAGCGCCTCGGCGAGCGTCAGGTGATCCTGCGCGCCGGCGATCTCCGGCTTCTCGCCCCAAGTGCGGACCACCGGGTTGGCGGTCTCGTCCTCGCCCACCGGGCAGGCGGGGTGGGGAAGGTTCGGGATCTCCATCAGCAGCTCGGCCTGGCGGGTGCCGGCGGCTTCCGAGTCGGCATCTAGAGCGGCGATCTTGTCGTTGATTTCGCGCACGGCGGCTTCGATGGCCGAGGTGTCCTCGCCCTTGCCCTTGAGCATGCCGATCTGCTTGGAGGTGCTCTTCCGCTCGGATTGGAGCTGCTGCTTTTCGGTCTCGGCTTTGCGGCGGGATTCGTCGCAAGCGAGCACTTCATCGATGAGCGTCCAATGGTTGCCGCCGCGCGCCTTGAGGCGTTCGCGGATGGCATCGGTGTGTTCGCGGATCTCGCGGATATCGAGCATGACGCGGCGAGCCTTAGAGCATCACCGCACGGTCGTCCATCGCCCTACTTGGAAAATTGGGTCACGAGGAAGTAGATGATCACCAGCAGCAGCAGGCCGCCGATCACGGCGAGCATGTTTCGCTGGCCCTCGCTCATGCCCTTTTTCTTCTTCGTGAGATAGATCTGGGGTGCGGCTACGCCGGCACCGGGAGCCCGGCGGACGGTCGGCACCGGGGCTGCCACCGATTCCGGCACTACCACCGCGATGTCCGGTGGCGGCGGGCCGCTGTCGATTTCCGGCTCAGGGATCTGGGTCGTGTGAATGCTGGGCGGCGCGCCATCCGGAGGGGCCAGTGGCTGCGGCGCGGTGTGGGTTTTGACCGTGTGGGTCGTCACCATCGCGGTCGGTGCCGGGGTCGGACGCTGTGGGGCACCGCTGGCCAAGCGCGGTCGCAGACCGGCTGGCACCTGGGGAATGATCGGGGTCGGCTGGACGATCGCCTGGGAGAGCGGCTGATCGAGCTGGATGAAGCTCTTCAGGCTCTCGCGGGAGTTTTCCGGACGCTCGGCGGGATACCGGTTGATGTGCCACATCACCCAGTCGGCGGCCCATTTCGGGATGTCCGGCCGGACATCGCCGAGCGGAATCACGCGGTGCTCGAGATGCGCCGCCATCACCTGATGGGCGGTTTCCCCTTGGAAAGGATTCTGGCCGGTCAGCGTGAAGTAGTAGACGCAGCCGATGGAATACATGTCCAAGCGCGAGTCGAACGGCGCGCGCTCGAACTGCTCCGGTGCCATGTAGAAGATCGAGCCGAAGATGTCGCCCTGCTCGATCGTGTCGATCGATGTCTTGGGGCTGAATTTCGCGAGGCCGAAGTCGACGATCTTGGTTTGGAAGCGGCCGGACGGCAGCCAGTTCACCATGATATTCGACGGCTTCAGGTCGCGGTGGACCAGACCGAGGTGCTGGGCGGCGACCAGCGCTTCCTGGATCTGCAGGACCAGTTCGCGGAAATCCGGCCATGTGAGCGGTGCCTTTTCGACGATCTCGTCCAGCGTCTGGCCGGTGAGCAGCTCCATCACCACGAAGGGTCCGTCCTCGTCGGAACCGACGTCGTAAATGGTGACAATATTCGGATGCTGGAGGGCGGCGAGGGCGCCGGTCTCCTTCTCCATCTGCTTGGTAGCCTCCTCGCGATGCTCAGCATCGTCGCCGGAAACGATCCGTTTGACCGCCACCTCCCGCTTCAAGGCGTGGTCCCAAGCGCGGTAAACCGCGCCCAGTCCGCCTTGGCCGAGCTTCCCCCGGATCTCGTATCGTTCCTCCATGTATAGGGCTTTCCACACTTTGAAGCCGCGTTTCCCCCTGCGGCAATGAAGAAAAACCAGACCGGTTAGGTCAGCCTTACTCCATGTAGAAGCGCCGGACCCCTGCCCGCAGCAGCGGATCACGACGGCTCGACTCATCGATCACGTCGTTTCCGGCGCGCCGCAAGCCATGATATGCGGCCAGCGCCTCAAAGCCGGCATTGAGCGATCCCTGCATCGGATTGTGCTTCGAAAGGCCAATCTCGATGTTTTCCGGGAGCCCCTGCGGCACCACCAGACCCGCCTGGATCATGCGGTGGACGCCTTCCGAGTAACGGCTGCCGCCACTGAGCGCCAAGCTCATGACCATGGCGTGCGGGTGGAGCCAGCGGATGGCGGGGACATCGACGCCGTAGGCAGCGTAGCCCTCGCCCGGCATGCCGCCCTCGCCGCCGGAGAGCCCGAAGATGCCGGCCTGAGCGGCGGGCGACTCCGGCCAATACCTGTCCACGTAGCGGGCCTGCCGCTCTAACAAATCCCTGCGGGCCGCGGGCCAGACCGTGCCGGAGGGCAGGTCCGGAGTCTCCCGGTCGAAGTCGGGGTAAAAAAGGCTCTGGATTTCCGAAATGAACTGCACGCCGCGGAAGACTTGACCACCGGGGCTCATCTGGCCGCGAGCTTCACGGCCGGCGACCATCGCTTCCAGCATCAGGACCAGCGCGGTCTCGCCACCCCAGTCCCGCCACTGGCCAGACAGCGGCGTGGTGCCGTCGGTCGCGAAACCATGGCTGACCCAGCCGTCGCCGCTGGTCGCGAGGTTGAAGTCGAGATCGGAGATCATTGCCGCGATGGCGTCCTGCACGTCATCCAACCCCAGGATATCGCCCGCAAGCCGCAGGCTGATCAGCGCGATGGCGGTATCGACCGTGCTGTACTCGGTGCCCGGGTGGACCACCGGCAGGCCATTCGAGTCGTTGCGGGTGAAGTGCGGCAGGAAACCGGCGGCCTTCTGAATGCTCAAGAAGGCGCGTGTAGTCCGGCGGACTTCGCCCGCCACCATGCCGCGATCCAGCCAGCCTTCCGCAGCGGCGGTCGCACTGGCGAGCGCATGCAGGCCGGACGAGCTGATCGAATCAAAGACGCCGGCCGGCAAATGAGCGCGGTCGCGGGTGAGGCCGTCTTCAGGATCGTGGCAGCGCCGCAGCTTTCCGAGCGACACGCGCACCAGCCACTCCTCGTCGGAGATCGCCGGCTTCTGGACATCGAAGCCGATGGCTGACACCTCCACCGAGCTGCCGGGTTCGGCCACCCAGTTGAAAAACTTCACCGGACCCAGTTCGGCTGCCGAGAGCTCGAAGCGATGGCGCGTCCGCTCGCCTGGCTCGAGCATCATGGTTCGTGTCCACTTCACCATCTTGCCCGGATCGGCGAGTTCCACTCGCAGCACTCCTTGGCCGCGGGCATCGACGGTCACGGCGACCACGCCGGCGCGGACTTCGGGTGGGCCACCCAAGCCGGTGACATCGGTGGGATCGAACAACCGCTGGCCTTCCACGGCCAATCCGGCCAGCGAATGCCAGGCACCGGTCCACTCGCCGTCTGCCTTGGTGCGGATCGCGCCTGCCCTCGATTCCAAGCGAGCTTGGCCGGGCCCCATCCAGCCGAAGTCGGTGCCGAAGTGGGTGAAGTTATCGAAAGGATTGATCGCCGGAGCGGCATCCGGCCGGTCGCCGGGAAAGGAGATCGAGTAGTTGGTCACCGGCTGCCAGACGGTCTCCGCCGTCGCCGAGGCCAAACCAAGCGTTACGCCCCAGACCGCGAGCCGTATCCCCATGCCACCGCGTCGGGCGGTGCGGGTGATGCTGCTTACAAAAGCGGAATGGATGAACTGCAAGGGCGCTACCACTGCCCGCGAGTGAAGCGTAAATCAGGACGGAAATCCACCCCTCCCATCGCAAAAACCGAAAATACGGGAAAACTAAGTAATTTCCCCCGGTTGCCTCTAACTAGTGGTTATCGGCGGTTTCCTTGATGTCATTCAAGGCCGCGATGAAATCCCCGAGGATCTCGGCGGGCACCATGATGGTGTCGCGGTTGCCGCCCACATCTTCGGTGATCTTCACCACCATGCCACGGGAATTCTGTTTCAGATCCAGGAAGAAGGTCTTCCGGTCGGCCAGGATCTTCTCCGTGTGCAACAACTCGCTTTCCACTCGTCCCCCTTTCATAATTGTGGCGCGCAGTTTCCCGGGAGAGCGTTGATTGTCAAGGAAAAGGCCGGGGGCGGACGGTCCGGTGTGCACTTATTCCCGCGTGTTTCTTTCCGACGGATGGCGGGACTTGCAGGAGGTTCACGAGGCTGATCGTATCCATGACATCATGAAATGCCGGGCACTGTTTGTCGCCGCTTGCTTCGCTAGCATCTCCATCGGCAGCTCGCAGATATCGTTGCCGGACGTAGCGCCCGGTTCCTTTGGAACCGTGCCTCCGAAGCTCACCGGGCCGGATCAACCGGCCAATCCGATGGAAGCGGAAGCGCCCACGTTGAAGGTCTGCCAGAATGCCGCTGCGGTCTTGAAGGAGCTCAAGATCCGGCTCTCGGAGGAGCAGCAGCAGGAGCTCGATGAGCGGCGCTTCCTGTTGATTCCCATCGAGCTTACTTCCTTGGGCGAGGATTTGCCGCAGAATGAGGAGGACAAGGAATGGGCCTTCACCTCGGATGAAATGCTGAATGCCTTCTCGCGGATCGGAGGCTTTCCGGAAGCGAGTTTGCGTGAACCGGCCGATTCCAAGCTGATCACGCCGGACATCGTTCTCCACGCGTGGCATCGCGGGTTTTCCCGCACGCTCGAATACATTGAGCAGCGTCGCCTTCACGAGTTGCTCACGCTCTTTCTCGAAGGCGCTTTGGAAAACGCCCGTACCCTGCGAGTCACTATCGAGGGGCCTGCAGCGGAACGGCTGGCTTGGGCCGAGGCTCGCTTCGCTGTGCCATGGATATTGCTCGGGCCACCGGCACCGCCGGATCCCGATCCATCGGAAGAGACGAAAGCTCCGCCGCCGATGCCGTATGCCGAAGCGGTGAACAATCGGCTGACAGCCGCAAGCAGGAGCCTGCCCGAACCCGTCGCCAAGGCACTGAAGGATGAAGTGACCCTCGTTCTCGCCGCCGATGACATGCAGGAGTCGCCGCTCTTCGGACGCTACACTCCGGGCAAGCCATCGGACTACAGCCAGTTCAAGCCGCGGTCTCACTACACGAAGAGCGATGCGCTGGGCGGCTACTTCAGGGCGATGATGTATCTCGGGCGCAACGGCTACGATTTCCATAGTAGCGAGGCCTTTGGGGATGCCGCGCTGGCGGCGGTGATGATGTCGATGCTGCCGGACGAAGGCAATGTGCCGCTCGAGTCATGGAAGCAGGTCATGGAGATCACCGGCTTTTTCGCCGGTCAGAGTGACGATATCACTTACCCCGAGCTGCGCGCCTGGCTGGCGGAAACGCTCGGCGCACCCTCTGTGGATATTAACGCTGTCGTCTCCCCGGAGACCGCGAGCAAGCTTGCCGCCAACCTCGCGAAACTCCGCCCGCCGCGGATCGTCTCCGCCGCTCATCTCGATCAAGTGGTTTCTCCGGAAGCAGACCCGCCTGCCTTCCGCATCTGCGGCCAGCGGTTCACGTGGGATGCACGAATCCTCGATCGCTTCACTCGCGGCGCACCGGAGGCGATGCCATCGCTTCCAACCGCACTGATGATTCCGGCGGTCTTCGGCGATGCCCGTGCCGAGAAGCTCGTGCGCGAGCGATTGGAGCCGAAGCATCTCGCCACTTTCGAGCAGCGGCTGCCGGAGATCCGCAAGGAGATCGCCGGAGTTGCCGATGCGGACTGGTTCTCTTCGATGGCTGCGAAGCAGCTTCAGGTCCTCTCGACTCTCGCTAAGCCGCGTGGTGAAAACGTGCCTTCCTTCATGAAGGGTGAGGCCTTCGCGGCGAAGAACCTTGAATCGCAGCTCGGGTCCTTCACTGAGCTCAAGCATGATACCGTGCTCTATGCGAAGCAGGTGTATGCCGAAGCGGGCGAAGGCGGCCTCGATGAGAAGATCCCGCCGCCGGTGAAGGGCTTCATCCAGCCCGATCTGACTTTTTGGCGGGAAATGGAACGCCTCGCGAACTTCGCGGCCGAAGGCTTCGAGAAGCATCGTTTGTTCCCTGATGCAGCGGAGGAGTTTTCGCGCTTCCGGGTCTTCGCGGACCAGATCGGCTCCCTGCGCCGTCTTGCCGAGAAACAGGCCGCTGGTGCTGAGTTGAGCGACGACGAGTGGGAGACCATTCGCAACGCCGACTTTTCTGAGATGGGGCGACCGTTGGTGCCCTTCGATCAACCGAAACCCGGCGATGGCAAGTGCGCGCTGGTCACAGACATCGCCACCGATGCCGCCACCGGCAAGATTCTGTGCGAGGCACTCGGCCGGCCATTCGTGATGCTCGCCTTGGTCGGCGGCAAGGATGGCCAGCGAATGGTCGCGGGTCTCGCTTATCATCATCATGAGTTCGCGCGTCCGCTGGCTGCTGGCCGGATGACCGACGAGCAATGGCAGGCGGGTATTTATCAATCCAAGCCGAAGCTGCCGGAACGGGCCAAGTGGAGTGTCCCGGTCACTCGCCCCGAGCGGATCAAGGAGCCGGAGGAGTGATCGCGCGTCTGACGATCCTGCTATTGTTAGGGCGGTTGCTCGCAGCGGAGCCGTACCCGCTGATGTTCGATTCGCCTGCGCCTTTCCGGCGCGCGATCGAGACGGCGACGAAAGAGGCACGGCCGGTCGCAGCCAGGATCACCGGGGTCACCGTGCCGCATCATCTCCTCGCGGCGGACATGATCGCCTCCACGCTGTATCGCGCGTCGGCGGGGAAATATGATCGCATCGTACTTCTCACCCCCGATCATTTCCGCCGGTCGACGCGGCCCGGTGCGACGACCTTGCGGCCATTCCGCACGGCATTGGGTGACGTGCCGGTGGATGAAACAGCGGTCCGGCGATTGATGCAGTGCGGCGCCGTTGCCGAGTCGAACCTGTTCTCTCATGAACACGGAGTCCACGCGATCCTGCCCTTCCTCGCGACATGGTTCCCGCAGGTGCCGGTGGTTCCCGTGGCAATCGATGCCCGCACTCGACCAGAAGACTGGGAGAAGCTGGCAAAGGCCATCGAGCCTCTCGTCACGATGCAGACCTTGGTGGTTCAGTCGACTGACTTCTCCCACTACCTGACACAAGCGGTCGCGGCGACGAAGGATCAGCAAACACTGATGCTACTCGCTGCCGGTGATGCGAGGGAGATCCCGGCCTTGGACCAACCGGATCACCTCGATTCGAAGGCTTCACAGTGGATCCAGATGACGCTTCAGCAGCGGTGCTTCGGCTGCGGCACGCCAGTGGTCGTCGACAACCGGAATGCCATTCGTTACGGCGGCAGGCCGGACGAACCGCGGACGACGTCCTACATCACCCAGCTTTATTCGAACGACTTCATTGCCGCGTCCGCGTTGCCGGGCGAGGCATGGTACTTCGGAGGGGATACGCATTTCGGCCGTCTTGTGGCGAAGGCATTTGCCGATCCATAGCGAGCCGCTTCCATTCGCGAACCGGTGTTGAAGGTCACTGCCGGTCGGCCGTTGATCGTGAATCTCGAGGGCGTTCTGTTAGAAGAAGCGCCGACCGCTTACAAGCATCCGATGCGGATCGGCATGCATTCCACGCTGGCATTGCCGGAATTGAAGAAACTCGGTG
>Ga0307406_10000608_pt1 | contig 20477 bp, 23 predicted proteins | sample 322Cmetagenome_3_FD_203706 | JGI IMG/M metagenome (GOLD analysis project Ga0307406, IMG submission 203706) | Maize rhizosphere microbial communities from greenhouse at UC Davis, California, United States - 322HYB-C-2 | ecosystem: Host-associated > Plants > Roots > Rhizosphere > Soil | place...
TGGCGAGCTACGACCTCGTCTCGCTTCCCGTCGTCGATGCCGCGCGTCGCCTCGTCGGCGCGGTCAGCATCGATGATGTGCTCGACTACCTGTTGCCGGACGACTGGCGCTCGCATGACAGCGACGAGACCGCGACGCCCGCGAAGGAGGTGCGCTGATGGCACGGTCTCCGCGCCTCGACGCGCCCCTCGGTCGGGGCACCACGCGCGCCCGCCCCACCTCGCGCGACCGCTTCGGGCGGTTCACCGAATGGGTCGCCCGGGCGATGGGGACCCCCGCGTTCCTGCTGATGCTCACCCTGTTCTGCGTGGCCTGGATCCTCTGGAACACGCTGACGCCCGATCATCTGCGATTCGACGATGCGGCTCTGGGCTTCACCGCGCTCACCCTCATGCTCTCGTTGCAGGCCTCGTACGCCGCGCCCCTGATCCTGCTCGCGCAGAACCGCCAGGACGACCGCGACCGGGTGCAGATCGAGCAGGACCGTCAGCGCGCGGAACGCAACCTCGCCGACACCGAGTACCTCGCCCGTGAGATCGTCGCGCTGCGGATGGCGCTCGAGGAGCGCAACACGCAGCTCGTCACCCGCGATGTGCTGCGGAACGAGCTGAAGGCTCTGCTCGCGGAGCTCGAGACCGCCGATGAGAAGCACGGCGAGAAGCTCGGCGCCGAGAAGCACACCGGCGGCGCCGCCTCATGACAGCGGTCGACAGAGTCCGCGCCGCCGTGGCCGCGGTCACGGATCCGGAGTTGCGCCGTCCGATCGGCGACCTCGACATGGTGCGCGAGATCGAGGTGGACGGTGATCTGGCGCGGGTCGGGATCGTGCTCACGATCGTCGGCTGTCCCGCGGCCGCGCGCATCGAGTCGGATGTGCGACAGGCGGCGGCATCCGTTCCGGGCATCTCAGCCGTCGAGGTCGCGGTCGGCGTGATGACGCCCGCCGAGCGCAAGGCGCTGACCGAGAAGCTCCGCGAGGGACGGCCGGCGAGGCAGATGCCGTTCGGCCCCGAGTCGCTCACCCGGGTCATCCTCGTCTCCAGCGGCAAGGGCGGGGTGGGCAAGTCGACGGTCACCGCGAACCTCGCCGTCGCTCTCGCCGACCAGGGACTGTCCGTCGGACTCGTGGATGCCGACGTGCACGGATTCTCGATCCCCGGCCTGCTCGGCATCCCCGCGGGGACCCAGCCCACGCGCATCGACGACCTCATGCTGCCGCCGGTCGCCCACGGCGTGAAGACGATCTCGATCGGCATGTTCCTCCGCGACGGGGAGGCCGTGGTCGCCTGGCGAGGACCGATGCTGCACCGGACGGTCTCGCAGTTCCTCACCGACGTCTTCTTCGGCGATCTCGACATCCTCCTGATCGACATGCCTCCGGGCACGGGCGACATCGCGATCTCGATCGGGCAGCTGCTGCCGCACGCCGAGGTGCTCGTGGTCACGACGCCGCAGGCAGCGGCATCCGACGTCGCCATCCGCAGCGGCCTCGTGGCCCGTCAGACCGGGCAGCGCGTGATCGGGGTCGTCGAGAACATGGCCGCGTACACCCTCCCCGACGGCACCGTCGTCGACCTGTTCGGCTCCGGCGGCGGCGAGGCCGTGGCCGCGGCGCTGTCGGAGGGCGGCGACGCCGTGGCACTGCTGGCCTCGATCCCGCTGAGCCCGGCGCTCCGCGAGGGCGGCGACGTCGGCATCCCGATCGTCACCACGGGATCGACGGATGCCGCCGCCACCACGATCCGTGCCCTGGCACGATCCCTCGCCGGTCAGGGCCGAGGTCTCTCCGGACGATCCCTGCCGGTGTCGATCGGCTGAGCCGCCGACGACCGGAGGCCCCGTGGGAGAATGGGACGATGCCCCCTCGCTCCCTCACGATCGATCAGAGCCTGCTCCGACGGATGGCGCGCGATGCGGCCGTCTACTCGCTCACACGCCCGGTCGCGATCGTCATGTGGGTCGCACTGGCAGCCGCCCTCGGGATCAGCATCCTGAACCTGTCGGGACGGATCGCCGCCGGCCAGGACGACGGCGGTCTCGCGGCGTGGATGCCGCCGCTGGTCATCGCCCTCGCCGTCGTCGCGATCGTCATGTCCATCTCGAGCGCTCGTCACGCCGTGCGCGCCGCCATGCCGCCGGCGACCGTCGTATGGGTTTCGCTGGAGGACGAGGTGCTGCAGGTGGGTAGCGGCGATCGCCGCTCGACGATCGCCTACAGCACGTTCCAGAGCATCAGGGTGGGCACCGATGCCGTGCTGCTGAAGGTGCGCGACGCGTCGGTCGCGACGGCCATCCCCCGCGCGCTGCTGAGCGACGACGACGTCGCCGCCCTGCGCGCGAAGATCGCCTAGGCCACCGGGTCCCCGGTGCGACGCGCTGTTCGGCGCGATACCGCGAGGCGGATCAGCACGATGATCGTCACGCCGACCGCGAACGGCGGGAGGAAGACCGCGCCGAACGACAGCATCGTCCCGACGGGGTAGTCGGCGTTGCCTCCGCGACCGAGCCCGATGCTCCCGCCTCCGAACGAGTCGCCCGCGATCAGGAAGGCTCCGTCATAGACGTCGAGCGAATCCGTGCAGCGGACCTCGTGAGCACCCGCCGTCGAGGCCGTGAACTGCGTGATCTGCTCGAACCCCGCCTTCGGCGTCATCCACCAGAGAGTGCTGCTCCAGTCGAGCGCCGGTGCCCCGCGCTGCGCCACGGCTCCTCCGTCCGGTGCGGTGACGACGCAGTCCAGGGTGCCGAGGCTCGCGGAGACTCCCTGCGCCCAGACGCCCGCGCGTTGGTCCGCGCCGAGCTCGACGACGATCGCGTCACCGAGCGGGCGGGGCTCCGCACGGTCGACCGACGCGACGATGGGGAGGACCCAGAGCACCCAGATCAGCGCGCCGCCGACGCCGCCGAGGACCGCGGCGGCCACCGCCACGCGAAGACGAGTCGCCGGGTGAGTGCGCGACCCCGCCGGCCTCACGTGGATTCGGGGTCGTACGGCGGCCGGTTCTCGGCGCTGAACTCCTGCGGGGCGCGCGGCGCCACGGGCTCGGCGATGGTGGCTCGCGCCTTCGTCGCGGCAGCGGGCTGCGGCTCCTCCAGCAGCGCATCGCGGATGATGCGGCGCGGGTCGTACTGCCGCGGATCGAGCTTGCGCCAGTCGACGTCATCGAGCTCGGGGCCCATCTCCTGACGCATCTTCGACTTCGTGTCGCGCACGTACTCGCCGACCTTGCGGACCATGCGCGAGAATCCCTCGGCAGCCCGCGGAAGACGTTCCGGACCGATGATGAGGACCGCGATGAGGCCGATCAGCAGCAGCTTCTCGAAAGTGAGCCCGAACGTCATCTCTACAGGCTACCGCCGCGCCTGCACTGCCCGCGCACACCGAACGAATACGCTGAGAACAATCACAGTGCAAGCACGGAAAGGCAGGCCATGAGCGAGCACGAAGCGAACGCGCGTTTCCTTCGCGAGTCCATCATCGAGCCGGATGCCATCGCGCGCGCCCGAGCCCATGCCGTCGAGCTGGGAGCGGCGCCCGTCAGCGCCGTCGTCGGGTCGCAGCTCGCCGTGATCGCCGCCGCGACCGCCGCGCGATCGATCGTCGAGATCGGTACCGGCGCCGGCGTCTCGGGACTGTGGCTGCTGCGCGGAGCGCCCCAGGCGGTGCTGACCTCGATCGACAACGAGCCGGAGCATCTCGCCGCGGCCCGTCAGGCCTTCTCCGATGCGAAGGTCCCCTCGACGAAGGCTCGTTTCATCACCGGACGCGCCTCCGACGTGCTCCCCCGCATGAACGAGGCCTCCTACGACATCGTGCTCGTCGACGCCGACCCCGAGAACGTGATCGAGTACGTCGAGCACGGTCTGCGGCTCGTCCGCGCCGGTGGCATCGTGCTCGTTCCCCGCGTGCTCGGTGGCGGCCGTGTGGCCGACCCGGTGCAGCGCGACGAGGTCACCGCCGCGTACCGCTCACTTGTCCAGGAGACGCAGGAGTCGTCGGCCGTTCTCGCGACCGTCTCCCCCGCGGGCGAAGGCCTCCTTCAGCTCGTCAGCCTCGCCGACCACAGCTGAGCCGCGCCCGCAACGAGAAAGAGGGCGACGGATCCGAAGATCCATCGCCCTCGAAGATCCGCAGAGCGGATCCTGGGTCTATCAGGCCGGTGCCACGACGGCGGCCAGCACGTCGTGAAGTTCCTTGGCCTCGGCGTCGTTCACGGAGACGACCAGACGGCCGCCACCTTCGAGCGGAACGCGCACGATGATGAGTCGCCCTTCTTTCACGGCCTCCATGGGTCCGTCTCCGGTCCTCGGCTTCATCGCTGCCATCGTGGCTCCTTTTCCTCGGTGGTATGAGATGAGTTTATCGGGTGTAACCGGTGCCTGGACGTCACCTGTGAAGAAAAGCGACGCACGTTCACTTTCACGGCACCTGCCAGAAGGTGTTCCCGAGGGCGTACATGGGGAAGATCCAGGCCCATTGGCCGACCACGCAGAGGGTCAGTACACCGCCTCGCCACCACCGCGACCGAGGCACTGCGACCGCTCCCCACATCGGACTCAGCGGCAGCAGCAGTCGGAACGTGCTCGACTGCGGGAAGAACACCGCGAGCAGATACAGCAGATAGCTCGCGCTCCACAGCCGTATATCCGCTCCCAACGCTCGCACCTGCGGGAGATACAGCAGCGCGGCTCCGGCCGCGACGGCCAGCAGAGCCAGTGCGACCGGCCCCGCCCAGGTCGGCAGGCCCCACAGCCCGAACCAGAACTGCGACGCCTGGATCCATCCCTCGAACGGCACGAACCCCTCGACGCCGCCGGCGATCCAGTGCCGCCGCCATGCGAGCTCCGTGGCGAGGTAGGCGCCGGGATCGCCCGTGATGATGCCGGCGATCAGCTGCCAGGCGAAGCCGGTCGCCGTGGCGAGGGCGCCGAGCGCGACGATGTGCGCGATCTCCCGGCGGGTGAGTGGATCTTCGCGGCGGCGCACCCACCGGACGATGCCGTGCAGTCCGATGTAGAGCGCGAAGGCGAGGATGCCCGGCCGCGTGAAGGCCATCACCGGGATGAGCACGTACAGCCAGGCGTACTGCCGGCGTGTCATCGCGTCGAGAGCCAGGAACAGCAGCAGGAGGAACAGCGTCTCCGCGTAGCCGACCTGGAACATCGCGGCGAGCGGACCCGCGGCGAAGAACACCACGGCCCAGGTCGCCGCGGAGACTCCGATGCGATCACGGAGAAGCCGATGCAGCGCCAGACAGGCGAGGTAGCCGGCCACGAAGGAGAGCAGGAAGGCTCCGGCGCCCCAGGAGCCGAACACGAACCCGAGCGCCTTGGCCGCGTAGGCGAACACCGGCATGAACGCCCAGGCGTTCTCCGCGACATCGCCGGTATCCGTCATCGGAAGCTCCGCCGGATACCCGCTCTCGGCGACCAGCCAGTACCACTGCGCATCCCAGCCGAGCACGAAGTCGATCAGCCCGGCACCCGCTCCGAAGCGCGACAGCGACGTCGAGAGAGTGGCCGCCGCGATGAGGAAGCCGGTCGTGACGATGCGCGCGACGAGATAGATGACGGCGATGCGCAGCGCGAGCGGCGCCCACGCCCAGCGACGGGCGGCGCTCAGTGCGAGGTGAGCCATGCGCGCAGGCCCCGCTCCACGGCGTCGATCTGCGCCAGGGGCACGCGCTCCTCGTCGTGATGCGCGAGGTGGGGGTCACCGGGGCCGTAGTTCACCGCGGGGATGCCGAGAGCCGAGAAGCGCGCCACATCGGTCCAGCCGTACTTCGGCCGAGGCTCGGCGCCGACGGCGGCGACGAACTGCTGCGCGATCCGGGCGTCGAGCCCGGGGCGGGCTCCCTCCGCAGCATCCGTGATCTCGACGTCGAACCCGGCGAGCACGCCGCGCACATGCGCCTCGGCGTCGGCCGCCGACTTGCTCGGAGCGAAGCGGTAGTTCACCTCGACCTCGCACGCGTCGGGGATCACATTGCCGGCGACGCCGCCGGTGATCCGGACCGCACTCAGGCTCTCGCGATAGAGGAGCCCGTCGACGGGCACCTCCTTGGCCCGGTACTCGGCGAGGCGGGCGAGGATCGGCGCTGCGCGGTGGATCGCGTTCTCGCCGATCCAGGCGCGAGCGGCGTGCGCACGCACGCCGGTGGTGCGCACGATCGCACGCAGCGTGCCGTTGCATCCGCCCTCGACCTCGCCGTTGGACGGTTCGCCCAGGATCGCGAAGTCCGCCTGGAACAGCTCGGGACGCACAGCGGCGAGCAGCCCGAGGCCGTTCTTGGAAGCCTCGACCTCCTCGTTGTCGTACCACATCCAGGTGATGTCGATCGCGGGATCGGTGAGCTCGGCGGCCAGCTTGAGCTGCACCGCGGTGCCGGCCTTCATGTCGACCGTGCCGCGCCCCCACAGGTACGGGACGCCGTCGATCTCGATGTCGCGCGTGGGGACGTTCGCGTTGATCGGCACGGTGTCGATGTGCCCGGCGATCGCGACGCGCTGCGCCCGGCCGAGGTTCGTGCGCGCGACGATCGTGTTGCCGTGGCGGATCACCTCCACGTGCGCGAGCGGCGCGACGGCCGCCTCGATCGCGTCCGCCAGGGTCTTCTCGTCGCCCGAGACGCTCGGGATGTCGCAGAGAGCGCGGGTGAGTTCCACGGAGGACGCGGTCAGATCGAGCAGCATGTCCACCAGCCTACTTACACCGTCATGCGTGACGTCGTCGATCGGCGGGCGCGATAGCGTGGAAGCATGAGTGAATCGCGCAGCGTGTGGGGCATCGGACTGACCACGATCGCCGGAGACGGCACGGTGCTCGACGCGTGGTACCCCGAGGTCGGCGTCGGAGCGCCGTCTGCGGGCGATACAGCCGCCGCGGTCGCGACCTGGGAGGCCCTCACCGGCCCCGATGACCGACGCAACGTCACGGTCGAGGTCGTCCAGCTCCAGATCGACCTCGACGCGCCCCCGGCCTCCACGGCTGACGCCTACCTGCGCCTGCACGCGCTCTCGCACCTCGTCGTACGACCGAACGACCTCAACCTCGATGGCATCTTCGGCCACCTTCCGAACGTGGCGTGGACGAACGCCGGCCCCGTGCACCCCGCGGATGCGGCCCGCCTGCGCCCGCTGCTGCAGCGCGCCGGCATCCAGGTGCAGGGGCTCGACAAGTTCCCCCGCCTGACCGACTACGTGCAGCCCGCCGGCGTGCGGATCGCCGATGCGTCGCGTGTACGCCTCGGGGCGTACCTCTCCCACGGCACGACCGTCATGCACGAGGGCTTCGTCAACTTCAACGCCGGCACCCTGGGCGCCTCGATGGTCGAGGGACGCATCTCGCAGGGCGTCGTCGTGGGCGACGGCAGCGACATCGGGGGCGGTTCGTCGATCATGGGCACGCTGTCCGGTGGCGGGACGCATCGCGTCTCGATCGGGGCGAGGACCCTCCTCGGCGCCAACGCGGGCATCGGCATCTCCCTCGGCGACGACTGCGTGGTCGAGGCGGGGCTCTACGTCACAGCCGGCACGAAGATCGTGCTCGTCGACGGCCCGCAGACCGCCGACGGTGGCCGCACCACCGTGAAGGGCGCCGAGCTGTCCGGTCAGGACGGGCTCCTCTTCCGCCGCAACTCGCTCAGCGGCGCGGTCGAAGCGGTGCGCCGTGCGGGCATCGGCGTGACGTTGAACGAGGCCCTGCACGCCTGACATCCGCACCACGCCGACGGTGCCGACCGTGCGTGGCGGGCCGGCACTCAGGTTGTGCGTGATAGTGTCGGCATGACGTCCCTCGCAGTGCGAGACGTCTGCGTCGTCGACACGCTCCCGCGCCACTAGCCTGGTTCTGGCCATTTCGAACGGCGAAACGATGCGCGATCCCGCGCCGTCGCCCACCTTCCGCACCCGGCCCTGATGGTTCGTGCGTGCACTCTCGGAGATATACCCCTATGACTTCCTTCCTCGATCTCGGCGTGCCCGCCGACCTCGCCGCCGTCCTCTCCAAGGACGGCAAGACCGAGGCGTTCGCGATTCAGCGCGACACGCTTCCCGATTCCCTCGCCGGCCGTGACCTGCTCGGCCGCGGCCGCACCGGCAGCGGCAAGACGATCGCCTTCGCACTCCCCCTCGTCGCCCGCATCGCGGCGTCGTCGCGCAAGAGCCGTCCCGGCCACCCGCGTGGCCTCGTGCTCGCGCCGACCCGTGAGCTCGCCACCCAGATCGCCGCGACCATCGCGCCGCTCGCCGAGGCCAAGGGCCTGCGCGTCACCACCGTGTTCGGCGGCGTCAGCCAGCGTCCGCAGGAGCAGGCCATGCGCAACGGCGTCGACATCGTCGTGGCGTGCCCCGGCCGCCTCGAAGACCTCATGAAGCAGCGCGTCGTGCAGCTCGACGCCGTCGAGGTGACCGTTCTCGACGAGGCCGATCACATGGCCGACCTGGGCTTCCTGCCCGGTGTCACCCGCATCCTCACCGCGACCCCGGCCGGCGGACAGCGTCTGCTGTTCAGCGCGACCCTGGACCGCGGCATCGACACCCTCGCCCGCCGCTTCCTCTCGAACGCCGTGAGCCACGAGGTCGACGAGGAGAGCGTGCCGGTCGGCGAGATGACCCACCGCGTGCTCGTCGTCGACTCGACGGACAACAAGACCGCTCTCGTCCGCGACCTCGCCTCGGGCACCGGTCGCCGCATCCTCTTCACACGAACCAAGCACCAGGCGAAGAAGCTCGCCAAGCAGCTGACCGCGGCCGGCATCCCTGCCGTCGATCTGCACGGCAACCTCTCCCAGAACGCGCGTGAGCGCAACCTGAGTGCCTTCTCGACCGCTCCCGATGAGGGCGGCGTACGCGTGCTCGTCGCCACCGACGTCGCCGCCCGCGGCGTGCACGTCGACAACGTCGACCTGGTCGTCCACGTCGACCCGCCCGTCGAGCACAAGGCGTACCTGCACCGTTCCGGTCGCACCGCCCGTGCCGGCGCCGCAGGAACCGTCGTCACGGTCGTGCTCCCCGAGCAGCGCCGCGACGTCAAGGACCTGCTGCGCAAGGCTGCGATCGACGCACCGCTCGAGAACGCGACGCAGGATGCCATCACCGGTCTCGTGCCCGAGCGTGCGGCTCACGTGCGCCCGGCGCCCGTGCAGGCGACGCAGCCGCAGCGTCAGGCCAAGCAGCGCCCGGCCGGCGGAGAGCGTGCCGGAGCATCCACTCCCCCCGCTCGTCGCCGTCGTCCCCGCTCGGGTCAGGGCGGCCAGGGCGGTGCGGCCCGTCAGGGCGGCGCCGCACGCCAGGGCCAGGGTGGCCGCGGCTACCAGGGACGCTGATCTCTCACATCTGATCCGCTCGCAGATCAGATGATGCGAAAGGTCGCCGCGCATTCGTGCCGGCGGCCTTTTGCGTCACCTCGGCATGCCCAGGCGTCTGGCCGTCAGGTCCGCACTGCGTCCAGCACGACCGGGTCGGAGCACCCGCGGACGAACCCGGCGAGCCGGCGCCGGATCTCGAAGCCGAGGACCCGCGCACCGATCCACTCGGCGATGGGCGCGAGCCAGGCCGGCCGGCACGAGAAGTTGTACTTCCACACCGCCAGGGTGCCCTCGGGCACCGCGGTGAACCGCCAGCCGCCACCGAGCTTCTCGAAGAACCACGGCCCGGTCTCCATCACCATGCCGACGTTCGTCGGCGGTGCGTACGAGACGTAGCTGCTCACCATCGCGAAGCCGAAGCGCTGCCGGGTGAAGGTGCGCACGCCCTTGGCCGGAGCATCCGCCTCATCGAGGAAATGCTGTTCGCTGATGAACGGGTCCCAGCGTCGACGGATCGCTCCCGTCGTCTGCGAGACGGCGAAGGCGGTCGCCGGGTCGACCGGGACGACGGCTTCCGCGCTGACGACGGGCATCGGACGCCGGTGTCAGCGGGTCTGGAACGTGCGCTCCGGAGACCCCGTGTACAGCTGCTGCGGGCGACCGATCTTCGTCTGCGGGTCGAGCTGCAGCTCGCGGTACTGCGCGAGCCACCCCGGCAGGCGGCCGATGGCGAAGAGCACCGTGAACATGCGGGTCGGGAAGCCCATCGCCTTGTAGATCACGCCGGTGTAGAAGTCGACGTTGGGGTACAGGCGACGCTCGCGGAAGTAGTCGTCGGCGAGAGCGAGCTCCTCGAGCTCCTTCGCGAGGTCCAGCAGCGGGTCGGTCACACCGAGTGAGGCGAGCACCTCGTCGGCCGCCTCCTTGACGAGCTTGGCGCGCGGGTCGTAGTTCTTGTAGACCCGGTGCCCGAAGCCCATCAGCTTCACGCCCTCTTCCTTGTTCTTCACCCGTTCGACGAAGCGCGAGACGCTCTGTCCGGAGTCGCGGATCTGGCCGAGCATGCTGAGCACGGCCTCGTTGGCGCCACCGTGCAGCGGACCGGAGAGCGCCTGGATGCCGGCGGAGATCGACGCGAACTGGTTCGCACCCGTGGAGCCAACCAGACGGACGGTCGACGTGGACGCGTTCTGCTCGTGGTCCTCATGCAGGATGAGCAGCAGCTCGAGCGCCTTCGACATGACGGGGTTGATCTCATACGGCTCCGAGAGGACGCCGAAGTTCAGCTTGAGGAAGTTCTCGACGAACCCGAGCGAGTTGTCGGGGTATAGGAAGGCCTGGCCGACGCTCTTCTTGTGCGCGTACGCCGCGATCACCGGAAGCTTCGCGAGCATGCGGATCATGTTCAGCTCGACGTGCTCGGGGTTGTGCGGGTCGGTCTGGCCCTCGTAGTACGTCGAGAGCGCGGCGACCGCGGACGACAGCACCGACATGGGGTGCGCGGTGTGCGGAAGAGCCGAGAAGAAGCGCTTGAGGTCTTCGTGCAGCAGCGTGTGACGACGGATCTTCTCGTCGAACTCCGCGAGCTCCGACGCCGACGGCAGCTCGCCGTAGATGAGGAGCCAGGCGACCTCGAGGTAGCTCGTGGTGTTCGCCAGCTGCTCGATCGGATACCCGCGGTAGCGCAGGATGCCCTTGTCTCCGTCGATGAACGTGATGTCCGACTTGGTCGAGGCGGTGTTGACGAAGCCGTAGTCCAGACCCGTGTAGCCGGTCTGCCGGGTCAGGGTCGAGAAGTCGATGCTGTCGTGGCCTGCCGTGCCGCGCACCAGCGGGAATTCGGCGGTCGTGTCGCCGATCGTCAGCTTCGCCGTCTGGTCTGCCGCTGCGCTCACGCGGACCTCCTCCTGGTGTCCGACCCCCGCTCGTCGCGTCGGTGTCGGACAAGATCTTGATCAAGCCGGAACTGGCGATCTCACGGCGCTGAGGCACCAGGTCGGCACCCGACCGAATCGCCTTTACAGCCTAGTAGGCATGCAGGCCTACTGTGACATCCACCAAACAGACGGCTCGTCTGACGAGGGAATCTACAGCTTTCCTTCATGAAGGCGTCGCGCGGCCTCCAGGACACGGTCGGTCGCGGCCGTCAGCGCCAGCCGGACGTGCTGACCGGATGCCGCGCCGTAGAACGGCCCCGGCCCCGCGAGGATGCCGAGATCGGCGAGCCGCCCCATCGACTCCCAGGCGTCCCGCCCCTCGGTCGCCCAGAGGTACAGCCCGGCCTCGGAGCCGTCGATGCGGAAGCCCGCCGCCTCGAGCGCAGGACGCAGGGCGTCGCGCCGCGCGCGGTACAGCTCCTTCTGGACCGCGACGTGCTCGTCGTCGCCGAGAGCCACGGTCATGGCGTGCTGCACGGGCGCGGGCGGCATCAGCCCGAGGTGCTTGCGTGCCGTGAGAAGGTCGCCGACGATGTGGGCGCAGCCGGCGACGAAAGCCGCGCGGTAGCCGGCGAGGTTCGACTGCTTGCTGAGCGAGTACACGCTGAGCAGATTCGACCGTCGCCCGCCGGTCACGCGTGGGTCGAGGATGGACGGGATGGCCTCGGTGGCCCAGGGTCCGTCCCAGCCGAGTTCGGCATAGCACTCGTCGCTCGCGAGCACCGCGCCGAGCTCGCGTGCGCGCCGGACCGCGGCCGCCAGCTCGTCGACGGTCCAGGTGCGGCCGTCGGGGTTGCCCGGCGTGTTGATCCAGATGAGCTTGGCGCCCTCGGGCCACTCCGCGGGATCGTCTGCGGCGACCGGCTCGGCACCGACGACGCGGGCGCCGACCTCGTAGGTCGGGTAGGCGACGCGCGGATGCACGACGATGTCGCCCGCGCCGAGCCCGAGAAGCGTCGGCAGCAGGGCGACCAACTCCTTGGAGCCGATCGTCGGGAGCACATTGTCGACCGTGAGGTCCGGGACACCGCGGCGACGCGCATACCAGGCGACGATGGCCTCGCGCAGGCTCGGCGTGCCGAGCGTCTGCGGATACGCGTGCGCGTCTGTCGCCTCGGCCAGCGCGCGGCGGATGATCTCCGGCGTCGGATCGACGGGAGAGCCGACGGAGAGATCGACGAGCCCGAGAGGATGCTGGACGGCTCGCTCACGGAACGGCACCACGGCGTCCCACGGGTAGTCGGCGAGGTCGCGGACGCTCACGGGCGGCGCCTACTCGCCCTGAGGAGGCAGGGCGGCGATGACCGGGTGGTCGAACGTGTAGACGCCGACCTTGGCGGCGCCGCCTGGTGAGCCGATCTCGTCGAAGAACTCGACGTTGGCCTTGTAGTAGTCCTGCCACTCGTCGGGCAGGTCGTCCTCGTAGTAGATCGCCTCGACGGGACAAACGGGTTCGCACGCGCCGCAGTCCACGCACTCGTCCGGGTGGATGTACAACGAGCGTTCACCCTCGTAGATGCAGTCAACGGGGCACTCGTCGATGCAGGCGCGATCCTTGACATCGACGCACGGGAGGGCGATCACATACGTCACTCCCCCAGTCTACGACTCGCGGACGGCCGCTTCCTCCGCAGAGGGGGTCTCCGTGCGCACGGGGAGCCGCGAGAGCGACGGCCATGCGACGACCAGGAGCACGAGTCCGGCGACCAGGTAGGTCCAGATCCGTCCGGCGAGCGAGTCGGCCACGACGACGGATCCGCCCGGACCGACACCGGAGATCAGCACCAGCATCCCGATCATGCCGAGACCGGCGGCGACGGCGGCACCCCGGTCGTGGGTGAGCGCGCGGACGGCGATGAGGATCGCCGCGCAGGCGATCGCGCCGACGACGAGTCCGACCGGGATCGGTCCCCACATCAGGCTGTGTCCGATCGTCCCGGCGACGCCGTAGACGCCGCCCACCAGGGCGGCCGCGACCCACGACAGGACTCTCGACAACCAGCTCACACGCACCCCTCGATCCTACCGGCGGGGGCTGTGCATCCGGGGTGCGGCATCGGGTTCACGCCGCGAGGCCGAAGAGCCGCAGTAGCGCCGCGACGAGTGCTGCCGCCACGACGACCACGAGGAACGACTGACGCAGCCACAGCAGACCGCCGGCGACCAGCAGCGCGGGCACGCGGGCATCCACCGTGATCGCCTGGCCGTCGCTGAGCGTCTGCACCGCCACGAGCGCGGCGAGCAGCGCGACGGTCAGCAGGTCCGAGATCCGTGCGGGCCGAGGCGCTTCGAGCACCTTGGGCGGGACGAGGTACCCGACCGCCTTCAGTGCGAGGCAGATCAGGGCGGCCAGGAGAATGGCGCTCCACAGGCTCATGACCCCGTCTCCGTCCCGGCATCCGCCGCGGACTCCTGCTGCGGACCGCGTCCGAGCCAGTTGAACCAGCCGACCAGGATGGCGACCAGGGCGGCGACCAGCACCGGCAGCCCCGGCATGAGGAAGGGCGTCAGCGCCGCCGCGACGACGGCGGCCGCGACACCGACGGCGATCGCCTGGCGCTGCTTGAGCCGTGGCCAGAGCAGGGCGAGGAAGGCCGCCGCGGCCGCCGCGTCCAGTCCCCAGGTCTTGGGGTCGCCGAGCACATCGCCCACGAGAGCGCCGATCAGCGTCGTGATGTTCCACCCGACGAAGATGCCGATGCCCGTCACCCAGAAGCCGACCTGGCGAAGGCGCGGGACGGTCTGCGAGATCGCCACAGCCGTCGACTCGTCGATCGTGAAATGCGCTGCGGCGGCGCGACGCACGGGTCCGCCTCCGACGATGGGCGACATGCGCATGCCGTAGGCGACATTGCGCACCCCGAGCAGCGCCGCGGAGGCGACGGCAGAGGGCAGCGCCGCCAGCCCGCCTGCCGTGAAGACGCCGACGAACGCGAACTGCGATCCGCCCGTGAACATCAGCAGACTCAGGACACAGGTCTGCCAGACGTCGAGACCGGATGCCACCGCCAGCGCGCCGAACGAGATGCCGTAGGCGCTCGTCGCGAGCACGACGCCGAGAGCCTCGCGCCAGACCTCACGCTCGGCCGTCATCGCACCGATCCGCCGTCGTTCGATCTGATGAACACATGCCTATCATTCTGAACAACGGCGCGTGCATAGTCAAGCGAACGATCGTTTGACATGATGAACGGATGGAGGATCTCCGCACACGCATCTCCCGCACGCTCCGCCGCGAGCGCGAGGCCATCGGCCTCTCGGTCTCCGAGCTCGCCCGGCGCGCCGGCGTGTCCAAGGCGACCGTCTCACAGCTGGAGAGCGGGGCGGGAAATCCGAGCGTCGAGACTCTCTGGGCCCTCGGCGTCGCTCTGGGCGTTCCGTTCGCGGTGCTGGTCGATCAGCAGGCCAACGCACCGACCCTGATCCGCGCCGACGAGCTCGCCGGCGTTCCGTCGTCAGCCTCGGCCTACAGCGCGACGCTGCTCTCGGCCAGCCCTCCCGGCGCCCGTCGCGACGTCTACCTGATCCAGGCGGAGCCGGGCGACCCCCGGGTGTCCGACCCGCATCACGCGGGGACGATCGAGCACGTCATCCTGATCGCCGGGCAGGCCCAGGTCGGCCCGGTGGCCGAGCCGATCCTGCTGGGCCCCGGCGACTACCTGACTTACGCCGGCGACGCGCCCCACATCTTCGAGGCGACCGCCGCCGGCACCAGCGCCGTGCTCATCTCCGAGCTGCGCTGAGCTCAGTACCAGTTCGTCGCCTGCGAGTGCCCCCAGGCGCTGCAGGGAGTGCCGTAGACGGACGAGATGTAGCCGAGACCCCAGGCGATCTGGGTCGTGGCGTTGGTCTCCCAGTCGCTGCCCTCCGACGCCATCTTGCTGCCGGGGAGAGCCTGCGGGATGCCCGTGGCGCCGCTGGGGTTGTACGCCTGGTAATTCCAGCCGGACTCCTTGGTCCACAGCGAATCCAGGCAGGAGAACTGGTCCCCGCCCCAGCCGTAGCGGCTCGACATCATCTGCTGCGCGGTGGCCTTCGCGCCGTCGACCGTGTTCGCGGAGGCCAGCGCGACGGCGGCGGCCTCTGCTTCGGCGGCTGCCGCGGCGGCGGCGTCATCGGCGGCCTTCTTCTCCTGGGCGGCGGTGAGCGCGCCCTGCAGCGCCACGGTCGCCGTGGCGAGCGTCGTCGTCTCGGCTTCCAGCTCGCCCGCGAGCACCGTGACGACGAGGGGCGACATCGCGTCGCGGTCCTCGAGCGCGTCGATGTCGTCCTGCAGCTCGGACACGTCGACGGGCGGCGCGGCGCTCACGTCGAGACCGGACGCGGCCACGTCGTACGTCAGGGCCTGTGCGGCGAGCACGGCATCCTTCGCATCGACCAGCGGCATGGCCGCGTCGTCCGCGACCTTCGCGTGGGGCTCGGCACCGGCGACCAGCTGCGCGACGGCTGCGGTCGCATCCGGCATCTCGGAGCCTGAGGCGGGAACCGACACGATGCCGGCGGTGAGGGTGATGCCGAGGAGTGTGGCGGCCGCGGTCCCGAGGATCATCATCGGACGGCGGGTCGTGGCGCGGGCGTTCGCCGCGTCGGAGGCGCGCCGAAGCGCACGGGTTTCATGGAGCATGGTTCGACTTTCGGGTCGTCGTACGCCCATACAGGAGACTCATCGGGAGCTCGTCCCAGGCGCAAGTGTTCGAGCCTGCCATGCCTTCCTGAACGAAAATTGTGCCTCATCTGGGATTTACATGAGAAGAGGGCCCCGCACGCGCCTTTCGGCGGTGCGAGGCCCTCTGCAGACCATCCTCGAGACGAGGGTCAGGCGTTCGCGTCCTGACGCTTGATGCGGGCCGTCTCGCGAGCGCGGGTGTTCTGATCGAGGTTCACCTTGCGGATGCGCACGACCTCCGGCGTCACCTCGACGCACTCGTCGTCACGGGCGAACTCGAGGCTCTCCTCCAGCGTCAGCTGACGCGGCGGGGTCATCGACTCGAACGTGTCGGAGCTCGCTGCACGCATGTTGGTGAGCTTCTTCTCCTTGGTGATGTTCACGTCCATGTCGTCGGCGCGCGAGTTCTCGCCGATGACCATGCCCTCGAAGACCTCCTGCGTGGGCTGCACGAAGAACGACATGCGCTCCTGCAGGGCGATCATCGCGAACGGGGTGACGACACCCTGGCGGTCGGCGACGATCGAGCCGTTCTGGCGCGTCGTGATGTGTCCGGCCCACGGCTCGTAGCCGTGTGAGATCGCGTTGGCGATACCGGTGCCACGGGTCGTGGTGAGGAACTCGCTGCGGAAGCCGATGAGGCCGCGCGACGGAACGATGAACTCCATGCGCACCCAGCCGGTGCCGTGGTTCGTCATGTTCTCCATGCGACCCTTGCGGCCCGCGAGCAGCTGCGTGATCGCGCCGAGGTGCTCCTCCGGCGTGTCGATCGTGAGGTGCTCGAACGGCTCGTTCGTCTTGCCGTCGATCTGCTTCGTGACCACCTGGGGCTTGCCCACCGTGAGCTCGAAGCCCTCGCGGCGCATGTTCTCGACGAGGATCGCGAGCGCGAGCTCGCCGCGTCCCTGCACCTCCCAGGCGTCGGGGCGCCCGATGTCGACGACCTTGAGCGACACGTTGCCGATGAGCTCGCGGTCGAGGCGGTCCTTGACCATGCGGGCGGTCAGCTTGTGTCCCTTGACCTTGCCCATGAGGGGCGAGGTGTTCGTGCCGATCGTCATCGAGATGGCGGGGTCGTCGACCGTGATCGCGGGGAGCGGGCGGACATCCTCGGGGTCGGCGATGGTCTCGCCGATGGTGATGTCCTCGAAGCCGGCGATGGCGACGATGTCGCCGGGGGCCGCGGACTCCGCCGGGTAGCGCTCGAGGGCGCGGGTCTTCAGGAGCTCGGTGATGCGGGCGTTCTGGTGCGTGCCGTCGGCGCGGACCCAGGCGACCGTCTGGCCCTTCTTCAGCGTGCCGTTGAAGACGCGCAGCAGCGCGAGGCGGCCGAGGAACGGGCTCGAGTCGAGGTTCGTGACCCACGCCTGGAGCGGAGCCTCGTCGTCGTAGGACGGGGCCGGGATGTGCTCGAGGATCGCGCCGAAGAGCGGCTCCAGGTCCTCGTTGTCGGGCAGAGTGCCGTTCTCCGGGCGGTTGAGCGAGGCGGCCCCGTTACGGCCGGATGCGTACACGATCGGCACGTCGAGCAGCGCGTCGACGTCGAGGTCGGGCACGTCGTCGACGAGGTCGGACGCGAGACCCAGGAGCAGATCGTGGGCCTCTTCCTCGACCTCGGCGATGCGGGCATCGGGACGGTCGGTCTTGTTGACCAGGAGGATGACGGGCAGCTTCGCCTCGAGCGCCTTGCGCAGCACGAAGCGTGTCTGCGGGAGCGGGCCCTCGCTGGCGTCGACGAGCAGCACGACGCCGTCGACCATGGAGAGGCCGCGCTCGACCTCGCCGCCGAAGTCGGCGTGACCGGGGGTGTCGATGACGTTGATCGTCACCTCGCCGTCGGTGGCGTGCACGCCCTTGTAGGTGATCGCCGTGTTCTTGGCGAGGATCGTGATGCCCTTCTCGCGCTCGAGGTCGTTCGAGTCCATGGCGCGATCGTCGACGTGGGCGTGTTCGCCGAAGGAGCCCGTCTGACGCAGCATGGCGTCGACGAGAGTGGTCTTGCCGTGGTCGACGTGCGCGACGATTGCGACGTTGCGGAGGTCAGAGCGGAGGGCGTGCGCCATGCAGAAGTCCTAAAGAAGTTTGGGATTGCGCCGGGAAGCCGACGTTCCAGGATAACGCAACCTGAGGGTCGGTTCCTGAGCGGAGGTCGTAGCATCAGGATCGTGACTTCCCGACCCGCCTCGGACCCCCTCCCCTGGGGCTCTCCCGCGCCCTCCCGCAGCCGGCTGTGGTGGGAGATCGCGATCGTCCTCGCGCTGGGCCTCGGCCAGTCCGCGGTGTACGCGATCGTGCAGCTGGCCTACCGTCTCACGGATGAGACACCGCTGGCAGATCAGACCGCGACGCTCAACCCCTCGCGCAGCGACCGCGAGATCTTCGACCTCATCTACCAGGTGCTGTCGATCGGATTCTCGCTCGTCCCGGTGGTGCTGGTGTGCTTCCTGCTCTGGCAGTCGCGGCGTCCGCACTTGGGGAAGCTCGGGCTCGACGGCACACGAGTCGCAGCGGATGCCGGACGCGGCATCCTCCTCGTCGTCGCCATCGGCGTCCCCGGACTCGCCCTCTACATCGCCGGACGCGCCTCCGGATTCTTCGTCGCCGTGAACCCGGCTGGACTCGACACGCACTGGTGGACCGTGCCCGTCCTGCTGCTCGCCGCCGCGCGGGCGTCGCTGCAGGAGGAGTTCGTCGTGCTCGGATACCTCTTCGCCCGCCTGAAGCAGCTCGGTTGGAGCCCCTGGACCATCATCGTGTCCACCTCGGTGCTGCGTGCGAGCTATCACCTGTACCAGGGGCCCGGAGCGTTCATCGGGAACCTGGCCATGGGGCTGCTGTTCGGCTGGCTCTTCCAGCGCAGCGGCCGCCTGCTGCCGTTCCTCGTCGCGCACTTCCTGATCGACGCGACGGTCTTCGTCGGCTACCCCTGGGCAGCCGCGACCTGGCCCGAGCTGTTCGGACTGCCGATCTGAGGCGCGGTCAGCCGGCGTTCGCGATGAGGATCGCGGCGACCGCCCACACGACGATCACGGCGAGGGCGATGATCGCCGGGCCGTCCCAGCTCCGACGGATCGGCGCATCGGCGGCGAGATCGGCCGCCTCCCAGCGGTCGCGGATGTCGGTCAGGTCGCGGAGGCTGCTCGGGGCTTTCCGCTCCTCGTCCTGCCGACCCACCGTGCGCCGCTGCCGTGCCCTGGCAGGGCCGCCGTAGCACGTGACGTCGGTGGCGTCGTCGAGCGAGAAGACGAGCTGCCAGCGAAGATCGATGTCACGCACACGACGCCACCCGAAGGTCGTGCGTCGCAGCATGTTCTGCACGGTCCCTCCCGCATCATCGATGCGGACGAAGGAGACGAAGGCGACCTCGTACACCACCCACAGGCCGAGGAGAATCCAGGGCGCGAGCAGCAGCATCGGCCCCCAGCCGGCGCGCAGCACGGCATCGCCGAGCAGGAACAGCGCGAGCAGCGCGCAGATGACGAGGAAGACAGGACCGGAGGCCGCACGGAAAGTCCGTGCGGCCTCCGGTCGTGGATCCGTCGGCACGTTCAGCGCCCGCCGAGCGGGATCGACGCACCCGGGATCGCCTTGAGCAGTCGGTCGGTGTACTCCTGCTGGGGGTTGGCGAAGATCTCGTCGACAGTTCCCTGCTCGACGACCTTCCCCTTCTCCATGACGCAGACGAGATCGCTCGACACGCGCACGACGGCGAGGTCGTGCGTGATGAAGAGGTACGTGAGGTTCAGTTCCGACTGCAGCTCCGCGAGGAGCTTCAGGATCTGATCCTGCACCAGCACGTCGAGCGCCGAGACCGCTTCGTCGAGCACGACGATGTCCGGCTTGAGCGCGAGCGCCCGAGCGATCGCGACGCGCTGCCGCTGTCCGCCGGAGAGCTCGTTCGCGTACCGGGTCGCGAGCGCCCTCGGCAGCGCCACCTGGTCGAGGAGTTCCTCCACGCGCTCGCGCTGCGAGGCGCGATCCCCCACTCCGTGGATCTGCAGCGGTTCCGCGATCGTGCTCCCGATGTTGCGGAGCGGGTCGAGCGATCCATACGGATCCTGGAACACCGGCTGCATGCGACGACGCAGGCCGAATGCCTGCGCGTTCGAGAGCTTCGACACGTCCTGGCCGTCGATCTCGATCGTTCCGCTGGTCGGCTCCTCGAGCTTGAGCACCATCTTGGCGACGGTCGACTTGCCGGAACCCGACTCCCCGACGAGCGCGAGCGTCTTGCCTCGCGGGATCTCGAAGGAGACATCGTCGACCGCGCGGAAGGCTTCACTGCGGAAGTTCCCCTGGCGGATCTTGTAGTCCTTCGTTAGACCCGCGACCCGCACGGTCGGCGGGATGTCCGCGAGGTCCTCGAGCGTCTCGATGCCGCGGTCCTCGACCACGGCCTGGATGCGCTGCGAGGCGACGCTCGGGGCGGCTCCCACGAGTCGCTGCGTGTACGGGTGCTGCGGGTTCTCGAGGATCTCCCTGCTCGGCCCGGCTTCGACGATGTTGCCGTTGCTCATCACGATGATCTTCTCCGCGCGCTCGGCCGCGAGGCCGAGGTCGTGCGTG
>Ga0307406_10000610_pt1 | contig 20414 bp, 24 predicted proteins | sample 322Cmetagenome_3_FD_203706 | JGI IMG/M metagenome (GOLD analysis project Ga0307406, IMG submission 203706) | Maize rhizosphere microbial communities from greenhouse at UC Davis, California, United States - 322HYB-C-2 | ecosystem: Host-associated > Plants > Roots > Rhizosphere > Soil | place...
ACGGACTCAACCGTATTGTTATTCGCATTGGTCAGTTCGCAACGGGTCTTAAAACAAGCTACCGTAAAGCTCGCTACCTGCACGCAAAATGTATCATCTTTACCATGAAAGACGGTTCAAAAGTTGCCATTACTGGTTCACACAACTTTGCCTACACCGGTGTTCTACTGGGAACGCGAGAGGTCGCGCTAGAAACACGCGACCCCAAGGTTATTCGTCAGCTCGAGACGTTTATCGAGAAAGAAGTCGATTAACGGTCGAAGTTATCAAGATATTCACGAATTGATAGTGCTGCTGCAGCACCTTCACCAACCGCACTGGCAATTTGCATCGTTGCGCCGCTTCGTACGTCGCCACTGGCAAATACACCTTCAATATTAGTTTCAAGATGGAGGTTCGTCTTCACAAGTCCAACCTCATCAAGCTCAATGCCGCTGCCTTCAAGAAACTTTGTGTTTGGCTCAAGCCCTACGAACACAAAGACACCATCAACAGTAAGATCTTTTGCTTCACCTTTTTCGGTTACCTTCACACCAGTAACGCGGCCTTCTTCAGAAATAACAATTTCGCTGGTCGTGGTTTCAAGGTGAACGGTAACTTTACCTTCGTCAATATATTTTTGAAGGTCTTGTTGGAGAATGTCGCTCGCTTTAATGCTACTACGAACAAGAAGATCGATGTGGCTCGCATAGCGAGTTAGGAAAATAGTTTCTTGAAGTGCAGAGTTTCCACCACCAATTACAGCAAGCGTGCGGTCACGGTAGAATGCTCCGTCACAGGTTGCACAGTAGTGAACACCGCGGCCATATGACTCAGCTTCGCCCGGTACGCCAACTTTTTTGTAATCACTTCCGGTTGCAATAAGTACAGCCTTTGCTTTTACGTCTTGTCCATCAATTGTAACAATTTTGTATTTACCATCGGTACGAAGCGCTGAAGCATCACCGAAATCGACATGCGCTCCAAAACGTTCAGCCTGCTTTTCAAGTTCACCAGCAAGTTTCATTCCTTCAATACCATCAGGGAAACCTGGGTAGTTATCGACTTTATCGGTAATTGCAGCCATGCCACCAATAGTTGCCTTTTCATATAGCACAGTGTCGATATCTTCACGAGTTGTGTAGATAGCAGCTGCAAGCGCACTTGGGCCGGCACCAATCATAACTACTTCGCGGATATTATTGTCCATAAAGCCTCGTGTACAGTGTGACAAGTTCTTCAGATGGTTCAGGCTGTGGAATTTGTTCAGGCGTTGGAATTGTCATCACGACAAACTTAAGATCGGAATTTGGTGGAATTGATTCACCGCTACCAGCTTCGCCGTAAGCAAGTTCAGATGGAATACTAATTTCACGAACACCGCCGACTTTCATACCAGCAACACCCTGCGTCCAACCTTTAATAACACTGCCAGGGGCGGCGGTAAATGGTGACTTCAGGCTTTCACCCTCAATTGAACCGTCGAATACATTACCGTCTCCGGTCCAGCCAATGTAGTATGCAGTAAAAGTAGACTCTTCGGTGAGCTCTTCACCCGTGCCAACAGCAAGGTCTTCAGTTTTTAGCTCAGTAATGCTCATCTTATCGAATGTCGAAGGACGAGAGGCGTACTGACTAAATGTTGGGTAATATTGGTTTGATAGTTCTTTTGCCTGTACGGCAACTTTTTCTTGATAGGCAGTTTGTTCTTTTTGATACTCTGCGTAGAGCTCGTTATATTTTGATTGGTCTGTTTGGTTGTTTTGGTTTGCGAGTACGATAATAATGAACGATCCGATCGTACCGACCGCCATAAATACAGCAATAATCCAAATGCCGATTCGCTGTCCTTTAGTTGCTGCCATTGTTAAATCACCTTTCCATCTGTTGCTTGTACAACTGTTTCAATTACTCTATCAATAACCGTACCTACTTCTTCGTTTGTCATAGTTTTATCGTATGAAGTAAGTGCAATTCGTATGGTTATATTCTTCGTGTCGCCGTCTTCCGGCTGGTATAAATCAAGCGGGCTTACCGTAGCAATGAGACCAGACTCCTTCAGAATTGACTCGGCTGGACTTACTACGGCATCGTATGTAACGCCTCGGTTCACTTGGAAACAGATGTCTCGCTCGGTGCCCGGGTAGCGACTGAGCGGCTGGTACGTAATACCGACAGATTCAAGACTACGAGATACCGCACGTGGATCAAGCTCAAAGCCAGCCGTAAATTCAGGTGTCTTGAATGCCTTCTGAACTGACTTTTTATACTCACCGATTACGCCAAGTGCGAGTCCTGTTGCGCTGTCGAGAACAATAGCGCTGCGCTTTGATTCAAACGGTGCAGTCACCGTATCGCCGCCTTCGCTAAGCGGGGTGTACTTCGCCCTAATACCAAGAATGCCAAGGGCATACTCAAGTGTGTGTTTTGCGTCGTAATACGCAGCACCTTCAGCTTTAGCGTTCGTCAGAACAAGTGCGATGCTATCACGTTCAACGGGCACATTCTCTTCAGTGACACCGTCAGACTTTTGATGCACTTTATTTATTTCAAAGAGCGCAAACGAGCCGTACCCTGCTTTCACATTTGGAAAAATGTGCGTCAGGAGGCTTGGTGTAAGACTTTGGCGGTAGTACTGAAGCTCAGGGCTAATGCTATTTACAATGCGGTATGCGTTATCAGGAGATTGTCCGGCTTTCTTCAAAATATCACCATGTACGAAACTGTACGTGAGTACTTCGGTGGCTCCGGCACGAACTAAGCTCTTTCGCACCGCAGTACGAAGTTGATCGAATTCGCTTGGTCGAACAGCCACGAAATCTCGCCTCGGTACGGTTAAGTTAATCGTATCAAATCCTGCAAGGCGGCCCACTTCTTCAATAATGTCCTCAGGAATATGGATGTCCTGTCGCCAGTACGGAACAGTTACTGTTGCCTCAAGTCCATCAAACGTTACACCGAACCCAACATTCTGAAGTAATTCAGCAATATCTTCAGAAGCAAACTGCGTACCTAGTGTCGCGTTCACTGTTTCGCCGTTAATAGTGACGGTAATGTGCTCTCGAGTACCCGGGTAATCTTGAACAATTGAGGTTGTTGCACGTGCACCAGTATACTGCGCAAGCATTCGAACCGCTTCTGCGGTTACCGGTGTACTTAGTGGTGCGGGAATTCCCTTAGTAAAACGGGTAACTGCTTCGGAGAAAATACCGTGTCGCATTTGGCTTGAACGCATGTGGTACAAATCGAATGTTGCGGCTTCAAACAGTACTGTCTTCGTAGACGCGTCAACCAGCGTGCTTTGCCCGCCCATAATACCGGCGAGGCCAATAGCTATGTCACCAGCGGCAATGACAATATCGCTTGGGTCGAGTGAAATTTCTTTTCCATCGAGCAGTACAAGCTTCTCGCCTTCACGCGCAAGACGCACGCGAATTGTGAAGTCGTCACCGGCAACCGCCCTTATTTTATCGTAGTCGTAGGCGTGGGATGGCTGACCAGTAAGAAGCATGAGGTAATTTGAAACATCAACCGATGCGCTAACAGGACGAACACCGCTTCGTGCAAGGTACGTTTGCAATTGAACTGGTGAGTGAGCGGTTTCATCAATTCCACTAAGCACAATGGCTTGGAAACGATCAGAAAGACTAGGGTCTTCAATATGGATAGCCGGCGCCACGCCGCTACCATCATTATCAATTTCCGCTTGGAGTTCGTTAAGCCAGTCGGGCGTCGTAAAAGGTCGTCCTTGAATTCCTGCAACTTCACGAGCAAAGCCAATAACACCGAATGCGTCTGGACGGTGCGTTAGTGATTTATTTTCTATATCAAGGAGGTAATCGTTTAACTCATACAGTTCAGCAAACGACGAGCCTGGTGCCGCTTCTTTATCAATTTCTATAATACCGCTATGGTCATCGTATAAATCGAGTTCACGGGCGCTCGCAAGCATACCATTGCTCATAACACCGCGAAGTGGTTTCGCGCCAAGTACAAATGGTTCGGCCGTGCCGAATGTCTCAGGAACAGTACTGCTTGGTGGAAGCCAAGCAACGGTAAGTCCAGTACGTACATTAGGCGCGCCACATACAACTTGTACGAGGCCGTTTTCGTCGCGTTCAACACCCCGTGCAACTCCACCGTCATCAATTTTCGTAACGTTAAGGTGGTCAGAACCTTCAAGTGGCGCACACTCAATAACCTTTGCAACAATAACGCCAGCATACTTAGCGCCAAGATCGTGCACACTTTCAATTTCAACAAGTCGTGCACCAATAAGTGTCGCCAGCTCATCGATAGTACCATCGATGTCTGTGAACTTCTTCAACCAATTTACTGAAATAATCATGATGCGAACTTCCTTAGAAATGCTAGTTTTGCTGACTCAAAGTGACGAAGATCTTCAATGCCATATTTCAGCATGACGAGACGTTCAATACCACCACCCCATGCAAACCCGCGGTACTCGTTAGGGTCGATGCCCGCTTCTTTCAGCACGTTCGGGTGAATCATGCCACAGCCGAGCATTTCAAGCCACTCGCCCGGCTTACCGCCAATAGCAGCAGGTTTTTCAATGGCAAATTCAAGACCAGGTTCAACGAATGGGAAATAAGCAGGCTGCGTTTTAACACGGAGTGCTTGTCCGTAATAGGTTTCGAAGAAGCTTCGGAGCGTTCCGAGCATTTGCCCAAGCGTCGCGTCTTTACTGACGAACACGCCCTCACATTGGTAAAATGTGTGCTCATGTGTTGCATCGACGTCTTCGTTACGGAAAACGCGGCCATAACTGACAGCTGCAATGTGACCACCAGCTTCAAGCTTAGCCTTACCATCTTTAAGAATGCGGTGCTGCATAGTTGAGGTATGCGCTGGTGGAATGAACCCTTCTTCAGTACGGAATGTGTCGTAGCCGTCGCGCGCTGGGTGGTCTTCTGGGAAGTTCAACGCACCGAACATGTGGTGATCATCATCAATTTGACGTGATTCAATTGCATCGAATCCCATACGAGTAAAGATGTCGACAACTTCTTCTAGCTCTTTTGTAAGTGGGTGTTGCGTACCATTTTCAGTCGGAAGAAGTTCGGGCTGTTTGGTATTTACATCCCACTGGGCTGTAATATCAAGTGGTGCAACGTCGGCAGATTCAAGTTCGGACTCTCTGGCTTCAATGGCAGCTTCGACTGCAAGCTTCACTTCATTTACCTGTTTACCAAACGCGCCGCGCTCTTCAGGCGGAAGTGATCCAATAGCAGCATAGAGCTCTCGTATTTCTGGAGCTTTTAAAACCTCGCGAGGAATATCGCTTGTGGCGACCTTCTCAAGCAAGGACTGCTTAACACCCTCAATATCATATGTGGACATAACTGGTAACTATTATACGCTACAAGTGGTGCCTACGCGAGGAGTAAATTTACTATTCTGTGCCTAAAAATGAATTTAAGCAGCGACGCAGCGAACAGCGGCACCAGCATTTTTATCAGTACCTTCGGCTGTATTAACATTTGAGCCGTAGAAGTACAAAATATACCCGTATCCAGCAAAGCTCTGCGGGAGTGATGACCAGTAGTATGCTCTCGACCCTTGATCAAAGAAAGAGTTATACCATGAGCCACTCAATTGGCCGAGCCACGTTGAACGAAGACCGGCATCCGTCGCGACAGAATTGCTATTTACCGCCGCATTAAGACCGTCATACTCGCCACCATTGCCAGTTGGCAGGCGCCACCCGGCCGGACAGATAGATAAAGCAGGGTTCGAGGCTGGGGTTGTTGCATTGCTACATGCATTTGTCGATGTTTGAACACCCATCGCAGCGCACCAGTTGTAAAGATATCCATACTGCCCTGTGCCCGTTGTTGATGTCGATGGTGCAGTAGGTTCCGTGGTAATGTTCGAGCCACTCGTAGGAATGTAATACTGCGCAGCCGTGTATGTAACCGAACCGCCCGTTCCGTTTGCGAGCGTCTTTACATCGTTATACGTGTTCGTACCACCGCCGGCATATGCAAGATTCGTAAGCATCCAGCATTTATTATCGGCAAGTTTTTGCACCCAATAGGTACGATTATCTCGCGCATCAACAGCGCGTGTGCGTGTCGTCGGACAGTTTGCGCTCGTTACCTGCTGCAAAAGGCTTCCGTTCGCAATGACAATTGGGCACGTTCCCGCCTGCATGCCACCACTTTCAGTTATGTAAAACGACTTCCCTGGCAAAGAGCTACTTGTGGCGCCTAGACAAAATGTTGACGCAGTATATGAATATTGAAATGTAGTTGTCTCATTTTTCTTGAGACCTGAAGTATCTGCTGGATACGCGTTCGTATCAACCCTAGGAATCTGTAATTGTTGCGCACCACTTGCAAGGTCAGATTTAAGCAGCGTTTCTTTAGCACGCTCGGCAATGCCGTTATACGCCACTATCGTAATAGCAGCGAGAATTGCGATCACAATGATAACAATAAGAAGCTCTACAATTGTAAAGCCACGCTGACCCTCTAAAGTAGAGTATCGGTCTTTTGGAAGATGGAAACGGTATAAATTGCCCAGGGGTACGCGCTTCATAGTGTTCCTACTATAGCATAAGCACCTCTACGTTGTAGCGAGAAACGCCAACTATAATGTAGCGGTAATCAGCCAGATAACAGCTGCAATAGCGAGGAGCGCAACAAGCACCCACACCCATGCAAGGCTGGTGGTCGACTTCGTGTCTTTAAGATATGCCGAGTCGGTGACACCGTCAGGTTGTTCAGTTTCAAGCGTTTTCTTCTTCGCACGGTCTTGTAGTTCCTGCGCAACTTGCTTTTGCAGGTCAGAACGGGTTTCGTTTTGCTTCAAATATAAACTCATACTCTTACTATAGCACTTTCCCTGTCGCCCTTCTTGTTTATGGTATACTGAAGGCATGTTTACTATAAGGAGGGAAACATATGGCTACTAAGAAGGCCACTACTACAAAAAAGAAAGCTCCCGCAACGAAGCCTGCAAAGACTTCATCTGCTGCGGTGACTAAAACGACTGTCAAGACCGTCCCTGCTCCTGCGAAGAAGCACACTCTTGGCCAACACATTGAAAGTTCACTCCTGACCGGTTCACTTTGGCGTGCGCTTGGTGCTGAATTCATCGGTACCTTCCTGCTTGCTGCTGTGATTATCGCAGGTCAAGGGCAACCAATCTTCGTCTTGTTTGGACTCGTAGGTATCGTACTACTTATCGGCTCAATCTCAGGCGCGCACGTAAACCCAGCTATTACAGTTGGTGCATGGGCAACCCGCCGTATCGGCTGGCTCCGTGCAGTTAGTTACATCTTTGTACAGTTCCTTGGTGCAGCTGTTGCGTACTTTGTACTCTCAGCGTTCCTTGGTGGTGCAACACAACCAACCGCAGAACAAGAAATGTACGGCCAAAGTGCAGCTGCCCTCTTTAAGGCTGCTGACCTTACCGCTATTACCGGCAAGGAATGGTACGTATTCTTCGCTGAAATTCTCGGTGCAACAATCCTCGGTTTCGCAGTTGCTTCAGCAACTCGTGCTAAGGACAACCTAACTGCTGCATTCTCAGTTGGTCTTGGTATCTTCATCGCTTTGATGGTTGGTATCACAGTAACCGGCTTTGTATCAGCAAGTAGCATCCTTAACCCTGCAATCGCGCTTGCACTCCAAGCCTTTAGCGGTGTTTGGGCATACATCATTTACATCCTTGGTGCTGTAATTGGTGGTGTTCTCGGATTCCTACTCCACGACTTGCTCCGCGGCAAGAACGCGTAGTTCATTCGATTCACAATTAAAAATCCCGCTGTACGAAGCGGGATTTTTATATGGAAAGCAATTATTGTTGAGCAGCAGCTTGTTTTGCGTCACGTGTGGTTTGCTTTACCTCGTCGCCAATAACCTTAGCGCGGTAGGTAGCTTCTTCTTTCACGCGTCCAGCAGTTCGCTTCATGCCACCAGCGGCGTCATGCGCGATTTCTTTCATAGACTGTGCGCTATCTGCTAATTCGTCTTTAACGATAGTAGCGCCGTTTCGTACCTCTTTCATTCCTGCAGAGGCTTTCCCCTTGTACTCGTTTGCCTTTTCCATTAAGTCATGTCGTGTTTCTTTTCCACTTTTAGGTGCCAGTAGAATTCCTGCTATAAAGCTTCCTAGAACTACGAATATGAATCCAAATAACCTTCCCATAGTAAGCCTCCTTATCTCTTTTTAAATGATCGTAATGCTTTCGCAAGTTCGCCGAACACTTTCACGGGTGATAGCCATGCGGTTACATTTGCTACATGTGCGGTCGTTTGCTGAACGTTGGTCGCAATCTTATTGAGTTTGACAATCAGTACAATCGCGGCAATTATCATCAGAATGATAACGACTGATAGTACTATAAGATTTATTGTTAACAACGAAATCGCTGTTGCTACTTCCATATCTTACCTCCCTTCGTCTTATCAGAGCGTTCTTAAGCTCTACTTAATATTATCCGCCTTTATCTGAGAATCAACTGTAAGATATTTCACATGTAGCAAAGAATGTGAGGAGTAAATTGTAGATTGAAAGCGCTATAAAACGCCGAAGCCAAGGAATCCAACTGTGTCGGGATTTGTGTGTTCGACGATACGAATACCACCAGGTTCATTTCCGCCAATAGTGGTAATGGTGCCGTCATTAACGGCTATAACGAAATTCGTATGTTGTCCAAATGGACTTGGGTTGTCATAGAGCATAATGTCGCCTACTTTTGGCACGTACCCAGTACTTGCTGGTTGGAATTTTCCTTCAGCTTCATAATATTCACGCAGTGTGTAGGTACCTGGAATACGCCAAGAACCAGAGTTTGGATTTTTAAGCGGTACACCAGCTTGGTTATATACCCAACTTACGAAGTCGGCGCACCATGGCTCTTCAATTCCTTCTGAGTATTTCGTTCCGTTTGGCTGCGTTTCATATTCCTGTTTCAAAATAGTAATAATTTTTTGTTGATCAGACGACAATGCATCCGTGGGGATACTAGGAAAACTTTTCTTTTCCGTTGAGGCGGTTGTACTGGCGACAATTTGCGGAATTGGGTTAAACCGACTTTGTGCGAAGAACCCAACTGCGACAAATAAAAGAAGGGCAGCGATGGTTGTGATAATTAAGAATGCTGGCCGTTTGAACAAACGTTTCAACTCTTTATAGCTCCTTAATAACATTTGTTAGTTCTGGGAACTCGACACGCACGAAATGATCGGGCGCTGGCATAACACGATATTCTGCATTCGGAACGTCGCGTTGAAACTTTGGCATTTCAGTCAGTGGAACCGCGGGGTCGTTTTCACCGAAGAAAAATACAACTTTACCGGCTTGGGTATTAAATAGCTCGGTAACGTGGTCAATTTTGAAATCGGTCAGGTCTTCACCCTCGTCCTCGTCATAGGGAGCGGCCACTAGAATCGTTGCTTTAATGTTCCTAGGAAACTCTACTTCCGATAGATACTTGGCAAGGAAAATGGCTCCCATTGAATGGCCAATGAGAATACAATCGTCTTCAATAATTTCAGTCAGGTGTGTAAACCAAACCTTCCATTCGCTATAGCGAGCGTTGGTTTTGTTCGGCATAGTTGGTAGGAGCACTTGGTAATTATCGCCTAAGTTTTGCTGCAAAAGCTCACGCCACATTGGCTTGTAGGTCATGCGGTCGACGAATAGCTTTTTCGTCGAAAGACTTTGCATATAATCGTCGTAGTTTTCGAAGGTAGTTCCGCCATGAATCTGAATAACTTGTTGCATACTCATATCCCCTCTTCTATGCCTCTACTAAACGTAGATGCTTTGTAATAAGTCGTTTCATTATAGCGTGGTCGGGCTTGTTATCGCCCACCATACACACATACAGTACGGCTTTGCGCTTTGAATCAATATTCACAAGAATCATGTAACCGGAAATAAGGAGCTCCTCAAAGGCTGCTCGCTCGGCTTGGTCGGGAATAAAGTTCTCTCCGTTAAGGGTAAGGCCGGGCGTTAACGTGTTCATCATATCTGCCATGCCGTCCATCATTACGCGTGTAAGTAACGCATGCGATGAAGTGCCCACATCGCTTCGCGTGACACCGGCCCATGAATAGAGCGCGGCTTTTTTGCCCGAAACCGTCATGTCTTCAACTTTCGTCAATTTACCAAAGTCCATCTCTGGCTTCGCATCACCAAAACGATGGAGCCAGCCCTTCTGGTCGGCTTCTGCGAGTTTCAGGTACCCGTCGCTATGCCAATGAAGCGGCTTCTTGGATTTAAAAATATACCCACCAAGCCATGCTTGGTACAAATCGCTTTCCTCGGCGTAGCGACTTGTCATGCCGTCTTTAAGCGCACCGACAGTGAAGTAGTTGAGGCCAGAAAGCGGTAAGCCGTAGGTATGCCAGATTAACGTCATATCAACCATGGCGTAACCGTTAATCCAATCGGGTGGCAGATGGTCAAATTCTAGCTTATAGCCAAGTTTCTTCTGGGCAGCCAGTTCGCTATCGAGAACAAACCGAGCAATATATTTTGTAAGTGTTTTTATCATAGCGCTTTAATAAATTAGTTATCGTCGTCTTGTGGTTTATCAATTAACAATGGTTCGATGCTTTTATTGCCGCCGGCAATTCGCGTTACATCGGTATCTACCTTGGCTAGTTCTTTATGCGCATTGTTATAGTGTCCAACGGTTGTGCCGAGTGACTTACCCAGCTTTTCCATGTAGGCGTCGAAGGCACCAATGTGACGGCCGAGCTTCCCTACTTGAATTTGAATGTCTTTAGCTTGCTCTTCAATTTGAAGGCTGCGAAGGCCCTGAAGTACCGTTTGTAGATACGCCATGAAACTCGTTGGACTGACAATAACTACCTTCTTTTCGCGGAAGGCGTATTCAATAAGATCGCGGGCGCTTGAACCAGTTCCAACATCACCAATGAGCAGGTCGTAGTACAGTGACTCGCTTGGAATGAACATGAAGGCAAAGTCCATGGTATTTTCGTTCGGGCGAATGTATTTACTGGTTTCGTCAATGCGACCCTTTAGGTCGTTACGAACTTTCTTAAGCCACTCTTCGCGTTCAGCCTTCGTTTGCGAAGACACCATGCGGTTGTAGTTTTCGAGGCTAAACTTACTGTCAACGGGAAGCATGACGCCCTTATCGAGAATAACGACAGCATCGGCAATAACGCCATCGCGAAAGGCATACTGCATCTTAAAGTTCTTCACCGGTAATATGTTTGCGAGTACTGATTCAAGGTAGTACTCACCGAAGACACCGCGTTGCTTTGGGTTTTGAAGGACATTTTGAAGTGTCTTCAGTTCATCGGCAACATCGACAACCCGACGGTTCGTTTCGTCGAGCTTCGTTAGGCGCTGCGACACGTCACCCACCAGCTTCATGCTTTCAGTGAGCTGCTTCTGCATTGAACTTTGCATGTTCGTTGCGCTACGCTCCATTTTGTCGCCCAGCGATGTTTGCAGATTCGCAATGGTGCGGTTTAGTTCAGTGACGTCTGCCTTTAATAGCTCGACTCCACCGCCCTGCTTTAAGTCACGCAGTCGCTGACTAATAACAAATAATGCAATACCAAGACCCAGTACGGCCACAACGAGAATAATTACTACCACCATATCCATAAGATCAGTATACCACTATCGTCTAGAGGATAAGCAGGAGTCGAATGCCAATAACAATGATAGCCGCAAGAACAAGTGAAACAGCCAGCCACTTAATACGAGAGACCATCGAGAAGAGTCCGTAGCTTGCGGTGTAGAAGAATAACGCCCAGAGAATAATTACCCACCAGCTAAGGCCGTTAAGGATTACACCAAGGTCCCACAGAAGTACCGCGGTTGCGACCGAAATAATAATTGGACGAGGTTGCAAATAGCGAATGAGCAGAAGTGTTCCGGCAACGGCCACGAGTACTGCAGCGATGTTTCCTGATACTCCGATAGAGTTCACACAAGCCGCTGCGGATGCAAGATCACGACAGGCGATTGGCTCGACAACGTATTGTCTTAGAATAGCGGTTAAGACCCACCATAGTAGCCCCATTGCGAGACCAATGTATACAATTCTTCCCTTTTCCCACCACGGTTCAACTATGACTTGTTGCTGGCTTTGAACGACTTTTGCCATGACCGTGTACCTCCTGCTTTCTTGGTACGTTACTGTACCATAAAGCACCGATGAGCGCAATTACCACCCCTCCAATAACGTCGAGTGGCGTGTGCACTAATGCGACCACGCGGCCAATACAAATAAGAATGACGAGTCCGCCCAAAATGAGGCTAATGGTCTTCTGTTTTGTTTCAAACCAAACAGCAAGTGCGATGGCCGCAACGAACAAGGCATGGTCTGATGGGAAGCCCGGGTTGTTGAGGTAAAAGGCACCTGGGTCGACACCCATTACTTCAAAGGGACGGAGGGTTGCTGGCTGATAGACGCTGCCGAGGAACTTCGCGAGCATGTACGAAGTAAGGCCGGCCATAAGGATACGCGAGTACGCCTTGAAACGTTGCCCTTTCGGGATTTTAAAGATGAGCGCCCATGCCGCAATAATGATGACAGGAATAACGGCGGCATCAGCAATGAGGCGGATCAAGAGATCTATGGTCATATGTTGATAGTATACTCTCGAATTGCATACGCTTAAATACCAATGCAAGACTATATGCTATTTTCTCAATTTATTCTAAGATTTAATAAATATTTAACAAAGTAGGCGTAAATTTATATTCATAAAACAAACGGATAAATTATGAAAATACTTATTATAGAAGATAATCCTCGACTAGCGATGCGCATTAAAGAACAGCTACGTAAATGGTACATCGTAGAAACGGCATCTACGGGTGAACAAGGCTTAGAGCTTATTTCTACCAATACGTTTGGTGTTGTGCTCTTGGATCTTGGCCTACCGGATGCCCCCGGAATTGAAGTATGCAAACAGATTCGCTTAATCTCAAATGATCTACCGATCCTCGTTGTTACGGGTATTGACTCGATTGATAGTAGAGTTAGTCTTTTAGATACAGGCGCTGATGACTACCTGACGAAACCGTTTGATATTCATGAGCTACACGCACGCATTAATGCTTTAGCGCGCAGGCGTATCAGATCTGAGAATTCTGATTCTATTATAGTTGGCGATCTCATCATAGATCCCGCACGTCGCACGGTAACGCGCTCAGGTATTAAAATTGAGCTTCGAAAAAAAGAGTTTGACATACTCGAATACCTTGCGTCTAGCCCCGGACGAGTTATGTCACGGCAAATGATTGTTAACCACGCATGGTCATCGACAAGTACAAGTTGGCCGGGATCAGTTGATGTCCATATAAAGCAACTGCGCGATAAACTCGACAAGCCATTCTCACGCCCATTGATTAAAACATCATACGGAGTTGGCTACTCAATTTTGGCTCCAGATGAAATAGTCGTTGGTAATCAAAATCTATAAGTATCGACAATGCATTACATATTTTCCCTAGGAACTACACACAATGCACACAAAAGAACTACAGAAGTAGTACTACATGGTACGTTCATAGCATCCACTATCCTAGGAATACTACTAATCGCATACTCCGGTATTGCTCAATCCGTATGGTTCAATGGTCGCAACTGGATAATTGTTCTCGTGTTTATCTTCTTAGCACTTGCTGAATTCCTACTCAGGAAACAGCTTCTCAATGCTGTAAATTGGATGCTGATTGTATTCTATATATTCCTCTCTTTTTGTACGCTTGTTCTCTGGGGGCTTAATGCACCTGTTGGAATCTTAACGATTAGTTTTGCAATCACACTACCTAGTATTCTTATTGGCCCAAAAGCTATTCTGCCGGTTATCGGAATCTCAATTATTACTTTGGTAGTAGTTCAATTAATTCATCATTTCGAGTTAATCATTCCGAACATCGCTCTATTATCCGTGCCTTCAACATTCTGGGACGTTATTATCTATTCAACAGTCCTTTCTGTATTTGCTCTGGTGTCCTGGATCGCAGGAAGACAACGCGAGAAGAATCTTCAAAGAGCTCTCACGGCTGAGTCGGAGTTAAGATTACAGAAAGAAGCTCTAAAGATTGAGCTTGAAAAAGAATCGGCTTCTCTTCGACTCGCACAATTAAACCAAATACGACAACTCCATAAATTCGCGCTTCTCGGGCAGTCAACGGCCGCAACACTACATGAGTTATCCAATCACCTTAGCGTGCTTAACCTTGATATAGATGATCTTCGTCAACAACATAGCAATTCAACAGCGATTGCCAACGCTAAAGATAGTATCGACCATATCAATATGATGGTTAGACAAACTCGGAGGCAACTAAACTCTTACGAGCATAAGGAATCTTTTAATGCGATCGTTGTTATAAATCAAAGTATAAAAGATCTTAAAATCAAATTTAATCAAAAGAATGTACGACTTACTAAAAAGCCAACTATTGGCAGAGGCTCATTTACTGTCCACGGCAGCTCTCTTGCCTTAATGCAAATTGTCACGATCTTGCTTAACAATGCCTTGGACGCATGTTGCGATTTGCCAAAACCTGAAGTTCAAGTGCAGCTACAGTACGACTCATCCCAGCTCGTACTGTCAGTCACCGACAATGGAAGTGGCGTAGATCCAGAAATTATCGAATCGCTCTTTAGTCCGGTTACAAGCACAAAATCATCAGGCCTGGGTGTTGGATTATATATCGCACAACACCTTGCTAGCAACCAGTTCAGGGGTACGGTTGAATTGGTTGAAAGCAAGATTGGAGCTCAATTCAATATCACTATTCCTAAACAATTGAATTAGATAAGCTCCTGCAGGTGCTTTACTACAGCCTTCTCATACCCACCCAAAATATCATGCGCTGCATTTAAACGCATAGCCGTAACATTGCTCCGCGTTTTCGCGAGGGTGGTAATGTGTTTTTTAATCACGACGGGGTCGAAAATGCCGTACATAATATCAATCGGAACGCGAAGGCGTTCGACATCCTTTAACGATGTCTGGTTAATAATACTCGACTCTAAGGCGGCAAAATATGACCCAACGTTATCTTTCGTAATATTAAGTGCGCTATTTGCCAGACCAAGCTTTACAGCAAGTGGCGACAACTTTTCAAGGCGTTCAGGGTACTTTTTCGCTGTTAAGTATAGCGTACGAAGCGCGTCGTCACGTGAAGGGATCTTCTTCACTTCAGCAGCTTGTGGACTATAAAACGGCGGGCTACAAAGCACGAGACGCTGCGTAATGAGCGGGTACCGTTTTGTAACTTCCACTGCAACCAACGCTCCCAAAGAGTGCCCAACAATAATCGGACGCTGCACCATGCGAAGGCCAAGCAGCGTCACGCCAACCGAACGTGCCTGAGTCTTTGCATCGTACACCACCCAGTCCGGCATTGGTGACTTTCCGAACCCAAGGAGGTCAATACCAATCAGCCGAACATCTTTTGGCATTTGTTTTGCAATGCTATCCCACGCGTGGAGCGTGTTCCCTATTCCGTGAATAAATACGAACGTTGCCCTTGGCTTCTTCGGCGACTGAAATTCATGCACGTGTAAAGAATACGGAACACGAAGGTACCGGTGCATAAGTGTTGAGGCACGAGAGCGAAAATTCATAGTTGTAATAAGTTCTATTGTATCAGGTGATAAAACGAGTTAAAGCAGGCCAACTGAAACGCTGTACTCAATTGCTTCTTTATAGAATGGCCGCATCACAATACTGCCATCCAATACTTTTTCAATTGGCGCCCATTCATACGATGCATGTTCCCAGCTAATCGTAACTTCCGGCCTTCCCTCGACGCGCGCTACGTAAAGAAACTTCGAGACCGATTTGTGTTTTTCTTCAAAGTATTCAGTTTGTGCATAGGCAAGGGTAAATGCGTTTTCGTCGAGTACAATCCCCGCTTCTTCTTGAAGCTCCCTGCGAACTGCAATGAGCTCACTTTCGCCTGGATCGACGAGGCCACCTGGAAGATCTGGCGTAAACGATTTCTCTGGATGTGCCTTGTATTCACCAATAGTGAGGATGAGTACTTCGTTGCTATCGTTTACAACGAGTACTTTAGCGACTGATTCGAGTTTAGGCTTTGTCATAGCACTACTATAACAAATACCCCGGTCTGCCGGGGTATGGAATCAAAGTCAGTATGTAGCTCGGGCTGGTCGAGAGAAAGTGCTGTAGCGAAGAACGCTATGACTTTTACTCATCGACCAGCCCACAGGCAGACGTTGTCACTCGAAGACGGCGACGTTCTCACGGCCTCGCACCCAGTCGTACATCAGGTGGAAGATTCCGATGAACCAGGCGAGTACCACCACCGCGATGAAGATCACTGCGGTCGCGACGAGCGTTGCGATGAACCCACCTTCGTTGACGGTGAGGGTCGTTCCGGTTTCGGTCTTCACGTACCCGCCCGTGACGATGGCGACGACGCAGAGCGTGAAGTACCCAATCGCCATCAAGACGATGAAGCCGACCATGAGGATCACGGCGATACTCACGAGCACCTTCAAGATCAGCACGATACCCGACTGCTTGTTGTAGAGGTATCCATTCCTCTCGTCCCATCCACTCATTCTCACTGCCCCTCTCGGTATGAACTTCGGAATCTCCGAGGCTCGTGGCTAAGAATATAGGTTATTATATAACAATTTTAACGTTTTCCCGTTTTTGTCGGTGTCTTAGAAGACATTTTCACTTGTTTGAAGAATTGAACCTCAATAATAAGTACGATTACGAGCGCTATAGCTACTCCGACTAACGACCACATTCCACCGAACAACGAATGAAAACTATTTCCTAGCATGACTGGAAAGTACAAAATTGTACCAACAAAGAGCAGCATCATGGTAAGAGCCGTAGCTCCGTGAAGACGCTGGCGCGCAAATAACGCAGCGATTCCAGCGAGAACTCCAGCAATGACAGTTGATACAATGCCAATAGTTTGGAATTCAGAGGCAGTTACATAGAAAGTTTCCCCACCCGACTTAGCCGGTACATATACGGAAAGGAATCCTTCGTTTTGGGGTAGTACGATGTACGCAATAAAAAGGTTAAGGAGTACCGTAGCTAAAACTGTTATGCACGCTAATATGACAATCCGGGTTGGATTAATAATTGTGATTGATGATTTTTTTTGCTTCATAGTTTATTTAGTATACCAAGTTTTATATGTACATTTCCACGCAAAAACCCGTCCTCTTGGACGGGTCATTGCGTGGCTAGGGTGGAGGGATTCGAACCCCCGAATGCCAGGACCAAAACCTGGTGCCTTACCACTTGGCGACACCCTACTAGCGGTACGTGTATAGTACCGAAGTATTATACCGTAATAGGGGTAATTGCTCAAGGCTTTTAACGGAGGAGCGAAGTGCTAAGAATCTGCTATTTCGCAGCTTTAACGCCCTTAGAGCGTTGCACGTGTGCGAACTGGCCGTGAATTTCGAAAAGGAAGTAGCCGCTAATAGCGATCCAAATTGCACCGAAGAGGAGTCCGGTAATGAACCCGAGTGGATTAAGTGTAAGGATCGCACTTACGACCGTCGAAAGAATACCAACGAGCCACACCGCAAAAAGAAGCACCCAGCCCTTCTTTTGCTTTTGTTTCAGCGGGCTAATTGCCATTGCAAGCAGTGCAAGGTCAATTGCAGTGAAGATGAGTGCAACGATGGTATTAACGATCACCCATACAACAAAGGTCGTTGAAGCATAGTACGCCGCAAACGGACTACCAAGTGTACCAATGTTACTAAAGAGTGTAATAAGAAGGCCAAGTACGGCAATTCCACTGAGGACGGTTGCGATAACAACCAGCCACCAAATGTTATTTCCAAGCCATGTACGAACGTTTGCCGGTAAATGCGGCACGTCTTTGAGCCAGCCAAGTACGGTTCGCTCCAACTTTGTTAAAAATTCCATGCTCCTGAACCTCCTCTTAATGTCCTCATCATACCTCTGTTTTAGGTATTTCTCAACTACTTTTTAGCTTTGGTAGTCTGGCGCTTTCCAGGCCATAGTCCCCAGCTCGCCCACGCTGCTAATATGCCGAATGAAATCGAAACGAGTACCGCCCACCACCCGGGTACTAAATCAACCAGCGTTCCTAAAAATCCAACTGTCTCGGCAGTCGGTTGTATCAACACTACCCATAGGCTAATAAGTGTCCATAGCAAGGCGACAAGCCAGCCTAAGGCCATACTCAGTGCCCTAAAAGCTGGGCTTAGGGTCATGCGTAGGAGGAATGGAATCGCGAAGACCTCAGCAGCAATAAGTGTTGGCGCAAGTGCGTAGGTAGCGGCAATGCTGAGCGGCAACTCAAAAGTTGGAATAAGTTCAATAAACTTGTCGAAGGTGAATAGCTGTGTAACGGCAAGTACCACTAAAATGCCGGCATATAGAATAGCGATTTGTTTGGTTGCGTCGGTGCGTGCTCTCGGGGCTGGTGTTGCTTTTACAAGAATGCTCATGCCTCATAGTATACGTCTGTGCTTATGGTTTTTACAAACTGTTGTCATTTTTAAAAAAGTTTCATAATATGCTTGCGCTTTCTTCCGTATTTAGATACAGTAGCTACAAGCGAAAGTTACAAAAACAAACAAGACTCCAAAAAAATTCAAAAAAATTTTTTTATTGTTGTAGCTAACGCTAAACGATATCCACCACAACACGAGGAGACCCGCTTAGGCGGGTTTTTTCGTGGTCTTTTTATCTGTTATTCAGCCTTGAACGAGTGTTCTTCGCGCCACTTGGCAATTGCAGCATGGTTACCGCTTAAAAGCACGTCAGGAACACTTAACCCATTGAATTCAGATGGTTTCGTATACTGCGGGAATTCTAGGGTTTCGCCGTCTGAGAAACTTTCAATTTCTGCACTGGCTTCACCACCAAGCACGCCTGGAATCAACCGAACAATACTATCAATAATAGTCATGGCAGGAAGTTCACCGCCGGTTAATACGTAGTCCCCTACACTAATCTGCTCATCCACAAGAGTAACAATGCGTTCATCGTAGCCTTCATAGCGGCCACATATAAAGATATAGCCGTGATCTGCGTCTGCATAGCTTTGTGCAGTTGCCTGCTTCCAGCGCTGTCCTCGTGGGGTCATAAGCAATACTTTCGCGGTAGGGTCGATTGCTTTCGCTGCTTCAACAGCTGCAAATAGTGGCTCTGGCTTCAAAAGCATACCGTCGCCCCCGCCATACGGGGTGTCGTCTACTTGCTGGCGAGGGCCAATGCCGTAATTACGTAAGTTAATAAGTCCAAATTCAACAGCACCCTCTTTTTGGGCTTTCCACATCATTGAGCTGTGCAGCACGCCTTCAAACATCTCTGGAAAAAGCGTGATAACTTGGATTTTCTTCATCTGTACCAGTGTACGCTATATTGCTATTTTTGTAAATATGTGCTATAATATATTTTGACGTTGTTCAGAAAGAATCTGGGCACTCGTTGCCCCTAGTAGAACTGGAAGGATGATCATGAGTGACCCTCAGATCGATAACAGCACCACCACTCCGACGCACCTGCAGGCGGCCGAGAAGCTCCGCCAGAACGTTCGGGTTGCGCTCGCCGAATTCGTGAGCCCGTTGCTCGCCTCCATCATGATGCTCATGCTGGGCTCCGCTCTCTGCATCGTCTCGGTGACCAACATGATGTTCAGCGGAGCGGCGGCCGTCCTCATCATCTTCGCCTTCGTCAATGCACGAAAAGCCGCCAGGACGATGATCGATCTCGCGAATGCCATCATGGCCTACCACGAACGCATCGACGACATCCTCTAGGGGTATGCCCCCTGAAGAAAGCTTGCTGAGGAATTGCAATCGCAATTCTCGCTTGTCGCTCTTCAGGGGGCTTTCTTTATTTATTTGACTTTAAGCATATTCGGCATATAACTATAGGTACACCCCTTCCCGCGAAAGGAATCGAAATGACTACCGTCATCGAAACCAGCAGCCAAACACCAACACAGAAAGGAATCGGTGAACCCACCATCAAGACACTGAACGGCCCCGACGTGCCGCGCTCAGCTGTCATCAACATCCGCCGGGAACCCACGCGACTGGTCATCATGACACTCCGTGGCAGCTACGAAGTCGAACCCAAGACCTTTGCGTTCCTCGAGCTGATCTTCGGCACCTAGGCCCACCTAGAGAGGATGCCCGCCAAAAGTGTTTAACCGCCTTTTGGCTTGAGCCCTCCTGGTGGGCCTCCTCTCTTTAATTGACATTTTATAGTATTTATGATAAAATATATATAGTCGTCTAGATAGACAAACGTCATCGGGCGCCTTGCCCGTTGACACCCTCCTTCTCACCCCGAAAGGCAACTATGCCCGCCGTACACGTCATCATGGAGCCCGAGACGCTCGAAGAGCGCATCGGGCTCCAGACCAAATCGGTCGACAAGACCAAGAACGCGGTCGAGCGCTTCGCGATC
>Ga0307406_10000613_pt1 | contig 20386 bp, 17 predicted proteins | sample 322Cmetagenome_3_FD_203706 | JGI IMG/M metagenome (GOLD analysis project Ga0307406, IMG submission 203706) | Maize rhizosphere microbial communities from greenhouse at UC Davis, California, United States - 322HYB-C-2 | ecosystem: Host-associated > Plants > Roots > Rhizosphere > Soil | place...
TGAGTACCACGTTGTGGTAGTGCGCGCATTGGATCGCGGTGATGGTCTTGCCCGCTAGCAGGGTGCCGGCGGTATTCATGGCCACGGGCGAGAGGCGGGTAGTCGTGGTGCCGTCGCCGAGGATGCCGTAGAGGTTGTTGCCCCAGCCATAGACCGTGCCATCGGAGGCCAAGGCCATGGCATGGGCGAGGCCGGCGGAAATCGAGACGATGGTCTTTCCGGCGAGAGCCCCTTGAATCAACTGCGGGCTTGAGCGGTCGACGCTATCGCCCAAACCGAGCTGGCCTCCGAAGTTCGCGCCCCATGAGTAGACCTTGCCATCAGCCGTCAGCGCCAAGGTGTAGACGTGGTTGGCGGAGAGGGCGGTGACGGTCTTGCCGGCGAGCGCGCCACTCATGTTCACAGCCACCGGCTGATTGCGCGATATGGTGGTGCCATCACCAAGCTGACCGCTGTCGTTCGCTCCCCATGAGTAAACCTTGCCATCGGCGGTGATGGCGTGGCTACGGCCATTGCCGGTCAGCACGCTGGTCACGCTCTGGCTGGCCAAGGCACCGGTCATGATCACCGGCACCGGGGTATTGCGATGATTGGTGGTGCCATCTCCGAGGGCTCCTGCCAGGTTCTCGCCCCATGCGTAGAGCTTGTTGCCTACCGCCGAGTAACCGGAACCCGTTAGCGCGATGTCGAAGGGGCTGCGTGGCCCGTCATTGCTGGCGATGTGGAGCACTGCGCCTCGAGAGCCGGAGGCCGCGGGGGAGAAGGTCACATTGAAGGTGAGCGAGGCTCCGGGTGCGAGTGTGGTGGAACTCAGGCTAACAGGTGCCGCGAACTCGGCGGCATTGGTGCCATCCACGGAGGCGGCTAAGCCTGTTAGAGGAGCGGTTCCGGTGTTGCGCAACGTGATCGTCTTGCTGAGCGAGCTGCCGAGCGTGACGGGTCCGAAGGAGATCGTGCTGTTGCCATCGGCCAAGGCGCTGCCCGCCGGTTGCTCCACCGCGATTCGTGGCAGCGGCGTAGCGTTCAGCAGCGTGACGGACGCCGAGACTGCGGTGCTGTCGTAGGTCCAGTCGCCGTTTCCGATGCCGATCATGAAGTCCACGGTGTCACCAGCAGTCGCGGAGATGACCTGCGTGTGCGAAACGCCATCGCCGCGATAGCTGTTCACTGCGCGCTTGTTCGATGGGGTCAGCTCGGTGGCATTGTGGAAGATGTGGACGTCCACGGTGGTGGGGCGGGTGTCCGAACCGGCGAAGGTGCCGGAGACCGCATACTGTCCCGTCACCGGAGCGGTCCAGCGCACTACGGGGCGTTCGCCATTCGAGCCCGGGCCCATGCCGAACTGGCGGCCGAGCCAATCGAAGCGCGTGCCGCCGCTGTCACGGTAGTAGTAGGTGTCAGCGGTATTGAAGCTTACAGAGGCGTTGGCGGACCAGAAGGAGAGCGGGGCTGAGGAGCCTGGACCGCTCATCAAGGTGGCAATCGCTGGATTGTAGGTGCCGTTGATGGCGTCCTGTGGTTGCTGGCGATAGCTCCACACGCCTGCGGGATTGGCTGTGAGCGAGAAATCGCGAGCGACGTCGTAGTGGGCTTTGCCACCGGTGCCGGCGAGATGGAGGTCGGAGACTTCCGCAGCGCTCAAGGCCCGGCTGTAGAGGGCAAGTTCATCGATGGAACCGGGGAAAGGACCGGAGGGACTCGATTCCGTGTGAGTATTGGTGATGGTGGCGCCAATGGTGAGGGGATCGGTGACCGCAGGGCGGGTCGTCGCAAAGCCAACGCTGTGAGCCTGGGTGCCGTTCACGTAAAAGCGGAGTTGGCTGCTCCCGAGAGTGACCGCGACATGGCTCCACTGGTTGAGTGTGACGGGGGCCGGTGTCGAGACAGCGTCCCATCCGCCGCCATTGCGCGAGGCGAAGGCTAGCTGGCCGCTGCCCGTCAGGTAGAGGACGTAGGTGCAGTAGTTGTTATCGAGCGAGCGCTTGCCAATGATGGTTGGCTCGTCGGCGGAGTTCGCCGTCGGCTTGATCCAGCCCTCAATGGTGATGTCACCGGTGATGTTTTGGGAGGGATCATGGGGGACTTGGATGAAGTCATTGACGCCATCCAGCACGAAGGCTCTGCCGACCTTGCCCGGGCCGTAGTTCTGGCCGGTGGTATTGGTTGCGCCAACCGAGGTGGGCCCGTTCTTCGCCGATCCATGGTTGCCGCCGATGATATCCGCGAGGGTGTTTTCCGCGGACCACCAGGAAACGAGCGAGGAAGGCACGGGGATGGGATTCTCGATCGTGCCGCTGAAGCTGCGGTTGGCAGCCGCGCCATTCGCATCCGTGACTTTCACGGTGAAGCTGTAGGACCCATTGGCAGGAGTGCCCGCGACCAGGCCGGATGGCGAGAGCGTGAGTCCGGCGGGCAGGCTGCCGGAGATCACGGTGAAGCTGTAGGGACCGGTGCCGCCGGTGGCGGAGAGCTGGCCGCCGGTGATCGGGAAATCAAGTCCGAGGGTCGGCACTGGGTCGGGCGCGATGGTCGCGCGCAGGGTGATGGATCCACTGTTGTCACCCCAGCCCAGCGGCGTGCCGTGGTAGAGTTCGCCGGTGTGGCCGTCCGGATAGCCGAAGTAGAGCTTCTCCGCTCCGGCCGGGATGGTGAATTGGTGGGCCAGCCCATCATTCGTCAGGCCGTCGCCGATGAAGAAGACCTGCCCGAGAGCAGGAGCCAGCGTGGTGAAGTTTTCACCAATCTGGCCCGTGGAGAAATCCAGTCGCGCGGGCGGACTTGCGGGTAGGTTGGTGCCCAGGAACACGCCGACCAAGGCTGGGGTGTTGTTGCCATTCAGGTAACCTGAGATGCCGCCCACGGCGGTCAGATCGCAGGAACGACCGGGAGTGTGCGCGCCATCCGGTCCGCTGAAGTCAGCGGCAGTATTGAGAGTGCCGTGGATCTTCGGGAAACGTAGTACTTTGCCATCGAGACCGGTGAGGCTAATCGACGGCGGGAGGAAGCCGCCTTGTGTGGGACTGGTCAGCCCGGCGTCGAAAATGTTCGAGCGTGAGTGGATCGATGAGACGAAGAAGTTCCGCTCGCCCGTGCCACCGGTAGGTATCTCGATGATGCCGCGGTAATTCGAAGTCTCCGGATAACCCTTGTTGTTCACGTCATACCAAGTACCCGAGGCATTGTAGGAAAGGATGATCATCGCGTAGTCCTCGCCGGTGCCGAAGGCGTGATTCGGTTCGTCAGAACTCAAATTCCAGCGATTGTAGGAGGAACTCTCGCCGCTGATCCAGTGCCAGCCTTGCTTGGCCGAGGGTGAGTAAGGAGTCTCGCCGACCGGAGGATTCTGCTTCAGTCCGATGTACCAGCCTTCCGGATCGGGGAAGGATTGGATCACGAAGTCATTCTCCGCGGCATTGCTGAAGGTCTGGTCCGGCGAGTTGCCGAAGGTCACCAGATAGCCGCCGAGAGCCGCTGCTTCCGCTTGAACCTGCTCCCAAGTGCCGCGGCTGGCGGAGACGCCATAGCGGTGGCCATTGGTCCACTCCAGAAAGAAGGGCTTGGTGGGGACGACATTGCTGTCAGAGACGCGGGTTGCCACGGCGGAGATCTCCGAAACCGCAATTGCTGTGCTGTTGTTCACGCTGGAGCCACTGACGGCGAAGCCATAGCCGGTGCGCTGCGCCGCTGGCAGTGCGGAGAGATCGAATGTGTAGTAGGGCTGGCCGGTGGCATTTGCCGCGTGGCGCACCGGCAGCACCGGGACGCGCTCGTAGCGGTCATCCGCGATGGGGTTGATCGGGCCCGGATCAGAATTGTGGCGCAGCAGGAAAAGCTGCGGGGTCTGGGGGAAGTCCTTGTCGGGCGTGACGTCGATGCGCACGGAGTCGAAGCGCGTGGCCTTCCCGCTGCCGGCGTTTTCCAGGTAAAGGAGCCCGGCATACTGATAGGGGTAGCCGCTCCCGGCGAGCTCGAAGGTGGTGGCATCGGTGCCGCCGGTGACCGTGTCGGTGGCGGTCCCGTAGCAGAGCGCCCGCAGGTCTTGGAAACCGTTGAAGAAGGGAAAGTTGACTCGATCCAGTGGGCTCGACACCAGATTGGTCGGCACCGCGGTGTCGCCATTCACGATCCAGGCGATCAAGCCGGTGCTATCGGAAAACGCGTTGTCCATCGGCAAGGCGCCGAAGTCGATGGTGGTTCCCGGCGACACATTGACCGTCACATCGAAGGGGATCGGGTTGGGAATGGTGACTTCGATTGAAGTGGGCGCGGGAGGATCCGCAGCAGGATCCCGGTAAGGAACAACCACACTGCGAGGGGCCGGAGATTCCGGTCCGTCACCGTCCGGATCCACGGCTAGGAAGACATGGGTGAAGCCATTGTTCAGTTCGAAGAAGCGCCCGACCACCCGCACGGGGCCGTTTAGCAGCGGTTCGCCTTGGGACGACACGGTATAGCGCCGGACCGCGGCGGAGCCGGACAAGCCTGGATGAATGTCGAAGCGGCTCTGCCCCGGGGTATTCGAGCCATCACTACCGCGCCAATAGGGCTCGCCGCCCTCCGTGCCAGAAAACATGCTGGCGACGCTGAAAGTGCCGGTGGTGCCGGTGTTGGGGGGAAAGATCCCGTAACTAAAGCCATTGAAGGGGACTTGGGATGCCGGGGTATCCGGCTCCGGGTCCGGCCGGTCCACGGGCGGGACGTATCCGGATCCCGAGAAGTCGAGATGGCTGGCGGCGATGATCTCCGCGTGGGTGTTAGAAATCCCGACGCAAAGCAACGACAGGGCAAGCGCGTACGCGCGGTCAGCAGGGTTCATTCAAGGGGAGGGTGAGGGTGTTAGCAGGAGGATTTTGCCATTCTCCCACTTCATCGACATCCCCGGCTGAACGTCTCACCGGCCTGCGAAAAAAAGTGATTTTATGCGTCTTGCACGGCGCGGGTTATTTGGCGGCATGCCTTGGAACTCCCCGCCGCAAAAGCAAAAGGCCCGGAGTTTCCTCCGGGCCTTTTGGCAAAAATTGATTCAGTAGCCGTGATCTCAGACGAGACCTGCGTCCTTGAGGGTCGCGTAGGCACCATTCTTGTTGATGGTCTTGATGGCCTTGGCGCTCAGGGTGAGGCGCACGAAGCGATTCAGCTCGGGCACCCAGATGCGCTTGGTTTGAAGGTTCGGAGCGACTTGGCGCTTCACCACCTTGGTGACGTGACGGCCGATACCGCCCTTTTTCTTGGCGAGACCGGAACGGTTGATTTTGCCGCCGGAACGGACTCGGCTTCCTCGGATGCTGCAGACTCGGGCCATGGTAGGAAAGGGGTTGCTTACGCGGGGCGGGGAGAATGGCCGGGTAACCCGGAGCGTCAAGGCAAATTCTTTGGGAGAAGTCACCACAGGCCGGCAAAGCGGGATTTGAGCTCGGCCTGCCACTTTTCAAGGAAGGCGAGGTCGCGGGCGGTTCGCCATGGGTCACCTTCTCCGGCTTCGATGGCGGGAAATTGGGCTTCCTCAGCGACCGCGGCCGCAGCCACGTCGTCCAAGGCCGATTCCAGCGTCTCCCGGACCTGCTGGACGGCGGGCTCCAGCATCGCCTTGGCGAGTGCGCTCAAGGCGGACTCGCGGCGCTTCGTCACGGCGTCAGCCTGCTGGAGAACGGTGCCGACTTTTCCGAAGAGATCGACCAAGCCGGGCGAGATCGCGCCGCGTTCGTCGCCGGTGAGGCCTTTCGCCGCCAGCCACGCTCGCAGCCTCTTTGATGGCCGGGAGAGCTGGGAAAAGGCTTCCTGCGCCTTGGAAAAGTCCTCGCCGCTGCCGCCGGCGTCGGGGTGGTCGCGTTTGCCCGCCTCGCGGAAAGCGGCGCGCAGTTCCTCCTCGGAAATCGCCAATCGCGGCTCCAAGCCGAGCGTCGCGAACGGGTCCATCAGGCCGCGAAGCTTTCGCCGCAGGAGCAGGTGACCACGGCATTCGGGTTGCTCACCTTGAAGCCGCCCTGCTGGAGATCGTCCGACCAATCCAGTTCGCTGCCGCTGACGAAGAGGGCGCTCTTGGGGTCGATCACGACGTTCACGCCATTGCTCGGCACCATGATGTCGCGGTCCCGTGGGCCATCGACGAGATCCATCTTATACTGCAGGCCGCTGCAGCCGCCGCCAATCACGGCGATCCGCAGCGCACCTTCGGGGCGGCCCTGCTTTTCGAGAAGACCGCGCAGGTGGGCGGAGGCCGCGTCCATGACGCGGACCAGCTTCTCGTTCCCGATCTTGAAATTCACCACCGTGGCCGACATCGCGCCGGGACCATCGCCTGCCGGCCGCCCGCTGGAAACTGAAAACTCGCCACGGCGGCGGGGATGCCTACCTTCCGCGCGCCGCCCATGGAGCACCCTGTCACGCCCGGTCTCGCTGTCGCCCTAGGATCTTCGTTCCTCGGCTACTATGCGCATGCCGGATTTCTGAATGGCTTGGCGGAGGCGGGTCTCCATCCCGCGCGCATTTCCGGTGCCTCCGCGGGGGCCTTGGCTGGATCGCTGCATGCCGCGGGGATCAGGGGCGATGATCTGAAGGCTGCGGTGCTCGATTCTGCGCTGCGCTGGTCCTTCTTTGACTGGGCGGCGCTGTGGCGCTTTCCCGGCGTTTGCACCTCCTTCTGGTCCTCGGGGCTGCTTTCGGGAAAGAATGCCGTGAAGAAGCTCCACAGCATTTTCAATGGCGCGGACCTTTCCTCGCTGGTCTCCCCGGTGATGGACATCGCGGTGACCGATGCGGACCTCCACCGCACGGAAATCCTGCGTAGCGGGCCGCTTGCGGAATTGATCGTCGCCAGCTGTGCCGTGCCTTGCCTGATCGGCATTCAGCGCGTCGGTGACAAGCGCTACCTCGATGGTGGCGTCGCCTGTGAAGCTCCCTTTGAGCATTGGCTGGATGATCCCGAAATCGACACGATCGTCGTCCATCGCATCCGTCATGAGGAGAACAGCGGCCCGGCGGTCTCGTGGGAAACCATCGCCACGTCGATCGGTGCCTCGCATCAGACGGTCTGCAATGAACTCCACCGCCACCGCACGGAGCTGGCGCGGATGAAGGGGAAGCGGCTGATCGAGATCGATACGGTTACTCCGGTGCCGGGAATGCTCAGCCAAGGACGTGCGCCGCTGTGCTACGAGCGCGGCTTTGAGTCGGGTAAGGCGGGGTGGTGAGCAGGTGAAGCTGCCGGCTGAGCGCCAGATAATCCCGGAAGTTGGGTTGGTAGGTGAAGCGCCAGGTAAGCTCGGAAACTAGGTCCGGCTGCTTCTCACGCCTCGTCCTCCTCCAGGATCTTGTCGATCTGCTCGACCCATTCCCATGGGCAGCGTTTCCGCTGATACTTGCGCCAGAGGACGTCCCGCAGTGCTTCCCACACCTCCTTAGGCACCGGATCGATCGGTTGCCAGTCGGGGTCGGTCTTGAGCGTGGTCTGGAAGGTCCAGCGGTTGGCATGGCGGGACGCGCGCCAAAAGCGCAGGCCTTCTTCGGTGCGTTCGCGCCATTCGTGGGACTCCATGCGCGGAGCGTGGGATCGGGGAAGGGGCCTGCCAAGCGCCAATCCGCCACGACCCGTGATGTCGCGATTCCGGCTGGTCAGCCGGAGAGGTAAATCGGTTAATTCATCCCATGTTCCTCGGTCTCGATTCCTCGACCCAGTCGCTTTCCGCCCTCGTCATCGATCCCGCCCGTGGCGAAATCGTCCGTGAAGTTTCCGTCAATTTCGGGGCAGCCTTGCCCGCCTATAATTCCCCCAGCGGCTTCATCCCGGGTGGCAAGGGCGGGGAGGTCCACGCTGATCCGCGGATGTGGATGGAAGCGCTCGATCTCGTCTTCGAGAAGCTCGCCGATGGCTTCGATCTTTCGCAAATCACCGCCGTCGCCTGCTCCGGCCAGCAGCACGGTTCGGTCTATTTCGACGACACGCTGGAGGCGCGCCTCGCCGCGCTGAATGCCTCCGAACCGCTCGAAGGCCAGCTTTCCCCGGCACTGACCCGCGCCACCGCGCCGATTTGGATGGATACCTCCACTGGTGCCGAGTGCGCCGAGATCGCTGCGGCGGTCGGCGGCAATGCGGAGGTTTGCCAGATTTCCGGTTCCATCGCCATCGAGCGTTTCACGGGTCCGCAGATCCGCCGCTTCTTCAAGCTGGATCCGGCGGGCTATCAGAAGACCGCGGTCATCCACCTCGTCAGTTCATTCGTCGGCTCGGTGCTCGCGGGCAAATCGATCGCCATCGATCACGGCGATGGTGCGGGCATGAACCTGCTGAACCTGCAGACGCTCGATTGGGACAATGCCTTGCTCGAGGCTACCGCGCCGGGCCTGCGTGCGAAATTGCCGGCCGCCGCCGCTTCGGCATCGATCGCCGGGCCGGTGTCGAACTACTTCGTTCACAAGTACGGTCTCTCTAGTAGCTGCCAGGTGGTGCTTTCCACCGGCGACAATCCTTCATCGCTGGTCGGCATGGGCGCGACGGCACCGGGCACCATCGTCATCTCGCTCGGTACTTCGGACACCTTCTTCGCCGCGATGGAGAAAGCGGTGACTGATCCGCAGGGCTTCGGTCACGTCTTCGGCAATCCCGCCGGTGGCTTCATGTCGCTGATCTGCTTCCGCAACGGCTCACTTTCGCGCGAGGCGTTGCGCGATCAACTCGGGCTCGATTGGTCGGCCTTCGATCAAGACGGCTTGGCCAAGACTCCTGCAGGCAACGAGGGCAAGCGGATGCTGCCGTTCTTCGGCCCGGAAATCACTCCGCGCCGCGACTTCGATGGGCCGGTCCGCAATTTCCCTGCTGACGATGCGGCACCGGTGCAGGTGCGCGCGCTGCTCGAAGGCCAGTTCCTCAACATGCGCCTGCACAGCCAGTGGATCGGCGAGAAGGCGGCACTGATCCGCCTCACCGGTGGCGCGTCGCAGAGCAACGGCATCGCCCAGCTCATCGCGAATGTTTTCCAAGCGCCGGTCGAGCGCTTCGCCATCGCGAATGGTGCCGGCCTCGGCGCGGCCTTGCGGGCGGCACATGCCTGCGGCCACGATCTTGCGAAATTGCAGGCCGACTTCTGCAAGCCGGCCGCCGGTTCCCGCCTTGAGCCGGATGACTCGCTGAGCGCCGTCTATGACCAGGCACTAGCGGAGTATCAGGCGATGCTGTAGTCGCCTGCCTTGCCTCCGGGAGTCGATCTCCGATTCCCCGTCATGCCTTGCTCGATTGGCGAGGCATGACGATCTTGTCATGAGGGGCTCGCAGCAGAAGGCCGCTTGCTGCTTACTTCTTCTCCTCGGCTGCCGGGGCAGCTTCGTTGATCGTCTTAAGCAGAGCGTCGGTGATGTCGGTGGCGTCCTTGGTGTAGAGGAGCACTGGCACCTGCGTGGTGCTGGCGCCGGACTTGTCGAGAACGTAGTCGTAGCCTTCGGTCTCGGCGTGCTTCTGGACCTTGGCACGGACCTTTCCGAGGATGTCCTTCGTTCGGAGCTGCACCTGCTCGCTGAGCGCGCGTTGCTTGCGCTGCACGAACTCCTCGCCCTCGCGCTGGAAAGCTTCTGCTTCCTGCCGCTTGACCTGACGTTCGGCGTAGAGGGCCTGCTTCTTGGCATCGGCCAAGGATGGATCGCCTAGTTGCTTCTCCAAGGTATCCAGCTGCTTCTTCGCTTCCTCAAGGCGTGTCTTTCGCTCCTCGACCTGCTTGGCCACGCCCTTTTGCTCTTCTTCAAACTGGGCCTTGATCTCTTTCGTCCCGTCGAACGCCATGACCAGGGCCGCCATGTCTACCGTGGCGATTTTCAAGCGGGCGCTCTGCTGGGCGGCGGAAATTCCGCCGAAGGCGAGGGAAAGGGCGATGAGGGAGCGGAGCGTGCGTTTCATGGTTTCCTTGCGAACGATGCCCATGGGTAGCAGCCCGCGGCGGCCAGTGGAAATTCTTTTCTCCGGCCCGGCAGACCGTCCCTGGTGGGTAAATTCGGCGTAAAGCGGCCTGAGCGGCCTTGTTTGTCTCCGCCGGGCGTGTTGATGGTTACGTGTTATGAAAACGATTACCGCCATGATGCTGCTGAGCGCCACCGCGGCGTCGGCCTACACGCTCCACGAGTGGGGTACTTTCACCACCGTCGCCGGCTCGGACGGAGTGCTACTCGCTGGTCTTGAACGCGAGGAGGCCTCGCTGCCGCTCTTCAGCTACTCCCATTTCGGGCTGGAGAACGGCAATATCGAGCGCGGGTACGAAGAGGTGGCCCGCCGCCACGGAGCCGCGCCGATTTTCGCCTACATGAAGGGGCTCAATCGCCCGGTCCGGGGCGTCACCGTGAAAATGGAGACGCCGGTCATCTATTTCCACTCCGACGAAGCCTTCGATGTCTCGGTGAAAGTCGGCTTCAATGGGGGCACCATCAGCCAGTGGTATCCCGACCGGACGGGCGGGGAAATCCTGCCGGTGCCTCCGCCGCCTGCCGATCCAAAGAAGCCGCGGCCATTGACGGACTGGACGCTGGATTTCTCCAAGCCGTGGAAGGGCTCGATCGAGTGGCAGGGCCGGGTGCTTTCGCCGGCAGAATCGCGTGACGCGATCCTTTTCAAGCCAGGTGAGTCGCTCCACTGGATGCGTCCGCGCGTGCCGGAAGCCAATGCGATCCGTACCGCCAAGGGAGAAACCGAGGGCTTCCTCTTCTACCGCGGGGTCGGAGCCTTCGATCCCGGCCTGACCACGACGGTGGGTAGCGATGACACGCTCCACTTGCTGAATCGGACCGGCGGCGACATTCCGTTCGCCTTCGTCTTCGAAAAGACCGGTGGCACCACGCGCTGGAAGGTAATGAAGGACGGCCTGCGTGCCGATGCCTCGGCTGAGATTCCGACTTCCGGGTTCTCGGAAGCGGTACCGGATTTCACCTTGGGTTTGGTCGAGCCGGTCTATCGCGAAATGGTTGCCGGTTTGACCGCGACCGGCCTGCTACAAAGCGAGGCGAAGGCGATGGTCGAGACGTGGTGGAATAGCTACTTCGCCCAAGACGGCCTGCGCGTGTTCTGGGTGGTGCCGACCGCCAAGACTGAGTCGATCTTGCCGCTCGAGGTTAGCCCGAAGCCGGAGAAATCCGTGCGGGTGATCGTCGGCCGCAGCGAGGTCATCCGCCCGGCGAAGGAGCGTGAATGGCTCGCGATGTCCCGGGATACGGACGAGGACCGGCGCAACTCGTGGAATAGTCTCTGTGCCAGCGACCGCTTCGGCGTTGCCTACCGGCAGCGGGTCGAGACGCTCGCGGTCACGGCGGCGAAGTGATGCCTAGTCCGCGCGCTTCAGCGCCGGGAGCAGTTCCTTGCGGATGAGAGAGATCGACTTCCGCCGGATCTTCTCCTGGCGCTTGCGCAGGACCTTCCAGGCAGCGGGGCAGACGCTCGGGGTGAAACCGCGGTTCTCCAGCCAAGCTGCCAGCACTTCGAGGTCATTTTCGTCGCCCAAGCTGCTGGCGAGATCTTCGGCCTCCTTTTTGCCGGGAAGTTTCACCTCGGGGGCGGTCAGCTCCATGCCGCCGAGCCACGCCTTGGCGGTCTTGCGGCAGTCGTGGAAATCCTCGTTGCTGACTCGCTGGAGGGCGCGTTTGAGGCGCTTGCGGAGCTGCTTTTCCAGTTTGTCCGCGCCGTGTTCCGCCGCCTTGGCGACTTCCTCGTCGGTCTGGGCCTCGATCCGTTTTCTTACCTGGCCAAGCGCCGCCAGTGACCAATCGACCACTGGCTGCGGAGGCCGGCGGGTCGAAGCGCTGGCTTCCAGCTCCAACAAGGCCGCCGCCGCTGCCTCGGCCGAGCCTGCCGGGACGGGAGAAATTACGAGGGACTGCCAGGTTTTCACCCGCACCGCGGTATCGCGCGTGCCGCCCAGCATGCGTCCGATCACTGCGATCCAGCGAATGCAGGGCTTCGGCTCGCCTGCCATGACCAGCGCGCCGCGGAGCCGCTTGCCGGCCTTGCGGGTGAGATGAATCTCGTCGCCCACCCGGCCGTGGGTGTCATTCAGGCCGGTGAGCATGCGCTCCATTTCGTCGCATGCGGCGATGATGGCCCCACGGGCACCGGCAAAAGCGGACGGCTGGTCGGACATTCAGAGCTGTCGTCTAGCAGCTTGGTCCGGCCTTGTCAGTCATTCTTCCGTGACGGTCTCCCCCGTCAAAACGACACGCTGCCGAACCAGCGGGCGACTGCCTCTGCGGCATCATCGCCGTTTTCCGCGACCAGCCGGTAGTGGCCCTTGCGGCCGTCCGGGCCCTTGAGCGTGAAGCCTTCGGTGCTGAAATAGGCGCCATCCGCGCCGCCGCTGGCGGATTCCTGATACCAGCGGACTTTTTGCTCCTGCACGCTGACCGTGCGCCACTGCTGCTCGTGCTCGTAGCCGGTGAGGGTATTATTGCGCATTTTCTCTCCGCCGAGCTTGGGTGGGGACGAGAGCTTCGGCAGCGGTTCCGCCATCCCGTGGATCATGAGGCGGGTGAAGGGCTTCTTGGGATCGGCGTAGGTCAGGCAGTAGCCGCCCTCGCCATCGCGCTGGATCTTTGGCGCGCCCCAGACCTGCTCCAGCCCGCGCGAACGCAGCACTGGCACGGTCACTCCGAGCAGGTCGGAGCCGGGCTTGAGCATGCCGTAGCGGTCGCTGTTCGCTTTTTCCCACTTGTCGATCCGGCCGCTCCCGCAGCCGGTCACGGCGAGCACGAATGAGACGACTCCGGCGAGCTTGAACATGGCCTTTCCCATGCCCCACGGATACCCGCAGTTAGGCCATTGCCAAGCCGCCGGTGCGCGAATCCGCAAAAATCCCGGCTCGCCAAAAGGTCAGCTTCGTCACAGAAGCTGTCGCGTCACGCCTCCCCTCTAACACATGAGAAAGCTCATCACCAATGCGCGGGTCGTATCGCCGGACCTCGACCTAGCCCGCGCTGCCGTCCTGATCGAAGGCGATCGCATCGAAGCCTTGATCGAGGGCAACAACCTGCCGAGCGTGGACTACAAGCTCGATGCGGCAGGCCAGATCCTCATTCCGGGCTTCATCGACATCCACAGCCACGGGGCGGATGGGGCGGACGTGTGCGATGACTCGCTGGAGTCGCTGCTCCACATCGCCAAGCGGAAGCTCCAGGAAGGCGTGACCACCTGGCTGCCGACGACCCTGACCCAGCCGCGCGAGAAGCTGAAATCGATCGCAGGCAAGATCGCGGCCTTCCGCGACCAAGGCGGCCTGACCCGCTGCCCCGGCATGCATGTCGAAGGCCCTTTCATCAACAAGGAGCGCGCCGGTGCGCAGAATCCGCAGTACGTGCGCCCGCCGGACTTCACGGAGATCGAGGAATTGCACTCGATCATGCCCGTCTCGATCCTGTCCCTGGCTCCGGAAATGCCCGGTTCGCTAGAACTCATCGATGGCTGCCGCGAGATCGGCATTACCTGCTCCGCGGCCCACACGGCGGCCACGGCGGCCCAAGTTTTCGCCGCTTGCGACGCGGGCCTCACCCACCTGACGCACTACGGCAATGCGATGACGCCGCTCCACCACCGCGAGATCGGCGTGATTGGCGCCGGTATGGTGGACGATCGCTTGATGATCGAGCTGATCAGCGACCTCATCCACCTCTCGCCGGACATGCTGCGGCTGGTTTTCACGACCATCCCGATCGACCGCCTGATGATGATCACCGACTCGGTCGCCGCCTCGTGGATCGTCGAAGGGGAGATCAATCTCGGTGGCTTGGAAGTGGTTGTGAATGATGGCATCGCCCGTCTCAAGGAGGGTGGCGCGCTTGCCGGCTCCACGCTGCTGGCCAACGAAGGCTTCCGCAATCTGGTCGGCTCCACCGGCCTGCCGCTGCACGAGGTGATCAAGGTGACCTCGTGGAATCAGGCCCGCTCGCTGGGTCTGGAGGACGTCGGCAAGATCGCGCCGGGCTTCCTGGCGGACCTTGTCCTGCTGAACAACGACTACAGCGTCGCCAAGACCTTCGTTGGCGGGGAGGAACGCTGAACTTGCCCGCGGCGGGCTCGCCCGCTTACCTCGCCGGGCCTTGGAGGATAAAAAGCACAGCCGCTGGCGGCGAATCGGGGTTTTCGGCGACCTGCCGACGCGCCTTCTGATGCGCGGGCTGAAGGTGGCACCGTGGTTCCTGGAGCCGGTGCTGATCCCGCCGTGGACGCTGCTGTTCTTTTTGGTGGCGAAGTCCCAGCGACGGGCGGTCACAGGGAACTTGAAGGCGCTTTTCCCGTCGTGGTCCGGCCTTCGCGCGTTGACCGGGGCTTACCGGGTGTTCCTCAATTTCGCCTTCACCTTCGTGGATGCCATGCGCTGCGAGACCGGAACCGGCAGCGTAGACTGGATCATCGAGGGGCTGGAGCATTTCGAGGACCTCAAGTCGCGCCCGGAGGGTTGCGTGGTGCTCACCGCGCACATGGGGAACTATGACATGGCCGCGCCGCTGTTTTCAGAGAAGTTCGGTCGCACCATCTACGCGGTGCGCGCGCCGGAGCGTGAGCCCGAGATGCAGGCGCTTCGCGAGGCGGAGATCGCCGAGAAGGAGCGGCTCAATCCGTATTTCCGCACCTGCTTCAACCATGGCGGCGAAATGCTGGGAGTCGAACTCGCGCGTTACCTCAATCAAGGCGACATCGTCGCGGTGCAGGGGGATCGCGTGATCTTCGAGGTTTCACCGATGGAGACCGAGGTGGAGCCGGGGCTGCTGATGCGTTTGCCGCGTGGGCCGCTTTATCTTGCCCGCATCACTGGCTCGGCGGTGTTTCCGCTGTTCATCGTGCGCGATGGCTGGCGGCGTTATCGCGTGCAGGTTCACGCGCCGCTCGATCTGCCCGCGCGCGTTCGCGGTCGCGGAGAAGATCCCGCCACGGCGATCTGGGCGGGTGCGATTCTCACCGGCGTGAAGGAGCACTGGAAGCAGTGGTTCGTCTTTGAGCCCGTGTTGCGCCGTGAGAAGGGAGGTGCCGCGTGATCGTGCTCGAGAAAGATCGCCCGAATCGTGCGGTGACGTCGTTCTTCCAGATCTTCGGCGGTCGCTGGAAGGCGCTCTCCGGCGATGCTATTCACATGGCGGAGGGTGCCGGTCATCATCGCCTCGAATGGCGGGTGCTTTCCGTGCTCGTTCCACTGGTCGCTGGTGCCGCGGTGTTTGATGCGCTGTGGCGGCTCGGCGGTCCGTGGCTGGCGTGGGGCGGGGTGTTGCCGGTGCTCTTTTTCCTCTTCCATCTCATCGCCTTCACCATCGGGGGAAAGAGTCCCGCCAGCCAATGGCAGCGCTGGAATCTGCTGCTGGTGGCATGGTCGGTGTGGCAGGGATGGTTCGTGGCGGAGAGCGGCGTGCGCTGGGCCGCCATGATTTGGCTCGGAGTGGTGGCGCTCAATGCGATCTCCGGGATCTGCCTCGTGTGGCGGACGGTGATGGTCCACTCCGCCACCTGCACCGTCGGCTTCCGTTGGTTCATCTGGGCGTTGATTCACGTGCCCGCGGTGATCGCCGGCGTGCGTCTAGGAATGCATGCGGGACTCATCGTGTTGCTCTCGGCCGGTGCCTTGTGGGCTTGTGGCACCTTCCTGCCGAACGCGCGCATCTTCGGTCCCATCGTCCGTCGTGCCGAAGGCAAGGACGTGCTGCTGACGATCGATGACGGCCCTGATCCAGAGGATACACCGGCGCTTCTTGATCTTCTGGACCAGCATGGCCGCAAGGCGGTCTTCTTCGTGATGGGCGAGAAAGTACGACGTTTCCCGGAATTGGCGCGGGAGATCGTCCGGCGCGGCCATGAACTCGGCAACCACACCATGACTCACCCGGTCGGCTACTTCTGGGGCTATGGTCCGGCCCGCACCCGGCGCGAAATCGCCGAGTGCCAGCGCGCGATCGAGGAGGTCGTGGGCGTGAAGGTCCGCTTTTTCCGTGCTCCTGCGGGTCACCGGAATTGGTTCACGCATCCCGTGCTGAAGGAACTCGGCCTCGAACTCGTCGGCTGGCGCAAGCGCGCCTATGACACGGTGCGCAGCGATGTTGCGGGTATCGTGCGCGATCTAACAGAAGAAGTGAGGGATGGCGACATTCTGCTTCTTCACGAAGCCACGCCGACGGCGCTAGGCGTGATGGAGGGTGTTCTAACAACATTAAAGACTCCAGAGAAGCCTCACCCGCCAAGCGACCGCGTAGCGGTAGAGGACGGTAGCCGTGGACTTCAGTCCACGGAGTGAAGGACGCCGCGGAACGTGTCGCAGAGCGACACCGGAACTATCATCGGGCGGCCCGTATGCAGAAACGTGGTCGTATTGGTCAAGTTCCTGTGTCGCGACGCGACACCATTCATTGTCGCTCCAAACCGTGGACTGAAGTCCACGGCTATCATCCTTGGTCGCTACGCGACCGTCAGAGTGTGATCCGGCGAGCGAGGCGCTACGCCTTCTCCAGCACGATCAGGTGATTGTTGAACGGCGTGCCGCCCCACAGCGGTGAGATCCCCACCTTGCCGTGGGGCGAAAGGATGCGCTCGAATTCCTCGCCGGAGGGATAGTGCGTTGGTGCCGCCTTCATCCAGAAGGTGAATTTCGCGAGGTAATCGCAAAACACCGTCACCTTGAAGCGCCGCGACGAGTCGCGCAGGCCGGAGCGGATCACCAGCTTGCCGCCGGGTGCCACGCGTGATGCGGCCAAGCCTAACAACTTCTCCTGCTCCTCCGGCGTGAAGAACTGAAGGATATCGAGAATGGTGACATTCCCCGAGTGCTCGGGCAGGCCTTGCCGTGCATCATGGGTGTCAAAGGCCAGATCGCTGTGCTTCAAGGCAGCGGATGCCTTTCGCGCGGAGGCGATTTTCCGCGAGTCGTAGTCCACGCCGTGGATTTGGAAACCCAAGCCGCACTCGCGGAGGTAGAAGGCCAGCAGCCCGAGGCCGCAGCCAAGGTCGAGCAAGGGCAAAGCCGAGCCGGAGAGTTCATCGAACACGGCGCCGTAGAGCGGGTCCGTCTTCACCTTCGACGCGACGTAGGTGCGGTCCCAGACCCCGGGGAACGGCGCGGCGAGTTTCTTGGGAAGTTCAGCAGTCACGGGTGCGGCGGGCTAAAGGGATGGAGCGGGTTTTCACCCCGGAGCGCAAGCCAAGGAAGCCGCATGAGGAATCCGAAGAGCAGCCGCGCGTGCATCCAGGTCAGCAGCGCATTGTCCCGCAGGTAGCGGAATTGCGAAACACCGCCTTCCTCGCGACTGAGATAGCGGACGGGTGTAGGAAGATTCAGGATCGGCACCCCGCGCCATGCCAAACGCACGGCGACCTCGGGATCGAAATCAAAGCGACGGGCGAAGCAGGTGCTTTCGAACACTTCCACCAGCTCGGCCGCGGGATAGAGACGCATGCCGAAGAGCGAGTCATCAATGCCCCAGCCCATGGTTTCGAGATTCGCCCAGAAATTCGAGACCTTGCGGCCATTCACCCGGAGCGCCGGAGCGGAGGCATCGAATACCGGCCGACCGAAGACCGCCGCCTCCGGATGGCGGTGCGAGAGCCCGAAGTAATTCGGGATCATGTCTGCCGGGTGCTGGCCATCGGCATCCATGCACAGCACGTGGGTGAATCCCTCGGCCAGCGCATCGCGGGTCCCGCGGAGGACCGCGGAGCCCTTGCCAGCGTTCTTTTCCAACCGGGTGACCTTCAGCCGGGGATCGGAAAGCAGCGGCTGGAGCAGGTCCGGAGAGCCGTCGGTGGAGCCATCAATCACCACCCGCACGGGCACGTCCTGCGCCAGGGCCGCTGCGACGGTCGAGGGGAGGATGGGTCCGGTATTGTAACTGGGGATGAGAACGACAGGTCGGGAATCCGGCATGCGGGGGAGGTTTGAAGGGGAAATCACCAATCATCAATCCCCCAATCCGTGAGAATCACCAATCACCAATCCTCCAATCATCAATCAGAGTGCCTGAAGATGCGGGACGGCTGACGCCATGTGAGGAAATTTCCCGGGAAGAGTCGCACGATTTCGACGCGCGCAGGCCGAGGCGAGAGCCATTTCATTCTTCCAAACACTTCGATTGGTGATTGGAGGATTGGTGATTGGTGATTTCAATTCCCCCGCCATGCGCGCCCGCCTGACGAAAGACTTCCGTTTCGAAGCCGCCCACACCCTGCCGAGCCTGCCGGAGGACCACAAGTGCCGCCGCATGCACGGCCACAGCTTCAAGGTGGAGATCTCGATCGAGGGTGAGGTCGATGAAACGATCGGCTGGGTTTACGACCACAAGCGGATCTCGGAGGCCATGCGGCCGCTGCTGGAGCTGATGGACCACGGCTATCTCAATGACATCGAGGGCCTCGAAAGCCCGACGATCGAGCGGATGGCGGGGTGGTTTTGGAAGAAACTCGCTCCGCAGCTGCCGGGTCTGGCGGAAATCGTGATCTATGAGACGCCGACGGCGCGCTGTTCGTTCCGCGGGGAGTTTTGACAAATCCGGTGTAGCGGCATGGGCCGCATCCTTCGAAATTCGATTCGGGGTCTCATGATGCGGCTTGTTGCCGCCCGCTTCCGACAGTCATAGACTGCCGCTACAGCCACAAAAATGCCGCACCCGGAGTTGGCTCCGGATGCGGCGGTTGAGAGGGAGCGAAAGCCGTCAGATCATTTCTCCGTGCCTTCCTGGGTTTGCTGCGCTTCGCGGGCCTTGCGCTGCTGTTCCATGATGGGGGCGAGGTCCTGCAGGCCGCCCATGCCTTCCATCATGCTCTTCATGCCTTCCGTGAGCTTCTTGGCCGAGGCGATGGTGGTATCCAGCTTCTCGAGTTCCATCGAAGGCATGGCGGCGATGCCCGTGCCATTGCCAGCTGCTTCGCGGGATTCCTCCTCGGTCAACTCGCGCTGGAAGGTTTCGCTCTGTGCGGGATCCAGCAGGGCGGAGTATTCGCGGACGAATTCCTCGTCCTTCAGCGGCTGCCCGCGGAGGTTCTTGCGGTCGAGCGGGTTCATCACGCCCTTGAGATCATCGCCGGATGCGAGCTGCACCTGCTTGTATTCTTCCTCGGTGATCTCGCCGCGGGAAAGGGAATCGCTGGCCAGCATCAGCTTCATCAATGCGGTGGGATCCTTTTTCAGGCGTTCGATGGTTTGCTTGGAGCGGGCGATCTCGCGCTTCTGATACTCGGTGAGCGCGGCGGCGGCCTTGTCCTGTTGTTCTTCGGTCAGGCTGAGCTTGCGGGTGAGGTCGCCGAGGGAACGTCCGAGGTGTGCACGGGGGCCGCCGAATGCGTTGGCGTGCTCTCCGGTGGTGGCCATCTCGCCCATCGCGACGCCGTCCTCAATCAGTCCGATCACGTTGTTGGCGACGTGCTTGGAGAGATTGGTACGGGATTCGCCGTACTTCGCGACGAGGTCGGGATTCTCCGCGGCGTCGCGTGGCTTGGCCTTCGGAGTGCGGCCGGCTTCATCCACCGGGGCGAGGCCGCTGGCGCTGGCGGGGCCGGACTTATCCGCGGTGGTGGTAGCCGACGAGCTCTCCGCGGGTTTTTCCGAATCGCGGTTGATGAAGGCGACGGCTCCGGCGCCGACGAGCAAGAGGGCTGCGCCCGCGGTAATGGCGGTTTTTTTGGTCATGGCAGTGAGTGCGATGGTGGTGAAAGAGGTGGCCCCTCCGACCGCGGTGGCGGCGAGGGCCTTGGTAGCGAGAGTGGCAATGCCCGGAATGGCTGCCTGGGCATCGGCTCCGAAGCCGGCCAGCATGGCGGCCCCGAGCGTGCCGCCGACCTGGCAGCCGCGGCGGGCGAGCTGCTGGCGGAGTCGCTCGGTGGCGCGGTCGAGGCGTTTTTGCGCGGCATCCGTGGCGATACCCAGCGAGGCGGCGATTTCCTTCACGCTGAGCGAGCGGTAGAAGCGGAGCAGCAGGGTCTCCCGGTCGCTGGTGGAGAGGGAGGCGAGCGCCTCATCGAGCACCAGCTGCATGTGCTTCCAAGCCTCGATGGCGTGGTCGGGCGGGGAAGTGTCCATGTGCGTGCGCAGGAGTTGGCGTTTGCGGGATTCGCGGAGGTGCTGGCGGAGGAGATTTTTGGCGTGCATCACGGCGGTGAGGTGCAGCCAGCCGGCGATCGAGCCGCGGGAGAGGAGGGATTTCGCCTTTCGTGCGAGGGTGATGAAGGTGAGTTGGGAAGCCTCGGCGGCCAGGGTTTCGTCATCGCAAGTCCGCATCGCCGCCATGTGGACCAGCCCGGCATAGCGTGCGACGAGGGCGTGAAAAGCCGGCTCGCGCTGGCGTTTCAGCCAGTCCGAAAGGAGGTCCGCGTCGGAAGGTTCCGGCATTTCTTGGTATCTACTGTCCGCGAGGGCAGGGAACCGGACACAAAAAAGTCGCGCGGCCGGAAAAGCCGCGC
>Ga0307406_10000614_pt1 | contig 20380 bp, 41 predicted proteins | sample 322Cmetagenome_3_FD_203706 | JGI IMG/M metagenome (GOLD analysis project Ga0307406, IMG submission 203706) | Maize rhizosphere microbial communities from greenhouse at UC Davis, California, United States - 322HYB-C-2 | ecosystem: Host-associated > Plants > Roots > Rhizosphere > Soil | place...
CGCTTCGTCTCCCAGAGCAGCTTGGTGACCGTGCCGCAGTACGCCAGCAGCATGGGAAAGGCGGTGTCGGTGCACTGGTAGCAGAGCTCGTGCAGCACCAGGCCCCAGTCGCGCCAGTTGCGGCCCTGGCCGCCGACCTCGGCGGGCACTGTGAAGCCGAACAGGCCGAGCCGGCCGGCCTCGCGCAGCAGCTCGCGCGAGAACGGAGCGCCGCCACGATCCCGCTCGAACGCGCCGGGGCTGACCTTCTCGGAGAGAAACGCGCCGAAGCGCGCGCGCACCTCGTCGACATCTTCCTTGCGGCCGAGCGAGCGCAACAGCTCCTCCGGCGGGCGCGACGCCGGGCGAATGAGGTTCCCCTCGGGGGGCATGCGCGCGAGTGTAGTGTGCGACCCGATGGATGGGCGACGATTGCGCGCGAGACGGCCAGTCGGCTGAGGGTACGGCTGAAGCACTCGATGTCACCCGCTTCGAGGTCTATGAGGGTTACCTCGCCGAGGAGCTACACAAAGACGAGTCCCCGGCTGATGGGTCCAAAAGCGACCAAGATCAATGACTTTGTCAACAGCGACGTTCCACACCCCAGCGGGCAGTTGTCGCGCCGATGCCCCGCGCTTGGGTGCGCAGCTCAAGCACCCTCCCGGCGTACGGCCTTTGATTGCGATCGGAGACGGCGGAGCAGATTGATACTGATGTCGAGGTCTGGGTGGACTAGGCACGCGGGCGGGCGTCAACGGTTCTGTCAGAACCCGCATCTGAGCCGGGTCTGTTCACTAGTGTTGCGGTTTGCCCGCGCCGGTCATGTAGGCGCCCTCACGAGGGATCAGAAGCGGCTGGCGCGGGTTTGATCAAATCCCTTACAAAGGCTTTGATCGACCATGAGAATGAGAGGCCCCGGGGCACGCGCGGACCCCCGGGGCTCTCTGTTTTGTTCTCCAAGATTTGGTTCTCAGGACATCTAGTTGACTGCCGCCCACAACATCAACAGCGCGGTCCCGCGACTGCGAGGAGTGCGCCCAGGGACAGCACCAATGCTTGTAACTCGCATCTCATTGTTGGCCTCTCGCCTTGTGTCGCGCCAAAGCTGTAGCGGACTCGGCGATGGTGCGCACGATCGCCGCAGAAGGGTAGTCGGTAGCGGCTGGTGCTGTGGGGCGTAGCGGGCCAACGCACGCGTAGGAGCGGCGGTGTGCATCGGTGAGTCACGTAAACCAATAGAAGTTGCGTTCGATCCGCTGGAGTTGCCTGCTCGGCAGGAACAAGAGAGCCCCGGTAGGCAAAATCCGGGGCTCTTCTTTCGGGGGATTAGTCGTTACCTACCCCGTCAACAACGGCTTAACCACGGCTGGCTGCTGGCTGTCGGCGCCGGCTGCTCCTCGGCCAAATCGGCCGCCTTCTCCAGCGCAGCAGCGAGCAGCCTCGCCTTTTCAGGCTTGAGCTTCTGCTCTGGGTACTGATCGGCTTGCTTATGCGGTGCCTGGTGATCTTCAAACGTTGAAGTTCCCTTTCAGCTGGTGTCACGGCTTACACGTCATTGATCAGCAAATCAGGGTTGTACGCGCTCGTGACGATTGATCGCAACACCAGCCGGTTTCGAGCTGTGAAGTTCCGCAACCGTCCGTGACCCGTTCGCCGCAGCAGTCGGCTGAGGCTTTGGCGGCTGCTGCCCGCTACTGTGACACGAAGCCAGAAGCATGCTGGTCGGTGCTACCGAGCGCTACCGCTATAGCGTCCATGTCCACGACGATGTCGCCAGTCTGCGCCCCAGGCCCGTTGGGCCCGTCGTCGGCCAGGAGCAGCGGGTCCCCACGTCTCGTCCCTCTTCTCCTCGATCAACGTCGCGACAAGGTACACGGCTACGAACAGCAGGCCCACCAGAAGCAGAGTCAGCATGACCATCATCGGACCGTCACCTCCATGACCCCTAAATCTTGATCATACCCGCTGCCGCTGGTGCGCAAATACTTGCTGTGGATGCGGTCACTGTCTACAGATTCCCACTAACACCAAAGCACTACTGAATTGAGCCAATTGGTTGATGTAACTGTGTGGCGGTCGCGTCCGTGGTGGCTCAGGGTGGCTGCGTCGCTTGTGGTGAAACGGCTAAACGTTGACTGTGAACAATCTTCGGCGTTCATACGTCGCCTCTGCCGGGTGTGTCGACGCATTCACCGGTGACGGGAGCGAAGGTCGGTGGCAGCGTTTAGAGGCGAGGGAACCCGAGGATGGTCACGAGCGCGTACACCGCGAGACCCCGGGACCGGGAACTCCCATTAATGTCCATCTGGCCAGCAGGGCTCCGACGCCACCCAACAGAAAAGCGACTCCGAATGCCAGGAATGCGACGCCATCAGCGTCCATCCGGCCAGCAAAGCCGCAACACCGCTCAGCGGGGACGCGACCGCAGGGAGTTGCTAGGCAGCCGGGCGCAACTGGTCGGCAACCTGCAGATAGCGGGCGAGTTCGTCGTCGCTGACCGGCGGGACGAGAGGAGCCGAAGCGGTCGAGCACATTTCAGGGGATGAAGAGCGGCCGCCAACAATTTGCCCCGCCGTCCAGAATCCCAACCAGCCAGTGACGATGCGTCTTGAGAGGCGTGACCTCGGGCTGCCTAAGGGCTTGCCTCCAGCCAGGTACGCGCTCAGTACCAATACTTGCGGCCGCCGACGGCGCGGCCCATCTGACCCAGGATCAGGAAGACGACGCCGATGACCAGCACGATAATGCCAATCGTCACCAGAATGCCGATGCCCAAGACCCAGCCCAAGATCAGCAGGATGAGACCAAGAACAATCATGTGATCCTCCTCGGTCACTTAATTACCCGGGCGTTGCCCTTTCACACGGCGAGCGGTCTGACCAGACCTAGTTGATATCCGTGGGCGGTGCATGCGGGATTCAGGCAAGGGCTGTGGGCGTCGGAATGACGCGATCAAGAAAGTTGACGAGCTATCACCCAATGCCGAGCTGTTGATCGACGACGCGCCCATGAGCTCGTCCCCAGATGATCTCAGGGACCCTTTTGCCCTCGTCGCCTAGGTTGAACTTGGACAAGCGGATCAGCCCGCCGCCGAGGAGCGTAGCAACCAATGTCATCGGAACCGACGAGCTCGGGGGAAGAGCTTTCAGAGTATGTGCGTCGACCGACGAGAACGGCTGGCGATCTATCCGAGGTAGCCGATGCTTCACCGGGGATCACACAACAGAGGATCTTGCTGGCGATCTTGAAGCCGTCGCCTCTAAACAGGGAACACCACCGACGAGGACTTGCTCGCGGACTTGCTTAAGCGGGTGAAGCGAATTGAGGACCACCTTGGAATCGTGAACTAGAGGTATCTCTCCCAACCACTGACACGCTGGGCATCCGGATAGTCACGTCGGTCATCGGGGATGGAACACTGCTAGAGCGTGGGCACTTTCAGTGAGCTCAAGGAGCAGGCGGAGCAGGAGATCAGGGCGCACATCCGGAGCATGTCTTCGGATTCCACGCACCACTTCGTTGTGGATTCCACCAACTATTTCGTTGACCACGGAGCGGGATTACTCGCCGCGCTTAGGGTCTGGGCAGAGCCCCGGCGAAAGACCGACGCCGATCTTCGAGCACTGATTGATCTGGCGGATGCGGTCACGCTGGAGAACATTGCTGAGGTGCTGGCCCACAGTCACGATCCCGATGAGCTTCACGCCAGTGTCCAGCTTGAAGCGATTGCTTTCGCACCTCCACCCCAGCTGTACGCGACACTCGACTTCGCACGGAAGGGACTTCAACCGAGCTGATACGGCCGAGGTTGTCATGGCCTACGTCACCGGGAATCTGATGACGAAGGCAGGCTGATGGAGATGGCGCATCTCGATGCGATATTCCGTCATGAGCACCTTCGCTGAGCTGCGAGTGGAAGCTGAGCGCGATATCAGGGCGCACATCCGCCGTGCTGGCCACACGACGAACTACTTCGTTGCTCAGGAGCGGCGCTAATCGCATCAGTTCGGCTATGGGGCCCAGATCTGCAAAAGACTGACACGACGGTCGGGGCCTCGGACAGTCGAGCGTGCCCGATGGCAGCCACGTGGCTGGCTCGACCTCGATCGGAGGATCGACTGCTCGACAATCTGCTTCGGTGTATTGAGTCGGATCGGGGTCTCGCCTAAATCATTTTGAACGTGTGGCATATCCGCTTGAGTGCAGTTCACGCTTAGTCGTTTGTCGATTCGTCCTAGTCGTTGCCGGTGCCGCCGAATGAGCTCGCTGAGGGGGTGCGGGTCGGTGTCGGCGGCCTGCTGGAGCAGCCGGTAGAACAACAGCCCGCGGACTCGGGAGGTCCGCCGGTTGAACCGGAAGGTGAACTCGTCGAGGTAGTAGGGCAGGTGTTGACGGCTGATCCGGTGGTGCAGGGTGCCGGCTGTCCATCGTTTGAGCAGCGAAGAGACTAGGTGCGGCCCCGGATGACCGCATCAAGATCACTGGCGAGATAGCCCGGCGTGGCGTGATGAGTGAAACCATGATCAGTGAGTCGGGTGAGCACGATGGCACCATCGGTGTGGATCTCAGTGCCGGGGGCGATGACCTTACCGGCGAACTCCACCTGATCCACGCCGTTGAGCCGGTCGGCTAGATCAAGCCGCACCCGGCCCAGACGGCCACTGGCGAGCCGCTCCATGGATCCGTAGCCTTCTTGTGCTCCCTGTCCAGCTGATCAAAAGCCGCGTCCATCTCCTTCGTGACTTCCCTGAACGTCTGGAGATCGATTTCCCTTCGCAGCTTCATCCTGAATGCGTCCTTCGCCTAGGTCATGGATAGATGATCTTGTAGCCAAACGGCCTCCATCGCTCTGACGGGCTTTCAGCCGTCGCCGGTGGCAAAGTGGCCGAAGCTTCCCGCAGCCTGCAAGATCGCACCTGTGACGTCTCAGAGCCGTGACGGAGGTCACGCTGTGCAATATGTCAAATTGGAGGTTTGGACCCATGCTGTGCCATTCGCATGATCGCGGGCATGATCAGACGACGCCCATGTGGTCGACGAGTGCGGGAGCTGGCTGAGGTGGACCGGGAACCACGCGATCGAGATGTGGCCGGCGGTGCCGGAACCTCGGACCAATGCGCTGCCATCTCACTTAGAGTAGACATCACCAGATGTGTGCGAAGGCGCCCAACTGACGGGGCCTGCACGCCGTCCCCGGTCGCGTCTGATACCTCGATCGAGGCGGCGCCGGAGCTGGTGAAGCTCCTCGAGGGCATCGGCAAGGAAGGCTGCGACATCAGCCGACTTGCTGTCAGAGCCTCAGCTTGGATAGGCCGGGCACCAGCGGCCGCATTCCGGAGCGAGCGTTTCAGGTTTCGAGCGGTCTGGGTGTGGTTATGCGGACTCTTGTGACCGGCAGCTTCACTTCCGGCAACCTCAAGCCCGCGGAGCCGGACACTCGTTCATGATCACATTCGGCTGGTCCGGGGAACGCTCAGCTCGGCACTGACTGCACGCTGAAGTTCCACGGCGCCACCGTAACGATTCTCAGCCGGATCGGCTTTGCTCTATTGACGGCGTACGGTTCGCCCACCCTACCCGACGGGCTCAATTCCAGAGCGCGCTAAGGCTCGGAACGCATCAAGGCAGACGAGACTCAGCTACGTTGTCGCCCTCCAACTTTGACTGTATATAGTCCGCGTCGGTCGAGGTGACTCTAATGGTGGCGGTCGACGTTAGTTCAAGGATCTCACCATTACGGCTTAGTATGCTAAGCATCGCAAGCCAGCCGTCCAGTTCTAACCCTGCTCGCCACAAATTTACGAAGATTCGCCACTCGCGTTGAGAGAATTCATTGCCAGAAACACCGTCGGTCAACTGGTTGATCGATACCGGCTTCGATTCCGTCGCGATAGCGACGCGTAACAGCACCAGATTAGAGGTGTAGGCCGCCAGTTGCCTTAGCCGGTCGAGGGGAATAGGACGGTAACGGTCATATTCTTCAGCATTGACCCGCCGATGAGATTGCTGGAATAGCTTGATCAATATTTCGGCGATTCTAACCTGCTCGTCTTCTTCTAATTCCTTGAATAGGGTATTGAAGAAGGATAGGATTGAGTATCTAACTGCCAGTGGTTGATGAGACGTTAAGCGAAAAGCAGCGCATCACCCAGAATCTTATGCCGCCGTCCAGCATGGTAGCGAGCGGCTATATCGCGTACCTCTTCCAAAATCTTAAAATGCAACCAAATACTCGCCGAAAGTTGCGTGTAGAACTCGTAAGTCGTGACTTTCGCCAGCCATGTCCTGTTGTATTAACGCGTTCTCAAAGAAATCAGCTCCGAGAAGTGTGGCCTCCGAAGTGTATATAAAGAAAAATTCTCCAATTAGGCGTTCACCCGGTCCTCGTTGTGTGGTCGGCTGGGATGGTGATGGCGAGCACGCCGATGCATGCCAGAGCGGTGGCGATGGTTGCGAGCAGTCTGCGCATCGTTGACTCTCCGTTCGAGTTGCGTCGACACAGACGGTTCGGAGCGACCCCCAGCCGCGGATGCCCACAGGGAGCAGTCGACAAAGTCGCCGCCGCTGCGACTACCGACTTGTCGGTCGTGTGAGAACTGAATCCCTACGCCGCAATCGATCTCCTGGTGAGCGCAGCTCGCCATCGATAATCCTGGGCCCTGCCATGCGACGCCTCGCCCAGAAGAACGAATCTGGCATCACCGATCGATGCCAGAAGCGGATCGAGACTCGCGTCGTCGGTGAGTGACGTGGCAGGGTCGCGAATCTCCGAGGGCGTTGTGCAACGCCAGTACGCATCGTGAGGGGTTTTCGTGCTCAGCTCCGCTTCCTGAGTTTGTGCCACCGTCGGGGGGCTACTGTCATCGTCTGTCTCCTTTCAAACTGACATGCTCAAGGTCCGCCCGGACGAGTGCGTTTATTAGACGTGGAAAGTCGGCGCGAGATGTCAGCTCGGCGAGGGATCCTGCATCCGTAGCCAGCCCAAACCGCTTGGCCACTTGCAGCGCACGTTTGTCGGCGAACGGAAAGAGCTCCGACCAGTCGCGCTGCACCTCGCGAAAAAAAATGTCAGCGCCGACGTCGCCGATGCCCTTGCATTCCTTGATCAACTTGCGTTCGGTTGCTGGTTGATTGCCTGCCTCTTCGCGCAAACGCCGAAGGTCGCCCTTATACCGGTCCAGCAATAACGCCGAGGTTTCACCCAGCATCGTTGAGGTGCGCTCGTCATATCGCGCATATCCAGCGCGATTGAGGGTGCGAGCTCGGGCTTCCCAGCTGGCGTCTGCCATCGCCCGAGCTGTTCGCCAGCGCTCCCGAAAGAGGGCGGAAGCAGCATCTACAGCAATCGACGCGCGGATGCGAGCACTCATGAGCAGCGCCAACACCAGCAGACGGAACAGATCCGACGGCCGGTCGAGGCGGTCGATCCCCAACTCCTCTGCGTAGGTACGGGGATACCGCCGGAGCAGCTCCGACGCGACCTCGGCCCCGGCATTAGTGCGTGCGACCATCGCCGATCAGCCTTTCCTTGCTACTCGACGCCACGCCGAACTCTTTATCCATCCAAGAGGTTCCATTACCCAAGGCTTTGCATGGTGATCAACTTTCGCTGCCGGGATCTCGAGATCGAGTGAGGTGAACGGGGGACTTGACGGGACACTGATCAGATGGCTGAGCGGGTCACGGATTCGTGCACTTTCACACTGTTGGGCATTGGTGCCATGGCTTCAGAGCGCTACGCACCCGCCGGGCTTCTCGTCGAGCGACGCGGCCGGGCGATCATGATCGACGGCGGCCCGGGCGCGGAGCCTGACCGACCAGTGGAGGACTGGCTCGTCACAGACGAGCGTGCAGAGCTCATTGCCAAGATCCGCCGTATGGCTCGCGAGAAGTTCGGTGTCCGGCCGCGTGCCGGCTCTGCTGTGCTCGACGACCTGCGGATTGACGCCCAGCCGGTCGTGCATACGTCACGGCCGACCTATGGCTACCGCATTCAGTTACGCGATTCCATGGCGGCGTGGGCACCCGAATTCCTGGAGTTCCCCAGCTGGGCCGCTAGTGCGGAGATCATGTTCGCCGACGCCGCTGGCTGGAATCGCCCTATCCGATTTGCCAAGCGCGTTGGCGGACATGCGGCGGCGCTCGACGTTGCTGAGGCTGCACGGGCGATGAATATCGCGCGACTCGTGTTCGCCCATGTGGGGAAACCGACGATCCGTGCGCTCGATGCCGGCAAGTCGTTTCCTTTCGGAGAGCTCGGTCAGGAGAGAACCACCTACGAGCTGACTTAGGAGCCACCGGGAACCTCAAACGTCGATCGTGACCAGGCATCGCCACTCGTTATCTCGTTCCCCGAACACCAGGTCGGAGAGCGCAATTGCTTTGGGCGCCGGCCCCCAGATCTCGACAACTTCAAGCGGCGCCACGGCGAATGACCCGGCAAGTCGGCCAGCCTTCTCATCCACCAAATCGACGGTCACAGGTACCACACCAACCACTTCGACGAGGTAGATCACCTCCTCCAATACCGCGACGAGCAGATCCTCATCGGTGGATTCCGCAAACGACTCCTCGATCGAGTCTGTGGCTTCCGCACCGGTGACATCGGCGAAGGTCGAGACAAGTGCGCGTACGGCGGCTTCCAGACAGCCGGCGCGCGCCGGTGCCCACGCCTCAATTCTCGTGTCGGCGGTATGCGGCAGCACGCGGTAGCCAATGCCGGCAGCCATCGACTCAACCCTTGACGACACCGACCGGCCGAAGTCGCGCAATGCGCCGGGCGAGGCCGGCCAACTCGCATGTCGCCACCACCTCGTCGACGTCCTTATACGCGAACGGTGCCTCTTCGGCCAGACCCTGCACCGACGAAGCCCGCAACGCAATGCCGGCGTTCTCCAGCTGGGCGCGCAAATCCGCGCCGCGAATCTTGCGCTTCGCCTGGTGCCGGCTCAGTGCACGTCCAGCTCCATGGCAGGCCGAGAAGAAGGCACCCCCAGGCCGCACGCCTGCCAGCACATATGAGGCAGTGCCCATTGAGCCGGGAACAAGCACCGGCTGACCCACCTCGCGCAGATCCGCCGGAAGATCGGTATGACCCGGCGGCAGCGCCCGAATGGCACCCTTTCTGTGGACACAGAGCCGGCGTGGCGTGCCATCGATGTCATGCAATCTCATGGGTGCCGATCGAGTCGAAGAACGCCTTGCGTGCGGCAGCTGCGAGGACCTGACGGTTCGCCTGTGCGTAGTTGGCTGCCGCCGCCATAGCGCCCAGATAAGAGCGGCCTTCGATGGACTCTACGGGGACACAAGCGAGCTGGCGATCGGGCACCGAGATGCCGTAGTGGGCCATTGCCGAGCCCATCGCCTTGACATGATCCGAACAGATCTGGTGACCGAGGCCTCGCGATCCGCAATGGATCATTACGCAGATTTGGCCCGGAAAGAGCCCGAACGTGTTGCCGGCGGCGGGATCGTAGATTCTGTCAACGGCTTGAACCTCCAGGAAGTGATTGCCGGAGCCGAGGCTGCCGACCTGGAGCAGCCCCCGGCTGCGCGCTCGCTCGCTCACCGCGTCTAGCTCGGCACGGGCCATTGTGCCGCCGTCCTCGCACCTAGCAAGATCAGCATCCGATCCGAAACCGTGCGCCACCGCGTATCCCGCACCGTTACGCATCACGTCAGCTAGCTCGTCAGCCGATCCAAGCGACCACACCGCTCCCTTCCCCATACCACGCGGGATCTGTCGGCTTAGCGAGTCCATGAGCGCGCTTAGGCGAGGAGCAATGTCACGATCGCGGAGTTGGGAGACGAGCAGCCGCACCCCGCAGGAAATGTCGAACCCGACACCCCCAGGGGAGACGACCCCGCCTGCTGCCACATCGGTTGCGGCAACCCCTCCAATGGGAAAGCCATAGCCCCAATGGACATCGGGCATGGCGTAGGAGGCCTCAACGATTCCGGGAAGCGTCGCGACGTTCGCCACCTGTCGGAGAGCCTCGTCCGTGGCGATGTCAGGGAGCAGGGCGCTGGACGCGAACACCCGACCGGCAACCCGCATCTCACCGTGCTGTTCGATTCGCCACCGAAACGGTGTCTCCTGGACCAACTCCAGCTGCGCTACATGCGCCATGATCACTGCCTGGCCTCAATGTGGTCCGGCCGACCTCCTCTCGCCGTCTGTTACCCGCACTCAGAGAAGATCCAACATCTACAGGCCGACATGTTGATGTCGTCAGCGTCTTGAACGGCCTCGAACGGGGGTACTCGCCGACGAGGAGGCAATGCTGATGGACCACGACCATCTCATCAGGTGCAGCACCGCGCCCGTCCCACGTCGCAGGGACGGGCGGAGGTCGCCGTTGCTCAACTACCGCAGGGCATTGGCGATTACCAAGACAACTCCGACATCGATCGGCGGCGACCTGCGAGCGCTTCAGCCTAGACGAATTCATTGACCGGGTTGCCCGACGCGAGGGCGTGCGCAAGCAAGACGCAGCCTTTCATACTCGGTGCGTGCTTGAGGTCGTCGACGAGGCCACCACGGGCACAACCACGACTCACCTCAAGGACGAGCTGCCGGAGGAGTTCCGGCCACTATTTGAGCCGGAAGCCGGGGGCGAGATGAAAACCAACTCAACGCCCCGATCGCATGGTCCTGCAAGTCGCCTAATCTGAACCCTGTACCACACCTGCGCGGCCGGAGGCAGGGACCGAGACGCTTCTAGTTCCTCCCGCTAGGCCGCCCCGTCGGACTCGCCGTACCGATGTTATGGCTGGTCTCCGAGCCGAAGTAAGGCCGGTCACCGAATGGCGACGGGACCTCTACCGACTTCGTCTGTAGATCCTTCCCCGACAAAGAGGACGCCATGGGCTCGCAGGCACTACAGCAGACTGGAGGCTCCAGCCGCTTCAGGCGTGCCCGTAAACACGGAGTAGAACAGCCGGACGTTTCCGAGTTCTGGCTCCTCGAGCGGGACCTAAATGAGCAAGCCGAACGCATCGATCATCTGGCCGCCGGTTGCAACTCATAACGAGTTGGCGCTGGAAGACTTCGCTGGGAACAACTGGTGGAAGGCTGTCATCGGCGGCTGGATGCGCCGTCGCCAGTCGGCATCTTCGCCGTGACCGCTTTGGGGCAGCGTCTGGCTCCCCGGAACGACGGTTCCAGCCCTTATCGCCGTGTCGACGCTAGCGTCATAGTCCATCTCAATTTTGGGCCGGCGTAGCATGCTGACCGTCGGTCTCGGCACCGCCATCTATGTCGCGCTCGCAAATATGTCTTGAAACCGCAGTGTCTTCGACCAGTTCGACACGCCCTGGAAGACTTTTATGTCTCATTCCCATCAGACCTCCTCTGACCTCGATCAGCTGCCGGAAGGGTCGACGCTCCGCTTTGTCACCGCTGCCCCTCCAGCATCCCCCGACCGCAGAGCACCGCGAGTCGAACTCACCGACGCCGTTACATCGGCATGTCCACCTTCGTGATCCTCCGGCACGGCCGTCGCCGCAGGTGGGCGAACCACCGGGCGGCGAAAGCCGGCGGCAGCTGGCTGAGGTAGCCACCGGGCCAATGCACCTCGTGGAGACGGCGCAGGCTGTCGCCGGCCGCGGGCTCGCCACGGAAGTTGGGACATCGTCGCGAGTGACCGGCAAATTTGGATGGTGCTTCGTTTCGCCAAGCATGAGGTTGAGGAGGGGCTCGCCAGGGCGTACCTGACCCTGCCCGATACCTCGCAACGCCTAAGCCACGGTGGACCAGCGTTCTTCATCCGGAGCAAGAAATGCTTTGTGATGTTTCTCATCGATCACCACAACGATGGACGACTTGCGATCTGGTGCGCCGCTCGCGAGGGGCTAAGGCCGAGATGGTGGAGACCGATCCAGGACGATTCTTCCGGCCGCCCTATGTCGGTCACCTTGGTTGGCTCGGTGTTCAGCTGCGGAAGTGGACGATGACAAACTCAACGTGATCGGTCGGGAGGCGTTGGTGACTTGGCGCCACCGATCGTTCTAAAGATGTTGCCGGAGCCCTGGCTCGGGCACTTTCGGGGTCAGCCCTCTATGGCGTATGGCAGCGTCAGGGTTCGTTGCGGCGGGTTCCGTAATTGCTATGACCATTGGGGCACTTGGGTATTTTGTCGCCTTTGGTGACATGAACCTTCTCTCCGCAAGAGTCGCAGTAGAAGTCGCCCGTCTTCTGAGCGCGTTCACCGGCCTTGGCGGTCATGTTGGCTCTCCATCCGCTTGACGAGTAAGTCGTTGACTTGGCGTTTTTAGCACGTCCTTGCTACCCCCGGTGCAGCGACGACAAACCGTGTTTCTGATCTTGGGCCGAGGGTGTTAGCCGTCAGTGACGACAGATGGCCTGGAAGGCGATGACGATTAATAAAGATCAGATCGTCTCAGCGGTGCCGGAATCGGCTCGAATTGATACTCCTGAGCACGCGGAGATGGCAGTTGGGTTCGACAGTCAAGAGTTCTACCGCCGCGTGGCTGCCGAAGAGGCAGAAGGTGCAGCGAACAGGAGGCACATCAGAATGCTGGCGCGGTGACTGCCGCCCTTCGAGAGGCGGTTGGCGCGGAGTACCTGTGTATAGGACCTAGTGGCTGCTAAGCGTGTCGTGAGGACGTGAAGACGGTCACCGCGTGATCCTTCAGAGAACCGCCAATCTCTTTGAAGGGAGACCACCACGATGACCGTCAACCCAAACAATATTGACCTTTCCGCTTTCATTGCTGAGCACCTGGGGCGGGCTGAGCCGGATCCGTTGCGTTCGCTCAGCTCGTTCATCCAGGCGTTGACGTCGGCCGAGGCCGACGCTGCGTGCGGCGCCCCGTACGGGCACGCAGTGCAGAGCGGACCAACTCGCGCAACGGCTACTTGAGCCGGGACTTCGACACCAGTGCCGGCACGCTGGAGGTGGGGAGCCCAAACTGCGAGAGGGCTCCTACTTTCCGGGCTGGCTGCTGGAGCGTCGCAGGCGCGCCGAAAAGGCGCTGGTCTCGGTGGTGGCGACCAGCTATCTGCTCGGGGTCTCGACCCGGCGGATGGAGACGCTGGTCGAGCAGCTGGGCATCACCCGGTTGTCGAAGTCTCAGGTGAGCGTGATGGCCCGGGAGCTGGATGAGCAGGTCGGCGACTTCCGGTCCGAGCCGCTGGATGCTGGCCCATACACGTTCTTGGCGGCGGACGCCCTGACGATGAAGGTCCGCGAGGGCGGCCGGATGGTGTTGTTGCAAGTGCTGATCGCGACCGGGGGACCAACGCCGACGGGCACCGGGAGATCCTCGGCGTCGACCTCACCTCCGCCGAGGACGGTGCCGGCTGGCTGGCGTTCTTCCGCGACCTGAGTGTCCGCGGCCTGTCCGGGGTGTCGCTGGTCACCTCCGACGCCCACGCCGGGCTGGTCGCTGCTCTCGGCGCGACGCTGCCCGGCGCTCCTGGCAGCGCTGCCGCACACGCTATGCGGCCAACCTGATGACCGTCTGCCCCAAGGCCTCCTGGGGCTGGGTGAAGGCGCTGCTGCACTCGGTCAATGACCAGCCCGACGCCGCCTCGGTGCACGCCCAGTTCGACCGGATCGTCGATGCGATCGCCGACAAACTACCCCCGGTGGCGGATCATCTCGAGCAGGCTCGGGCCGACATTTTGGCCTTCACCGCCTACCCCAAAGAGCTGTGGCGGCAGATCTGGTCCAACAACCCCCAGGAACGTCTCAACCGGGAAATCCGCCGCGGCACCGACGTGGTCGGCATCTTCCCCAACCGTGAAGCGCTGATCCGACTCGTCGGTGCCATGCTGGCCGAGCAACATGATGAGTGGGCCGAAGGACGTCGCTACCTCGGCCTCGATATCTTGTATCGATCTCGACTCACCAAGATCAACAACGACGAAACCAAGATCAACACCGACACAACTAAGGAGGCCCCAAACCCCGCGGCCCTGACCGCCTAGACTGCCGACCACGGATCACACATGACCGTCTTCTACACCATCACCCTGGGCTCGACCACGAGTACTCCGAGCTGATGCACAACGAACAGGTCCAGTATTGGGTCCGTGGAGCGCAGCGCTAGGCATGTAGGCGGCGCCATGCTGTGGCGACCCTAGAGGTTGCGTCTGTCTTGTCTCCGTATGTGCCTGAGCCTGTCGAAGGGCGCGACCCGTGCTTCGACAGACTCAGCCAGCAAGCGGGGAGAAGAAAGGACCCAACTCAGCCAGCATCTTTGATGGCCACTCCGGCGTCAGCCAGCTCTGTCGATATCTCTGGAATCCGGTCGGGTGCGACAGCGGCGGTTAGGTTCAGCAAAACCGTGGTATCGAACCTTTCGCGCGCGGCGTCTAGGGCAGTGGCGCGTACGCAATAGTCGGTCGCAATGCCGCAGACATCGAGCTGATCAACGCCGCGTTCCCGAAGCCACTCCGATAACTTCTGGCCGTCGTCTGTAACACCTTCGAACGCGGAGTACGCGGGTGCGTACTGGCCCTTGTAGAAGACGGCCGAGAAGTCGCGGAAGGTGAGGTTGTCGTGAAACTCAGATCCTGGCGAGCCCACCACACAATGCGGCGGCCAGGAGTCCACGAAGTCCGGCTCCGCCGCAAAGTGCGAGCCGGGGTCGATGTGATGATCACGAGTGGCTATGAGATACGCATAGCGATGATCACTCTTGAGCAGTTTGTCTATACGGCTGACAACGTCGGCACCGCCTGTGACGCCTAGCGAGCCGCCCTCGCAGAAATCTCGCTGCGGATCCGCAACGATCAACGCACGTGTCATGGTTCACAACTCCCTGGTTGACCCAGCATTTCCCACGCCGCCCGCTGCGCGCAGTTCGGCGCTGGGCTCGGTTCGGGAAGGATTTCTATCGCCTCACCAGTGCCGGGAAACACAGTTTCGATCACCGGCTCATCTCGGGACATCTTGAGCGCCTCCAGTGGCAGTTCGGCGCGGGCGCGTAGGTCTCAATCCCGCATGGTTGACTCATCTCCAACGATCTTGCCTCCGTTAACCAGCTGTACAATCAGCGGCCGGTCATTTGGAGTCGCCACTTGGCGGAACGCCAACTCCGACGATCTCCGTTTCGGCCGGATCGTAGGTCGTTCGCCACAAACTCAAGTCGGTCTTCTCAGCGAGATGCTCGTAATCGTCGGCCATGCCTTCAAGTGATCGCCCCTTCTCGGAGGCTAGGTGTACTCAGCCATCAGATTGGTGACACTCCGGCAGGGTGATTGACGCAAGGAAGACCTCCGGGCGCGGTGGAGATGGTCACGTCTTCACCACCGGAGGTCTTCCTGCCCGACCGTAATGCCCGCCTGACTGTGCATGGCCGTCAATTGCTGGTTGACCGGGTCGTCTTGGGTCGCCCGGTACGAGCAGCCGTCGCTGATCATCTTGGTCGAGCTCCCAACCGAGCTGAGCTCACCGCGGCGCGACGAGCAGCCCGCAGTCTCGCCGCCCTGGGCAAGGCGCGCCTCCTCTATGTGCCGGGCGCCGATGCCGGCGACCGGTGATGAACGTCGACCTGCTCGTCTGCGGCTTCACGGTGGTGTTCGACCAGCCGAGCGAGGATGGCCGGCCGGCCAACCGCCGGGAGGACTATGACTGGTTCCCCAAGTTCGCCGGCACGTTGCCTGTGCGGGTCAACCATCTTCCGGTGATCACGTCCTCAGGCGCCTACGACGTGGGACGGGTTAGTCATTTCACGATGTGGACGGCCCGCCGTCAATCCCGAGCGGCGTGCTGTGCCTGGCTTCACGGTGAGCAGAACAGTTTGTTGGCGAGCTCGGGCGGGATGGTCGTCTTCGTCTCGTACGCGACATACTGCCTGCCACTGCGGCGTCCGGCGGGCAGGCTTCACCCGGATGATCATCCCATTGCGCCAGGCTGAGAGGCATCCCAAATCGTCTGAGCTGGGAGCATAAAGTGCGCGGCCACCAAACCTTGGAAGTGCGGTCTTGGTTTGAACGATTGGGATGATCGGAGAACCCTGAAACCCTGAGCAATACCAAGTGTGTCTCCGCTGTAACGCTTGCCGAGACAGAGGACGCGCTGCACCGGGCGCCCAGTCAGGCAGGCTGGGGAGGATTAGCGGGCGGCGCGGATGAGTAGTGCGTCTTAGTTTCACTGGCAATCGCAATTGTTCTAATCAGGCATGCGGGATCTTGATCCGAGTCAGTACGGACGAGCAGATCACCGCGAGGTCGAGCCACCGATCCAGGTGGAGACGGCCACGTAGTCGAAAGCCGGTCAGCTCGATTGGTGGGTCAAGGAACGACGAGAGTGCTGGGGACGCGTACGCGGTCCAGATTGACGTCAGAGATGGGTGAGAGCAGCTGATATTCGCCGGGCGAAGGGGACAGATAGCGCGTGGCTTGTCGTTGTCATTCATCGTTCGTCGCGCGTTCACCCGTTGCCGAAACAGACTGATCGAGTGGATCATCTCGCCGCTGCACGTCGATATGCGTCCCAAGGGATTCCTGTCTTTCCCCTCGTGTCTCGCTCGAAGTTCCCGCTAATTGCTGCTGCCGGCGACGGTCACGGACTGCATGACGCCACCACTGATGCCGCACAGATCCAAGCATGATGGATGGCAAATCTAACTGCCAACATCGGTTTGAGAACCGGCGTGGTCTTCGACGTAATCAACTCGGATAGCGAAGCAGCGGTGGATGCGCTGGAAGCCGCCAGAGATGGTCGCGAGCACATCCGGGGCCGGTCGTGGCAACCGCGAAAAGTTTTCACTACTTTGGTCTTGTCGATCGGCCTTGGCAGCCGGGCTGGTGTGCTGCCGGGCGTCGGTTTCCGCGGCCAAGGCGGGTGCATCGTGACGCCACCCCTCGGCAGCGGTCGTCCCGTCTACGTATCGGCCGGAGCGAGCTGTCAACGGCTTTAGCCTCCAGCCGCCTGCTCATCCGACGCTCGATGTGAAGCGGCCATCGCGTGATCTTGTCGCTGGATCATCCGTGACGATTTTGTCACGACGCCACGCTCATCGACGACTAACTCCTCAGTGCATCCAAGCGGCGTTTGCTATCCAGCGACGAGGATGTCGCCGAGTACCTCGCCGTGCTGCGCGAGCCCGCCCGCGCCCCGCGCAGCTTCCGCGCTGTACCGGCAGCTCATCCTCCCGGAGTTTATGACGATCATCCGCGGCAGTAATGCCGGCTGCGCGTGCCGACTCGTGCTGTTCGGCGCGGAGGACAGGCTGATCCCGAAGGATGCCATCCGGTTCCATGACCACGACGCCCCCGGCTTGCAGCTCGAGTTCGTGCCCGGCGGCGCGCACTTCCTCGTCGACGACCAGCCGAGGCGGTGGCTCGTCGCGTGGCAGCCGGTGGGTCATCGCGTGGCAGCCTTCTTGGGTGCGTCACGCCAGGGGCGCGGCAGTCACACAGCTGGAGCGGCGCGCGCGATTGTGCAGCCGCCGTACTGTTCTTGGGATTGACATTTTCAACCGGGACACCAGCGCCGAAATCTGCGGCAGACTCTGCTTAGGTCCGCTTGGGATCGATCGCTCCATCGCCAGCATTCACCGTTGCTTGGTTGCTTCACCGGAATCCGTTGCCGCGGCTACCGGCTTCCTCACCGCCCAGCGTGAAGGACGCACATACACCGGCGCGGCGCGTCGTCATCCGGCGAGATCAACACGTGCATGGGGGAACGCCCACGTCGCCAAGGACGAGAAGGGCATGAACAGCCAGACATGAGGTTGAGGTTGAGTGCATTGTCGATCGTTCCCTTAAGCCCACGTTGGCCCATTGCATTACCCACGGTAGGTATGCGGGTAGCTCGCCAGACATGTCGGGTAACTCGGCGTCAATATCTGCCAAGCTCATCTGTAGGTCGATCCAGATGTTTCCAGTCATGCCAGTCCGCCTCCAAGCAGAGCGCGATGAGCCGGCGTGTCCCGCGCTGCCATTGTTAGCTGAAAATCCAGTCCAGCAGGCCGAATGCGCCGAGGAAGATCACAATCGCGGTGATGATTGCGAGCACCAGGAGGGCGATGAGGAGGGTGCCGCATCCACTGCGGCGTTGCTGGGCGAATACCTGTGTCGGCGGCGGCTGCGGCGGTTGGGTCATAGCGCTTTTTTCCACGAGTGGATGTAACCGACGTTAGTGCTCGGGGCCGAGATTGTCAGCGCGTCGGGTAGCACCATGGCGGCCGGTTTCGTCGTCCCAGCAACTGAAGGTCAACGAAGCTGCCCGTTGGTAAGGAAGTCGTGCGTGGGCCACCGCCGTTTTTGCACCCGCTGCGCTGGGTACGCCTGTATGGATGGCACCGAGGCGAGTGTGGAGGGGACGGAAATGACAGAAGTGCAGGCCAGAGGCACGGGGGCGCTGAACATTGAGCGGATCTACAGCACCACCGTCCCGGCGGAGGAACTCGCCCAGGCGCTGGCGGACCACTTCCGCGCGCAGGAGTTCGAGGCACAGGTCTACCGCACCAGCGAGAACCATACGGTGATGCAGGGGCGCAAGGGGTTACTTACGCGCTGACCGTGGTCGTCACCCCTGGAGAGGGCCAGCTGAGCATCGGCCTGGGGGGTCACGAGTGGGTCGATGCGGCGGCGGTGAGCGGGGCGATCGGGCTGGTGGCGGTCCGGCCGGTGCTGCTGGGGACCGCATACGGCATCTGGAAGGAGAACCAGCTGGACCGGGAGGTCTGGCAGGTGATCGACAAGGCGGTCGGCGTCAGCGAGCTCTAGCTGGAATACAAGATCGTTAGACCTAAACCTGGCTTAACTGACAACAGCAACGGTGCCGCCTCGCGGTGTCGTTCCCGGCCTCGCCGCCTGCGATGGGTCCATCTCAAGATGAGGGCAGGCTGCCCCCGTCGTACGGCGGCTTCGGCTGTCGGTGGCATGGGTTACCGCGAAGCCGGTTATCTCAGGCGGGTCTGGATGGAGTCGTCTGGCCGTCGGCGCGTCGGCGGCGTCGTCGGCCCACGCTCCGGGGACGGTGCTATCGCCGGCCAGAGGGTGCCGCTGCGTCAACGGATGCGGGCTGCGCTCCAACTATTCTTCGGCCCGCAGACTGCAGGAGGTTGAAACAGTGCTTAATGACACCTGGTACTCACGTGATCTACAAGTGCTGACTGCGATAGCAGAGAAGCTAGAGCGGGGCAGCGCTCCAGTGGATACCGAGCAGTTGATCGACGAGCTCGGCCTGACCCGGCAGGATCTGATGGCGGCCCTCCGCGCTCTTGATGTGGAATATTTGATCGTGAGGTGGCCCGAGCGGATCACGTACCGCCGCAGCGACCCTTCGACTTTCGTGGAGCGGATCACCTCGAGAGCTCGTGAGGCGGTTGGTCTGTGGCCGTCAGCTGAGGTCCGTCAGACTGCGCAGCCGCGGCCGGGGCATGATCAAGAATAAAGCGACCGCGCACGGGCGCGATTCGTGACGTTCAGCGGCGGGGTCGGTTCCACGGCCCGACGCCGCCGAGGCGCTCGAGCGTGATCTTGGTGACGTACCCCGTGGGGGGTCGGGCATCCCCGGGAAGATGACGTCGGGCCCGAGATAGGTGTGGGCAAGGCGCTGGAGAACCTCGGGGGCACCACCCTCGGTTACCCGCGCGGTGCCGTACACGACAAGATATTCCAGCAATCCCCACTCGTTCGTGGTGGTTGACGGGATCGACAGCGCGATGCGGGGGTCGCGGCGGAGGTTCCTGAGCTTCCGCGGTCCGGCAATGTAGCGAAGACGATCTCATCCCCATCGAGTCCGACCCAAGCGGCCGTGACTTGCGGCCCTCCGTCCTCGTCAAGCGTGACCACGTGCGCGACCGCGTCGCTCTCGAGGAGGTCGCGGGCTGCCTGAGGGAGAGCAATGCCAGCCACAGACGGATGCTACCTGCCGGTCGCGTCTCCCATTCGCCAGCCATCGCCGAGGCCGGATTCAGACCGAGGGGCCGCCATAACCAATATGGGTCCTGGTCTTTGCTGTCCGGATACGGCGCCGATGCTCCGCGCCGACGCTCCCAACCCACGCGGACCCAGTGGTCTAACTGATCAAGATCAACGTGGCCTGTGAGCATGACGAGTCCAGCGGCAATCAAGTCCTCACCTCGTCGGGCAGATTTGCCGAACCACGAACCAGCGATGACCCCAGCACACTCGGTCCTGATGTCATCACGGCCTTGAGCCTGCTCGGCAAGTTGATCAATCAAAGGTCAAGGCTCTGGCCGCCTGTCGGCAAACCAACGCTTCCCGTGCGGCGGGACTTAAGATTTGGTCTGCAGTGCGCATACCCTAGTGTCGAACGTTGGTTGCTCTCTTAGGTTCCTTTCAGTGCCGGTAGCTCCTTGATCGACAACTCGCGCTGATCGATCTTCCGCATTGCTTGCTCGATCTGTTCCCACCGACTCGATCTTTGGAGCCAACGGATTCCGCACAGCTCGC
>Ga0307406_10000615_pt1 | contig 20362 bp, 20 predicted proteins | sample 322Cmetagenome_3_FD_203706 | JGI IMG/M metagenome (GOLD analysis project Ga0307406, IMG submission 203706) | Maize rhizosphere microbial communities from greenhouse at UC Davis, California, United States - 322HYB-C-2 | ecosystem: Host-associated > Plants > Roots > Rhizosphere > Soil | place...
CGTTCGCTGTTCATGTACACCGGCCGCGGGTAGGGCAGGGTAACCACTCGGAGCGCATCGCCCGCGACGAGCTCCAGGCGGCGCAGGTTGTCCGACGATCGGCGATGGTTCTCATCGGACGGGTCCTCCTCGTGCGCGAGCACGACGACGTCAGGCGCCACGAACCGGGCGATGTCATCCACGTGACCGTGCGTGTCGTCGCCGACGCACCCCTCGCCGAGCCACACCGTCTGCCTGACGCCGAGGTAGTCGCGGAAGATTCGCTCGTAGTCGTCGCGTGACAGCCCGGGGTTCCGCACCTGGACGTCGGACAGGAGCCACTCTTCGGTAACGAGCAGAAGCCCCTCGCCATTGGCCTCGATGCCGCCGCCCTCGAGAACCACGGGCTGGCCGGTGTCGGGCCGGAGCGGCACGATGCGCGGAAGGTCCGTGAGTCCGGCGATCGCCTGGCCGACCCGCTCGTCCCGCTGGTAGTTGTCGTACTTCGCCCACGCGTTGAAGCGCCAGTTGACGAGCGCGACCCGCCCTCGGTCGTCGTGGACGAAGGTCGGCGCCGAGTCGCGCAGCCACACCCGGTCGTTCGGTACGATGTGGAGTCGATAGCCGGCCGGTGCGACTCCGTGGGCCTCGAGCACGACGCGCGCGTCATCGCGCACCTGCTCGTCGTGACACAGGATCTCTACTCGCTCGTGACGATGCAGCACGCGAACGATCTCCCCGTACACCCAGGGGATCGGCGCGAGCTTGCCGGGCCAGTCGGGCTCATGATGCGGCCAGGCGATCCACGTGGCGTCGTGGCGTTCCCACTCCGCGGGCATGCGGAGTCGGGAGTCGGGAATCGGGAATCGGGAATCGGTTGGTCCGGTCTCTCCGCGCCCGTCGATGTCCGCGCGCATCACCACCTAAGGTCAGCGTTAGGCGCCGGTTCTCGATTCCCGATTCCCGATTCCCGATTCCCTGTTCCCGATCTCATCCTAAATATCGATTGAGGATCGGTGCGTACGCGTCGATCCGGCGATCCCGCAGGAACGGCCAGTTGCGCCGCGTGTCCTCGATCACGCGCGGGTCACAGGTCGCGACCAGCACTGCCGGATCGACGCCCGCCTCCGCCACGATCCGCCCAAACGGATCACTGATGAACGAGTGGCCGAAGAACTCGAGGCCGTTCGTGCCAGGCTCCGGCTCGAAGCCAACGCGGTTGGGGCTCGCGACGTACACCCCGTTCGCGATCGCGTGGCCACGCTGGATCGTCCGCCACGCCGACACCTGATCGTCCCCAAACTCCGCCTTCTCGGACGGATGCCAGCCGATCGCCGTCGGATAGAAGAGAATGTCCGCGCCTAACAACGACGTGATGCGCGCCGCCTCCGGGTACCACTGGTCCCAGCAGATCAACACGCCGATGTTCGCATAACGCGTTTTCCAGACACGCCATCCATTGGCGGCGCCTTTGAGCGTGTACCGCTCGTCCTGCGTCGCGTCGCCCGGCGTGAAGTAGTACTTCTCGTTGAAGAGCGGGTCATCCGGGATGTGCATCTTTCGATACACGCCGAGCAGCGAACCATCCGCGTCGATCACCGCGGCGGAGTTGCGGTATACGCCAGCGGCCTGACGCTCGAAGATCGGAACAATGAGCACGACCGCGAGGTCCTTCGCCAGCGCCTGCATCGTCGTGACGGTCGGCCCTGGAATCGGCTCGGCCAGCTCGAAGCGTTCGCCCTTCTGCGCCTTGCAGAAGTATTGGCAGTTGAACAGCTCCTGCAGACAGATGATCTGCGCGCCGCGCGCGTGCGCCTCGCGGATCTTCGTGATCGCGTCGTTCAGGTTCGTTGCTACGTCGGGACCGATGGCTTCCTGAACGAGGCCGACGGTGAAAGGCTGGGTCGCGCTCATGCGCGAAAAGTAATCAGCGCCCCAAGTCCGCCTGACGAGTGGCCGATCGCTCCACCACGCCGACGACGACGTCGCCGACGTTGGTTCCGGACAGCCCCGTTCGCAGCAGTGCGCCGACCGCGTCGAGTGCCACGTACGATCGATGCTCGGCGAGGTCGTCCGCGGGATCCCGGCCCTCGGTCACAATGGCATCCCACGTCATCGCGTCGACCACGGCGCCGGCCGCATCGGTGTTGCCGTCGCGTCCGTCGGTGCCTGCCGCGAGCAGCGTGAGACCCACGCCTCGATCGCCCTCGGCCCGCAGCGCGTCCGCCGCGGCGAGCGCGAGCTCCTGGCAGCGACCGCCGGGCGTCGGCTCTCCGGCGCCGAGGCGAACCGTGGTCTCTCCGCCCCAGAGCATGCACGCGAACCGCGCGTCCGGATTCTCCGCCGTCGCCGCGTCGGCCAGACCAGCCTCGCGAAAACGCACGAGCTCATCGACGAGGCGCTGCGCGGTAAACGTCGCATCATCGAGGAGGGGTTCGCCGACGACTCTCACTGGTGCCGCGCCGAACGAGCGCGCGGCCATGGCCGCAGCCTCGAGCGCGTCACGGTTGCCGAGAACGACGGTGCATTCGACGCGCGCGAAGGCCGGATCGTTCGGTGGCGGCGGCTCGCTGTCGGCACGCGGGGACCGAAGCAGCTCGCGGAGGACACGCGGAACGAAGGGTTCGAGTCCATCCCGCTCGATGAGCGCGAGCACATCGCGAGAGCTCCGCGGATCCGGCGCGCACGGGCCCGATGCGATCGAGGGAATGTCATCCCCAACGACATCGGATACGATCAGGCAGTGCACGCGCGCCGGAGCGAGGGCTCTTGCGAGGCGGCCGGCACCCCATCGCGTGAACCGCTTTCGGATGGCGTTCATCACGGTGATGTCCGCGCCCGAGGTGAGGAGCTGATCGAACATCCACGAGAGATCGCGTTCGGCCACGCCCGGCACCGGAGCGGCGACCAGGCTCGTGGCACCGCCGGACAGGAGGACGAACACGGTTCCTGCTCCTCCGATCCGATGTGTGAGCTGTGCGACGAGCTCGGAGGCCTGGTGCGAGCCGGTCGAGGGCACCGGGTGATCACCGGCCACGCCTACGAGGCGCGGATGTGCGGAAGGCACCGGCTCGGGCGCGACGATGACGCCGCCCTCCGGCTCCATACGCTGCTCGCGCAACGCCTCCACGGCGGCTTCCGCCATCGCCGTCGATGCCTTCCCGAGTGCAATGATCCAGATTGGCGTGGAGGCGGACGTTAGGCGGGCCGATACGGCTCGTCGCGTTGCCGATCTCGGATCGACGCCACCCACGGCGGCGGAGTGAATGGCAGTCGCGAGCTCGCGCGGCGTCAGGGACCGGGGTTCGCTCATGCGGAAAAAGAAGCGCCCCGGCCGAAGCCGGGGCGCCATCTCATTTGTCTGATGGCGTTGGTGGTGGCGAGAGCTTGTCGATCACGTCGCCGAGCTCCGTGTACGCGTCTGCGGCGAGGACGCGGAACGGCTGCGTCTTGTACGCGATCTTGCCATCGGGCCCGATCACGTAGAGCGACCGGTTGTCCACCTTGTTCTTTTCATCGTACGCGCCGTACAACGCCCCGACTTTCCCGTCCACGTCGCTGGCGAACACGATCGGGAACTCGGAGTCGCGCGCCCAGTTGGCCTGGACCGTATCGGCATCGACGCTGATGCCGACGACGACGACTTTGCGTCCGTTGTTGAAGAGCGTGGCGTACTGATCACGGTACGCCTCCATTTGGACCGTTCAGCCGCGTGTCCTTGCCTTGAAGAAGAAGGCGAGGACGACGGTCTTGCCCTTCATCGACGAGAGCTGGACGGGATCGCGGAGCAGCCCGTAGCGCGTTGCCCCTGGCAGCGAAAAATCGGGGGCAGTGTCACCGACCTTTGGGCCGGTCTGGGGTGGTGGGGCTGCCGCGGGTTGCTGAGCCATGGCGGCGGTCGCCGAGCCCAACACCGCGGCAAGTGTGAACGCGGCCACTCTACCTCGTGCCGCAACGCTGGATGCCATGTGGATCTCCGGATTGGAACAAGTTGAAGTTGCTGATCGAACCGTCGATCGGGAATAGGGAAACGCGAATCGGAGCCCGCTGAGGCCGGGTTCTAACGTCGGAAAGGGCCGGGTCTGCCTGAGGGGACAATTGCTGTCCTCTCCTGAGGATATTTCGGCGCGTTAACCCTCCCTAAACGCGAGCTAACAGGGGCACGCATGCTGCTTTTCAGTGGCCCGGACGCCGCGGCGATCGCGGCGCGGCTCAACGAGGAGGAAGGGAATGACCAGATACGTGAAGATGCTCGTAGTGCCGGCGCTTGTGCTCGCAGCCGCCTGTGGGCGTGACGAAAAGCCGATGGACGACGCGCTGAAGAACGACCTCAGCCTTGCGTCCTCGATGCAGCCATATCAACCGCAGCAGTTCGTGTCGCCGATGGAGCAGGGCTACGCGGGGTACGGCTACGGCCAGTACGCACCCCAGCCCAACGGGTACTACCCCAGCGCGCCGCAGCCGGTTGCTCAGCGCCGGATCTACCGTGCGCCGGCGGCCAGTTCGGGCCGCACGGCCTCGACGGGGACCGCCGGAACCGGGACGCAGGTCGTGAAAAACACGAAGCGTGACGCCATCATCGGCGGCGTCGCCGGGGCGGCGATTGGTGCGGTGAGCTCGCGCGACAAGCTCAAGGGCGCGGTGATCGGCGGCCTCGCTGGCAGCGTGCTCGGCGCGGTGATCGGCAACAACGTGGACGTGAAGAAGATCCCATTCTAAGCACCTTGGTACGCAGGACACGTCCATGATAGAGCGCGGCGTCCGGGTTTCCGGGCGCCGCGTTCGCCGTTTGTACCGGTCGATCGAGGTAGTGTTGGGCACGCCTCTCGCCTTGCGCGTACCCGTGACCAGCGACGACCCGAGCGGCGACTCCGCCGCCCCGCCCGACGACCGGCGCCAGCACAGCCCATCCCGGCGAGCCGGCACGCACCAGGCTCGCCAATCGCTCGCGGCGCATCACGCGGCCCAGCGATCGACGATCGAGCGTGCTGCGGACGCTTTGACACGAGCGGCTGCGTCCACGCCGTTCCTCGTGTTCCACGTGGTGTGGTTCGCTGGCTGGATCCTCGCCAACACGGGCGTCTTTGGGATCAGGCCGTTCGATCCATTCCCGTTCGGCCTGTTGACGCTGATCGTGTCCCTCGAGGCGATCTTTCTGTCGATCTTCGTCCTGATGGCGCAATCGCGCGAGTCCACCGTTGCCGAGTTGCGCGAGGAGGTGAGTCTGCAGGTCGTTCTTCGAATGGAAGAAGAGGTTACGAAGACGCTGCAGCTCGTGGCCGGCCTGTATACGCGGCTCGGGCAAACTGTGAGCGAGGACCCGGAGCTTCGTGAGATGCTCGGTCCGCTCGACGCGAACGAGATCGAGCGCGATTTGATCGATCAGATCAAGCAAGCCCGGGAGCCGAGAAAGCGAAATCGCGTAGAGGGAAGAGCGAAGCGGGATGAGGAAAGAGGGTAGAGGCGAGAACCCTAGAGGGTTCTCGCTGTTTGCCCATCCCTCATCCCCCATCCCTCATCCCACCTGTTGTTCTACGCTCTGCCGCCAACGAGCTGCCTGAGCACGTACGGCAGGATTCCGCCGTGCTTGTAGTAGCTGAGCTCCTCCGGCGTATCGATCCGGGCAAGGACCTTGAACGTCCTGGCCGTCCCGTCGGCCGCCTTGGCGGTGACGGTGAGCGTCGCTCGCGGCTTGAGTGAGTCATCGAGGTCGGTGATGTCGAACGTCTCGAATCCCGTTAGGCCGAGCGACTGGCGTGTCTCGCCGTTCGTGAGCTCGAGTGGCAACACGCCCATTCCTACAAGGTTCGAGCGATGGATCCGCTCGAACGACTCGGCGATCACGGCCCGAATGCCGAGCAGCATCGTACCCTTCGCGGCCCAGTCGCGGGACGACCCGGTTCCGTATTCCTTTCCGGCGATCACCACGAGCGGCGTGTCGGCCTTCTGGTACTCCATTGCGACGTCGAAGATCGGGCGTGGCTCGGCGCCGGGCGCTGTGGCGGTCCACCAGCCTTCCTTCCCGCCAGCGAGCTCGTTGCGGAGGCGAATGTTCGCGAACGTGCCGCGCATCATCACTTCGTGGTTGCCGCGGCGCGCGCCATAGGAGTTGAAGTCCGCCTTCGAGACGCCCTGCGCTATCAGCCACTGGCCGGCCGGGCTCGCGGCCGCGATGTTGCCGGCCGGCGAAATGTGGTCGGTGGTGATCGAGTCGCCGAACATCCCTAACGCGCGCGCCCCGGCGATGGGCCGAATGCCTGGCGGCGCCATCGTCATTCCTTCGAAGTATGGCGGGTTCTTCACGTACGTGGACGCGTCGCTCCACGCGTAGAGATCGCCCGTCGGAACCGGGAGCGCGCGCCACTCCTCGTCGCCCTGGAACACGTTCGCGTACTGCCGCTCGAACTGCTCGGACTTCACCGAGCGTATGATCTCCGCATCGACCTCCCCCGGCGATGGCCAGATGTCGCGCAAGAATACCGGCCCGTCCTTCCCGACGCCTAACGGCTCGGTGTTGAAGTCGATGTCCATCCGGCCGGCGAGCGCGTAGGCGACCACGAGCGGCGGGGACATCAGGTAGTTGAACCGGGTGAGGGGATTCACGCGGCCCTCGAAGTTGCGGTTGCCGGATAGCACCGCAGCGACGACGAGCTTGTTCTCGTCGACTGCCTGCGCGATCGGCTCCGGCAGCGGGCCCGAGTTTCCGATGCACGTCGTGCATCCGTATCCGACAATGTGGAAGCCAAGCGCCTCCAGCGGCTTCATCACGCCCGCGGCCTGGTAATAGTCGGTCACGACCTTCGATCCGGGCGCGCAGCTCGTTTTCACCCACGGCTTCGTCGTGAGTCCCTTCGCGACCGCATTGCGCGCGAGTAGCCCCGCGCCCAGCATGACCGACGGGTTCGACGTATTCGTGCAGCTCGTGATGGCGGCGATGACGACCGAGCCGTGTCGCAGCGTGAACCGGGCGCCGTTCATCTCTACCGGGACGCCGGTCTCGTCGCTCACCTGTTCCGGTGCGACAGCAATCGCGGACGCCGACTGTTCCGGCGCGGCCGACGCTGCTGTCGAGCGCTTGACTTCGGACTTCCCACCGGCGCCAGCAAGGCGCTCGAGGTCAGCCTTGAGCGCGTCGCGAAACATCGGCTTCGCCTGACGCAGCGGAACACGGTCCTGCGGACGTTTCGGGCCGGCGAGACTCGGCTCGACCGTCGTGAGATCGAGCTCGATCGTGTCCGTGAACACCGGGTCGGGCGTGTCGTCGGTTCGGAAGAGTCCCTGTTCCTTGCAGTACGCCTCGACGAGCGCCGCGTGGTCGCTGCCGCGCCCCGTTAGGCGGAGGTAGTCGAGCGTCTGTGCGTCGACCGGGAAGAAGCCCATCGTGGCGCCGTATTCCGGCGCCATGTTGCCGATCGTCGCGCGATCCGCGAGGGGCAGGGTGGAGAGCCCGTTGCCGTAGAACTCCACGAACTTGCCCACGACCTTCTTCTTGCGAAGCATCTCGGTGACCGTCAGCACGAGATCGGTGGCAGTCGCGCCGGGCGGCAGCTTGCCGTGCAGCTTGAACCCGACGACCTCCGGAATCAGCATGGAAACGGGCTGTCCGAGCATCGCCGCCTCCGCTTCGATCCCGCCGACGCCCCAGCCCATGACGCCAAGTCCGTTGATCATCGTGGTGTGCGAGTCCGTGCCCACGAGTGAATCGGGATATGCGATGGTCGCACCGTTCTCCTGCCGCGTGAACACGACGCGCCCGAGATACTCGAGGTTCACCTGGTGGCAGATGCCGGTGCCCGGGGGAACGACGCGGAAGTTGTTCAGTGCGTTCTGCCCCCATCGCAAGAACTCGTATCGCTCGCGGTTGCGCTCGAACTCCTTCTCGGTGTTGATGAGAAACGCCGCTTCGCTCCCGTACTCATCGACCTGCACCGAGTGATCGATGACGAGGTCGACTGGCTGCAGCGGGTTGATCCGCTTCGGATCTCCCCCGAGCTGCCGCATGGCGTCGCGCATCGCGGCGAGATCCACGACGCATGGCACGCCGGTGAAGTCCTGCAGCAGTACGCGGCTCGTACGAAACGCGATTTCCTTCTCGACCTTCGCCTTCACATCCCAGCGCGCCAGTGCTTCCACGTCGCTCTGCTTCACGAACGCGTTGTCTTCGTTTCGCAGCAGGTTCTCGAGCAGAATCTTCAGGCTGAACGGCAGCGTGTTGACGGTGCTGCCGGGGGACGTGGCAACGCTCGCCAGCCGGAAGATGGTATACTGCCGCCCCGCGACATTCAGCGTCGCGCGGCTGCCGAAGGTGTTCGGATGTGTCATGGGTCGTCTCTCGCTGTGCGCCCGGATTTTCTGGAGGGTAGGCGCGAGGGATCACGGAGCCACTGCCGCACCGCACGCAGCGTGCGCGACAGGCTATCCGCAATCTATAACGTCAACGGATGGTCGGGAGCGGCCGCACGGCGAGCTGCCGCGACCTCTCCTCAGCGGAGCTCGCCGCCGGGCGCGAATGCCCGTGCTTCGGTTTCGAACCAGGAGCTCCGGCGTGGTCCACCGCGCATGCGCAGCTCGCCTTCGTCGATGAAGCGAAACGGCATGATCACGTCGACCACGAGGAAACGCGAGAGCGTGCGACCACCGGGCCCGAACCGCTCGAGCGTTGCGTCGCTTGCCGGAATCGCGGCGAGCACGGCATCGCGCGTTTGCTGGGCGAGATGCACGCTCTCGTGGGCGAGCGTGCGCTGGAGGTCATAGTCGGTTCCAGCGCTCGCGGAGTAGATCACGAGCCCCGCGTTATGCTGTGCGAACGATCCGCCGCACGGCGCCGGACAGCTCGACGACGGAAGCCGCCATTGCGATGAGCGCAGGATGGGCGCACCAGTCAGGAGCGTCTCTCGCCAATCGACGCGTGGGCGGGATCCGCTCGTCATCACGGTGACGAGGCGCGCCGCGCTCATCACAGACAGACGTGCGGTCACGGGGTGAGGTGCCTGCGGCTGCACGCGAACGTAGAAGGGGTAGATCGGCAGCGTCACATCGGACAGCAGCGGGGCCCCCGTATCGACCTCGCGCGCCACGCTCGCTCCCACGGCGGTGAGTTGAAGCCCCGCGAAGCGCGCGGCACGAGACTCCGTGCCGATGAGCTCCATGCCGGCACTCATGAGCGAGCCGCCCAACAGTCCCTTCGCGAGCGCGACGCGAACCGGAGCTCCCGAGGCGACCGCACGCACAACCGACGCAGTAGCGCCAATCGCGACGTTCAGCGCGAGAAATCGCCTGTGAGCGCCCGGATCGCGCTGGACCGCCTGCGCCGACGCGGTGTATGGCGCCAGAGCGACGAGCGCGAGGCCCACTGCGCGTCGTGAGACTGCGAATCGCGGCATGGACCAAGGACAGCCCCGCCTGCTGCCCCGTCACATCTGTGCTGGCCGCGACTTACGTTTCGGTGTCGTGTCGCCTAACGGTGAGCGGCGTCACCGTAGCTCGCACCGTTCGGCGCTTCGGAACCGAGTCGTTCGACCTGTGGAGGACCGATGTCGAGAGCGTTCGTGAACGAGGATTCCGGCGGCCCTCCGTCAGGCCGCCGATTCATTCTTCCGCCGCGAACGGATCCGGGATTCGACGCTGCGGCGGCGCGCGCGATCCTCGAGGCTGCGCGGGAGGGTGACACCGGCGCCGCCGAGGAAGCGACTGGGTACTACTGGGGCGAGCCTCGGTTGCGGCCCCACGTCGAGCGCGTTCTAGCGACGGCTCGCGCCGAGCATGACGAGCGGCTGGAGCAACTCGCAGAGCGATGGCTTCGGTAAACGGCGCAACACACAGGTTACAGGTTACTTACTGGAACTGGTTGTTGGTTATTTGACGCCTCGGGATGCCTCTCTAGAGCAGAAAGCATCCCGAGGGTTTGCATAACCAATAACCCGTACCAGTAACCAAACCAATTACCTGTTCCAGTAACCTGTTACCAGTAACCAATTACCAGTTGCGCCGGTACTTTGGCTCGATGCTGAAGCCTTTGGATGTGGTTGACCTCGTCCTCGATCTCGCGCGAATCGATTCGACAAGCGGGCACGAGGGGGAAGTCATCGCGTTCGTGGAGCGATTGCTTGCGAGCCGCGGCTGGACGACCACGCGAATCCCCGTCACACCTGGGCGCGACGACATCTTCGCGACGGCGGACCCGGCGCCACTCGTTACGCTGTCGACCCACCTGGACACAGTCCCGCCGTACATTCCGCCGGCGCGGACGGCCGATCGTCTCACCGGCCGCGGGGTATGCGATGCCAAGGGCATCGCCGCCGCCATGATCTGCGCCGCGGAACGCCTGCGTGAGGCATCGGTTCCAGTGGCGCTCCTGTTCGTTGTCGGGGAGGAGACGACTCACGACGGTGCGCACGCCGCGAATGACGCCTATCGAAGCGGCCTCGTACCGGCAACGAGCGTCGCGCTCATCAACGGAGAGCCCACCGAGAGCCGTCTCGCCCGCGGCACGAAGGGCGCCGTGCGAATGACGGTGCGAACGAGCGGCGTCGCCGCGCACTCCGCGTATCCGCACCGTGGCGTTTCAGCGACGATGCGGCTCGTGCGCCTTCTGTCCGACCTCGACACGATCGAGCTGCCCAAGGACTCGGTGCTCGGAGAAACGACGATCAACCTCGGGATGCTCTCGGGTGGCATCGCGGACAACGTGATCGCGCCATCGGCGGAGGCGCGCATCATGGCGCGTCTCGTTGGGCCGGTGGACGACGTGGTGGCAGCGGTGACGCGCTGGGTTGGTGATCGCGGCGCGGTGGATGTGGGAGTGAGCATCCCGGCAATGCACCTCGCGACGATCCCCGGGATCGAGACGTCCGTGGTCGCGTTCGCGACGGACATCCCCGCGCTCCCGCGATGGGGCACGCCCTATCTGTTCGGCCCCGGCTCGATCGAAGTCTCGCACAGCGATCACGAGTTCGTCGATATCGCGGAGCTCGGTCGCGCCGTCGGTACGTACGAGATGATCGTCCGAGAAGCCGCGAAGCGTCACGCATCGCCCGTTAGGCAGCCGGCGACCATGTGATGGTCGCTGGCGGCTACGCGACTTCTTTCTGCGCGATCGGCTGGTCGCTCGCTGGCGTTAGGCGCGCGGCCGTGATGGCGCCGGTCGGACAGTGTCGCACGAAGTCTCCGTCCGCCGAGCACCAGTCGACGATCTCCGTCTTCGCGTACGCCTTGCCGCGCGCGTCCATCCCCATCGCGTTCGGGGCGACGGCCGCGCAGAACCCGCACCCCGTGCACAGATCGCGGTCCACCGATAACCGGTATGCGCCACGCGGGTAGACACCGCCCTTCGCCGCGAGGCACTCCGGCAGCTGCGCCATCGCCTCGCGCGCCGCGCGGTAACCCTCCGCCATGACGTCCGGGGTGTGCGAGAAGCTGAGCCATCCCACGTGACCCAGCCGCGGACGAATGAGAAACATGGGCGGTCCGGCCCACTCACTGAGCGGCGCGATCTGGAGCGCGTGCATCATGACCGTTGCCGCGCGCATGTAGGTCGCGGCAAAGCCCTGAGCCGATGCATCCGTGTTGTGCGACAGGTCGCTCGAGCCGACATCGACGGCGATCACGGCGTCGGCGTGCTGCGCTGCGATCGCGACCGGCAGGTTGTCGATCGTACCCCCGTCGATGCACTGTCGGCCATCCACATGCCCGGGCGGGAAGAATCCGGGGAGCGCACACGACGCGTACACGGCGTCATCGACGCGAACGTTCGTGAGCCCCGGTAAGCCCCAAACGACCTGGGTTCCCCGCTCGACGTCGACGGTGTTCACGAGCAGCGGGGTCGGAAGCTCATCGAACGTTGTCTGGGGAACCGCGTTCGAGCACAGCGCGCGCAGCGGCTCCTCGAGATAGATCGACGGCGATCGCATGCGCTCGAACAGCATGCCGACGTGGTTGATCCGGAAGAGGTCGCGTTTCCGCAGCCCCAGCGCACGTCGCTCCATCTCGTCGAGGGACATGCCGCCGATGTATGCCGCCGCGATCAGCGCTCCAATACTGGTGCCCGCGAAGCACGTGGGGCGCACGCCCGCCTCCTCGAGCGCCCGAAGCACGCCGATGTGCGCGAATCCCTTCATCCCTCCGCCACCCAGCACGATGGCGATGCGCCGATGCTCCAATTCCTGCTCTCCTGCAACTCGTCGCTTCATTGTACCCCAATGCCCCCGGGGTTGCCGCGAACCGACCAAATGATAATCCGGCCTCTCCAAAAAGACCGGCGTCGCGCGCGTGCCGTCACTCCATTCGAGCCGCGCGTCCAATGAAAAAGCCGGGCGACACCTGTCGCCCGGCCATGCGCTACGATTTCAGCGTGTCGCGCATCACGTGAGGAACAGATAGAGCCCGTACAGCCCGATGCCCGCACCGCCGAGCATCACGATCGTCCCGGCGTCGTCGCCGATGACGGCGCCGATCACCAGCGCCGCGCCACCGACGATCATCATCGCGACGGCGTTTCTGTTCGATTTCTTGTTCTGGAAAACTGGCGGCGCGCCGCGCCGAGTTTCCGCCGCGTGCACCGCAACCCGAGCGCTTTCGCGCGTCGGTCCGCGCGTGACCGAAGGTGTCGGCGTGGCCTCCGATGATACTTCCGCGACAGCCGTCACCGAGTCGAGCAGGCTCGCGGGCGTGAGCCCGATTGCCACCGTCGCCCGCGACGTGTCACGTGCGTCGGGCTGACCCGCGGACTGTGCCGCAACTGGCGCAGCAGCCCAGGTGAGCGCGGCAAACCCCGCGACCGCAGAAAACCGCACGTGCCGGTTCATCGACTTTCCTCCGGAGCAATGGTGATGGTGTAAGGCCAGATGGGAAGAATCAGGCCACCAACGAACACGATCATGGAGCAGACTCGTTTCTCCCTAGTGGCGAGTCCACGCTGGATGATAGCTTGCCCCGTCTATGACTGAACCCCTCACCTCCGGCGAGCGTTCTCTCGTGCGGGCGATAGGCACGTGGTCGCTCGCCGCCGGCGTCATCAACATCACCGTCGGCGGAGGCATCTTTCGCTTGCCTGCCGACGTCGCTCGCGCGCTCGGTGCCGCCGCCCCGATCGCTTATGTCGTGTGCGCCGTCGCGATGGGGCTGATAGTGCTCTGCTTTGCAGAAGCGGGTAGCCGCGTCGCGATGACCGGCGGCCCGTATGCGTACGTCGAGCTCGCGTTCGGACCCTACGTCGGGTTTCTGACGGGCGTCTTGACCTGGCTGCTCGGCACCACTGCCGTGGCGGCGGTGAGCACGGTATTCGCAACCAACGCCGCGAAACTGTTCCCGGTTTTCGAGGATCCCGTCATGCGCGGCCTGCTGCTCGTCGCGAGCTTCGCCATTGTCGCGACGATAAACATTCTCGGCGTGAAGCAGGGAAGTCGGCTCAACGCCATCGGGACCGTCGCGAAGCTGGTGCCGCTTCTCCTGCTCGTCCTCGTCGGCGCGCTGTTCGTTCAGCGCTCGAACCTCGTGGTCACGACCCCGCCCGCCATTGGCGACGTCACGCGCGCATCGATAATCCTTATCTTCGCGTTCAGCGGCGTGGAGAGCGCGCTCGTGCCGAGTGGCGAGGTGAAGGACCCGGCGCGCACGGTCCCGCGCGCCGTCTTCCTCGCCATGCTTGCGATCACGCTCCTGTACATCGCGATCCAGCTCGTCGTGCAGGGGGTGCTCGGGGCCGCACTCTCGAAGTCCACCACGCCGCTTGCGGACGCCGCCGGAGCGGTCTTCGGGCCGTGGGGGAGCGTTCTGCTGTTGAGCGCCGTCGTGATCTCGACTTTTGGCTATCTGAGCGGGATGACACTCGCGATTCCGCGCGCACTGTTCGCGTTCGGCCGCGATGGATATCTGCCGGCCGCGATCGCTGCAGTACACCCGCGATACCGCACTCCGCACGTGTCCATTGCGGTTCAGTCCGCGCTGGCGTGCACACTCGCCATTACGAGCGCGTTCGGGTCGCTCGCGATCATCGCGAACGTCGCGGCGCTGCTCGTCTACTTCGCGTGCTCGCTCGCCGCGTGGCAACTGCGCCGACGCGACGTGCGTGCCGGTGGAGTCCCGTTCCGCGTTCCGGGCGGAGGCATCGTTCCGCTCCTCTCGTGCGCGATGATCATCGGGCTGCTCTCGTCGATCACCCTGCCGGAGTGGCGCGTGCTGGCGCTGGTCATCGCCGTGGCGTCGGTGTTGTTCGCGGTGACGCGTCGCCGCCGCGCCGCGCTCGCGGCGCGAACCGCCTGACGAGGAACGTTCCGTGACCGATCCACTGCTCGCCTTCCGGGCCGAGTTCCCGATTCTCGAGCGAACGACCTACCTCGTTTCGCATTCGCTCGGCGCAATGCCGCGGACCGTTCCAGAGCGGCTCGCGGAATATGTCGACACGTGGGCGGAGCTCGGCGTGCGAGCGTGGGCGAATGGCTGGTGGGAGATGCCGATCGAGGTCGCGAACCAGATCGCGCCGCTGCTCGGTGCGGCCGCCGGTGAGGTCGCGATGGTGCCCAACGTATCGCTCGGTCAGGCCGCGGTCATGTCCGCGATCGAATACGCGGCCCCGCGAAACCGAATCGTCATGACCGAGCTCGATTTTCCGTCGGTGCGATACGCGTATGACCGTCTCGCGCCGCGGTTTGGAGCAGAGGTGGTCGTCGTGCCGTCGGACGAGGACGGCGTCGGCATCGATGAAGACCGCCTGATAGCGGCGATCGATGAACGGACTGCGCTCGTCGCGATCTCGCACGTGTTGTTTCGATCGGCATACATCATGGACGTCGAACGAGTCTGCGCGCACGCACACTCGGTCGGCGCGCTCGTGTCACTCGACGCGTTTCATTCGGTCGGCGTGATGCCGGTCGACGTGAAACGCATCGGCGTCGACTTCCTCACGGGCGGTGTGTTGAAATGGCTTTGTGGTGGCCCGGGCGGCTGCTTCCTCTACGCATCACCAGCGGCGAGCGAGCATCGCGCGCCGGCTTTGACGGGATGGCAGGCGCACCGTCGCCCCTTCGGCTTCGAGTCCGAAATGGACTACGCGGACGGCGCCGCGCGGTGGCTGTCGGGAACGCCCGTGATCCCGGCGCTCTACGCGGCAACGGAGGGACCCCGGCTCGTGCGCCGCGCGGGGATCAACGCGGTGCGGGCGAAGAGCACGCGGCAAACGGGCCGGCTCATCGAGCTGGCCGACGAGCGCGGGTATACCGTCCGTGCCCCGCGAGACGCTGGTCGTCGTGGCGGGACGGTAGCGTTCGATGTCCCGCATGCTTACGAGGTCGCGCAGTTCTTGCTATCTCGCGATATCATTGTCGACTACAGGCCCAACGCAGGCATTCGGATCGCGCCACATTTCTACACCAGCGACGCGGAGCTCGAACGGGCGGTCGCGGCGGTGGACGAAGCACTCACGACCGGCGCATGGCAGCACTTCGGCGAGCGCCGATCGGTCGTTACGTGAGCCAATTACCCCGAACCTGAACATCACGCCCGATGCCCCCAAAAGCCGAGAAGGTCCGCAAGCAGTACTCGAACAAGGAGTATCCGCACGTCGTGCTCCGCTTCGAAGACGGGCACGAGATTCACATCGACAAGGGCACCTCGAAATCGTTCGACGCTTATGTCGGCGAGCGGATCAAGATCCTCGCGATCTACGACCCGACGGCGAAGGAACGAGAGAAGATCGACACCCTGCGCGCGGAGCAGTTCGAAGACGCCACGGCGTGACGCGCGGCGAGCGGCGACGCCTAACGTGACGGCGCCGCGGCTCGCGATGGGACGGATGGACCGGGCGATCGTCAATGACAGGGGCCGGCGCGGGTCCCGTGACGATTCTCGATCCGAGGGCCAGCCGTGGCTGCTGATGATCGCTCGGGCCCGGTGTCGGGCCTGTCTTCCTCCCCGGCGAGCTCTGTCCGCGCTGAGGGCCAGCATTCCGCGACGTTCGAGATCGTGGGATGGCGCCTCGAGCTCAGCGCATCGCCGGGCGCGGCGCGGCTCGTCATAGTCGGGGACGGGACATGCGTTACCCACGTGGTCGAGCCCGGCGCGCTGGCTGCGTGGGCGACCGCCACGACGAAGCTGCTCTCGCTTCAAGCCGCTGAGAGCGCTCGCGGCCGCATCGCCATCCGCGCTCCGTTCCTCCTGGACCGCGAGGGTCGGGCGTCGATCGCGTTCGAGGCGGTCGTGTCGGAACAGGGCGTCGGCTATCGGGTGCTCGTCGGCGGTGAGGAGCCGGCTGCCAGCCTCGCGACAACCGAAGATGTCGTGCGAGGCATGGCGCAGGCCGCTGCCGGGGTCGGGATGGTAGCAGGACCAACCAGCTGACCGGCACGGGTTCTGCCCCAGGAGAAGGGATTCCTGGAGGGACCGTGATGCATAGCCTCAGACGCGCGGCGCTCGCCGCGATGATGATTGTCGGCGCCGGGACCGCGAAAGCGCAGATCACCACCGTCGTGGCCTCACCGCCGCGGAAAACCGAAGCCGCTCAGCAGGCGGCAGCCCAGCAGCGCGAGCGAGTCGTTCAGGACAGCGTTGCCCGTGTCGCGATGACGGGCATGAAGGAGTGGGTCGACTCCGCTTCGGCGGCGCTGGCCATTCGCCCCGACACGGTGCCGACGGCCGCCGATACGGCGCTCGGCACACCGCGCACCGCGACCGCTCCGGCTCCAAAATCCGATTCCGCGAGCACGCGGACGGCCGAACGCTCGTCGGAGTTCAGGGATGGCGCGCGCGCCCCGGACACTGCGACCCCGATTCCCACGATCGGCCTCGCTGGCGTCCTGCTGATTCTGATAGGCGTGGCGATGAAACGTCGAGAACGTACGGCCCGGGTTCGCGCGCGGCGCTGACGACAGTGGGACGCCTCACGCTGCACCCACTCAACGGGCGAAGGGCGGCCAGCACCGCCGTGATCGTCTGCGGCGCGCTGCTGCTCATCGGGTCGGCGACGTCGGTTGCGCGAGGGGCGATCGCGCGTGATGCGGCGCGCGCTCGCTGGGTCGAGATCGAAGCCGAACGCGCGGTTGCCGGCGCGAGAATGTCGACCGGTGGGGCACGGTGGAGCGAAGCCCGCGGGACGCCCGTCGCGCGGGTGACCGTGCCCCGGCTCGGTCTCGATGAGGTCGTGGTGGAGGGGGTCGGCGACGAAGAGCTCAGGGCCGGCCCGGGCCACATGATCGGATCCGCGCTTCCGGGCGACAGCGGCACGAGCGTGATCTCCGCGCACCGCGACCGCCACTTCCACGCGCTCGGCGGAATCGCGATGGGCGACACGGTGGTCACGGAGAGTGCGAGCGGAACGGTCGTGTGGACGGTGTCACGCATCCGCGTCGTGCACGCGGACGACTCGGCGCTCGAAGCGCGGACGACCCCGACGCTCATGCTCACGACGTGCTGGCCGATTCGCTACCTGGGTCCCGCGCCTGATCGATTGATCGTGGAGGCGGTGCCGAAATAGCCGGGAAGCGGGAGACGGGAGACGGGAGACGCCAAGACGACGCTGCTATTACGGACGGGCAGCGATCGGCGTATAGTCGAGTTTCACCGTCTCCCGTCTCCCGTCCCCCGTCTCCCGCTTCCCGTTTGTCCCTCATCTCCTTCTCTCCGCGCGTCGCGCGGGCGATCGCCGAGCAGCAACCGGTAGTAGCGCTCGAGAGCTCCGTGTTCGCGCAGGGGCTTCCGATCCCTGCGAATGCCGACGCGGCGCGTCGAATGATCGGCGCGATCGAGCGTGTCGGGGCAGTGCCTGCGATTTCCGCGGTCAGTGCCGGAAAGGCCGTGTTCGGGTTGAGTGACGACGAGCTCGCACGCTTCCTCGCACGCGACGGCGTGATGAAGGTCAGCGCTCGCGACATCCCGGTCGCGATGCTGCAAGGACGTGATGGCGCGACGACCGTGGCTGGGGCGCTCTCGCTGATGGCGCTTTCGCCGATTCGCGTTTTTGCCACCGGAGGGATCGGTGGAGTTCACCGCGAGCCCCAGTTCGACGAGTCGGCCGATCTCGCCGAGCTTTCGCGCACGCCGGTCATCGTCGTATGCGCCGGCGCGAAGTCGATCCTCGATTTGCACGCAACGATGGAGCGGCTCGAGTCGTTCGGCGTGGTGGTCGTCGGATACCGGACGAAGGAGATGCCAGGATTCTTCTTCGCCGACACGGGCATCCCGCTCGCAACGTCCGTTGCGTCAGTGGGCGAGATTGCCCAGCTCCACGCGCTGCAATGTTCGCTCGGGCGCCAGCAATCGATCGTCGTCATGCAGCCCCCGCCGGCGGAGCATGCCGTTCGTAAGGCGTCGATCGAACGTGCGCTCGACACCGCGCTCGACGACGCGAAGCGACACGGCGTGCACGGCGGAGCCGTGACGCCGTATCTCCTCACGGCAGTCGAGCGGGCGAGCGAAGGGCGCACGCTCGCGGCCAACGTTGCCCTGCTCGAAGCGAACGCCGCGCTCGCCGCGGAGATTGCCGTCGCCTGTTCACGCGTGAGCGGAGCGACGCTCGCACGGTCCTGAACTCGGGGCAACCACCGACCCGCCAGACAAACTTTCCTCGTCCGCCGTGTGCCCACCGCTCGGTCCGAGGCGTCAGGAAACTGGGGGTCAGAGTTCGAATTTCATCACTCCGACGCGACGCGAAACAAAGCGACCCGTGGAGGGCGGGCACCTACTTCGCTATCACGAGTGACGACGCGCGTTTTGCGAGCTCGATCAGGTGTTGAACTCCAGGCTGTACGAGTAGTACAATAGGCATACACTCATGAGCTGGAGGTTACCCGAGATATGCCGACCCCATTTCTGAGTTCCGAAGAGTATGACGAGCGCGCCCACCAGCTGTATAACGAAGGGCAGTATGACGAGGCGCTCGACGTACTTCGGGAGGGACTCGCGCTCTATCCCAATGCGGTAGAGCTGCACATCGGGGTCGGTTACGCTCGGCTGGCGCGCGACGAGTTCGCGTGGGCTCGTCGGAGCTTCGAAGAGGCGCTGATCCTCGATCCTGAGCACGAAGATGCGCTCGCCGGATTGGGTGAGACTCTTTTGAAGTTCGGCCGCGCCGACGCAGCCGTGAGGAGCTTTCGGCGTGTGCTCGAGCTTGGTTACCAGGACGACGTCGACCTCATGCTGCAGGTCGGACGCGCCCTCTTTCGCGAAGGCATGATCGACGAGGCGAAGGAGTTCTTCGACATCGCCGTCGAACAGGCTCCAGAGTCGGCGGAGGCCGTGGCGCTCGTCGGCTACGCGCAGCACCGGCTTGGCGACGACAACGCCGCAATCTCGACGCTCCGGCGTGCGCTGCAGCTCGACAACGACCACGCCGAAGCCCGCATCTACCTCGGCAACATCCTCTACGACCGCGGCGACTACGAGGCGGCCCTGTATCACCTGGACCGCACGTCGCCGTCAGATCACTGGGACGAGCTCGGGATCTGGCGCCTCGTCGAGCTCAAGAAAACGATCTATCACCTCAAGGACGACGACCCGGAGCTCAAGCCCTGGGAAGAGCGGCTCAACGAGCTCGCTGGCGAGCCCGATGACATCGACGAGATGTTGGCCGAGATCGAGCAGCAGGCGGCTGACCAGGCGGCGGAGGAGGCAAAGGGCCAGCTCGAGCTGTTCGGCGGCCTTCTCTCGAGCCTCGCCGACCAGCGAGGCGTGCCGTCGCGTCGCGAAGAGCCATCACACGAGGTCCTCACGCGGGAAGGCAAGCCGTTCCGCGGCAGCTGGGACGAGATCGTCCGGATGATGCGCGACGCGAACACGGCCTTCGTGGGTCGGTCGATGCAGGAGTTCATGGCGACGGAAGCACGCCGTGGCTACTCCCTCACCGGCGTGACCATCCCTACTCGCGACGCGGAAAGCTTCATCCGCGGCAGCGCGGACGCGGGCCTTCTGCGCATCGTCAAGTAAGCTCATCCCTCGGCCGTGACAACTTCGCAACAACGGGCCGCCCTCGCCGCACTCGACCAGGCGAGGCCGGCAATAGGCCGTCTTGATCTCTCGCGCGATCCGGAGGATCTCGCGGCGGACATCATCGAAGGCTGGCAGGCGGCGGAATCGGCGCTCAGATCGCTGATCGGGTCCGCGTCGCTGTCCGGGCAGCCGCTCATCCGGGAAGTCCGCCAGCGCGACCTGTTGTCCCTGGACCAGGCGCACGCGTTGGTCGAGTTCAGCGCTGCACACGAACGCGCCCAGCGCACGGACTATCGGCCGTCGAACGGCGATATCGGTGCGGCGCGGACAGGGTTCCAGCAGCTGGAAGCCGCGTTGCGGCAGGAGCGAGTGGCACCACTACCGCCAACCGCGGCTGCTGCTCCGGTCCCCAGCGCTGTTCCGGTTGCCCCGGACCCTGGGTTGCCGCCGTTCCCCGGAGCTGGACGCC